>Ga0067045_1002516_pt1 | contig 91899 bp, 71 predicted proteins | sample TerdegcTABiofilm_FD_59184 | JGI IMG/M metagenome (GOLD analysis project Ga0067045, IMG submission 59184) | Combined Assembly of (Gp0054472, Gp0054536) Wastewater bioreactor microbial communities from Singapore -Terephthalate degrading...
TAGACTTGGGGGAATTTCTTATCAAGAGGTCTCTGGGATACCCCATTTTCTATATATCCCAGTGCAACGCAAAAAGCTCAGATCGCAGGATAAATTGTTAAATATTGTTTGACAAATTTTTGCAGATTTTATACGCTTCCTCAAGGGCTTATTGTGGATTCTGTTTTAGAACAATTTTCAATTATCTGGTATAACTCATAGGAGGAAGTTATGGGTACAGGATTAAGGTTATTGGCAGGAAGGGTTTTTTCTGTCTTTGGTCTGATTTTATTGATGACAGGTTGTTTCGAACAGGCGGAAGAGAAGGATAAAGTCAGTATAGCAAAGAGTAGTGAGAGGGCTAATAACGAGAATAACTCGTGGCTTGCGACTATTCAGTCGCGGCTTGCAGCCGGCGAGTATAGAATCTCTCTGCAGGACAATAAGTTCCACGCGGTGAATCGTCAGCAGAACCTGCGTTTCTACTTTTACGAGGGCGGGCAATTCACGCTTCAGGCACGGGAAGGAGCAGGAGAGCCGGTCGAGTTGAAGACGGTGGCGGTTCGTCAGGGAGATTCGCTCATTTCTCTGAACGGGGGGGCATTCGTTGCGGGACGTTGTATGGATGAAACCCGCCTCGGCGGCGACGGCGCCTGTCTTGCGAGGCTCGAACGGAGGACGGGTGTCGTGACCGAGTGGTTCGACAACCGCAAAGAGGGACTCGAACAGGGATTTGACCTTGCACAGCCTATATCGGAAAATGGCGGACTCATAGTGGTGGAAGTGAGCGTCGCGAACGCCGAAGTGAAATCGCAGGGAAGCGGAGCGGTCTTTATGCAGGGAGAAAAGATGGTTGCACAGGTTCATTCTGTGTTTGTGCTCGATGCGCGGGGAACGAAGCGGGAAGGGCGGGTAGAGGTGTCGGGTAGTAAACTGCTGTTCACCGTTGATCCGTCGGGACTTGTCTATCCACTGACGATAGATCCCCTTTATGACGGAACTCCTGACAGAGTGGTCGAATCGAATCAGGCAGATGCTAAGTTTGGCGTTTCAGTCGCCTCTGCCGGCGATGTGAATGGTGACGGGTATAGTGATATTATCGTCGGAGCACCTTATTACAACAACGGCCAGACCGACGAGGGGGCCGTATTTATCTATCATGGATCGGCGAGTGGTATAGGAACAACTTATGCCCGTATGCTCGAATCGAATCAGGCAAATGCCTATTTTGGCTATTCAGTTTCATCGGCGGGTGATGTGAATGGTGATGGCTACAGTGATATTATTGTTGGTGCAAATTATTACACTAACGGCGAGACCTATGAAGGTGCCGTATTTATCTATCATGGTTCGGCGAGTGGTATAGGAACAACTTATGCCCGTATGCTCGAATCGAATCAGGCAGGTGCCTATTTTGGCTATTCAGTTTCATCGGCGGGTGATGTGAATGGTGACGGCTATGGCGATGTTATTGTCGGCGCAACCGATTACGATAACGGCCAGACCGATGAAGGAGCCGTATTCATCTACCACGGTTCGGCGAGTGGTATCGGGACAACTTATGCCCGCATGCTTGAATTGAATCAGGCGAACGCTCAATTTGGCTGGTCAGTTGCATCAGGCGGCGATGTGAATGGTGACGGGTATAGTGATATTATCGTCGGAGTACCTTATTACAACAACGGCCAGTCTGAAGAAGGAGCCGTATTTATCTATCATGGTTCGGCGAGTGGTATAGGAACAACTTATGCCCGTATGCTTGAATCTAATCAGGTAAATGCCCATTTTGGCCGCAATATTGCCTCTGCGGGTGATGTGAATGGTGACGGCTATGGCGATGTTATTGTCGGCGCAACCGATTACGATAACGGCGAGACCAATGAAGGTGCCGTATTCATCTACCACGGTTCGGCGAGTGGTATCGGAACAACTTATGCCCGTATGCTCGAATCTAATCAGGTAAATGCATATTTTGGCTATTCAGTTTCATCGGCGGGTGATGTGAATGGCGACGGCTATGGCGATGTTATTGTCGGCGCAACCGGTTACGATAACGGTCAGAGCGAAGAAGGAGCCGTATTTATCTATCATGGTTCGGCAAGCGGAATCGGAACAACTTATGCCCGCATGCTCGAATCTAATCAGGTAAATGCCAATTTTGGCTGTTCAGTTGCATCAGGCGGTGATGTAAATGGTGACGGATATAGCGACATTATTGTAGGTGCATATTTTTACGACAATGGTGAGACCAATGAAGGTGGAGTTTTTATCTACCACGGGTCGGCAAGCGGAACCGGAACAGCTTATGCCCGCATGCTCGAATCGAATCAGGCAGGTGCTCAGTTTGGCTATTCAGTTGCATCAGGCGGCGATGTGAATGGCGACGGCTATGGCGACATAATCATCGGTGCACCCTTTTACGACAACGGTGAGACTGATGAAGGAGCCGTATTCATCTATCATGGTTCGGCAAGCGGGATAGGTCCGAGTTATACCCGCATGCTCGAATCGAATCAGGCAGGTGCTCAGTTTGGCTATTCAGTTGCATCAGGCGGCGATGTGAATGGCGACGGCTATGGCGACATAATCATCGGTGCACCCTTTTACGATAAAGGCCAGACCGATGAAGGAGCCGTATTTATCTATCATGGATCGGCAAGCGGGATAGGTCCGAGTTATACCCGCATACTCGAATCGAATCAGGCAGGTGCCTTGTTCGGCTGGTCAGTTGCATCAGGCGGCGATGTAAATGGTGACGGGTACAGTGATATCATCATCGGTGCACGCTCTTACGACAATGGCGAGAATGATGAAGGTGCCGCGTTCATCTATCATGGTTCGGCAAGCGGAATCGGAACAACTTATGCCCGTATGCTCGAATCGAATCAGGCAAATGCATATTTTGGTACTTCAGTTGCCTCAGCCGGTGATGTGAATGGCGATGGCTACAGTGATATCATCGTCGGGGCACCCTATTATGACAACGGCGAGAGCGAAGAAGGCGCCGCCTTCATCTATCACGGCTCGGCAAGTGGTATCGGGACTACGGCTGCCCGCAGACTCGAATCGAATCAGGCAAATGCATATTTTGGTAATTCAGTTGCCTCAGCCGGTGATGTAAATGGCGATGGCTACAGCGATATCATAGTGGGGGCACGCTTTTACAATAACGGCCAAGCTGGCGAGGGAGCCGCCTTCATTTATCACGGTTCGGCAAGCGGCATCGGGACGAATTATGTCCGTATGCTCGAATCGAATCAGGCGAATGCCGAGTTCGGCTATTCGGTAGCCTCAGCGGGCGATGTGAATGGTGACGGGTATAGCGATGTCATTGTCGGGGCCCACTTCTACAACAATGGCGAATTCCGGGAGGGTGCCGCCTTCATCTATCACGGTTCGGCAAGCGGTATCGGGGCGGGTTATGCCAATATGCTCGAATCGAATCAGGTAGAGGCTTTTTGGGGCAGGTCAGTTGCCTCTGCGGGCGATGTGAATGGCGATGGATACAGCGATGTTATCGTGGGAGCGCCTTTTTACGACAATCCTGACTCTGCTGAAGGGGCCGCATTCATCTATCTGGGCAACGTGGGTGGCAAACCGATGCGTGGCAGACAGTTCAACTCGTCAGGGGCACAGGTGCTATCTCCGTTCGCTTCGGTTCCCCTTTCCTCGGGATTTTCGGTCTCTGCGCTTGCCCGCTCATTTATGGGGCGCAGTAAGGCGCAGTTGTGGCTCGAATATAAGGGACATACACAGGCTTTCAACAACACCAGTCTCATAAAGGATACGAACTGGTACGATACCGGCACACAGGGGAATCTCATCAGTAAGGAAATCGGATTCCTGAGTCAGGGGAACTACAAGTGGCGCCTAAGGTTCAAATTCGCCGACGGTTCATTCTCCCGCTGGTTCGTCTTCGATCAGAGCCGCGGCGTGCTTACCCCCGATATCCGGGCGCGGGCGAATTATGGTACTTCCTGTACGACGGGGGCACAATGCGGTGGCGGAAACTGTGTTGACGGCGTCTGCTGTAACGAGGGATGCGGCTACAGCGACGATAGCGACTGTCAGGTATGCAGCATTGCCAAAGGGGCGACGACAAACGGAATTTGCAAAATTCTTGATTCTTCCAAGGTATGCCGTTTGGCTGCCGGCGTTTGCGATGCGGTCGAATACTGCACCGGCAATTCTGCTGACTGTCCCGCTGACCTCAAACTCACAAGCGTATGCCGTAATGCAAATGGCGATTGCGATGTGGCTGAGGTATGTGACGGAATAAACAACGACTGCCCATCTGATGCAGTAAGACCAGACACCTATATTTGCCGTGTCTCAAAAGGCGAATGCGATGTAGAGGAGAAGTGCAATGGAACGAATAAGGACTGTCCGGAGGATGCTTTTAAACCGGATACAACGGTATGCCGTACTGCGAAAGGATTCTGTGATGCAGAGGAATACTGCACAGGTTCATCACCTGCCTGTCCTGAAGATCTGAAACTGACGATAGAATGTCGTAAGGCAGAAGGGGATTGTGATTTAGCCGAGATATGTGACGGGATAAACAATGATTGTCCGGGTGATGCGGTTAGACCAGACACATACATCTGCCGTGTCTCAAAGGGAGAATGCGATGTAGAGGAGAAGTGCGACGGGTCAAGCAAGACCTGTCCACCTGATCTCTTCAAGCCTGAGACAACGGTATGCCGTACTGCGAAAGGAGTCTGTGATACCGCTGAATACTGCACAGGTTTGTCATGGCTCTGTCCGGAGAATAAGTATACAGAAGACGGGGAGTTATGCGATGATTCAAATCCTCTTACCAAAGGGGATAAGTGTATCGATGGTGAGTGTACAGGGAATCTGATAGACGGTGTGTGCGGGAATGAAATAGAGATAGAGAATCTGCCGTATAGTAGGGATAGTACACTGACGGGTAGAATAGATACAGTAGATGCGAAGGGGGAGAATTGTACCAGTATGGGAGCAGATGAGGTATATAAGGTGAATATGGAGGCTGGTAAGAGATACCGGATAGAGGTAATCTCGAAGAGCGGGAGTTATGTAGGGTTTAATATAATGAAGGAGTGCGGGTTAGGGGATTGTCTTGCCGGAGCGGATAATACTGGAGGCGGGGAGAAGGCAGAGGTAGTATATGAGGCTGTAGATAGCGGAGAGGTGTATATAGTAGTAGAGGGGGAGAAGGAATATAGTATAAGGGTAAGTGTGGTTGAAGACCCGGATGCAGGTTATGACACAACGGGAGATGTTTCTGTATCAGATGCAGAGGATGTGTCGGTGACAGATGCAGGCGCAGATGCAGTAACGGATACAGGTAGCAAGGATGTAGGAGCACAGGATACGGGGGTTAGAGATATAAGTATATCGGTTGATACCGGGACAAATAATGTAGGTACAGCAGAAAGCAGCGGTTGTTCGTGCAGTCTGGCAGAATAACCCAAACGCAGTATTCAGTGTACCTCTGCAATCTCCTTTACAGCTTCAAATGAGGCGTTGGGGAAGATATTATAATTTGTATATTTAGAGTTTATTATAGCTATATTGTGTTCGTGCCAGAGGCTGATATAAGGAAGTTCGTCTGATATAATCTTCTGCACCTTGCTGTAAATCTCTTTTCTCTTCTCTCTGCCAAGTTCTCTTCTTCCTTCGTCAAGAAGATTGTCAATCACGGGATTGAAATACTTTCCGCGGTTTGCCCCGTTTGTATTCCCCTTTGCATCGGGGATACTTTTGGAGTGAAAGAGCCAGTAATAGAAGTCAGGTTCTATTGGCTCGGTCCATTGCATTGTGTATATCTGAAAGTTGCCGGACTTGATATCAGAGAAGAATGTCCCGAATTCGTAAGCCCTCAGTTTTACCTCGATACCAATATCTTCCAGCATTCTGCAAATCATCTTTGCAATCTGGATTCTGAATTTGTTGGTGCTCGTCTTATAGGTTATCGTGAATCTTTTGAGAGGCCCGTCTCCGTCAGGGTCCGGAAAACCCGCGCTGTCGAGCAGTCTCTTTGCCTTTTCCGGATTGTATTCATACCTTTCGACATCCTTTTCATAAGCCCAGTGTTCGGGGACCAGAACAGAATCAGAGGGCCTCGCCATACCCATAAATTTGTTTTTGATTATGGACTCGCGGTCGATGGCATAAGCGAGTGCCTTTCTCACATCCTTATTGCCGAGTATCGGGTCTGTGAGGTTTATGCCCATATATGTGTAAAGCACGGAAGGTGCGGAGATTACACTGACGGCGCTGTCTTTCAGTTCTGCAGCAATTATCGGGGCTGCGGCGTTCTGTATAAGGTCTCCACCCTGATTCAGAAGAGATAAGAGACGTGTATTGTCATCCCTGATGGTCTTGAAGGCGAGAAATCTTTTCGGAAATCTGATGGTCTTCTCCGTTTTCTCGAGAATAATATGTTCTTCACTGATGTATTTGTGCAACCTGAATGAGTTTGTCCCTACAGGATTTTTTGACAGGTAATTCTCCTTATCCGTCTCTTTCGGTATGATACCCATAACAAGGTCCGAGATAAAAGGCGAATGTGGAGATTCGAGTCTGAATATAAGGCTGTATCGGTCAGTTATTTCAATCTCCCGGATTCTTTTATACATCCCGAAGTACGGCGAGTGTCTGCCGGGGTCTCTTATAGAATCGTAGGTATATTTTACATCCTCAGAGGTCAGTTCTGCGCCATTGTGAAAGCTTACTCCTTTTTTTATCCTGACATATAGTTCGGTTGGAGAAACGAAATCTATTTCTTCGGCGAGGTCGTTTGCAATATTGAGGTCCCGGTCAATTTTTACGAGTGAATTATATATAAGCCTGCAGGCCTTGATTGAATAGGCAGAGACTGCATATCTCGGGTCAAGTGTGTCTACCGGAAATTCTATGAGTATTGTAAAGGTATCGCTCTCTTTCCGGGTACAACCGGTATCCGGAAGCAGAACCGTAAAAAGGAGAATCAGAAGAATCAGGGTATTTTTCATAGTGTTTTTGCTGAATGGGATTCCACATACGAAGTAATGAGCGGGAATATCTCCGAAGGCGCCTTTCGTCCGAATATTATGTCTCCGTGTCCGTAGTCGGCAGAGAAACCCGAATGAATACCGGCGATTGTAATTCTGAGCTGTTCTTCTCTGAGTTTTTCTTTCAGCCAGAATACGGCCTCGGGAGGGCATATCAGGTCAACGGAACCTGTCATTGCAAATACGGGAATACTTATCGATTTTATCCCTTCCGAGAAATTTCTCTCTCCTTTTCTGTCTTTTATATATCCTTCTTCGACCCATCTGCCTATCTGGTTTACAAGTGTGGAACTCATATCAGAGGCGAGGTTGACGAATATTTTCCTTAAAACAGCTGTGTCGATGTTATCCAGATTTGCAGCGACTTCGGAATAGGGTATTGCCCTTGTCAGGTATGGTGCGAGTAATCTCCCCCAGAATTCCTGTCTGATATGAGAGAATATCCGTGCGCTCTTCAGCATCGGGATAAATCTTCTGAGTTCGCTCTGAAAGGTAAATACAGGAGGGCTCGAGATAGTAATGAGTGTTCTGACGTCTTTTTCGACTTCCCTGTTCTGTAATGCCGCATACATAATCATCCCGCCCAGCGAGTGACCTACCCATATAACACTGTCGGACCCGCTCTTCGTTTTTGCATTTCCGATAATGGCGGGGACATCATATCTGACAATATCGTCGAAGTATATATTCCAGCGTGACTCCGAAAAGAGGTGTGGTTTTGAAGAGAGTCCGACCGTTCTCATCTCGGCGATATAGGTATCATAACCCATCTCGGTGAATTTTCTTGCGAGCGAGTATTCTGCGTCGAAATCCAGATTGTATCTGTTTGCACCAAGCCCGTGACACAGGATTACAGGTTCCTTGAATCTTCGGACCTTTGGAATCCTTCTTGAGACCGCAAGTCTGAATCCGTCATCGGCACTGATAAAATGAATCTCATCCGGATTCCATTTGATTTCGAAGTATCTGCTGACCACATAGTTGTGGATTATTACGAGAAAAGCAACGAGTAAAATTATACATAAGACAGACATAGTAATTCCCTTAAATCTCTTTAAATAAAACGGGCGTAAAAGTAAATAAAATTTTAATAAAATACTTGATAATTTGCTCAATCGGGTTTAATAACATAAGGTATTTTATCCGGGCCAAGGAGCATTGGGATATGAAAATATATATGAAACTTATACCGTCAATAGCACAGGATATCCTCAGGGCGTTGTCCAAGGATGGTGATATCGAAATAAAGGATAACAGGCTGGATGAGGCAGTTCTGGATGTCTCGAAAGTATTCAGGGATTATCTTGAAGAAGAGGAAGAGCTAAATCAGGAGGCAATGATCTTTATTCAGAACAATAATCTGGCATCGAAGGATTTTGCGTCAGTCAAGGCAAAGCTAGCCGAGGAGAGAGGATTCGATTACGGTGATGATGCTATCGAGATGCTTCTGGCCGATGTGGTTGATGCATTGCTGAAAAGTAAAAATATCGAGGAAGTTTACGAGGAAAACCACATACTTATAAAGAAAATGTATGAGGTTATCAAGAAGTATCTTGATGTTGATGCCGAACTGGATAAGGAGGCGAGGGAACAGCTCAAGAATCTGGAAGAGGGTTCTCTGGAGTGGGATATCGCATACCGGAAGGCAATCCACGAAATAAAAAAGAAGAAAAATCTCGTCTGAATACTGATTTTATTACGATCAGCTTTTCAAAACAGAATCTTTCAGATATGGTGTATGTCGGTGTAGTATAATGCCATAAGGTGCCATTTTGACCAATTTATGTGATATTTGAAAAAGGTAACTATTTCATATGCTTAGTGTTTTTTAAGTTGTAAAATAAAATAATTCTGATAAATTAACCCCTGTATTGAGGGATAATGTAATTATGATTAGTATTTTTTCCGGTAAATCCTGTGAGATATGGAGGGCAGAGGAGTAATGTCTCAGTCAAGGACCAAACCAAAGACTCTCTCAAAAAGAGTTTTGAAGAGAACAAAACTTACTCAGGAAGATATCGAGGACTTAAAGCATCTGCTGACACTCAAGAGGCCCCGCAAGAGGTCTGATTGTGTGAATTCGCTCAGACCCTGTCCTTTTGTCTCCTGTAAATATCATCTCTATCTGGATGTCAATGAGGAGAATGGTTCAATTAAGATCAATTTTCCTGACAAGACGATATGGGACCTGAGGGAGACCTGTGCTCTGGATGTTGCGGAGAAGGGTGGTCTTACTCTCGAAGAGGTGGGAGACCTGATGAATCTGACCAGAGAGAGGGTAAGGCAGATCGAGAGTGAAGCTACCGAGATTCTGAGGAGACTGGGGATAGACCCTGATTATGACCTCGGAGAGAAGAAATGAATATACTCGTAATCGGCAGCGGGGGAAGGGAACACGCGCTGGTTTGGAAAATAAGAAAATCCCCTCTTGTCAAAGAGATTTACTGCGCCACGGGGAATGCAGGGACAGGTGAAATAGCCGTTAATATCGACATATCTCCGGAGGATATTGTCGGGCTGAAGAATTTTGCCATTGCAAACAGAATAGACCTGACAGTTGTCGGACCTGAGCTTCCGCTATCTTTAGGTCTGGCAGACGAATTTTTAAAAAGCGGCCTTTTTGTGGTCGGTCCGATTCAGGGGGCAGCCGAGATTGAGTCGAGCAAGGTATTCTCAAAACTTATAATGAGAGAGGCCGGTATCCCGACAGCCGATTTCGAAGTCTTTGATGATGTCTATGAAGCAGAAAAATATGTGATGTCTGCAGACAGGCCTCTGGTCGTAAAGGCAGATGGTCTTGCACAGGGCAAGGGTGTTTTCCCCTGTCTAAATAAAGGAGAGGCCATTGCAGCCGTAAATGCGATTATGAAGGAAGGTATGTTTGGTCAGGCCGGAAGAAGGATAGTTATCGAGGAATTTCTCGAGGGAGAAGAGGTCTCGTTTATGGGAATTACGGACGGGGAATATTTTGTCCCGTTTGCCACATCGCAGGACCACAAGAGGGCCTATGACAATGACGAAGGTCCAAATACAGGAGGTATGGGTGCATACTCTCCGGCCAGAATCCTGATGACAGATGAACAGGAAAAAGTAATTTCTGACATAATCAATCCGCTTCTGAAAAAACTCGGTGAAAAGGGTAGACCATACAGGGGATTTTTATACGCAGGACTTATGATAAAGGACGGCAAACCCTACGTACTCGAATTCAATGCCCGTATGGGTGACCCTGAGACCCAGCCGCTTATGGTTAGAATGAAATCCGATATTGTGCCTCTGCTTATGGGTGCCTCGCAGGGTAATCTTAAGGGACAGACTGCGTTATGGGATGAGAGCTTTGCGGTCTGTGTGGTTATGACAGCACAGGGGTATCCCGGCAGTTACAGAAAGGGAATGGAGATTTCGGGACTCGGGCAGTTCAGGGATAGGGATGACATTGTGATATTCCACGCCGGAACCAGAAGAGAGTCCGATAAAATAGTTACAAACGGTGGCAGGGTTCTGGGTGTGACTGCTGTCGATAAGAATCCCGAAAAGGCAATTGAGAAGGCGTATAGTGCGGTCTCCTCTGTTCACTTCGACGGTTCTTTCTTCAGGCGCGATATAGGCAAGAGGGTATTGAAAAGGTAAAACACCTTATTATGTGTTTGCAAAATATTTCCAAAGGTAGTAAAATCACAGAAGAATTATCCGGAGGTGTGATATGAAAAGGATTTTTATTGCTTTGCTCTGTATCTTTCTGACCTTCTCTCTCTACTCCTGCAGTTCGGATACATCAAAGGGCGGGGATAAGGATTCGGGTTCAGTTGATATAAATATTACCGATACTGTCAATAAACCTGACGGTGATACCGATGAAGATGCCGGCCCGACAGACAGATTTGTTCAGAAGGATTATTTCTGTACCGAAAGGGATCAGGAATGTCCTCCGGATATGGTATGCGACAAGGATAAAGGCAAATGTGTGGCAGGAAAGCCCTGTATGGACAGCGCAAACTGTGCCTACGAGTTTCCGGCAGGTGATTATTACTGTGATTCAACGGGGAAGGTCTGCAAGAGAAGACTTATGATATGTGAGCCCTGCAGTACTGATGAAGAGTGTGGTTATAACCTTTCGGACGGAGAGAGTGAAGACAGATGCATTGAGTATCTCGGAGGAAAGAAATACTGCGGGAAGGCCTGCGGAAAGACCGCCTGTCCGCCGGGATTTGAGTGTGTGAGTGTCGAGAATCCACTACCGGACCCGAATCCGAATCAGTGCAAACCCAAGAGGCTCGACCAGGCAGACCCGTTCTCCTGTGCCGGCACTACTGTATGCAAGACTGAGGAAGACTGTAAGGATGCAAACAAGAGCAAGTGTGTAAAATATCTCGGTGGTTCCGAGTACGGAGTCTGTGCGGGATACTGTGAGAACGACAGGGATTGTCCTCAGGAGTATCTTTGCCGGACAGACACCCACTCCTGTATTGCCTCCTGTATAAAGAACGGTCAGCCTTTCGATGACCAGTGTTCATCTGCAAAGCCTATATGTCATTTCAACGGCAAATGCGACCAGCCCTGCACACTGGATTCGGACTGTGATACGATGTTTGGCAAACTGACTCTTCCGAGGCAGTGGCTTTGCAAGAAGAGCAGATGTGTTATTCAGATATGCGATGAAAATAACAACTGCACCGAGGGGTGTCTCACCGATTCTGCCTGCTGTTTCCCTGGTTATTGTGACACGGATACAAATATGTGTATGTGTGACAAGTGCCGTACGCCGCAGGATTGCTGGTCCGGATACAAATGTGAAAACCAGCAGTGTATAAAACTCAACTGTCTTGAAAACGGCGGTGCAACGATTTCCTGTAATATCTTTGAATTCTGCTGCGGGGAAGACCCGAGTAAATCTCCCTGTAAAAATCCGGAAGGTGAGACGGTCAAGGACGGCGAATGCTATCTTGCATCGACCCCGCCATGGTGTACCAAGTGCGAAAAGAACGAGGAGTGCGATACAAAGAACGGATTTGATGGTTACTGCTATGAATTTCAGGACAAGGACGGAAATACTATCGGTAAATTCTGCGGAGTCCCCTGCACAGGGAAAGACGGAGAGTGTCCGAGAGGCCACGAGTGCAGGGATATCAAGGACCAGGACGGAAATCTTGTCTCAAAATCCTGTCTATGGCTCAAATGTCCTGACTGGATAAAGCAGAACCAGCAGTAGAGTTCTTTTCGGAATCTGTTTTATATAAGATTAGTTTGATTGCGGTTATTCAGGATTCTTTTTCCGGATTCTCCTTGCTAAAAAGATTATTTATGCGGAATTTCCGGGTTAACTGGTTCACCGGTCTTCTTTCATAATAGAGCGGAAGTAATATGCGGGATAATTATTATTTGAGCAAGTCAGTTGTTTGTGATACATAAACTCTGTTTTGTTTCAAATAACCTGAGAGAGGATTAATCAATGGCAGGTATATTTGGAATTGATGTATAAATGCGATATTCACTGAAAATTCTTATAGTTTTGATAGTCCTGACAGCGGCAAATATCTTCTCGCTATACCCCTTCTCAGTGAATCTGAAAGACTCCGCTCCGGATAATCCTGATGATGTTTTACTCAATTCATATATTATGCAGTGGGAATATGAACACATTCTATCCTTTGATTTATCTGATTACTTCAACACTTCATATTACTATCCGTATAAAAATACCCTTGCGTTTACAGAGCATCACACTATAAGTCAGGTTTTCTTTATTCCCCTTTATACTCTGATAAGAGATTCCGTATTTGTTCACAATATAATGATTCTTCTTCTGTTGATTCTCTCAGGTCTGACAACGTTTATCTTTATTCACTACCTGACCAGTTCATTTTTATCATCATTACTCGGTGCAGTATTGTTTACTTTTGTTCCGTACAGATATACGCATCTCGTTCACCTGAATGTTATTCACTGGTGGATTATTCCGGTTGTCTTTCTTACCTTTTATATATTTTCTGTCAGAATCAGTCCGAAAAATGCCTTGGTTTTCGGACTTTCGGTTCTGGCCCTCGTTTTGTGGTCGAACAATATGACTGCATTTTTTATTGTCCCGTTTTTTATCTATGCCTTATTCACAGGTATCTCATCTGGGGCAATATTAAAACCGAGATTCTATCTGTACCTGTCTATAATTCTTGTATCTGTGGTGATTCTCTCTGCCCCTTTTCTCTGGCACTATATTAAACTGCGGAATGAAATGTTTTTTGAGAGATTCCTCTTCGATATAAGATATTATTCCCCTCAGTTAAAGAATCTGCTGGGTGTCAGTGAGACGAATCTCTTCTGGGGGAAATGGCTTGGCAAATACGGAAAATGGGAGTGTTTTCTTTTCCCGGGAACGATATTCATAATGCTGTTTCTTATCTCCAATCTGACTCTCTTTGTCAATAAATACAGGCGGTACATTCTTCTATTCTCCTTTATTGCGATTCTGACGCTTCTTCTCTCACTCGGACCGTATCTGGACGGGCTCGAGGGAGACACAAGGGGGCCTTATTACCTTTTATGGAAATTTATGCCCGGATACTACGGGATAAGGGTACCTACGCGTTTTGCCATCTTTGCATATTTTTCTATGGCTGTGGTATCTGCACTCTTTGCCGCCGGTATTTCGGAAAGGCTGAAAGACAGGAAGACCTTCAGGGTGATATTTTCATCGGCGGTATTGCTGTTTACTATCCTTTTCATATTTGAAGGTTCACACAGGCCTGAACTACACAGACCTCTGAATCATCCTGAGAGAGACCCTGTCTATTCAAAACTGAAAAAAATGGATTACGGGGTGGTTTTCGAATATCCGGCCTTTGCGGCCTATAAGGATGCCGCTCATGTCTTTGCAACACTATATCACAGAAAACCGACTGTTAACGGGTATTCCGGATGGAATTCCAAACCGCTTGAAAACCTGAGGGATGCAGTAAATACCTATCACCCACGGTCCCTGATAAGATTTATGAGGGATATGAATATCCGTTATTTTGTCCTTCGCGGCAATGTCCCTTCAGACATATACAATAGAGTGTCTAAACTCGATGAATATGATAAAGGAGTAAAGAAGGTATTTACAAACTTCAGGGATATCCTTTTTCAGCTCGATGACGCAGAGCTCAACGAATTCGATTTTTATAAGACAGAGCTCTCTGGTAAAGAATTCTACATTCCTTCGTGTATAAGAAATGGTGAAAGGATTAACGGAGGAATAATCATAAAAGAGAGTAATGACAGATTCTCTTTTTCGCACAGAAGGAGATATCCGGTTTATTTGGATTTTATAAGCAGAGGTAATGGTAAAATCAGTAAAGTCAGTTCAGATATCGTGGCATACAGGGTTTATGAGCCGGGCAATATTCACCTTCTGATAAAGTTTAAGGCGGATTTGCCGGAGGGTCTTTATGCGGTTCGCCTGAATAACCTTATCATTAAGGAGTCAGTTAAACTCTCCCCGTCCTGTCCTTATGACCTCTCTGAAAATATTGAACTGACAGATATTGACTTGCCGGACAGACTGAATGAGGGTGAACCGTTAAAAGTGGAATTCAGGATTAGAAATAACGAGAAATATCTGAAGGCAGCCGTCGATATTGATGATTTTACAACAGATGGTGTATTCAGGGTTGCGGTTTTTTTATGGGGACTTGATGAAGAGAATCAGCAAATACGATATGAACAGCGCTATCCGATATATTCGGATATGTCTCAGGGAGATGTTCTGCATTTCAGGCAATATCTGCCATTCTTTCTTAAGGAAGGCAGATATAAACTCAGGGTTGACTGTGTCTCCGAGAAGAGATTCTGGTTTTCCAGTAAAGGTTCTTGCGGAGTTGAAAAGGAGATAGTTGTCGGCAAACATTAACAATAACTAATTTTATTGCCGATTAGCACATTATAATATATTATATCAATCACATTTAAGGAGTTTCCTGATGAAAAGATTCATTTCGGTATTATTTCTGGCCTTGTTAATTACCACAAATCTGTATTCAGAAGGACTACCATCTCTGATTGTTTTCAATATCGGGGCGGAGGAGGGGGTAACAAAAGGTAAAGCCAATATGCTCACGGAGATTCTTATTGACGAGGTATCAAAACTCAATCAGTTTAAGGTAGTCGGACAGAAGGACCTTGACTCAATGTTCTTCTGGGAACAGAATAAACAGCTCAAGAACTGTAACGATTCGTCCTGTCTCTCGCAGATAGCCGGTGCAATGGGTGCGGAATATTATGTCGAAGGCTCGGTCGGGCAGCTGGGCGACAAGTATATTATTGCTATAAAACTTATAAATGCACACAAGGTTGAGATTATTAACAGACTTACCAAGAAGGTCTATAAGAGTGATAATGCACTGGTTGATGAGGTTCCCAAGATAGTAAAGGAACTCTTCGACCCGAAAAAACTCAAGATGGAATTCGAGGATGTAAAGGGCGAGGTCTTCTTTTCGTCCGGGCTTGATATAGTAAGTGAACCGTCCGGTGCCAGAATTACGATTGACAATGAGGATAAAGGAGTCACCCCGCTAAAAATAGAAAAACTTCGTAACGGCAAGCATATTGTTATTGCAAAGAAAGACGGATTCAGGGACGAAGTGGTAAATGTAACACTGAATAAGGATGAGATTAAGCCTTTGATGATAAAGCTCAGAAAGAAGGTCTGCTCTATATATGTTGAGACGACTCCCGAGAGTGCGGATGTCTATTTTCAGGGGAAGAAGTATTATACACCTGCCAGAATAGACAATGTCAGCCCCGGTAAGTATGAACTGAAACTGTATAATAAAAAATACGGAGACAGGAAAGTGCCGGTAATTGTTTCGGAGGAGAATGAAGAGACAAAGGTGACACTCGATTTCGAGGCGACGACAATCGAATCTATCAGGAAGTACAAAAAAGACGACGGAACGGGTTATTTTACATCAGACCTCTTCTATAGTTTCGGAGGGTCTTCTTACGGTGATGAAGACACTACTACTGCACATATTCTGCAGTTCAGGACAAAGTTGAATCTGTTTCCGGTTTTACTGACTCCGCAGATCCAGTTACTTGCCACGAATAATAAATACTATTCGGGAAACTTCTCTCTGGTTGCCTTCAGCACGCAGCAGTTCGAGCTTCTGACGCTCGGGGTTGGTTTTACAAAAGGTCCAGAAACCGGAGGAGGAGGAATAGCATTTAATCTCTACCGGATGAATATTGCCCTGCATACTGTTACAAGAAATAATGATACGCATCTTTTCATCGGTTTTATTGATGGTTATACGGGTGGCAAGAATGTTGTGGTCTCACTGATTTCTCTTGGGCTTGGTTACGGATTTTATATGTACTGAGGTTTTTGTATGGAGAGTATCGCCTTTTACGGCAAGGGCGGGGTCGGTAAATCCTTTATATCGGCAAATATCAGTTACTATTTTGCAAAGAAGAAAAAGAAGGTTCTGCATATCGGATGTGACCCCAAGCACGACAGTACTGTTCTTCTGATGAGGGATAACAGGAAGGCATCCACTGTTCTGGATATAATAGGGGATAATGTAACTTTCAGCGATATCTCGGGTGTTATCAATGAAGGAAAACTCGGAATAAACTGCATAGAGGCCGGAGGACCTCCTCCCGGTGTCGGTTGTGCAGGCAGAGGAGTTGCAAGGACTCTGGAATTTCTGCAGGAGAACCGCGTCATAAATTCAAAAAAATATGACGTTGTCATTTATGATGTGCTCGGGGATGTCGTCTGCGGCGGTTTTGCAGCCCCTCTCAGACTCGGATTTGCAAAGAAGGTTGTGATTGTGACATCGGAAGAGGGCATGTCGCTGTATGCGGCAAACAATATTGCCAGAGCAGTAAATACATATTTCGATAACGGGATATTCTTATCGGGGCTGATAGTCAATCTAAGAAACAATAATGCCGATAAAGAGATACTTTACAATTTCGCAGGCCGCATAAATACGAAGGTCCTCGGTTTTGTAAGAAGGTCAGACCTTGTGTTTGTTGCCGAAAAGGAGAGAAAGACACTGATAGAAAAATATCCTGATTCGACTGAATCGGGAGATATTGGACGGATTGCAGAAAACTTATTCAGACACAAACTTAAATATGCCCGACCGACTCCTATGGATGATGAGGAATTCTTTGAATTCATAAAAAAAGGCAGCTGATCAGCTGGTGGTTATCAGTTCGAGTTCTCTTTCACGTTTCTTTATCAGAGACCACAGAATGTTGTTCTTTTCTTCCTGAAGGTTCGGGTCAGTCTTTATAATCTCAAATGCGGAATTACGGGCCTCCTCGAGTATGTCTGCGTCTCTTATAAGGTTGCTCATATGCAGATCTGGTAATCCTGATTGTTTTGTGCCTGCAAGTTCGCCCGGTCCCCTTATCCTGAGGTCCTCCTCCGCTATCTTAAAGCCGCTGTTGGTCTTTTCCATAATTCTGAGTCTTTCAAAGGCATTTTCGGAGAGCCAGTTGTATGCAATCAGGTAACAGAAGGATTTCTTCGAACCCCTCCCGACCCTTCCTCTCAGCTGATGCAACTGCGAAAGACCGAATCTCTCTGCATGCTCGATGACCATTATCGAGGCTGCCGGTACATCGACACCGACTTCTATAACAGTCGTTGCGATGAGTATTTTCAGTCTGCCGGATTTGAATTCGTTCATTATATCTGTCTTTTCATCATCTTTCATCCTGCCGTGTAAAAGACCTACAGGGATATCCCTGAAAACAGTATTTTTCAGTTTGTCATACATCTCTTCTGCCGCCTTCAGGTCGAGTTTTTCACTTTCTGAGATAATCGGATATACTATGTAGCATTGTGCGTCGTTCTTCAGAATCTGCTCTCTCAGTTCAATATATAATCTGTCTGCCTTTTCTCCTCTAATGACATGTGTGGTAATCTCCTGTCTTCCGGGGGGCAGTTCCTTTATTATACTGATATCAAGGTCTCCGTAGAGAGATATTGCGAGCGTCCTTGGGATAGGTGTTGCACTCATCATAAGGAGGTCAGGATTGAGTCCCTTTGCCTTTATCCTTGCCCGCTGATTGATTCCGAACTGATGCTGTTCATCAACAATCACAAAAGTAAGGTTTCTGAAGGATATATTCTCTTCAAGCAGTGCATGTGTCCCTATTACTATCTTGGTTAAACCCATCTCTATATCCCCGAGGATTCTGGATCTTTCAGGTCCCTTGACAGAGCCTGTCAGAAGTCCGATGCGGCTCTGAAATGAGGGGAATATGTTGCAGAAATTTCTGTAATGCTGTTTTGCGAGTATTTCAGTCGGGGCAAGAATTGCGGTCTGTGTTCCGCTCTGTGCTACGAGATAGGATGTAATCATTGCGACCGCGGTCTTTCCGGAGCCTACATCTCCTATCAGGATTCTGTTCATCTGCTGAGAGCTTCTGAGGTCATTTATTATTTCATTAAGAGCGGTATTTTGTGAGGGGGTGAGCTTAAAGGGCAGATGATTTACGGCCTCTTTTACAGACGAATCCTCAATTTTGTGTGCATAACCGGTTTCGTCCTGAAATCTGGATTTTCGTAATGCAAGTGTTATTTCAAGGGAAAAGAGTTCATCGAAAATAATTCTTCTTCTGGGCTCCCATCTGTTTGACTGAAGGATTCCGAAATCTACTTCCGGCAAAGGAAAATGAATCTCCTTTATCGCTCTCGGCAAGGGAATCAGATTGTGTTTTTTAAGCAGATATTCAGGCAGGGGATCAGTCAGATATTCTGCATATTCATCGACTATATTTTTCATGATTTTTATAAGAAGACTTTCACCTATTCCTTCGATGGCCGAATATACCGGAATGATTCTCCTGAAAAAGAGGTCATCATCTACCGATGAGGTCTCTTTGATTACAGGGTGATTTATCTGGATTGTTCTTTTGTAAAGATTCGCCTTCCCGCTGACAATCACATTCGTATCGGTTTTGAATCTTTCCTCCAGATAATTCCGGTAATGTGGCTGGATATTAAACCATACGAGGTCAAGAAAACCGCTCCTGTCCGCTATCGTCATGGTATATGTTTTTCGTGTCTCCTTGGAACCGATAACCTTACCGGTTACCGTAACGGTTTCGCCCGGAGGTATATGGCCGATCGGAATTATTCTTCTCCTGTCTTCGTAATCCCTCGGGAAGAAAAAGAGGGCATCTCTGATAGTTGTAATACCTTTTCTGCTGAATTTTTCAAAGAGAACAGGCCCGACGCCTTTTACAAACTGAATGGGTTTCGAGAGAATATCGCCTGCAGGATTATTCTCCTTTGGTTTTTCCGTATTCTCTTTTTTTTGCTTTAGAAGTTCGCTTTCAATCAGGATTTTCAGCAGTTTCAGTGATTTTTCATCTGCTGCGATAACTGTCTGGTAAAGGTCGTTTAAAAAACCTGTCTTCTCCGAAAATTCGTCTTTCAAATCTTTTATCTCTTTACGGATCTGAGATATTTTTTCACTTTCGCTTCTGCCCGAGGCAACAAGACCCAGCAGTCTTCTGAGTCTTTCTGCAAATTCCTCTTTCATCTATTTTTTCTGGCTTAGGAGTTTGTTTATTTCATTGAGCAAAGTTCTGAGCGGAACATTATGCATCTCTGCCGCATTCTCAAGTGTAGAGGTGGGAGCAAGCACACATTCCCTGCAGTTCATTCCGAACTTCTCGAGAACCTCGCATACCTCAGGGTATTTTCTGATCAGTTCATCTATAAGAATGTCTTTGTTTATGGTCTGACTGTTTCTCATCTCAGAACTGGCCTGTCATAGAGACATTCCAGAAGATAATGAATGTATCTGCTATTCTGAACCTGTTTCCTCTCTGGTCGAGTATGGGTTCGTATACCGGGTTCGGAACGTCTCCCTCATCCTTCGAGCATCTTCCGTTGTTGTTCTTGTCGTCGGAGCAGGAATTGGCAAATGTCAGATAGTGCCAGGTGTCGTGTCCGAATCCCACATTGCTCATAAGTCTCAGATATTTTGCCACAACGAAACTTAGCCCGAAGATGCCTCTGAATTCAAAATACTGTTCGGTCGCTGTTATTCTCCCCCATGAATCGATTACGGGAAGGCCGTCATCACCCTTTACGTAGTCGCCGTTTGTATCCTTTTTGAAGTTTGGCAGAAATTCCGCAACCTCCGAATATGCCTTCTCTGCATTGCTGACGAATGCTGCCTGCAGCCTGAAGTCAAATGAGAATTTGTTTCCGAGCTGCACATCCTCATAAGGGATAATCTCTGTCCCTATGTCGAAACCTGCACGGTGGGAACCGGTAACGAGTGAACTGCTGATGGTAAGAGGTAGATTGTAGAAGACCCCGAAATACGGGTCGACATATTCGAATCTCTTGGAAAAGGCGGTCCAGAAGGAGAGAACCTGAAGTTTTTTCCCGATATCACCCTTGTTGGAGGAGGTTGCCTGTTCATCGAGGTCATACCTTGCCCCTGTCGGTATTGTGTATTCAAGACCGATTACCCAGGTCGCCATAGTGTCGTCCCAGTTCAGTCTGGATTTATCTCTTTTCAGAATATGATAAGGTTTCTGGTCATAAAAAGGCGCCCATTTGATTCCTACTGCCATATCACCGAATCCGCCTCTGACTGCCTTGTCCGGAATCTTTCTGATGATTCTGTTCGGGTCTTCCGTAGTCTGTCCGTAGTAGGTATTGGTCTTGTTCATCGTAATCTGTTTCCATCCGGCCTGCGTGGCAAAATTTATTGATTTTTCATATGAGAGATAGACCGGGAAATTTGCGTAAATTTCCAGATCTTTATATACACCTATTTCGAGTTTCGGAATTAGCAGATAGTATGTCTCGTCGTAGTCCAGATTTTTTGCATCGATAAGTATCCCCTTGTTTTTATCAAGAAACTCCCTTGTTATTGTTGAGTTTTTGTAAAAACCCTGAAAGAAGACCTCAACATTTGCATCGAAAGGGTCGTCTTCGGCAAAGGCACCTGCCACCTTCGTGTAATTGGATGCATAGAGCAGGAAGGGGAGAAGCATAAAGAACAGTAATGTGTTGAAAATTTTCATATATTACTCCTTTTATCCAAAAGAGCAGATTACTCCTTCTTCTAAGGGTTCCGGGTAATAAGAGCCCCTTAAAAACTTTGGAAGAATATACTTGTTAGATTAATAATTGTCAAGACCAAGACAATAATAAAAATAATTTAATTCTGTGGCCGATATCACTTGATATATGTCTTTTTTTGTATATATTAGGAATATCATTTAATACCATGGAGGAGAAATGACGAACAAGATTATTTTTACTATTTTGTTTGTACTTATAGGTTCAGGTATTATTTTTGCACAGGATAAGACAAAGGCTGCACAGACACCGCCGGCAAAGACAGAACCGAAGAAGGAAACCGCTATAGAGGAGAAGAAAGATACAAAAGAGAAGGCTAAGGAAGAGAAGAGAGATGTCGAGGCCGACAAGAAGGAGATTCAGATAAAACTCAGGTCTGTTGCCAAGAATATGAGTAAGGAACTTGAGAGAATAAAGGCAGGTGCAATTGTCAGAGTGGTTGTAAGCAGTTTTTCGAACAACGGGGAACTCGCAAAGAAGAAGGAAATCGGAACGCTTGTTATGGGTGAACTTATGATAAATCTTTCCCGGTTCAATAATATCGAACTCATTGAAAGGGAGAAACTGGCAAAGGTACTGGATGAGATGAAACTCGTTCAGCTGGGCTTTGCCGATGAAAAGACCGCGGCACAGGTAGGTAAAATGCTGCAGGCTCAGGTGGTGGTCGTAGGTGAGGTTGCGGAGGCGGGAGATAAATTTGTCATTAATTCCAGAATTGTAGATGTCGAATCTGCAAAGGTACTCTATCAGGAGGGATTCAATTCTCCGATGGAGGGTATGATAGCACTTTCGAGTGAATCACTTGTACTGAGAAGCAAACTGGATGCAACATACAGGTCACTCATACTTCCCGGCTGGGGTCAGTTTTATAACGGAGAAAAGATCAAGGGAGGAATTTTCACTCTTGTTGAGATTGGTCTTTTCGCCACTGCCGTCTCTATGCACATTAACGGGACAAGAAAAGAGGATGAATATAAAAAACTGGATTGTACCGATCAGGGACAGGACTGCCTTGACAAAGTTCAGAAACTGAAATCCGACGGAGAGGATTTCTATAAGCTGCGAAATTACTTTATCTACGGCGGGGCAGCCGTATGGGCACTCAACGTTCTTGATGCCTATCTTTCGGGAAAGGACTTCAATTCGGCTCTCAAGACAACAGAGAACAGATTCGGATTTGGTCAGGGAGGTATGAGGCTCAGTCTTACTTTCTGATTATGGGAATTTATAACAGGAAGGATTTTTACTACAAAAAGGCAAAGTCGGAGGGTTATCGTTCGAGGGCCGCATACAAACTTCTGGAACTTAATAAAAAATTTTCGGTAATTAAAAAGGGCGATATCATAGCAGATCTGGGTTGTGCACCCGGCGGATTTCTTCAGGTTGCGTCAGAGCTGACAGGAGAAGACGGAATTGTGGTCGGTGTGGACCTTGTATCTGTCGAGCCTGTAGGAAGAAATGTCTTTCTTTTGCAGGGTGATTTTACAAAGGTAGATGTAAAAGAGAAGATGCTGCAGATTACAAGAGGTAAGAAATTCGATGTAATACTTTCTGATATGGCTCCCAAAACTTCAGGTATACATTTCAGAGACAGTTATCTCTCTTTCAGACTCGCTGAGGAGGCCTTTTCTTCCGCAAGGGATATGCTGATAAAAGGCGGAAATATCCTCATAAAAATATTTGAGAGTGAAGAGGTAAAAGGACTGACTGATTCGCTGAGAAAATCCTTCGAAAGTCTTTATCTGAACCGTCCCGAATCAACCCGTAAAGGTTCGAAGGAAATTTATATTATCGGTAAACAATATAAGGGATTGTAATCAGAAGAATCTTATTCTCATCCTGTATGAGCCTATATCGATATAATCGTCTTTTTTGAGTACTCTCTCTGTTATTTTTACTCCGTTGACGGAAACTGCGGGGAAGTTTTTGAGGGCGGTAATTTTGATATTCTCTCCGTCATACTCTATTTTTGCGTGTTTTGAGGCAATGAAGAAGCCGTTTAGTCTGATTTTGCACTCGGGGTCTTTACCTATATATGTTACCTCTTCACAGATATTTATCTTTTCCTTATTATCGGCAATTTCTATATACGCAATTGCTTTTAGCTGTTTTTTAACGTTGCCGTTCTGAGGGGGAGTAATTTTAATTACAGCAGTCTTGTCGAATTTAATAGTTTCATCTACCTGACCACTTTTAGGGTCATCCTCTTCTTCGAGGAGCTTTTTTATATTTATGGAGTACGAAGAGTGCGTATCTTTCGGGGCTGAACTTTCAATGAAGATTATGCGGCATTTCCCTATCAGTAATTCTAAACCGGTGCTGAGCTGGCAGAGAGAGATTCTTGAGGTGTTTATGTATGTGCCGTTGGTAGAACAGAGGTCTTCGTAGTACCATTTGTTGTTTTTTTTGAATATCCTCCCGTGTTTCCTTGAGACAGCGAGATTGGGAATAAATATATCGGCCTCCGGCGCACGTCCGAGAAGAATGTTGTCCTTACTTATATTGTGGGTGCTTATCTCTCTTTCGCCAAGTAATATTTTTATGCTGCTCATAATAAGTGTTTTTACCTAAGGTGAACACCTTAGTCAAGAAAAATCTTGCCTTGGAAACTGGAAATACCCCAAAATTTTTCATACATCCTCCGCAAAACTAAATCTTAGCTGGTTTTTATTCACTTTTTTCTCTTTACTAAGCAATTGCTTTATCCAGATCAATAATGATTTTAAGCACTTCAGATAATCCATATCTAACATATTGATATTACAGTATAATTATCTGGCGGCCGGTCAGCTAACATTTATTGATTGGCCAATTGATTTTCGGTTATCACAATTATTTTACCGTTCATTCTCCTGATGGTATTAATAAGTAACACTTGCAGATAAACAGGTTTGCTCTTTACCATTTTCTTGACAATAAATATATTAAATGTAAAATACCAAAAAGATTGAGGAATTTTGATTCGGAGGAATCAGATGAAAAAAATATTATTGGCTTCACTTTTGGCACTTATGCTTGTTATTGTGTACGGTGCAGGGGAGAATCCTCAGATTAAGGATGATTCTGCCAAGGACCTGCTGGAAGGCAAGAGTGATAAAGTCTCGGGAAAGGCAGTCATCAGGGAAGAGGGGAAGGTATCAGCCCCGTCTCAGGAAAAATATACTATTCAGCCGGGAGATACGCTGTGGGATATAAGTTCCAGACTTCTCAATTCACCCTGGTACTGGCCCAAACTCTGGTCATACAACCCGTATATATCTAATCCTCACTGGATTTATCCCGGTAATGAACTCAAACTTACTCCCGGTGGAGAAGAGATGCCGGCACTCGTTGAATCATATGAACCTGTTGATGAGAAAGAACCAAAGGAGCTGAGCGAGGTTTCAATGGGGACTGTCGAGGGTATGGGGATAGATGTTCCGGAAGATATGGAAGGTTCTGTCAGTATGACAGGGAAGATAGTGAGTGCTGCGAATTTTGCAACCTATATCAGAAGGGATACCTTTGTCTCCAAGAAAGAGCTTGAATATGCAGGACGGATAATATCCTCCTTCGAAGAAAAATATATGCTTTCGACTTATGACTCTGTATATCTCAAATTTGCCAATCTGAGTGAGATCAAGGTTGGTGACAGATTTATGATATTTGATAAACCCAAGGCAATCAAACATCCCAAGAAGAAAGATGCTATTGTCGGGTATGCGGTAGAAATACTCGGCGGACTTAAAATTGTTAAGATTGATGAGGATGTCGCAACTGCCCGAATTTTTACTTCATATGCTGATATAACCAGAGGGATGTATGTACTGCCGTGGCAGGAAGATAATGTCCGAAAGATCAAGGCGAGACCTCCGCAGGTTGATTCAAAGGGTTACATTGTATATACAACAGTGGAAGACAGGATTGTCTCGGGCGAGCATCATCTGGTTGTAATCGATAAAGGCAGGGAAGACGGGATTTTCGAAGGAAATATCTTCTTCGTAGTGAGGAGAGGAGACCAGCTGGATACGAGTATGATCGAATATAATTACCAGTACGAAGGTAATGTGAAGTATCCGGATGAGATAGTCGGAGCAATAATGATTATTGATGCCAGAGACAGAGCCTCTACAGGGCTTGTTATTTCATCACTCAGGGAGCTTGTGGTCGGAGACGAGGTTCTCACTAAATCGGTATCAAAATAACCTGAAAATATGAAAAAGACAAATCTGCCGCTGTTTTTGATTTTATGGATTGGCGTATCGGTATATTTTTACTGTTCTTCGGAGAATGACTCATCGGCGGATGCCGGTATATCTGATGCCGTTAATTCAGAGGACATTGGGATTTCGGATATTATCTCAGGTGATGTTCTGCCGGATGCAGGAAAACCCGAAAAATATTTTGCCCTGAGTTTCGAGGATAATTCAGTTAGGTTTTTCGACCGTGAAAAAAGCAGTAATGAACCATTTTTTATAAGCAATTCCGCAGGAATTATCAGTTCTCTCGAGTACATTCCTGATGAGAATATTGTAGTCTTTTCGGACACATCTTCAAAAGAGCTTGTATTCATCAAGGATTTTTCAGAGATTAAGAAAATACAGGGTGTCGGGGACCATCCCTTTTCCCTCAAATATATTCCCGAAATAAAAATGCTTATTATTCCTGACAAAAGTTCAAACAGACTCTATATTTTTGATGTGGAAAAAATGGATATCTCTTCGCTCTCTCCTATGACAGCAGGGGGTAATTACCCGGTTTCCGTATGCTATGACAGAAAGCCTTTGACACAGGAACTTCTTCTGAGGCTGATAATCCTGAATTATGGTAGTCTCAATGTAAGGGCTTATGATATCTTTGAGAAGGAAAACTGGGCACTCAGGAGCGAAAAACTCCCTACGCTCTCAGAGCCGCAGAATATAGCCTGTGATTCTGATAACAGACGGCTGCTTGTTATCAATTCCGGCTCGAACAATATCTCGGCATTCGGACTTGATGACCTTGTTCAGATCGCCAATTCTCCCTTCGAGGCGGGAAAGAATCCGACTTTTGCGGCAATGCACAGCGGAGCCTCGGTTGCCTATGTGACCAATACAAGTGACGATAGTCTGACTATTTTCTCGACAAAAGAGATGAAGGCAAAAGGTGGTATCAGTTTCAGGCCACAGGACAGACCGACAAGGGTTTATGTAAATGAATCTGAGAACAGATTGTATGTTATCCTGTCCGGCGCAAAGGCTCTTGTAATATACAATATAGAGGACTCTCTGGCTCCCGAAAAGATAAGCCAGATAAATTTTACCAGCACGCCAATAGATTTAGTCTTTAGATGATTACATTAAAAGATTATGTGCAGGTGATTTATATCCGATTATTCCCGAAAACAGGTTTATTCCTCTGTCTCATCACCCTTTTCGTCCATGCTGTCTTTCTTCTCTTCAAGAATGGTTTCTTTGTCGAGTTTTACATTTGCCGGTTTTGCATCATCCTGTTTCTGCTCTTTCTGTTCCTTAATCTCGGGCATCTCGCTTTTGGCCCCTTTGCCAATCTCGGTAATATCTATTTCGAGGTCCGGGGATTTGAGCTTGGCCATTCCGAAAATCGGTACATCCTTTGACATCCATACCGTAAACGGCAGTTTGTCTATTCTGAAATCATAAACCGTTGCCGTAATGGTTCTGATTGCTACCTTAAGAGGCTCTTTTTGTTTCTTGATTTTGGCATTCTTGGGAATATCCTGTCCGATACCTTTGGGCATCTTGGCAATATCTTCCGGTTTCATGGTAACAGGATTCCTCTTGCCTATCCTTGAATACATCTTTTTTATATTGGCAGGGTCTCTCGGGTCTCCCGATACGAGCATCTTTGTAAGCAGGCCGTGTCCGCTCGATTCAAGTCTTGAGAATATCTCTACCCAGTAACATTTCTGAGGTTTCTTCTTCTTGTCTGTGCTTTCTTCGCAGTTTGTCTCTCCGACTACGGATATCTTGACTATCTGAACCGAATCGGAGTCAAGTTCGTGGACCCTGTATTCGACATAATCTCCTGTAGCCGGTTTGAATTCACCGAATATTGTAGGCATCTGAATAATTCCGATGGGACCAACCTGTGCATAAAGGTTGACGATAAAGGCCATTACTATTGTGCTCATAAAATCTCCTCTAATTTACTGAAATAATTCTGAGTAAATTCAGCCCGAATAAAATATTTGCTGAAATACCCCTTATTTCAATATCTCTGTTAAGAATATTCCTAATAATGCCGAGTCCTTCACGGTTGATCAGGAACGGATATCCCATAAGCAGCCTTATGTTACTCAGGTTTATGATGTTATCCGAGTTTGCTTCTATTATGAATCCTGCATTCTTACCGTTGCCGTTGCTTATTGTCAGTTTACCGCTTTCAAAGGATAGATGTATCGATACCTCTGCATCCTTTGCAATAATCAGAACATCCCCTCTGAGTCTGCTGAAGATTCTCCGCTTCGATTCGTTCTGTGCACAGTTCTCTCTGATAAGAGAGGCAATGAGTTCAGCGAGTCCAATATCAGAGGCATCTTTGTTTATTTCAATCTGAATTTCCTTCATATATTAAAAAAACCTGCAGCAATATTACCTGAATCATATGATTTTAACAACAAAAAAATTCACTCTTATCCGAATAATCAGGCAAATCAGCGGGATATCAAATCAGAATGTGAAACAGGTCACATATTCGGTTTGCCTGCAATAAAGCAGAGAATCATTCGCCTCCTTCAGTATCGATTTCCTCGAGTTTTGCAGCAACTGGTTTATATGAAAAATCTGAAGGTTTTACAAATTCATTAACCTTTTCATAAGTCTCTTTAATGTTGAGTTTGCCGAATATCAGGTCAAACTTTGCCTCGAGTTCATTTGCGAGCTTCATTTTTATATCTTCCGGGAGGTTCCATATCTCCTTCTTGAAGGCTCCGAAGACCTTTTTACGGCTTTTGTAGTAGAACTGTTCATCGGTCATATTCGGTTTTCTCTCGTCCTGTGCATTTTTATCAAGCCACCTGTACATCTCTTCTCTCAGTTCTTTCGGAAAGTTTGGGGAATCGAGAAGGATATTCTGGAATCCCGTTGCAAGATGAACTTCGGCAGTATGATTCTGCGGGAATTTGTCGAATGCGTCTTCCGGCAGTGTCGAGGCCCCATGCTGTACCGTACCGGCAATCCCGTACTGTTCCCTTCCTATTTTTGAGATTGTGTCGAGTACTGAAAAATCCAGACTGACCTTTGCAATGGAACCGTCAGGCAGGACTACTCCCCCGTGAGATGTGCCGGTCTGAACCGATATCTTTGAAATTCCGGCATAATCCTTGCCCTTGGACACCAGATGCTTCAGGTATCCCTTCATAAAGGCATGGAATTCCTCGGGGGTCGAATTCTTTGTACCTACCTCGCCTATCTCTCCTCCGACTGATATTGTCACTCCTGAAGGTTCAATCTGTCTTATATAGGCTGTCATATCAGCACAGATTTCATAATTGTGTCTCTGCTGTTCCTCGAGCGTTTCCTTTGAAAGGTCCACGACTGTCGAGGAATCGATGTCAATATTGAGAAATCCTCCCGAGACGGCCTCATCTATCAGCTTTTTCAGGGCATCTACCTCTTTTGCGGGGTCTTCCTTGAATTTTCTCGCATTTATCTGGAAGTGGTCGCCCTGAACGAATATCGGTCCTTTATAATCCTCGGCAACCGCTGCGGCAAGAATCGTTGAGCAGTATTCGGATGGTCTCTGACTGGTATATCCCATCTCTGATTTGGCGATTTCGAATATAAATGCCCCTGCATTAATTTTCTTTGCCGACCTGAATAATGCTCTTGCCGTATCAAAAGTAAATCCTCTGATATTTACTGCCGGTACTGTAAATCCTGAAACCTTACCCTTACCCATAGCCATATACAGGGAATGTATCGAGGCGGGCCGGGCTCCGAATTTTACGGCGATTTCGAACAATATATATATTGCATAATCCTTGACTTTCGGGTTTTCGGAAAGTGTGGATGTCTCAACGATTTCTTTCAGGACCTTATCTCGTAGCCCTGCTATATTCTTAATTGAGGTTATCTTTCCGTTTTCGAGTGTACAAAACTCCCGGATTGCCGAATTCAATTGCGTCTCGGTAGTAAACATATTATCCTCCTTACAATAAGGTGTCAGGCTACTATATGAGAAATAAAAAAAGATTTCAAGATTTATTTAACCTTTTTGAGCCCGGGAGAGTCTAATGGTTGTGAAGGATGTAAGAGATGACAGACCAGAGAGAGATTACCAGAGTTTCAATGACAGGGAACTCGTCAGTATGTTTACTGATGGTGACCGGAGGGCATTCGAAGAGTTTTACAAGAGGTATCATCACGGTCTTATGAGGTTTATTATGTCGTATTGCAGGGATAAAAATCTTGCCGAAGATGTGGTTCAGGATGTCTTTGTTAAGCTTATCGGTTTTAAGGTCCGTGCAGGACTGGTCAGAAATATAAAAAGTTATATCTATGCATCAGCACTCAACAGGTGCAGGGATATCGTGAAAAAGGAGCAAAAGAATACGGCACTGGGAGATAATGGCAGTAACCAGTCGGTTACGGATGACAGCGCTGCCGAACATATCGATATCGAGATTATGAATAAAAATATCCAGAATCTGCCCGAAAGGCAGAAGGAAGTGCTCCTGCTCAGGACCGAATCAGACCTGCAGTTTAAGGAGATTGCCTCTATCTTGGGTATTTCCGAGAACAGCGCAAAGGTAAATTATTTTTATGCCTTAACCAGCCTCAAAAAGATGATGGGAGGGAATTTCAATGAATAAATATTGCAGAGAGATTGAAGTAAAGATCGTGGATTACTCGGAGAATATGCTCGACAAGACTCAAAGGGAGATTTTTCTGGCCCATATACAGGATTGTGAGGATTGCAGAAGAAAATTTGAGGAGTTTACAGCAGCAAGGGATATTCTGGCAAATACCGCTCAAAAGAAGGATTTGAATGAATCTGATAAGGATCTGCTTTTTAAGAGACTGACAGAGAGAGGCCGTAGAAGCAAGATTATGTATAACCTCGCGGCAGCAACTGTTGCAGTTGTACTAATTCTCGTATCAACCTTTATCTACTCAACTGTTTCATATAAAAGCAGATTGCAGCAGGCGGGTCAGACAGTTATAAGTTCTGAATTTATTATTGACGTGGAAGAGGAGCTTATCAATTCAGATGAAGAGACATTCGAGATGCTTTCGTCGGCCCTGTACGGGGATGATTATAAGGAATTTGAAGAGATACTGGATGAGACAAGTATTATCAAACCATAGGAGGTGTGTTATGAAGAGTATGTATTTTTTAACGTTTCTTGTTTTGATGCTGGGTGCGTCGCCGCTCTTTGCCTTTGACGAGGATTTTATGCCGGGGTACGGACCTCAGGAGACCCTGCTGGCACTTGCACCGCAGGGGATGCCGCCGCCACCGGCAGCAGATGATGACGGGAGAATGGAGAGATTTCACAAGTTCAGGCTTATGAAGCTTTCGGAAATGGCAGATGAGGCCGGTATCGATGACAAGACTGTTTTGAAGATGTCCGAGATTTTCAAAAAGTATGACAAGCAGAGATTCGAACTGTTTGGCGAAGGGAAGAGGCTTAGAACCGAACTCAAGAGACTGATGGATGATAAGAATGCAAAGAAGGAGGATATCAATAAAGTCATTGATGCCTTCCTTGAAAACCGCACAAAGATTCAGAATCTGAAGACAGAAGAGATAAAGGAGATAAGGAAACTGCTTACCCCCGAGCAGCAGGCTAAAATGATTCTGTATATGATAGACAGAACCGAAAAAGGTATGAAGCATTTCAAGAAATTCGGTCCCAAGAACGGTATGGGTCCGGGCGGAGGCCCCGGTATGCCCGGTGGTCCAATGGGTGGCTGGTTTGGCGATGATGAGTGAGAGAGGATACTTTTCTGTAAGGTGTGAGGAGGCATAAGCCTCCTCTTTTTTTGCCCTAAAACCATATATCCAAACCTATTAAATGTAACATTTCTACTTGAGAGAATAATGTAACATTTCTATTTTGGAACAACAAATCATAAAAATTTTTCTTGAAATCTTTATCGGGTTGTGTTAGTGAATTTTCCGCTGCCGAAGTGGTGGAATTGGTAGACACGTACGTTTGAGGGGCGTATGCCTGCGGCGTGTGGGTTCGAGTCCCACCTTCGGCATTTTTTTATACTTAAAAGGCATATAGTTAAAAATATTAAGTTTTATTATATTTACAAGAAGGATGTTAAAGGTTATTATGCTTATCTGAACAGGCTGTGGTATTTTGCCTGTAATATTTCCGGCAGGTAATCAGTCTTGAATAAGAGTTATTTCAACCTTAATCTGAATATAAAGAAGAGTATTGCCTTCAAGGTCTCTCTGGTAATATCTCTTGCCATTCTGGTTATTATGGGAGTTGGTTTTTATTTCCTGATAGATATGCAGAGGGCCGCGGTCAAAAAGAATATCAATGACTACTTTACTTCCATCTATGAGATGGTTCTCGTAACTATACGCGAGCAGCACCCTCAGAACGGAATACTTCCTTCGAAGCAGCTCCGTGAGATTATGCGCGGACACAAGGAGATTATCTCTTCGAATATCAGCAGCTATCACGGTGTAATGAAGTGGGCTTCCAACCCCTCGGATGTCGGCAAGATAAATAAGCTTATAAGTGAAAACAAGGAAGGATGGGAAAATTCTGGCACAAAGTCCGGTATAAGGGTTCTTGAGCATAAGAATTCAACACTGATAATTGCCCCGATCTTTCCGGAACAGAACTGTATAAAATGTCATCAGGATAAAAAGGAGCCCATCGGATTTTTTTCGGCAGAAAGCATTAGTCTGTCCAACCTCTTCAGCGATGTATACAGATTCTCGACAGTCTCATTTCTTGTGATTTTGCTGACTATTCTGGTTACGTTACTAATTTTATCATTTGCACTGAGATTTTATGTCGTAAAACCTATCGATACCCTGCTGAGTATGATTCAGGCCGTGGAAAAGGGGAATTTCCTCGTCAGGGCTGAAATCAAAAGAGAAGACGAACTCGGTATTCTGTCACGCGGATTCAACAACATGCTGAAAAAGATTACCGACCTTATGGTCTCCCAGCTGGATCAGGAACGTCAGGTAGTTGCAATGCAGCACGAGCTGAAATATAAGGAAGAGATTGAAGCCAAGAGCAGAAAGATATTTGAAATCAATGCCTCTTTGGAGAAGAAACTGAATGAACTCTCACTGCTGATCGAACTCTCATCCGCCCTGAATTCAAGTCTGGAACTCGATGATATACTTGAGTCACTTGTCCAGATTCTTCACAGAAAGATGAATTATCTTGGTCTCGTTGTCCTGCTCTGGGATGAGGAGGAGAGGGTTCTGAGGGTTAAAAGGACTTTCGGTTATGATGACGGTGAACTGCTCAGAAATATGACCTTCAAACCCGGAGAGGGGATATCCGGCAGGGTTGTGGAGAGCGGGGAGATGATTCTGGTAAACAATACGACTAATGACGAGAGATTTTTGCACTATAAGGGGAAAAAGATAATCGACGGTTCGTTCCTTTCGATACCTATGAAATTCAAGGGGGATATCATAGGAGTTCTGAATTTTTCCAGACCCGGCATCAATATGTTTAAGGATGAAGAGGTGGAATTGCTGAAGGCAGTTGCAAACCAGGCTGCAATAGCAATAAAGAATGCCGAACTCTATCAGAAGACTCTGGAGCTGTCTATTACGGATGCCCTGACCGGTCTTTACAACAGACGGTATTTCTTCAAGAGGTTCTCCGAGGTCATTGATAATTCCCAGAGATACAATACCGGTTTTTCAGTACTTATGATAGACATCGACCATTTCAAGAATTTCAATGACAGATTCGGACATAAGGCCGGCGACGAGATACTGAAAAGGGTTGCCTATATTTTTTCATCGAGGGTCAGAAAGGTCGATATCGTTGCAAGATACGGAGGCGAGGAGTTTGTAGTCCTCTTCCCGAGGATGAAGAAGAAGGAGGCTGTGGACCTGGGAGAGAAGCTCAGAAAGAACGTCGAGCTCTCGAAATTTGTTTTTGAAGGTGAAGCGGTTGAACAGAAGATAACTGTATCGATAGGAGTGGCGGCATTTCCGGAAGACAGCAGTGATGCCAGAGAGATAATCGAGCTTGCGGATAAGGCGCTTTATGAGGCGAAGAGAAGAGGAAGAAACCAGACGGTTGCTTATAACGGCAGTTTATCTTCTAATGGATAGATATCTGTTTGATACCCTTTCCTGCTATGTGCTCAGAAAAATCCTGTTCTCGTTTTCTGTATTTCTCGCAATTTCATCTTCTATACTGGTATTTGTATCCTTTATCCAGTACTCAGATATCTTTATTGCAGCGGGAGTTACTTTTTCCAATATTCTGAAGGTCCTCCTTATGATGTTCCCTCTCTCTGTTGAACTGGCATTGCCGGTTTCATTTATGGCTTCCCTCTTTTATGTAGTCTATGTGATGAATGTCAAAAATGAAATTCTATCTGTTGAACTGACAGGTAATTCAAGGTTCGTAATAAGCCGGCCTGTGATTCTTTTTGCCTTATTTGTCTTTTTTCTCAATCTGGTCTTTTCGGTCTTTGTCTTTCCTATGTCTATCGGCAGTTTAAAGAATATGGCTACAGGATTTGCGGGCAACAATATAAGAAACACATTGTCCGAAAACCGTATAAATGATGATATTCCCGATACGGTCATATTTTTCAAAAAGAAGGAACTGCCGGACAGATACAAAAACCTCTTTGTTTTTCAGAAGAAGGATGATGGTAATAATCTGTTTCTCTTTGCAAGGGATGCGGTGCTCGGTTTCGGCAAGGAATCTTTATCAATTGATATCATTATGAACAGCGGGAGCATAATTGAGAGGGAGAATGATTTACTCAGATATATCGAATTTGTCAGAGGTAATATGACTCTGGATATCTCGGATATAATCGAGAAGAAGATAAAGAATATCAGAGGTTTTTATCAGTCAGGTGTAAAGCGGGAGAAGAGTATCTTTGTTTATGACGGTATATATCTCTCCTCTGTCAATCTGTGGATTGCAGTACTTGTGTTGCTGATTTTTCTGAAAGAATCTTCTTTCAGGTTTTTTGTTAGATATCTTCTCTTATTTCTGCTGACGGCCTTTTATTATACGGGATTCAGGTTTTATCATTCACTTTTTGAGTCAGGTCTTTTGTCTCCCGGATATTCATTCGTTTCGGTTCTGCTCCTGCTCACCCTGACTCTTATTATTGTTAACAGGACTCTGCTAAAAAGATGAGCGCACTCTTTTCATACATTATCCGGAGATACCTGATTGTTCTGCTGATATCGCTTATTGCAGTAATGCTCTTCTCCTTTCTGGCAGATACCATTGAAAGTTCTAAGACGATTACTCAGGAGAATGTAAGTGCAGCTCTTGTCTTGTCCCTGCTTTTCAATAAATTTATTGTAATGGCTGTCCAGACATTCCCGCTCTCTGTCTATCTGTCTCTGATAATAATTATTTTCAGTCTGCATATTAAAAATGAGTATCTCTCTTTTCTTACGTCAGGACTGAATCCGGGTATTCTGATTGCATTTCTGCTTGTCCCGCTCGTTTTGCTTAGTGGTCTGTATTTTTATCTGCTGAATTCCGTTTTGCCTGCCTCTTCGAAGGAAGTGGACAGACTGCTGGTATCCGAATTCAGGAGATTCACCGCCAGCTGGACATATTTTTACAGAGACAGGAACTGGTTTTCGGGGAAGAACAACTGCTTTTATCATTATATTTCTATAAATGAGACAGAGCGGATTATGAAGGGTTTCGAGATTATCAGATATGACGACAACGGTATATATGAAATTACTGCTTTTGATTCGGTAAGACATATCGGGGGAGGGGAATATAAGGCAGACGGCATAAAAAGATATACACTTACAAAAGATGGCAGGATAGAATTGAGCACGGATATTGCCGGCAGCATATTTCTTGAAGACGGATTTGATATTTTCAGGCAGATGCGCGGACGTCCCTATCAGATGAGCATAAGCGAAATAAGGGATTTAATAAAAATAAGAGACAGGGCGGGGCTCGATGCCTCAAGACACAGATATGAATTTTATAACCGGATATTTAGTCCTTTTTCATTACTTATGCTTTGCCTTTTGATTATTATACTCTTTGTGAAGAGATTATATCTCCTGAAAGGAGGTTATTTCCTCTTTATGGGGCTTGGGATACTTTTGTGTTATGTTATGCTTATAATATTTGCCGGCAAATTATCAGAAAGTTCAGTAAATATGCCTTTTGCAGCGGCTCTTCTGCCATTTCTTCTCCTGCTCGGAGCATTTGTCTTTGTCTTGGCCGGATATCCTTTCAGAAAAAACATCAGAGGAAGGATTTGTAGTTGAAACACCTGACAGTGTGATGGTTTGCATCCTCTGTGACGGGCGGCAGTTCTTTTCTGCATATTTCTGTTGCAAATTCGCATCGGGGATTGAACGGACAACCTTTGGGCATATCTCTGACAGAGGGGACAAAGCCCCTGATTTCAGGGAGATGTCCTTTGTTGTTTGCTTTTCGCTCGTCAAAGAGTCTCTTTATTGCGATAGTATAGGGATGCAGCGGCTTCCCGAGGATATCATTTATACTGCCTGCCTCCATAACCGTTCCGCCGTACATAACAACTATGCGGTCTGCCATCTTTTCGACGATATTCAGGTCGTGAGAGATGAAAATCAGTGAAATACCTTTTGTCTTTTTGAGGTTATTGATAAGGGAGAGAATCCCTGATGCGACCGTAACATCGAGTGCAGTCGTCGGCTCATCGGCGATTACGACAGAGGGGTCGGGCAGAAATGCCATTGCGATCAGTGCTCTCTGCCGCATACCGCCCGAAAGCTGGTGAGGATATGAATGAAATACCTTTTCTGCATTTTTGATACCTACGTCTTTCAGTGTTTCGATAACACGCCTTTTTGTTTCAGCGCGGTTAAGACCTCTGACAGATTCACTCAGCTGCTCACCTATTGTAAAAAGGGGATTTAGTGCGGTCATCGGTTCCTGAAATATCATCGTAATCTTTCTCCCCCTGAGCTTTTCCGGTGAATTCAGGATTTCATTCTCCTTTGAAAAAGTCAGATTGAAATCTGCCGTAATGTTCGGAGGGAGCAGCCCCATAATGCAGTAGCCTGTCAGGGATTTCCCTGAACCGGATTCACCTATTATGCAGAGAGTCTCTTTTTCAAAGAGGTCAAGGTCGATATCCCTTAAGATATGATAGCCGTCTGCGGTTTTAACGGAATTGATCCTGATTTTCAGAATTCTATTTCCAGACATTGTTGAAACCACTGAAGATTTCCGGGTCAAAGATCTTTTCATTTATCTCTTCGATCTGCACCCGGATAAAACTGAGGTCCAGCGAGATTTTGTCCTTTGCCTTCTTTATCTTTAGTCTGTGGAACATAAATATTCCGTTTGTATCTGAAAAATCGGAATAAATTGCACTTGTATCCCCGAAATCAGGTGAGATGAACTCTACTTTCAGGTATTTGCAGCCTGAAGGCTCTTTACTTATAAGAATCTTTTCTTTGCCGCAGATTCTGGTTAGACCATCTTCGCTGCCCTTGCAACCGGGAATTGTCTTGTCGGAGAGTGTCAGAAGAAAAGGGAGTCTTGAAACCGGAATGTAAATACCAAACGTATTATAGAAAGACTCTTCGCTGACAAATGTGTATTTCATCTGCTGCTGATAGTAGATTACATAGATTTTCTCCTCTCTGACAATAATCGTATTTATTACATCGTCAAACAAACCCATCGTATCAATTCTTATTAATCCGTTCTTGACGAATATATGCTGCCTGAGAACTACCTTTTCCTTGCCTGTCTCGATACGTGTCTTCGAGATGATATGGAGATTGTCAGGAACTGATATTCTGGAACATATATCGTTTTTGCCTGTATCGGGTACTCTGTGTATACATCCCGAAAAAAAGAGAGCCAGCAATACCGAGAATCTGAATACCTTCATAGGTAATCCAGTTATCATAAAAAATATGATAAAAACACTTTAAATTTTAAAAAAATTGATATATAAGGGCTTTCCTTTGGTAGAGCTGCCGGCACAAACTGGTTGTGCTGTCAGAAAGATGATTGTCTTTATTGTAAAGGAGAATCAGCTATGTTAGTGCAAATTAACCCGATTAATCCTCAGAAACACCTGATAGAGAAGGCAGTTGAAATCCTCAGGAACAAGGGAGTTATTGCATATCCTACAGATACAGTTTATGGTATTGGCTGTGATATCTTTGAAAAAGAGGCCGTAGAGAGGGTTTACCAGATAAAGTCAAAGGACAAGAAGAAACCGCTCTCATTTATATGCGAAGACCTCAAGCACATAAGTCAGTATGCGATAGTATCGGATAATGCCTACAGACTGATGAAGAGGCTTATTCCCGGTCCGTATACATTCATTCTGGAGGCTACAAAACTGGTCCCCAAGGTAATGCTTACAAAGAGAAATACTGTAGGAATCAGGGTACCTGACAACAAAATATGCCTTGAAATAGTAAGGGCACTCGGTCATCCGATTGTGACGACGAGTGCAAATATCTCGAATGAAGAGGTCCTTTCGGACCCGTCTGAGATTCACAAGAAGTTCGGAAAGGTTCTGGATATGGTGATCGACGGAGGCGTCTTATCTCAGGAGCCTTCGTCAATAATAGACCTGACAGGTAAGGAACCCGTTGTTGTGAGAGAAGGGAAAGGGGATATATCCCTTTTCAAATAGTCAAATATTTGCCGTTTCAGAGGGATAATATGATTAAACCGGAATTTTACATCAGGGACCTTGAGAAGTGTGTTGATAAAGAGATAACAATATGCGGCTGGGTATATAATATCAGGTCGAGCGGAAAGGTGAGATTTATCCTCGTAAGGGACGGTACAGGGATAGTCCAGTGTGTAATAACCCCCAAATCCGTATCACAGGAAAAATTTGAGAAATCGGACAAGATTCCGCAGGAGAGCTCAATAATCGTAAGGGGCAGGGTAAAAAAGGAGAGCAGGGCTCCATACTGCGGATACGAAATAGAGCTGACGGATTATGATATAGTCTCTACTGTATCACAGGAATATCCGATAGCCCTGAAAGAGCACGGTGTCGATTTTCTGATGAACCACAGACACCTCTGGATTCGTTCCTATCAGCAGAATATGATTCTCAGGATTAGGGCTACAATTGTAAAGGCAATAAGGGATTATTTTGATTCCAACGGTTTTATCCTTGTTGATGCACCGATCTTTACACCGAATGCGTGCGAAGGTACATCGACACTCTTTGAAACCAATTATTTTGATACAAAGGCATATCTGACACAATCCGGACAGCTTTATATGGAGGCCGCAGCGATGGCTTTGGGGAAGGTCTATTGCTTTGGTCCCACATTCAGGGCGGAGAAGAGCAAGACCAGAAGGCATCTGACGGAGTTCTGGATGGTAGAGCCCGAGATGGCATACTACGACCTCGAGGACGATATGGAGGTGGCAGAGGGTCTTGTATCGTATATTATCGAGACAGTGCTTGCAAAGCACGAAAAAGACCTGATCGCCCTCGAACGAAATGTTGAAAATCTGAAAAATGCTGCCAGAAAACCTTTTTATCGTATCAGATATGCAGAGGCCATAGAAATCCTCAAAAAGGCAGGTCACAATATAAAATTCGGCGACGATTTTGGCGGTGATGAAGAGACAGTTCTTACGAAGCAGTTTGATAAACCCGTCTTTGTGACACATTATCCGATTGAGATAAAGGCATTTTATATGAAGCGGGACCCGAAGAATCCCGAACTTGCCTGTAATATGGACCTGCTTGCTCCTGAGGGATACGGAGAGATAATCGGTGGCGGGCAGAGAGAGGATGACCTGAATATCCTGCTCGATGCGATAAAGAGGCATAACCTCCCGCAGAACGTCTTTGAATGGTATCTGGATGTCAGAAGATATGGTTCTGTGCCTCACGCCGGTTTCGGTCTCGGTGTTGAAAGGACAGTGGCATATATATGCGGTCTGCATCACGTGAGAGAGACAATCCCGTTCCCGCGTCTTATGGACAGACTCAGTCCGTAGAGTAATCACGACATAAATTATCTGGTTTATATTTTTCCGTAATTTAAAGGATTAGTGCCATAATCCATAATATTTCGTTACTGCCGAAAAATACCGAAGGGACATCAATCATGACCTCGGCTCTCAGATGACCTGAGGAGATACCTTTTACAACTGCCGAATTTCCTCTCTGCGAATATATCTTTTTGTCCATCGCATATACATTAATTTTCAGGTGGTCCTTGTAGGGGAAATCTCTTATGCCGATCTTGAGACTTCGGGTATTATCTGCAGGGTTGAAATCCATATAAGCATAAAAACTGTCGGCATTGGCGATAAAATCATTTGCAATATAAAGTGAACCGTTTCTGATTGCAGAGAAAATTATCTTTTTGTCCGTTGCATAGTCGTTCGTCAGAGGGGTGTCAGTGATAATATGAGTCAGACAGAAATCAATGACCTTGTCATAGGAAGGTTTGCCGTGTGCATCGCTGCCACAGGTTATAAAGACAGGATGGGTGGCAAGTGCATCGGACAAAAAGTCTATCTCCTTTTTCGGGTATGTAATCAGATTCAGCATCGACCACCTGAAATTTACAGGTGAAAACAACGTAGATATGATACCCTTTACGAAAGGAGGTCTGAAGGAATTTTCGAGATATGTCTTGAGTGTCAGAATTTCAATCCCGTCATAATCCAGATTCTTCTTGTCAGTCCATGGATTTGTGGGACTTGTTGGGTGTGCAATTACCGAAAAGCCTCCCTTCTGTTTTATCCTTTTGAAGAAATAATCTGTCTTTTCGGTCTCCTTCAGATTTTCATCGGTATCAAAGGCGAGGAAGTGTCCGTAAGGAGTCGAAATCTCCATACCTGCAATCAGAAGTACACCCTGCTTGTAGCCTTCGTATTCCTTTACGTTCAGGTTGTTGTGGTCTGTAACAATTACAAAATTCAGTTCGGCCTTCGAGGCAGCCAGAAGCAACTCCGGTACAGTACCTACACCGTCGTGAGAAAAATTCGTATGCAGGTGAATGGCTCCCTTGTAGTGATATGTCCCGTCCGGTCTTTTGCTCGGAGATGGCTGTACGTTGTAAACCGGAAAAGAATAGAAGGCTATTCTGATACTGACGTAGAAGATCAGAATAACCGGCAATGCAATGAGTATCTTTGCAAATATGCTTTTCATACTGATTCTCCGTTGTTGATTTGTGCAGTATAAAGACTGTAAAAAGGACCTTTTCTGCCAAGAAGTTCATCAAATGTCCCTTTTTCGGCGATCCTGTTCTCTTTTATGAAATAGATGATATCGCATCCTCTCAGAAACGAGAGTCTGTGGGAGATGATTACCGCAGTCTTACGGGACATCAGACTTTCCAGAATATCCTGAATGAATGCCTCGTTTTTGCTGTCCAGTGCACTGGTCGCCTCATCCAGAATGATAACCGGGGCATCTTTCAGAAATGCCCTTGCAATCGCGAGCCTCTGCCTCTCTCCCCCTGACAGTTTTATGCCTCTCTCCCCGATTTCGGTATCAAAACCTTTTGGAAGGGATTTGATAAAGTCATACAGATTTGCTTTCTTTGCCGCTTCGGTGATTTCATCTTCGGTTGCCTCTGTATTCCCGATCAGGATATTATTGTAGATTGTATCATTGAAGAGCATTACCTCCTGCGATACAACCGAAAAGAGATTTCTGATATCTGAAAGCCTTATGCTTTCGATATTATGCCCATCTATCAGGATTTCGCCTTCTGATGGTCTGATCAGTCTCGTCATCAGAAGAATGAGTGTACTCTTTCCCGCTCCGCTTTCTCCGGCGATACCAATCTTTTTACCTTTATCGACCGCAATGTCTATTTCTTTCAGAATTTCCCTGCCTCCCAGCGATAAAGATATGTCTCTCATCTCAATGCCTCTTTCGAGGTCTTTAATCGGGATTCCGTTCTCATTTTCACTTATTTCAGGATTATTGTCAACAATCTCGAAAATCCTTTTTGCGCCGGCAATTCCGGAGGTAAAGAAATTATTCATTCTCGATACATTCTTGACGGGGTTGTATAGCATAAGAATAGCGGCAAAGAGTGAAATAAAATTCTCGGGTTTCAGTTCGCCTGAGACTATCCTTTCCCTTGCATAGAGAATTGTCAGGCATATTCCGATTACGCCGATGAGTTCCATAAAGGGAGACTGCACCGACCGTATGAAGAGGGACCTTTTCATTGTTTTGAAGAAGGTATCGAGTTTCGAACCGAAAATCCTCTGGATATAATCTTTGATTCTGAACAGATGAACGGTCTGAATCCCGTTTATAAAATCCGAAGAGACGGATGCAATCTCTCCCAGACGGTTATGTACCTCTATTGTCGTCTCCTTGAGTTTCAGGCCGAATAGTCCTAACGGAATGCCGGAAATTATCAGTGCTATAAAAGATATAAGTGTCAGCTTATAATCCAGATAGAAACAGAGCCCGATAAGTACAATTATCTGAATGGTATCCCTTATTGCCGAACTGAGTGCGTATGTTACCGATTGTTCTACCTTATCACAGTCGGATGTAATCCTGCTGGTCAGGTCACCGGAGTTATTCTCCCAGAAGAAGTTTATATCCTGACTGATGAGCTTTTCGAAGAGTATCTTTCTCAGGTCATATATAACCTTCTGTCCTATGTATCCCATCAGATAAAACTGAACTCCGTATGAGATACCTTTTAGTAGTCCCACGACGAGTATAAAAAGCGGCAGAAAATATATCATTTTTTCCGGATTCTCTTCCGGCTCGGGGATGAATATTCTGATAAAATCGAAGAGGGTATTATTGCCGGCATCTGTTCCGGTAAATATAAATTTCAGTAGTGGTCCGACAAGATAACTGTAAACGGCTGTCGTTGCGGCAAGGACCAGCATTGCAATAACCGCCAATACAAATAGCGGGATGTATGGTTTTAGGAATCTGATAAGTTTGAGATATACCAGCATCTGTCTAATCCTGTCTGCTTCCCGAATTGCCGCAGTAGATTATGTCTATTCTGCGGATAATATTCATATTCTCCGAAATTACAAGGGGAATTCTGATTGTTCTGTCGGGGCAGATATTGAAAGCAATATCGCCTGCGGTTTTTGCGGGGAAGAAGTCTATCATAATCCATTCTTCTGCGTCCCGAAGACCTATCTGCGAGCTCACAAATCTTCTGTCCAGACAGAGCGATGTAATCTCCTTATTGCTGTAATAATAGAGAATAGAGGATATCTGATATCTGAATGTTACTAAAGTGCGGTTTTCCGGAATATTTTCTCTGATCATCTGGTATGTCTTCTGCCAGTATTTTATCTGTGTCATCGGGTCTTTTTCAGGACTGAGAGGGAGTATTGAAAAACCGGCATGAAGTATGATGACCACAAATACGATAATCTGATAAAGTGTTGCTGAAATAATCCTCGTATTTGTTTTTGCTGATTCGGAAACGGTCAGTATAAGTAGGGGGATGAATGAGAAGACGGCCCAGTTTGCCTCGACGTGCTTGAATATGGAGAGAAGAAAGAGTATCGTAAAAGGGACTATTGCAATAAGAAAGAGAAAGTACTTTTTTGCATCCTGCTCTTTTATAAGCCGTTTGATACCGAGGATAAAATATACAAATAGAAACGGTGAGAAAATAAATATCTGTGACAGAATAAATGGCAGGGCTGTGTTAATGGGATTGAATGAAGGATCTGATGTTGCGTGGGAAATCTGAAAGAGATAGCTGTTAAATCCGTTTTTAATATTATATAGCAGATTTGGGGCATAAACCGGGAATGCCATAAGAAGTGGTATAATAACCATTCGTATCGTAATTGTGTGGTCTTTCCTGAATCTGATATAGAAGAGAAGGGCTGATATAATCACAAAAAAGGCAGTATATTTTGAAAGCATCGCCAGTCCGAGAAATACACCCGAAAGAATACTGTTGATATAATATTTGTCTTTATCATCCGATTTGAGTGTAAAGTAGATATATGCCGATATAAAGAATATGAGAGGGGTATCAGGGGTTGTTATGACGGCACCGGCAATGAACAGTGGAGAAATAAGGGCAAAAAACAAGCCATAATAGACTAAATCTTTATTGCCCCACAGGTATCTGATTGATGCTCCGGTAAAAAGGAGAGAGAGAAATGAGAGCAGAATATTGATGCCCCTGATGGAAAAATTACCGTTGAATATCAGAGAAGAGAGCTTGATTAGGTAGGCAATGGCGGGGGGGTGGTCCAGATACCCGCTTCTGAGAAAACAGGACCATGTAAAATAGTATGCCTCATCCGGATGAATATCCAGTCTGCCGGATAGCCACACCACTGTGACAATCACGGCAAAGAGAGTGATATAGAATATGGTTCTGAATCGTTCTTTCATATCAGCAGGAATGGTTTTATAACTTACAATCTGCTAAAAATAAAGGATATTATCTGTTTTTGTTTGACAAATATGAGGCATTGGTTTAAACGTTCTGAAGTTTCTGTTACGGGAAGTCTGTGGGAATCAGACACGGTCCCGCCGCCACTGTGATAGGGGCAGCGACTCATTTCCTGTCACTGTAGATACTACGGGAAGGCAGGAAATCTTCTTAACGCCCCTTAAGTCAGGAGACCGGCAGAAATGTTAACCTTTTATCTCTTCGAGCGAGGGAGATGGTGAGAATTTTCCAGCCATTTATTTTTCCATTCATACTCTTAATTCCTCTTGCGGTATTCAGTTCGGAGTATGAAACCGAAGTCAGGACATACAAGGTACTCACTGAAAATCCGTCGGGATTTGTAGAGGTCCTTCACTTAAATGATGACCCGTCCAAGTATGTAGATATCTCCGATATTCTGGCCGGCACCACCGGAGTCCAGATGAACAGAAGCGGGGGAGTGGATTCATTTTCGACGGTTATGATCAGGGGTGCATCCTCCAACAGTGTGGATATATATGTTAATGGTGTTAGAATCAATCCCCTTTATATGAGTTCCTGCAATCTCTCTCTGCTTCCCGATGAATTATTCGAGCGGATAGAGATATACAAGGGATTTACCCCGGTGAGGCTTGGCTTTTCGAATACCGGTGGTGCGGTCAATATCGTAACGAGAAAGGGAAGAGGGGAATATTACGGACTGAAATTTTCCTATGGTTCCTTCAATACAGCCGAATCCGGATTCTTTATGTCGGATTCTAAAAACGAATCCGGATATCTGCTCTCATTATATATAAGACATACAGATGGTGATTATGAATTTGTCAATCATAACGGGACTCCTGACAATAAAGATGATGATGTAATCAAAAATCGTCAGAACAATTACAGAAATGAATATGCCCTTTCCCTTTCTGCCGGCTCCAGACTGAGTAAATATCTCAGGGTCAATATCTCACTGATTCCGTATTATTCGTCGGGAGGAGTTGCTGGTCCGGAAAATCTCGAGACGAAAGATGCCTTTTATAACTCCCTGACAAATATTTTCTCTCTGGAAAACCATATACAACTGAGAAGTATCCTGAATGAAATAGTTATCGGATATTCGAATCTCTATTTGAGGACAGAGATGAATGACGAGTTGGGTGAACTGAATATGCTCTTTGCCGATGTAACCGATACTTCAGGCATAAAGAATACATTTTATCTCTCTCCCGATTTTCATTTTTTCAGAAATAACATCGTATTGAAACTGAGTTACTCGGACGAAGAGACTCTCAGGACGAGCAGGATAAAGAAGAGCGAAAAATATACAGGCAGAAGGAAAGAGTATCTCTTTGTAGCAGAGGATAATATCGAGGTGATAAAAGACAGATTATATATCATCCCGTCTTTCGGATTAAAGGGAATAAATGATGATGTCGTATATTCATCGGGTTATCTTATGAAGGAGAACGAGAGAGTAAAAAGTGATGACCATATAAGAAATTACAGATTCGGGCTTATGTTCAGGATATCCGATGAATTGCTCTTTAAGTCAAACTATTCGGATTTCAGCCGCTATCCGGATATGTATGAACTCTTTGGTGACGGAGTCTATATCTTTCCTAATCCTAAGCTGAAACCTGAGAGGGGAGAGCTTTTTGATGCCGGATTTGAGTTCTTTCATGAGAGACTGGTTCTCAAATTTGCGGTCTTTAATAATAAATATGATGACCTTATCAATTTCTGGCAGAATTCACAGAAGACCATCAAATCCGAAAATATTGCAAAGGCCGGGATCTACGGTACAGAGATATATATAAGACCTGTATTTCACAGACATATTGTAAGTGAAATGTCATATACTCATCAGGAACCAATTAATAAATCCGATATACCTTCATTCAGGAACAAGATTCTGCCGTTCAGATATACAGATAATCTCTATCTGAAATGTGGCCTCTCTGTCTATGGATTGAAACTGATTTATGAATATAGCTATTCCTCCCAGAACTATTTTGATGCCGCAAACTTTCTGCCGAAAGGAGGGATGCCCGAGAGGAGTATTCATAATCTGAATCTCAGTTATTATTACAGAGCATGGGACCTGACGTTTGGTTTTTACATAAAGAACATTACCGATGTACGGCCGATGGATATAGCCGGCTATCCGCTGCCGGGCAGGATGTTCTTTGTGGGAATGTATAAAACATTTAAACCTTTGGAAAAGGAGGAAAAGTATGAAACGGATTAGTATTTTTTTGCTGGGCTTGGTTTTATTGGTCTTTGCCTGTTCGGATGAGCAGGAGAATTCATCCAGAGATGCTTTGGATGATGCATCATCAGGAGATGCAATAAGCGGGGATACCGGACAGCAAAAGGAGGATTATGCATTTATTGTCAATGCGGCACCGGATTACAAGAGCGCTACGTATTCTGTAATGAAAATATCGGACAGGTCTGTATCAAAAGATAAGGATGTAATTTTTACTGATGCGGTTGCAAAATCGTATAATGACCTGATTTATGTAGTTAACAGACTTGGTGCAGATAACATTACAGTGCTTGACCCGAAAAAGGACTTTGCTCTTGTCAGGCAGTTCAGTGTCGGGGCAGGTACGAATCCGCAGGATGTTGCAGTTTACAAGGATAAGTTATTTGTGTCAAAACAGCTTTCGAATACGATTGAGATATACAGTACCTCCGATTATTCGAAGACAGGCGGTATCGATATCTCGAAGTATGCGGATGCCGATGGGAATGCAGAGCCTCAGGATTTATTGATCTATAAGGACAAACTCTATCTTACGGTCTTAAGACTCGATAAGAATAATTTCTATGCTCCCACAGACAAGAGTTATCTCCTTGTTATCGACCCGGCTTCTTCCAAAATAGAAAAGGAGATCGAGCTTGGTGCCACCAACCCGTTTGCAGGTCTGGCTCTGGATGCCGAGAACGAAAGGATTTTTATAGCAGAGACCGGCTCCTACGGGGCAAATGACGGCAGAATAGAATTCTACAGCATAAGTTCAGGTTTTATTACACAGCAGATAATCCCGGAGTCGGAGTGGGGAGGTGACCTGAACAGGATTGCGTATGCAAAAAACAGGATTTTTACAGTTATCAGTGATGCAAACTTCAATACTGTTCTCAAATCCTATGACCTTGTGAGTAGTAAGATGCAGACTGTATATCAGGCAAACGGATTCAGTATAGCAGGAATATCCGTATTTGATAATTCTGAGCTCTATCTCTGCGACAGGGATTCAAAAAAGCCGGGCCTAAGGATATTCAGTGTAGATGATTTGGGCCAGAAGACGACTGACCCGATCGATACCGGACTTCCTCCTGTAAGTCTGATATTCTTTAAGATGTAGTTTTTTGAAGGTGAGTCAGGGAGAAATCCCTGACTCATTTATTTGTTTTTAATGTTCAGAAGTTTATTAATAATTCTGTTTTCAATACTGTTAACTGTTGTAAATGTACGTCCGTCTTTTTCTGATGTGGTATATTTCCTCAATGGTCATAAATCTACCGTCGGGAAAGAGACTAAAATAATCTCAGTTGCCCCTTCTGTTACAGAAATACTCTATTCTATTGGTCTGGGTGACAATATTGCAGGTGTTACCCGGTATGATGATTATCCGGAGGATGTGAAAAACAAGGAGGTAGTAGGCGGATATCTGGATATCGATGTGGAAAAGATTCTGAAAATCAAACCCGACGTAGTAATCTGTGAACCGAATTCCGGAATAAGGGAGGCTGTTGAATTACTGAGTATGAAGGGTATATCGGTTATCGTGGTGGATGTAAAATCGGTAATGGATATTCTCTTTGCAATAGAGGAACTCGGAACTGTTTTTGACCGGCAGAAAGAGGCAGCAGAACTCCTCAATAATCTTACATCAAGATATGTAAACCTTCAAAAATATATCAAAAAATATGGCGTAAATTCCGGACTGGTTGTACTGAACGAAAATCCTATGATGGTTGCGGGCAGAAATTCATTTGTAGGAGAATTACTCCTGCTTATCGGGCTTAAGAATGCCTATAGCGGAGAGCAGAAGTATCCTGTTCTGGACAGCGAGATGCTTTATCTTATGAAACCTGATATAGTTTTCAATATCTCCGAAGAGGTGATGTCGGGAGAGCCGAAGAAGAGCAGTAATTCTTCTGAGAGATTCAGAATTTTCAATAAAAAGTCTGTATCATTTCATAATATTACTAATCCGGCACTTATAAGACCATCTCCAAGGTTTGTTGATGCACTGGAAATTCTTTGTTCACTGTCAACCGGATATTATTGTTATTGAGTAGTTGGGGGACTCTTTTCTATGGCAGGTAGAAGAGTGGGTTTCTTGCCTTTGTTCCGTCCCTGATTTCAAAGTGGAGATGCGCTGCTTCAGCATTTCCGGTCTTCCCGACCTCTCCTATCTCCTGCCCCTTCTTTACCTGTTCATTTTCCTTTACATAATTAGCCTTGTTGTGCGCATAGACGGTTATAAAATTCCCCGGGTGTTTGATTATTATTACATTTCCATAGTTTCTGAGTTTGTTGTCAGAATAGATTACGGTACCGGAATCTGCTGCAATAATCTTTGTCCCCTCAGGGGCGGCAATGTCAATCCCCTTATGATTCTTCCCGCCTCTTACGCCAAAATAACTTATTACCTTACCTTTGACAGGCCAGATAAATCTGCCTTTGTATGTCTTTATCTCCGGCGATTCACTGATTTCCTTGGTCTTTGTCCCGTTCTTCTCTTCGGTCTGATTTGAGGCCGTCTGGTTTGTATTTTCATCCTGTTTTGCCGGTAATTCAATCTTCTTTATCTCCTTCGCTCCCGGGATGAATAATCTCTGCCCTGCCTTTATCTGTGTTATATCCTCTATATCGTTGATTTCGGCAAGTTCCTGAATATCCACATTGTATGTCCTGGATATTCTGTAAAGATTTTCGCCTTTGCCTACGACGTGATAAACACCGTCCTCTCCCTCATGGATATTCTCTTCCTCGATTATGTTCCATCTCGGGGAAGGGCAGGCCGACAAAAGAAATACCGGCAGAAATATCAGGAGCAAAAGGGTCCGGTTTTTGCAATTTATTCCCATTCAGTCTTTCAGCCCTTTGATATATTTTCTGAGAAGATTCAGTCCGGATTTATCTGTCATATCTACTTTTACAGGTGTAATTGATATCTGGCCGTGATTTATGGCATAGACGTCCGTTCCTTTTCCGTTATCAGTATTCATTGGCTCTCCTGCAATCCAGAAATATTCCCTTCCTCTCGGGTCTTTTCTCCTTTCGATGACTTTTTCGTATCTTCTGCTTGAAAGCCTTGTGACGGCAACATTACCGAATTCTTTTATTGCAGGCGGCATATTGATATTGATAAATGACCCTTTGAAAAGATTCTTTTCCCTGTTCAGATTCCTTATGAAATGTCTGATGAATTCAGAGTGTCCGGAGAGGTCCTTTACCCTGTAATCCACGCAGGAGGCTGCAATTGATTTGACCCCGAGTATCGCCCCCTCGAGTGCTGCGGCCACTGTCCCCGAATAGGTAACATCTGTCCCCAGATTCGGCCCCTGATTGATACCGGATATAATCAGGTCCGGTTTTTTTTTGAGAATATGAAAGAGTGCAACGTTGATACAGTCTGTCGGTGTACCGTTTACTGCATAATGTGAGTCGTCTATCTTTCTGACCCTGAGAGGGGAGTGCAGTGATATTGAATGCGATGTCGCCGACATTTCATTCTCAGGTGCTATCACAATCACTTTGTGTTCAGGTGACAGAGTCCTGTAAAGTGTATTGATTCCCAGACTATATATTCCGTCATCATTTGTAAGAAGAATAAACATATAACACCCTTAATTCTGTTCTATTGCGGAATTAGTTTTTTTTTTCGGTACTCTGAATCTGAGCGATAAGCTGTTTGATGTTGCGGTAGTTCGGATTCTGCTTGTATATCTTGTTGAGGTAGAAGAGCGCCTCACTCTTGTCCTTGATCTTGAGATAGGCATTCCCGATCTGGTAAATGAAATCCGTTCTCTGTTCGTCTGTAATCTCGTCATAATTCAGAAGCTTCTTGAATATGGATATGGCATCGGTATATCTCCCTCTCTCGAGATTGATAAGGGCAATCATATTGAGGGCAGGTATCTCCTTGTCTTCATTCTGCATCGAAATCTTGAACTCCTCAATGGCCTCATCGAATAGTCCCATATCCTTGTATGCGCATCCGAGGTCATAATGTGCCTGTGCATCGTTGGCATCGATTATTTTCGAGAGCTGCTTTTTTGATTCGGAGAGGATCTGCTCAATGGGGATATCGAGGTTTTCGGGTTTCTCCATTATCTCTTCGATGGATTCAGCCGCCTGCTTCTTTTTGCCTGTGAGTTCCTCGAGTTTCTGTTTTGCAATTTTATGGTCCGGATTCTTTTCGAGTATCTGCCTGTATATCTCGATTGCCTCTTCCGTCAGCTGCTGCGAAATAAAGAATTCTGCCTCCTCCAGTTCTTCGGAGAAATCATCTTCCTGAGCAGTTCTGTCTTCCGCCGGTTCTTCTGCCACTTCCTCCTGTGCCTTATCACTGCCGGTACTCACAACCTCTACTTCGATATCCTTATCAGGGCTTTCGGTTACAACCTCTATGACCTCCTCGGGTTCTTCCTCGACCTCGACCTCTATATCCGGTTTCTTCTCTTCCTGTGGTTTGCCGTTTTCCTGAAATTCGAGGTTGTCGAGTTCTACGATTTCCTCAGAGACTTCCTCAATCTTGCCCTCCGAGAGCATATCATACGAATTTCTTGCGGCCTCGTTTAGGGGGTCGAGCTCGATTATCATAAGGAGATATTTCTTTGCCTCTTCAATATTCTCCTTCTTGAGGAATATATTGGCAATATTCATATAGGTGGAGATGAGTTGTTCGTTTTCACCGGAGGATTCAAGGAGCGATGCAAATTTGAGGTGGGCATCCAGATTTTCGGGATCCAGCGATAAAATGGTCTTGAGATGATTGATTGCTTTCTGTTTAAGGCCGTATTTGAGGTAAACGTCAGTTTCTGTGAGAAGTCTTGGAATATCCTGAGCTGAGAGTTGTCTGTCTTTCTTCTGGGCAATGGGAATCGCTTTCGAGACAGAGGGTTCAGGTACCGGTTTAGGCGCTGATGATGAGATAGGTATCTCTTTTGAGACGGGCCTGAATTCCTTTGGCTTGACGGGCTGGGAGGGGACAGAGTCGGACATTCTGGTGGATAACTCTCTTGAAACAGGGGCGGTTGTTATATCTTTGCCTGTAAGTGTTGTAATGATCTTTCTTATACCCTCGGCCTCTTTCAGTTTACCCTCTGCAGTGTAGATATTGAGGAGTTCCTTGTATGCAGCAACAGCATTTGCAGACTGATTACTTTTTCTGAAGACATCTGCAATCAGGCTGAGAACCTTGGGCTCCTTCGGATTTATCTTATATGCCATCTGGAGTTTCTGCATCGTGGTCTGGAAGTCTCCCCTTGAAAGATAAATCTCTGCTATCTCGATTAGATATTCGAGATTTTCGGGATCGATGGTACTCAGTCTTTCGACTACCCTTATATATTCATCGAACCTGTTGTTTTCTTTCAGAAATTTTGCTGTGTTTTTATACTCATCGATTGCTTCCTGATTCAAACCTTCCCGGTAATAGATTTCTGCGAGCTTCATCCTCATAAGGATATCATTAGGCGATAGTTCGAGCACCTTTTTGATAACCGGAATGGAGTCTTTATAGTTGGCGTTTTTCTCGTAGATGCCGATGATAGCGTTATACTGGTTTATTGCTTCGTTTACTATGCCGAGCAGTGAGTAGGCCTGTGCAAGTTTCTCGTATATGTCGATTCTCGAGGCGTCGATCTTGATGATATTTTTGTATATCGCAACTGCTTTAAGGAAAAAACCCTGTTTGGTATAGACGTCTGCGACCTTTGAGTAATTTTCGATTGCACTTTTACTGTCTCCCATTCTGGCAAAGAGCTCTGCAATCTTCTGGATGGTCCTGACATCATCTGGTTCTTCGGCTACAATCTTCTGAAGCTCCTTGATGGCCTTGTCAAACTGGCCTTTCTGAATATATTTTGTAGCTTCCTGATTTATTTTGTCTTTGTTAATAGCCAATTTTTAACCTCTGTGTATTATTTTTTCAGGGCTACTCTCTCGATGTACTCACCTGTTCTTGTGTCTATTTTTATTATATCTCCCTCATTGATAAAGAGGGGGACCTGAACCTTGGCCCCTGTAATCAGTTCGGCAGGTTTCGTGGTATTCGAGACCGTATCTCCCTTGAATCCCGGGTCGGTCTTGGCTACCTCTATCTCCATAAAAATCGGGAGTTCTATTCCTATTACCTTCCCTTTGTAGAACAATATATAGACGGTTGTATTCTCCAGAAGATAGAGCCTTGCATCACCGAGTGTATCCTTGTTTATCTCAATCTGTTCGTAACTCTGCTGGTCCATAAAAAAGTACGAATCACCCTCAGCATACATAAACTGCATCTCTTTCTCTTCGAGGTCGGGTTTGCCTACTTTTTCGCCGGACTTGAGAGTAACTTCCAGAACATTGCCTGTTATCAGATTTTTTATACGGGTGCGTGTAAAGGCGTTCCCCTTTCCGGGTTTGACGTGCTGAAAATCCACGATCTCATACGGCTCACCGTTGTATTCTATTTTGAGTCCTTTTCTGAAATCTGATGTGTCAAACATAATTCCTCCAAAATGCTATAACTGCGTTTTTATGTCATCTTCGATGACCCTTAATATATATCTTGCCTTGCCGCTTATGGCATCGGTCGTGAGTACGGAGACGAGAAAATAACTCTCGTTTAGGGGCTTTATCAGGAGAATATATCTGCTGGTTTTGATGGAAATCTCCTCGGTTGTGCCGAAATTGTTTTCTCTCAGAAGATTTATAGTCTGTTTCAGCTCATTTAAGACCTGAAGTATAAGTTCGGTGGCCTCTGGGTTTTCATTCTCCTGCGGGTATGAGGCAACAGGAATTCCTTCTTCGTCTATTACGGCACACAGGATTGCTCCGTCTATTCTCCTGAAGGCATTGGAAAGGATATCCTCAAACATTTGCAAACTCCTTCTTCCTCTGGTTTTTGATTGTTTCTATCCTTTTCAGCATTTCGTTGAGTATGAGTATCTTGTCAGGTATGGCCTTTTTGCTGAAAATCTCTTTTGAAATATTGCCGCAGATAATATCCATTATGCTTGTTATTGACTGCACAGTGAGATTTTCGATTGTCTGAAGGATATCTCCGCCCTTTTCCCTGATTGGAGTGCTTTCGGGTTTTACACTTTCTGCTGCAAGAGGTTCTACCGGGGTGATACAGACCTTCTCGGATTGGACCTCGCTCTTGTGCCGGGAAATAGTCTGAGGCTGAAAATCTCTTTTTTTGCCGATTTTTCTGATTCTGCCCAGTATCGCAGAGAGTCTTGCCACCTTCTTCTCCTTTGTATTCCTGTCCATGGTAAGGACAGGGTCAATCCTCCCGATTTCTCTCAGAAGATTACTGTACTGTGAAGGGTCGGATATCAGACCGCTTTTCATCATTTCCTTGTAAATCCTGAATGCCTCGAGGTATTTTTTCTGGTCAATCAGGATCTGTAGCATGTTTTCGTTAGAAAACTCGTCCTTCATATTGCTGTAATTAAATTATAAGCCCTTAAAAGTCAATAGTTTAATAAACAACAATCATAATATGTCTTCGCTATGTCTTTTCTTCCGAAACTTGCCGATTTCAGTAAGATGTGTTAGAAAACCTAAAGGAGAACATTATGAGAATTTGCTCGTTTTTTGTGTTTTTTATGATAATTACCGGACTTAATGCTGCGGAGATCGGAGTAGTGAGGGCGACAAGGAAGATAACGTTTGATGATTCTGTACCGAAGGAGAAAGAGATATTTATTGAGGTCGCAAAAAATGAATGGGAGGGATTTCAGATTGTCTTGAAAGATGAAAAGAGTTTAAAAAACGTGGATGTGCTTGTTTCGGATTTGAAATCCTCCAATGGTAATGTAATAGAGTCGAAATTCATAAGAGCATACAGGGAATATTTTCTGAATATTGTAAATCCGTCGGAAGGTTCACTGACCTTACATGAAAGAACAGCAGGATTTTATCCTGACCCTTTGATACCGCTCAGAGACCCCTATAATGACGGTAATGTGCCGGCAGGTGCACCTTTTGATATACCGAAGGGGGAGACGGGAGTCATCTTTGTCGATATATATGTGCCTAATTATACAGCCCCCGATATATATAAGGGCAGGGCGGATATATTTTCTGACGGAGATAAGATAGGAGAAGTATTGATAAATGCCGAAGTCTGGGAGTTTGAAATTCCGGAAGAGAGAGGGATTGCTACGGCGTATCATATGGGGGCAAATCAGATAAAGAGGTATCACGGAGGTATTGATGCAACTGATGAATCCGTCGGGGAGATAATAAAAAGATATTATCTGGCCCTTCATGAACACAGAATTGACCCGATTCATATAGTCGGCAGCGTGGAGTTTAAGTTTGACGAGGACGGAGAACTACTACCGGTTGACTGGACCGAATTTGACAATAAGTTGTCAGGCTGGATGGATGGCAGTTATCTCGGCACCGGATATGGTGTGAAAAGATTCAACCTCGGGTATTTCAGTCCGGGATTCGGAACCGGTTCTATGACTGAACAGGAGTATGTCAGGGCCTCGAAGGCATTTGCAGAGCATATTAAGGATAAGGGGTGGTGGGACAGGGGATATATTTATGCCATCGATGAACCATGGCTCAACGGTGGTCAGGCCGCATGGAATCAGATAAAGAAAGATGCATCTCTTCTCTTTGAAGGGACTGATTTGTGGAAAGATAAGATTCTGGTAACAGGTCCTTATAATCCGGACCTAAAAAATGAGGTTGGTATATGGTGTCCCGTGACACCTATGTATGAGGACTGGTTTTATCTTGATGGCTCAAAGGCAGGCAGAGAAGAGTATCAGGAGCTTTTTAAAGAAGGAAAAGAGTTGTGGTTTTATGTCTGCAATGCAAATTTCCCCCCTTATGCGGGTTATGATATCGATACCCGTACAGGATTCGAGCCGAGAATCGTTAAGTGGGGTGCATGGTATGAGGGTGCTACCGGTTTTCTCTACTGGAGTACTACATACTGGATAAAGAATGACCCCTGGAATAATTATCTGGATACTGAGACTTTTGGGGAGATGTTTGCGAGAAATGGTGATGGCTTTTTGCTCTATCCCGGTGACCACAACGGGACGCTGGGGGGAATAGGTTCGCCAGCTGATATTTCGATTGATGGCCCGGTACTTTCCTACAGATTGAAGCAGATCAGAGACGGTTTCGAAGACTGGGAGATGTTTATTCTGGCAGATAGGGTTGGAGCAGGTAGTTATGCCCGCAGGCAGGTCAACAGGGCATATAAAAGGTTTGGTGATTTTATGGTTGAGGATTGCAGAAGTCCGGGTGATTATTGCCCGAAAAAGCAGCCCTGGACACTCGATGACGAACTTCTGTATGAGGTCAGGAGAAATATTGCAAAAAAGATTCTCTATATGATGTATCCCGGCAAATATCCCGACCCGGAAGCACCGATTGATCAGAACGATGGCGGAACAGATACAGTTTATGCGGATGTGATATTGGCTGATACCGGTTCATCATCAGAAGATAGTCACAATGGTTGCAGTTGCAGCCACTTGTTCTGATACCGAAAAAATTTACATTTTACATAAGCTTAAAAAGTGATATATGTCTGCATTGTGCGGTCAGTTTGCGACCGCTATATTTATGGAGGTGAAAAATGAGTATTTATCAGAAGATTTCGGAACTCTCGAAAAAATATGAGATGGATACCGCAAGATTTCTCGGAGATATGGTGAAGATTCCGGCCTTCTCGACCAAGGAGAAGGAGGTAATCGACCGGATAGCACAGGAGATGAAAAAGGTAGGTTTCGATGAGGTCAGAATAGATGGCCTCGGAAACGTTATCGGCAGAATAGGAAACGGCAAAAGAATCATTGCCTTCGATGCGCATATTGATACCGTATATCCGGGAGATGAATCTCTCTGGTCGTTCAGCCCTTTTTCCGGAGAGATCAGGGACGGAAAAGTGCTTGGCAGGGGTTCGGCAGATCAGGAAGGCGGGATGGCATCGATGGTATATGCCGGCAAAATCATTAAGGAACTGGGCTTAAATAAGGATTTTACAATTTACTTTACAGGCACTGTTATGGAGGAGGACTGTGACGGCCTTTGCTGGCAGTATATAATAAAGGAGGATAAGATTCTGCCGGAACTTGTGGTAATCACGGAACCGACCAATCTCAATATCTACAGAGGGCACAGGGGCAGAATGGAGATTGTGATTGAGGTGGGCGGCAAGTCCTGTCACGGTTCGGCACCCGAGAGGGGCGACAACGCAATCTATAAAATTTCGAGGATTGCGCTTGAGATCGAAAAACTGAATGAAAGACTCAGAGATCACGATTTTCTGGGGAAAGGGACTGTTGCAGTAACACAGGTCTTCTTCTCTTCTCCTTCACAGTGTGCCGTCCCCGATGCCGCAAGGATTCAGCTGGACCGCAGGCTCACATACGGGGAGACAAAGGAGAGTGCTGTTGCCGAGGTAAAGGAGGCATGCAGACTCGCCGGATATCCTGATGCAAAGGTTATTGTCCTGAGATATGAGGAGACAGCCTATACGGGGCTGAGATATCCGACCGAGAAATATTATCCGACGTGGATGCTCGAAGAGAACTCACCATATCTTGCTGCATCAAAGGAAGTCTATAAGAACCTCTTTTCGAAGGAACCGAAGGTTGATAAGTGGACATTCTCGACAAACGGTGTGGCCATAATGGGTATGCACAGTATTCCCTGTGTGGGATTTGGCCCCGGCAACGAAATCTACGCACATGCTCCGGATGAATTCTGTCCAGTTGACCACCTGAGTGCCGCATCTGCATTTTATGCGGGTCTTGTTGCAAAACTTAATAATCTGGGCTGATGATTATGGGTAATTTTGTATATAAATGCTCTTCCTGTTTGAGGGAATACAAGAGAGATGAGGTCAGATATCTCTGCCCTGTCTGTGCAATGGACTACAGACCGGGAATACCTCTCAAGGGGGTATTGACCGCCAAGTTTGATTATGAATTTATAAAGAGACATTTCTCGAAGAAGAATCCCGATTTTTCATTATTCTCTGCTGTAGAAAGACAGTTCTTCCCGGATTATCCTGTCGGGAATACGCCCCTTATAAAGAGTTCCGCACTCTCATCTCTTCTTGGCCTTGAAAATGTACTTATAAAATACGACGGGCTCAATCCGAGCGGTTCACTCAAGGACAGGGCTTCATTTCTTGTGGTTGCCGAGTCAGTCAGACTGAAGGAGGAGAGGATAGTATGTGCCTCGACCGGTAATGCCGCATCTGCCCTTGCCGCCGTCTGTTCAAGCGCGGGAAAGAAGGCAGTAATATTTGTCCCGAAGACTGCCCCGAAGGCCAAACTCGTTCAGATTATTCTCTATGGTGCCGAAATAATTCTTGTCGACGGAACCTATGATGATGCCTTTGCAATGTCCCTCAGGTTCACACAGAAGAGGGGAGGGCTCAACCGCAATACTGCATATCATCCCCTGACTATCGAGGGGAAGAAGACGGTCTCGCTGGAGATATTTCAGCAGATGAATTTTGAAGTCCCTGACGCTGTAGTGGTACCTGTGGGAGACGGAGTCATTATATCCGGTGTATATAAAGGTTTCTATGACCTGAAAAAGGCCGGTCTTATTAAAAAAATTCCGTGTCTTGTATCAGTTCAGGCAAAGAGCAGCAATGCGATCAACAGATTTATAAGAAGCGGCCGGTATTCCGATTCGAAGAACCCAAGGACTATTGCAGATTCGATCTCGGTGAGTACCCCGAGTAATGCCTATATGGCAAAAAGTGCTGTTGAAAATACCGGAAATCTGACCGTGGATGTGTCGGATGACGAGATACTGAAGGCACAGAAAATCCTTGCGTCAACAACCGGTATCTTTGCCGAACCATCCTCATCGGCCACACTTGCCGGGGCAATAAAACTGAAAATGGAACTCAAAAAATTTAAGAGTGTATTACTGCTGGTTACAGGAAACGGCCTCAAGGATATAGATACACCCCTTAAAAATATCAGCCTTCCGCCTCCTGTAAGCAAAGACTGGATCTGATTCTATTCCTCAATCAGGATGTTTACTTCGGAAACCGAATAGCTGAATGCGGTTCCGCCGTCGAATTCGTTCGGGATTCCCGTTGCGATATTTCTCCTTATCAATATTGTTGCGGTACACTTCTTTGTCTCTGCATTCGCGTCGAATTTCAGTGTCCCGCCGGAGATTACATATTCGCCGTTGTCCGTCGAAAACATTTTTGTATGCGGGTCGATACAACCTCCGTCAATCGAGAGGTCGATATCCTCTGTGGATATGGGTTCCCACTTGACTTTGATATCCTGACTTATCTTGAAACTCTGGGACTGGGCCGGCTGGACTATATGAACCTCTTTGAGCTGGACTACCTCTATTGTGTGCTCCTCGTCTTTTCTCTTGAATTTAAAGACATATTTCTCGCCGGCATTCTTTTTGGGAAGCTGAGCCGTATATTCGATTATTCCAAGCCCGGGTTTTCTTGCCGTGAGTTCCTTATCGTCACAGAATAATTTGTCGTCTCCCACAAGTTCAATGTAAGAACCCGTAATTCCTCCGACCTGCAGTGATGCCTTGGCGGTAACATTTGCCTGACCGTACTGATTCTCGATTGTAAAGATTGCATAAATACCCGATGTCTTGATGTTGTCGGATGTCGTTGAAGAACATCCACAGATAATGGATAACAGAATAAAACCTGTAAGAATAATTCTTTTCATCTTATACCTCCGTTGGTGCCCTATTTTACTTTATCCGAAATCAGCAGTCAATCAGTTTTACATGTTTTTGGAAATTACCGGAAATTTTATTAATTTCTGCTACGCAACAGATTATGTTAAAACCTGAAACCGCTCTCCCGCAGTTTTCCGATTTCATAGAGCAGGTTGGACGTAAAGATTTCATCTTTGGCTATTTCTGATATCTTAAAAAATCTTACTTCATCTATTTCACTTTTCAGAAAGTCTATCTTACCGTCCCAAATGGTGTAATAGGTAAATACAAATTCTCTCTCGATGCTGCTCTCCCAGATGTATTTGTACAAGAACCTTATCTCTGTACCTCTTATGCCGAGTTCTTCCTCGAGTTCTCTTTCTGCTGTAGCTGATTCGTCTTCACCAGAACCGATATGTCCGCCGGCAGAAATATCATATTTGCCGGGCGCAATCAGCTTGGTCTTCGCCCTTTTCTGAAGCAGAATTTCCATTCGTGAATTGAAGACAAATATATGTACTGCCCCGTGGAGATACTCCTTTGATTTGTGGGCAGTTACTCTGTCTGTTTTGCCGATCTGATTTCCATTTATATCGTAGAGCGCAATCTCTTCCGAAAGATTATCTGCATTCATATCAGGGTATAATTATATCTGTTGCCTTCGGGATAATCTCGAAGCGTGCAGGTGTAGTTCCGACATCTTCGCCGTCGAGGTCAATATAAAGTCCTTCTTTTTCCACTTTGAGAATTCTTCCTTTCAGTGAAAAGACGTCCGGAGGGATGATATGCTGACCTTTGTATATCTTCTGTCCGTCTCTGATGAATCTCAGCCTTGAGATATCTTTCATAACAACTATATCGAACAGACCGTCGTCGACCTCGGCCTCAGGTGCCACCATCATTGAACCGCCGAAGTATTTTCCGTTTGCCACAGCCACAAGAGTAATATTCATCTCGCCAAGTTCTTGTTCATCCACCACAATATTTGCCGGAATATTCTTATAATTCAGAATACCTCTTAGTGTGCCGAGCATAAATGATATTTTCCCGCCAAATAGCTTGGTAGTGTGATTTACATAGTAATCCACGAGTCCTGATATTCCGAAACTGCATATATTCAGAAAATATCTTTTGGTAATGCTCTTCTGGTGATTCAGAAATTCGATCTTTCCGATATCTATTCTGAACTTTCTCCCCTTTATGATTGTCTCGATGGATTTGTCTATATCGGAAGTAAGGTTGATACTCCTTCTGAAATCCCCGCCGGTCCCCTGAGGAATAAATCCGAGAGCCGGCCTTTTTTCGGGAGGTATTTCTGCACTCATTATGCCGTTTAGCACTTCGTTGTTGGTGCCGTCTCCTCCTACCGAGACTATTACATCATATCCGTTTGATGCCGCATCACGTGATATATCTGTTGCATCAAGAGGTCTTCTGGTAAATCTGTATCCGAAATCTATCCCTCTGGTCATAAGTTTCTGTTCGATTTCGGGCCATATCTTTCCGGTCTTTCTGTTTCTGGAGTTCGGATTTATGACAAAGAAGTATTTCATTTTACTGGCTGAGAAAATCGTAAATGATATCGATGATATCTCTTACAGGTGCATCGGGGTCTGAATCCCTGAACATCTTCGTACAGGTCGGGCAGGCGGTTACAATTGCTTTTGACCCTGTAGCCCTGAACTCTTCTATCCGTTTATATGCAATATCCAGAGAAACAGTCTTGTTCGTTGACCTGAACATGGCGCCGCCCCCGCAGCAGACGGAGTTTTCCCTGTTCCAGAGGAACTCCGAGAGAATACCTCCTGTGCGCGTAATGAGTTCTCTGGGCTCTTCCGTCTGGTTGAGGTATCTGCTCATAAAACAGGGGTCGTGATATGAATAATGTTCTGTAATCTTCTTCTTGTTCCGGGAAACCATTCTGATAAAAGGGAGGATAAATTCGGAGAATGTCAGAATATCTGCCCTGATGCCTTTATCGTACTGCTGATATAAGCCCCTGAGTGTATATGCACAGGAAGGGCAGAGCGCTATTATCTTTTTCGTCCCTGAAAGGTTGCTCCTGACCTTTGAGATATAGGATGTAAACTCTTTTTCGAATCCTGATGCATACAGGGGATAACCGCAGCAGAATTCCTTCTCTGAATAGATTCCCGCATAGTCAATACCGAGTCTGCCAAGTATAAAAACAGCCTTTTTTACTGTCTCCATCTGTTTTTCGGAATAGACGCAACCTGCAAATATTTTTACCTTCAGCGAGCCTGAAAAATATACAGATTCGAATTCGGAGCGCATCTTTTTATTGAGGTCGGTTCCATATACAGAACCGTATTTTTTGATGTTACGCAATCCCTTTTCGAGGTTTTTATCGTGTCTTGTGTGCTCATATGCCAGAGTTCTTCCGCTAATCAGGAGGTCAGGGACAGATATCTGGTGTTCGCAGAACTGCCGACAGGCAAGACAACCCGTGCAGTGATACATGAGCTCATAGTTTTCGGTTGTATGCGGGACGAAATCCTTACTGAGGTAGTAGAGCATTCCCACCTTCCCCCATGGGGTAACGGATTCTTTGTATTCAGCGTTAGCGACAGGACAGGCAAACCTGCAGAGCTTCGGACAGGTTGTACAGAATTCGAGCTCTTTTTTATTAGATTTCATCCTTTAAGCCTTTCTTCTCCTTGTGAAAAGGATAAAAGCCATAGCCGGTCTTTTTGAGGATTCTCTCATGGCAAACTGGATATTTTCGAAGTTCCATCCTTCTTTTATATTCTTGTTGATAATCTCTTCAAGGGTTATATCCGTTACGTCCGAAGTCTCCACCACCCTGTATTCTGTCTCTCTGCCTTCACTGAGGTTTTCCTTCTTCATTTTCCTTTCTTCTCCTGTCTTTCGTTCATTCTCGAAAGATAACTTCTCACTACTATATCTGACCTGAGATTCAGGCATTTTGCTATCTGTGCAAGGTATCCCTTGATATAGACCAGTGCCGGAAGATTTCTGTAATCCTCTTCCTCGAGGTAGGTAATATTGGCTGTGGATATCTTGGTCGTCTTTGCAATATCCTTGACGGTAATTCCCATCGACTCACGGATCTTTCTGAGAAACGGGCCTGAGAATTCCGAATTTTCATCAATGACAATCTTCTCCTTATCCGGCATCTGTATATCAGATGAAAGATTTTCTTTCTTCGTCTGTTCGGTATCCTGAGTCTCTGATATCACCGGTTTGCTATTCGCTGTGACAGTTATTTCGGGTTTTTCTTCACCCGGCTGTTCACCGGTCTGCGGGTTCTTTCTGATGGCCTGAACGACCTCTGATTCAGACTGCTTTTCTTCTTCTGCTGTTGCAGGTATTTCGTTGTTCTGGTTATTAGTCTGACCCGACGGGGCCGGGGAGGTAACGGACTGATGGTTTTCTTCAGGCTTTGGGGCTGGTTCTACCTGTACATTCTCCGTATCTGGTCTTTCCGGGTCCTGAGTCTCCAATATTCTGATGGAAATCCCTCCCGGACGGATCAGGTAGTCGTTTCTTATCCTGTCGACCATATCCTTATGGATTTTTTCGGCCTTTCTTGTGTAATCGAGGTAGGTGAATGCCTCTTTTGCAAATCCGAAGGAGAGTTGCTTTGCAAATTCCGATTCGCGCTCGTTCTCTTTTTGTGCCGCTATGCCTTTGATACTTACGTCGTAAATATTTCTTTTCTCCGGATTGATGAGTACATTGTATGCCTCTTCAACCTCACTCATAAATCTGTCTTTTTCCACTGACGGAAGGATCGAGTAGAGTGAGACGGAATTTTTTGATACAAGATTTTTAATCTTCTGGTACGCCTTTTCGACATCTTTCTGATTCGCATTGAGCGGTATGTCCAGAATCCTGTAATAATCTTTCATAGGTTCAATCATAGCATAAACTTTCTGAAATGTTGACTATATTTGAAGCAATCTCCCTTATCTTCTGCGTTGTAGGTGAATCAGGGAATATCTCAATATACGGCCTCATCTTTCTGATGGATTCGCGAATCTTCTCATCGTTTGCGAGAGCGCCCAGCGGAATAATACCGAAACCGTAGAATCTCCGGATTGCATAGGGGATATGTTCGAGGAGCTCCATATCCTCCTCTGAGGCATTGTTCAGAATAAAATAATAATTATGGTGATTCATAACCGCAATGGCTGTTCCGGCAAGTTCGCTGTACACGGAGTTGAAATAGTCGACTATCTTGATACCCGCAGGTATTATGATTTTACCGTCGTAGATGTTGTCCACGAGTTCCTTGAGTTCCTTCTCCTTTACTTTTCCCCTGAGTTCTCTCAGAAAGGCACTCTTGAGGAATTTGTAGCAGTTCTCGAGGGCAGTCGGTTCCGGATATGTAATCAGAACCCCGTTTGGTGCAATATTGAAGGTATCCAGTGTGCTTATACTCATTCCGGCGCCTATGTCGATAATGATATAGTCAAAATCAAGACTCTTTATGGCCGAGAAGAGGCGGGCTTTCTGCCCTGCATTGAAGTTGGTGGCCTTGAGGTCATTCTGAATGCCGGCACCGAGCATAATATCATAACCGGGTACATCGATAAGGATATCGCTGAAATTTCTGGTTCGGTGCTCAATGAAATCATCTATAGTTTTGTGAGGTCTGTCGATACCAAAAAATGTGTGCTGGTTTGCACCGCCCAGATCCAGATCTATCAGTCCCGTCCGGTATCCCATCTGGCTTATCGATGCCGCAATATTTGCCGAGAGAAAGGATTTCCCGATTCCTCCCTTGCCGCCTCCGAATGCAAAGATATGTCTCTTCCTGCCAGTCATTACTGAACTACATTATATATCTTCATATAAAAAAAACAAAAATTCTGCATCATTCAATCCACTGGAATATGCGTTTGAACTGAATGCCCTGTCCACCGCCCCACGACCACCAGATAAACATCGCCCTCCCTTTTATCTGTTTTAGCTTTACTGTACCCCAGAATCTCGAGTCCGAACTGTTGTCCCTGTTGTCTCCCATAACAAAGACCGAATCCTTCTCTATTTTATAAATACCGTCTCCGTAACCCATAAGAGGGGAATCAGGCCTGAGAATTATGTAGTGTTTTATCCCCTCGATCGTCTCCAGATACCTCTGTGTACGAATTTTTCTATATTCCCCCGAAAATTCGTCATATTCGGGGTATTCGTATTCATCCACATACTCCTTTTTGAGCAGTTCCCCGTTTACATATACGTCGTGTCCGCGGACCTCGACCGTGTCCCCTTCCACACCTATAACCCTTTTGATGAAGTCTTTCCCTTCTTCCGGTTTGGTGAATATCACTATTTCTCCGCGCTTAGGTTTTCTGGTGTCGAAGAATTTGATGAATGTGAACGGTATCTTCAGCCCGTAAATGTATTTATTGACGAAGAGGTGGTCACCGATAATGAGTGTGGGAATCATCGAGCCCGAGGGGATTTTGTATGCCTCGATTACAAAGGACCTGAGAAAAAGGGCTATTACCGCCGCCCAGAGGATTGATTCGAGATTCTCCCTTATTACTCCCTTTTTGTATTTGTCGAGATTCTTCTCGAAGAAGTCACTGAATTTCTCGAATTCGGCTCTGAATTTTGAAAAATCCTGAGACTCATATAATTCCTTCAGTCTGACTATATATTCCTGTGTCTTTTCTCTCTGTTCTTCCGTAAGTTTGTCTGACCTGTGTTTCATTATCCATTCGGTCTGCTCTTTCAGTTTCTTGAATCTCTTTTTGGTCTTGTATCTCTTGTAAAAGTTTCTGATGTTCATTATTCTTCCTCCGGCTCGTCCGTGGAGAGGACAGCCAGAAATGCCTCCTGCGGAATCTCTATTCTGCCGACCTGCTTCATCTTCTTCTTCCCCTCTTTCTGCTTTTCGAGCAGCTTCCTCTTTCTGGTTACATCTCCGCCATAACACTTTGCAAGGACGTCCTTTCTGAAGGCCTTGATGGATTCCCTTGCAATAACCCTCGAGCCGATTGCCGCCTGAACTGCGATTTCGAACTGATGTCTCGGGATTACACCCCTTATTTTATGCACGAGCTCCCTCGACCTGCGGTATGCAAAATCCTTGTGGACTATAATCGAGAGGGCATCCACGATATCACCGTTTAGGAGGATATCGACCTTGACGAGTTCTCCTTCCTTATAACCGATGAATTCGTAGTCAAGTGAACCGTATCCCCTTGTAACCGTCTTCAGTCTGTCATAGAAGTCAAAGATAATCTCTGCAAGCGGCATTTCATATTTTATTGCCACCCTGTTCTGGGCCAGATAGTCGATGGATTTCTGAACGCCTCTTCTCTCCTCGCATAATTTCAGGACGGCGCCGATGTATTCGGAAGGAATATGTATCGTTGCAAGAATGACAGGTTCGAAAATGGATTTTATAAACTGGGAGGGCGGCATCTTCGATGGCGAATCAATTACGATCTTTTCATCTTTTGTAGTAAGAATTTCGTAAACGACGTTCGGAGCAGTAGATATCAGGTCGAGTCCGTATTCCCGCTCGAGTCTCTCCTTTATTACTTCCATATGCAGAAGTCCCAGAAAACCGCATCTGAAACCGAGCCCGAGAGCCTGTGAGTTTTCCGGTTCGAAGACAAAACTTGCATCATTCAGTTTGAGTTTTTCAACGGCATCCCTTAGCTGATTGTATTTCTGTGCCTCGACAGGATAGAAGCCGGCAAATACCATCGGTTTGCTTTCCTTGAATCCCGCAAGCGGAGTATCGGCAGGATTCTCATCATACGTAATGGTATCACCGACGCGGGCGTCCTTAATATCCTTGATATTGGCAGAGATAAAGCCCACCTCACCGGCGGAGAGGGAGTCGACAAATTTCTGGTATGGGGTCATAACTCCTACGTCCATTACCTCGAAGCTCTTACCATTGGACATCAGTCTGATTTTTGTGCCCTTTCTGATAATTCCGTCGAAGACCCTTATCAGGACTATCACACCCTTGTAATTGTCGAACCAGCTGTCGAAGATGAGGGCCCTGAGCGGCTTCTCCTCCGAACCTTTCGGGGGAGGAATCTGTCTCACAATCTCTTCGAGAAGGATATCCACATTCAGTCCTGATTTGGCACTGACTTTTATATGTCCTGCTGTATCGATTCCGATATCGTTCTCGAGTTGTCTCAGGCACATATCTATATCGATACTCGGGAGGTCGATTTTATTTATGACAGGCAGAATCGTCAGGTCGTTCTCTATGGCCTGATATACATTCGACACTGTCTGGGCCTCCACTCCCTGAGAAGCGTCAACGACCAGAATAGCCCCTTCACAGGCCTTGAGCGCCCTTGAAACCTCGTAGGAGAAGTCTACATGTCCGGGCGTATCGATCAGGTTAAATATGTATTCATTTCCGTCTTTTGCCCTGTAATTCAGTCTGACCGCACTTGCCTTGATGGTAATGCCTCTTTCACGCTCTATATCCATTGAATCCAGAAACTGCTCCCTCATCTCTCTCTCGCTTATGGCGCCTGTGAGATTCAGTATTCTGTCGGCAAGCGTCGATTTGCCGTGGTCAATGTGAGCAATAATGCAAAAGTTTCTGATATAATTCTGATTCATGTAATACCATTGCTATAAAATAAGCCACGCAATATTATAATCATAAGGTAAAAAGTCAAATAAAATGAACGGCCCGGCAGGATAATTTACAGGAAGGGGTATCTGAATGTTTAGGAGTAAATCCGGTCTCCGGCCGCAGCCTAAGGCTGACCCGTTATATAAAGCTGAAAATGTCAGGTTGATAAAGTTTGCACAATAATATTGACAATTCGGAAATATAATATTAAAAGTCTGCTGAACACTTTTAAAGGGATGGTAGGAATATGAAGAAAGTATTTTTAGCGGTTTTTCTGGTCTTTTTTATGATTATTGGCTTTTCCTGCAAGAAGAATCAGCCGGTCGAACTGCTCTGGAAGTATCTGGGTCAGTCTCCCAGTTATTCGACTCCGCTGATTCTGGATGACCTGCTCATCTTCGGAAATGAGGACGGCTATCTCACGGCGCTAAATAAGAAGACAGGTGAGCCAAGGTGGAGCTATAATGTCGGTATGAATATTATTTCTGCCCCGAAATATGGACAGGGGAAGATCCTCTTTGGTTCGATAAACTACAACTTTTATGCCGTTGATTCAATGGGTAAGGAATCCTGGAAATTTACCACAAGAAGGGCAATAAAGTCTGACCCTGTGGTAAAAGGTGATATTGTTTATTTTACAAGTTATGACGGCAATTTATACGCCCTTAAGATAGCAAACAAGGAAGTAGTATGGAAATTCCCTGCTTCTCACAACGAAAAGGTTGCGGCCCTTAAATCCGAGGGGAAGGATATTGGTAATCTTGCAGAAGACCTGAAAGTGGGTGAATTCAGCTACTCATCACCGTTTATTGACGGAGATATATTGTATGTGGGTAATCTGGATAATCACCTGTATGCTGTCAATATCAATGACGGAACAATGGTCTTCAGATTCAGGACCGAAGATGCAGTTACGTCTTCTCCGGTCGTTGAAAACGGGATTGTATATTTCGGTTCAAATGATAAGCATCTCTATGCAATAGATGCAAAGGAAGGGAAGAAGGTATATTTTAAATTTGAAACTCAGGGCTGGATAAATTCATCTCCCAGAATTGAAGGGGATAAAATATATTTTGGTTCAAATGATAAGAATATGTATATTATTGACAAAAATACAGGCAAAATGACAGCAAAGTTCATGGCAGCCGGTCCTGTTATATCTATTCCTGCAATATATAAGAATCTGGTGATCTTTGCCGGCGGACAGGGAGACGGGACTGTTTATTTTATCGACAGGGAGGCAATGAAGTCCGTCTTTGAATATAAGACAGGTGGCAAGATTGAATCTGATCCGGTAGTGGAAGGAAATATTGTATATATTACCTCGACGGATAGATTTACATACGCCTTTAAGATTAATTTTTAGGAACCATTTTTAGGAGGAGTTCTATGACAAGAAAGTATCTGTTTGTTTTGGCGCTGTTGTTGTCGCTTTTTGCCTATGCCTGCAGCGATGACGGAGGTGATGACAACAAGGGGAATGATGTGTCCGGAACCGATGTAATTATTACGGATACCATATCCGATACGGGTAAGCCTGATGCCGGCAAGGATGTTTCGCCGGATATCGAACCGGATGCCACAGAAGATGTAATGCCTGATGTGACAGAAGATGTAACACCTGATGCAGGGATTGATGTTACCGATGATACAGGTGCTGACGTAGTGGAGGATATCGGTCCGAAGGAGAATAAGTACAACGAAGAGGAACCCAACTCGTTTGCCGAACCCAATAAAGTCGAACTGAATGCAGAGATCAGCGGACAGATAGATGAACCCGTTTATGACCCGGACTGGGACGAATATATGAATGATTTCGATTTCTTTGAGTTCGATGCAAAGGCCGGCGATATTCTGAGGCTCGAGGCAAAGGCGCTTGAGAATATGGATATTGTACCGGTTGTTATTCTGGTTGATAAGGATTCCGGCGGGAATTTCTATTACAGGGCCGCACTTATGAATATTGATAACGACCTGAATGCCGGAATGACCGTCTTTATCCCGAAAGACGGAAAATATATTGCAGTAGTAGGTGAGTATACCAACTTCGGAAATAGCCCTGCAAATGTAGGCGGAGATAAGTATAAATACACACTTACTATCAGATATTCGACCTTGACTTCGGAGACGCTTGACCTTTCATCTGTGCCGAAGAAGGTTTCCAAAGCGATGGCTATTGATAAGCCTGATATGTTTGCCTTCAATGTTACAGAGGAAAAATATATGAAAGCCGAGACCACTGCTATGAGGCTTGAAGAACCTTCCGAAATCGATACAGTAATTACGCTGTTCGACGCCGGCAGGAAGAAACTCATAGAGATAGCAGATAATATTGATCCGAATAATGGAATTATTGATTCACTACTGCTTGCTTATACCGGCGGGGCAGGCAATTTCTATATCGTTGTTGAATCTACTTTTTATACCAAACAGAAGACAGATTATGACCTCGATGTGGATTTTATGAAGATGGATGAGGAGGTTGAACCAAACGATACGTATCTTAATGCCTCGGCCCTGAGAATCCCGTCCGAGACAAAGGGAGTTATCGGTGAACCAAAAGATGGTGAGGATGAAAATGGCAATCCAATTAAGGTAGGTGACGTGGATAATTATTATTTCTATGCAAAGGCCGGAGATTTATACAGATTCACTATCGTTGCCGAGAACGGGAGTCCTGCATCTCCGCTCGATGCATATCTTGTGGTTTATCAGGTGATCGATACCCCGTTTGGTCCGTGGCCTGCAGCAATCAATCTGAACGATAATTCCAAAGGTAAGGACCCGATGGTTGAGGCTCTGATATCAGAGGATGGAAAATACTTTGTATTTGTAATGGATACCAGAAATACATCTGACAATCCCGACCCGGTTGGTGGTGCCGATTATAAATATACTCTCAAATCCGAAAAGATATCGCTGGTTTCGAAGACTGCCTCGTCTATGCCTTATTCGGATACCGGTTCACTTGACCCGGCAGGTGCGTATAAGTTCTATAAGTTCAACGGTGTAAAGGGTGATAAGTTCACGGTTAATGTATATCAGGCAAGTGGCGCTGACCCTGCATTTGTACCTTATATTGTGCTGTATAATGCAGATACATATCAGGTTCTGGACGGGACAGCAGGAGACGAACAGGACGCTTTGAAAAAGGCAACTCTTACCAGAATTACAGCGGCACCTTCCAATTATTTAGTAGCAATTCTCGATTACAACGGAGAGGGCGGAGTGGCTTTCAAATACACAATAGACATCAAGAAGGAAAGCCTGCCATATTACAATGAAACAGAACCCAATGATGAACTAAATAACGCGAACGAAATAAAGGAAAATCATTCATTATACTTCGGAACGGTAGACGGAGACGGCAAAGGCTCAGACGATCTGGCTGATATGTATAAGTTTACCGGCAGTGTCGGTCAGGTCCTGAATGTAGCATTGCTTGGTGGTGCTGCCCCTGAGGTATATGATACGGTTCTGTATATACTTGATTCTGACGGAAATGTGCTTGCAGGTAACGAGGATTACGGCAACTCCTATTATTCAGCCATATATGGCTGGGCTATTCCGTATGACGGGACATTCTATGTTATGGTAGGACCACAGACTGATTACGGCCCAGTCAGCGGTAGTTATATTATGGAGTTTGAGTTAATAAGCGGCTGCCTGCCTTCGAATACCGCTGTGCCTCAGGCAGGTGAACTTGTTATCAACGAGTTCTATGCCTATGCAAAGGATGATGTAAATATCGACGGAACTGCGGATTCGGGTGACCAGTTTGTGGAGATAGTAAATCCGACGGATAAAGACCTCCTTATTGAACTGGTTGAACTGAAGGTTTCGGGTAATTCGAAGATCAAATTCCCCTGCGGAACCGTCATTTCCGCAAAGACAGCAGCCCTTGTCTTTGGCGGCGGGAGTCCGGCAGGGTATTTCGGCGGAGCAAAGCTCTTTGTGGCCAGAAACGGACTTGCAATACCTGCGGATATTTTGGCTATGGCAGATATATCTCTGAATAAAGGACAGACAGAAATCACAAAAGTTACATATAATGCAGCCGAACAGAATGAGAATACCTCATTTACAAGAGACCCGGATATTACCGGTAATTTTGTAAAGCACAAGAATGCCTCTCTGGCTAATGGTGCATTATATTCTCCGGGAGTCAGGACTGATAATATTCCTTTTGTAGATGGATATGCATTGTTTGAATCAGAACCCAATAATGATATTTCTGATGCGAATCCGTTGCCGCAGAATGAGAATAAGATTTCTGTATTTGGCTTCCTCAAATACGAACAGGGTGCAGGTGATAATGATCTGGATGACTATTTTATGATATCCCTGAAGCAGGGTCAGAAAATTACACTCATTACATCTGCCGGATTTGAACCGGAGGTGGGAGATACCACTCTTATTCTCTTCGATTCTAACGGAGACGAGCTTGAAAGCAATCAGGATATGACTTGGGATAATTACTATTCCAAAATTGCTGACTTTGAGATTCCGGCCGACGGAGATTATTACATTGATGTGCAGGCCGAAACCGGTTACGGCAATCTGCCCGGAACAGGTTACAGGCTTGATATCATAATAAAATAATATCCGGATTACATTAAATTCTGATATGAGAGCGGAGTCTATCTCCGCTCTTTTTTTTCTGCTGTAAAGGGGGTATTGACAGAGTGAAAAGTGTGATTAAATTTTATTCAGAAATTAAGAGATGAAAGGAGGTAACAGATATGATGCTGGCAAGATTCAATCCTGTAAGGGAACTGACAGGGATTCAGAGAGAGATTAACAGGCTTTTTGAGGACTTCTTCGGTGAGACTTTTGAGAGGGGCATTGAAAAGGCGTGGGGTCCTGCCGTTGATATCACCGAAGACGGTAAGAACATCTATCTCAAGGCTGATCTGCCCGGGATGAATCAGAAGGATATTAAGGTCAGTGTTGAGGATGATGTTCTGACTATCAGCGGCGAGAGGAAGTCCGAGAAGGAAGAGAAGAAGGACGGAAAGTTCTACAGGCTCGAGAGGGTCTACGGACAGTTCTGCAGGAGCTTTACTCTTCCTGACAATGTCGATGCCTCAAAGATTTCCGCCGAGTACAAGGACGGAGTCCTCACCCTGACAATCCCCAAGACCGAAGAGAAGAAGAGCAAGGCCATAGAGATAGAGGTCAAATAATCCCTCCCTTTGAATCCCTCCGGGAGAGGTAAAACACCTCTCCCTTTTTGTTTTAAATCAATTTTATTTTTTGACACCTTGAGATATAGGATATATTTTTATCCCTCGTTACTATGGATATTTCTCTTTTTGATTTTAATTTGCCTGAGGAGTTAATTGCCCAGTATCCTGCAGACAGGCGGGATGAGTCAAGACTTCTCATCGTTGACAGAAAGACTCAGAGTATAAGACATTCTGTCTTTAAAAACCTTCCCTCAGAGCTTGAAAATGATTCTTTGGTTGTACTGAATAATTCGAAGGTAATAAAGAGCAGATTACTCGGCAGAAGGAACGGAAAGGGAAAATGTGAGGTATTCCTGCATAAAATACTGGACAAATCCGATTTTTTTGCATTTTTAAGACCGCACAGTAAATTTAAGGCCGGAGATATTGTCACTTTTGATGATACGGAATTTAGGATTCAGGTCATTGAGCTCGATAAGGAAAATGTCTATAATAAAGTAAGGATTTTAAGTGATATATCTGTTTTTGATCTCCTCGAAAGAGCAGGGCATATACCTTTACCGCCATATATACAAAGAGAGGATAAAAGAGACCTTGATGATGAGAGATATCAGACAATATACGCGGCTAAAAACGGCTCGGTAGCCGCACCAACGGCAGGTCTGCACTTTACAGATTCGGTTTTCGCTTCTTTGAGAGAAAAGAATATTATGTACGATTTTATTACCCTGTATGTAGGTATAGGCACATTTGCACCTGTGCGGGTAAATGATATCAGAGAGCACAGAATGCACAGTGAAGATTATGAGATTTCGGAAGAGACTGCAGATATTATAAATTCATATAAGTCCCGAAATAATAAAGTTGTCTGTGTAGGTACTACAACCGTAAGAACACTCGAGTCGAATTTTCATTTGAACAATAAAATTACATCAGGCAGATTTTCGACAGATATATTTATTTATCCCGGATTTGAATTTAATGTGACAGATAATCTAATTACGAATTTTCATCTGCCCCGTTCAACCCTTTTTATGCTCGTATGCGCGTTTGCCGGAAGGGAGCTGATGCTTTATGCATATAATGAGGCAATAAGAGAGAGATATCGTTTCTTTAGTTACGGTGATGCAATGCTTATAAAATGATTGAATTTAAATGAATTAAGATGTAAGCAGGTAATCTATGAAGAGTGAACAGAAAGAAGTAAGAAAAGATGTCTCCTATGTCGCAGCAGGTATTGTGCTGCTCTTCCTTTTGATTTTTCCGAACGGACCTTTTGGCTTTCTCCCTCCGAGCATAGCAGTTTTTATTGCTTTTCTGGTATCCTATTTCTGGTTTGCAAAGTACTTTGAATCCCTTGATGAAATCATTAAGAAGAGAGGGCGGATAATCGAAATTTCATCTCTGTCTCTGTTAATCTTTTTCTGGTTTCTGCTCAAGGTCTTCTGCATTCACTACTCAACAACGGACGAGAATATCTATTTCTATATGGCAAAGCGGTTTTCCGAGGGACTTCTGCCTTACAAAGATTTCTTCTTTGCGCATCCGCCGATGCATCTGATAATTCCGGCGGTTATCTTTAAGATTTTCGGTTTTAATATCGTAATTGCAAAGCTGATACCAATAACTGCCTCTCTGATTTCTGGTCTGTTTTTGTATAGACTATTAAGAAGTATTTCAGGTGTTGTGACTGCATTTGCGGGGCTTATTTATTATCTCTTTTCGTATCAGGTTCTGATGGCTTCGTCCGATATGACGGGGATTAATCTTACAATAATGTTTTTGTCGGTTTCTGTTTATTATCTCTTTCTGAACAAACCCGTTATATCCGGTATTTTTTCCGGACTCGCTGTCTCAACAGGTATGTATTCCGCGGGGCTTATTGCAACAGTTGTGATTTATCTTCTAATCCTGAGAGAATTCAGACAGCTTCTCAGATATCTGGCCTCGTTTATTGTTCTGGTCCTGATTGTGTTCGGGACATTTTATATAATCGGCGGTGAGAATTTTATTCTGGGGGTATTCAGGTACCATACGCTCAAGCCCGAGAAGATTGAAGGCAGGGTAGATATATTTAATACCGTAAATCCCTTTGTGATTATGTACGGAATCTTCGCAAACTCACTGAATTTTCTTATGGGCAGGGAGTTTCTGAAGTCTCTTTACTTCCACTCTATGCTCTATATCCCGTTTCTGATTGCTGTGGTCTCGTTTCTAGTCCTTGGAATTAAGGATTTTATCAAAAGGAAGGAACTGAAGAGACCACCTTTTTACAGAATTTACAGATTAATCGGTTTTGCACTTCTCTCGTTCGTGTTTTTTGTGGCCGAATATTCATCTCTGAGAGAACTCTATGATTTTTATCTGATATTTCTCTTCTATTTTATGTCAATCGGTGCCGCCTATGTTATCAGGTATCTTACAAATCTTCCGTCAGCTTCAAAATTAGGAAATGCTGCAATTATTACTTTTGCATTAATCATTTCATTGTGGATGTATAAACCGCTCTCGGAATCTATGGACAGGCCTCTCTTTGGTCAGGATGTGAGGAAGGACGGTGAGAGGATAGAATATACGTATAAGGAGCCTCAGTTTGCAGGATTCATATCAGACCTTGCACATCTTTTATATTTTAAGGATTACAGGATTGCGGGGAAGACGGAACCCTTTTACCGTCATTATATATGGAATAAGAACCTATCCTTCGAAAAGGCAAAGGAGATGGCAGATTATATCAGGGCAAATACAAAGGAATTCGAAACAATAACAGGTGCATCCACTATCGCTCCTCTTCTGGCACTTTTGTCTGACAGGAGGATTTCATCAGAGGAGATTGACACCAACGCAAAACGTTTCAAGTCGGGTATTCTCTCGGATGAAGACTTCTTCAGGAAAGTCTGCTCGGATAACCTGAAATATCTTGTAATTACTGCGAGGTCCTATTTTAGTGAGAGGTATATCGGCCATAGTGATTTTCTGAGAAATTCATTTGTTCAGGATAAGAAGTTTACTGACCCTTCCGCACAGCATTTCAGGCCGCTCGAGATATATCTTTTCAAACCTGTATTTGCTGGTTGCGGCCTTGTAAAATGACAGTTATTACTGCCTGACGTCGGGTCCCTTTATGGTTGAGAAGCTGGCGATCTCGATAAGGGAAGCCTCCTGTTCAACTATCTTTTCAACGATTCCGTCCTTAACGATTATTTCTGCGCCCGCAATCTTTTTGTAAAGGTCATCACCTACGCTGACCTCGACTTCGCCTTCGAGCTGTCCCTGAGGATAGAGGGTGCCATAGACAAGTCTTTCTGCCTCCTGAAGTTTTGCATTGAGCTCTTCGAGTCCCTGTGAATATCTCTCCTTTGTCTCTGCAAGCTGACCTTCTATCATCTGGGCTCTCATAAGGTCACCGCTTTTCTTGAGTTGTTCGAGATATACCCTTGCCTCACTCTCTATCTGCATAATCTGTATGTTTATGTTTTCCTTTGTCTTTCTGAGTTCGCTAAGAAGTGACTTCTTGAAATTCTCGGTTACGATTGCCTTGACCGTAATTACTCTTTTGATTCTGATTTTATCGACTTCCTTATCCATAAATTCCTCCTTGGATGAGGCAGACTAACATTATTAGTATTTGTAGTCAAACTAATAAATCCGGCCGGTTTTGGTTTCATCCCGTAAAATCCGCAGCGTTTTACACTCCATAGTTCGCGGTATATAGTTCACAAAGAGATTTTCGGATTAAAAAATGCAAATTGTATAAAGACCGGGTTTTTGCGATGTTTCTGTAAAATATTTTGGACAATTCTTCACTGAGATGGTATTTTTTATACCGAGGTGAAGATATGAAGAGAATATTTTTTATGCTTGCATTACTGCTTTCTGCCTTTGCCTGTAGCGTGAGATTATCTGATAGCATTGGTCTCGATTCTTCTATGACTGATATATCTCTTACGGATACCGGAGATATGGATACAGGGATTGCAAAAAAATACCCTGAATGCGGCAGTAATGTCTTTTATGGAAATCATCTGATTCCATCTGAATTCGAGGAGGGATTCGATAAGAATCTTGCCCAAAAGGTAAGGAGATACGACAGACTATATCATACCTTTGTAACTTTTGCCCACGGAGCGAATACGGAACTTACAATTTCAAAGGACTCTGCAGATAAACGTGAGAAATTAAGAAGGTTTCTTTACGAATACGACGGCTGGGATACCGATGAGTTTGAGAGCGGTCTTAAGGTGACTGATATTATCGAAGGCTGGGACAAGAGTGCAGGACTTTATGCAGGTGCGGGTATTGCAGCCGATGCAATGAGATATGCGATTCTCAGGGACTCAGGCTCAGACTGCAAAGAACTGGAAATAGCGAGAATTAAGCTGAAAAAATCTATTGATACGTTGCATATTGCATTCAGGATTCCCGCAACTTACGGGGTAGTGGCTCGCGGATTTGCGAACAGGGTTCTGCCCGGTCTTGGACCGGGAATCGAGACTATGCCTCTCTTTGATGAGAACGGGGTCCCGCTCCCTTATGAAAAGAATAACGGGACCTGGCGAGAGGACCTGAGCGGTGAATATCCTGACCTTGTCTGGGAAGATTCAATCTCGAGGGATATGATGCTCGGATGGGCGCTGGCTGCTGCAATGGTAAAGGAAGTAATTGAAGATGATTCTTCGTTTGGCAACGATATAAAGAAGCGTCTTAAAGAGGATGCAAAGGCCGTGGGAGAGGAACTCAGAAAGAAGAGAGAGAGCGGCTATGACCTCGAATTCCCCGATGCCGACGGCAGGACTACATTCCACGGCTATATAAATGAAAATAATGTAGACGGGACATATATACCGGGACTCAATAACGGATTCTATGCTACTATGGCATTGGGGATTGTCTCTGCCTTTGCCTATGCCGCAGAGGACAGCAAGGCTTATGAGTACATAGAAAAGGCCTTAATAAAGAAGAGAGAGCTTCATAAGATTGCATCAAATGAAATGAAGTTTATTAATATGGGGCTTGTATCCAACTTTTCCAATTATAATATGGTTATGATTTCTGCCTTTCTGGCTCTCAGATATCTGCCTGTTAAAGAAGGTAGAGATGAGATTGCAAAGGCCGTTGAGGTTCAGATTTATAACGTTCCGAATAGTGAGAGACAGCCGGCAGAGATGAAGCAGACACTCTTTGACGTGATTTACGCCTATTCAAAGACAGGCGGAAGTATCTATTCAGAGCCAAGCGGGGTCTATCAGAAGGATGCGGTTCTGAGAGGGCTTGAGACCCTTATTGAATTTCCTGATGCCCCTTTTTATGATTTTAAGGTCGAAAATTGTGATGAAAATGAGATTAACTCAGGGAACTGTACACTTATTGACGGGACAACCGTTACGGTTCTGGGATATAAGGGCAGAAACGGAGACCTGATTACGAAAGAGCCTCTCCCTATGAGGGCAAGACCTCCTTCCAATTTTTACTGGCGCTCCAATCCATACGTCCCGAACGGCGGTGGAGATGGTTCAAGGTTACTTTCCGGGGTTGATCTGAGATTTGCATATTATCTGGGAAGATATCTGAAATATAAGTAAAGCAAACAGGGTTTTAATACCTTAAAGTCCGGTTGTAACATAACAGAATATTTATCTATAGAAGTAATTTATCAGAATTTGGTTTGAAAGATCTCTTATATATGCTATATTTTACAACGGACTTCTGTGAGGTTTTTGTGAAAAGTAAAAGAAATTTATTGATTTTTCTCTCCTGTTTGCTGCCTGCTCTGTATATTTCGTGCAGTGATGAAGCGGCTGGTCCTGTGCAGGAGATGCAGGATGATTTGGCAATAACTGATACGGGATATGATATATCTTTTTCTGATTTACAGAATGATTCAGATAATCCAGCTGATGTGGTTGATACAACGGATGAAATATATTCAGATATTACCGACGATGCCCAGACAGGTGATACAGCAGAGATTTCTGATATAAGTGATATTACTGACAGCGGATTAATCCGGTCTCCTCAGCTGGTAAATAATAAGGATTATCTTCCTTTCCTGAAGAATATTATTCAGAATGCCCGTGATAATATTATTATTCTGCATCAGGAATTTCTGACAGGTTCAACCCTCGACCAGCTTCAGAATGACCTGATTGCCGCCAAAAAGAGAGGGGTAAATATAAAAATCCTGCTGGAAAAGGATGTGGAGGAAAATGCACAGAGAGTGAATACCCTCAGATCCAATGGTATCGATGCCGCTCTCGATTCCTCTTCGAAGACCCTTCATCTCAAACTCGTTCTCTCAGATAACAGTCACCTTCTGCTTGGTTCTACCAATTTCTCATATTCATCGTTTCAGTATAACAACGAGGTGAATATTTATGTGAATGATACAGAAACAGTCAGCAGATTCTATGATTATGCAAACTCGGTACTTTCGGACAACGGGAAACTCAGTAAAATCTACTGCACAAACTGTGAATTTACTCCAATAGGGGACGGGCAGTATGCTGATATTGTTGTACCTGTGATAAACAATGCAAAGAAGAATCTCTTTGTAATTATGTACCAGTATTCCTATGATACCGATACATCGACTCCCAACGGCAGGATTACAAAGGCTCTGCTGGATGCCAAGTTAAGAGGAGCAGTTGTGAAAATACTTCTGGAATATTCCTCGTTTGACTCTACGCTCAATTCTGCCAATCAGAACACCTCACAGTATCTGAAGGGGAAGGGGATAGATGTCAGGCTGGACTCAAAGGAGATAGTTACTCACGCAAAACTTCTGATTACGGATGATACTGTTGTTGTATATTCGGGCAACTGGGTATATTCCGCACTTTCAGCTAACCACGAAGTAGGTCTGATAACAAAGGATTCATCTGTTAGGGATAATGCGGTAAATTATTTTAATGCCCTCTTTAATTCCGCCAAATAATCAGGCTATTGCCTTCTTAATCTTTTCGATTATCATCTCTTCAGGGGCAGCACCTTCCTGAAATTCAGAGTCATTTATTACGGTTCTGGGAACTCCCATAACGTTGTATTTGCTGCCCATTTCCGGAAATTCCGAGACTTCTATCATGTTTGAGATTATTTTATTATCGGAAAGATATGCAAATGAATGCCCTATATATACAGCAGCAGGACAGTAGGGACAGGAAGGGGTTACAAAGATCTTGAAATCCACATTCTTCGGAAGAGACTTTATAAATTCGACGGTATTCTCCTTTAACTGATGCTTTCCGGTAGAGACGAGAATTAATGTCTCCAGAAATGAACTGAATTCATACCCCGCTACAATACCGTAAAACCTTATTCCGAAGTCCTTCCCGTTCTCATCCAGTATTACGGTTGCAGGTCTGTTTTCCAGAAGTCTGTACTTTTCGGCCTCGGCTCTGTCTTCGGGTTTGATAATCTCGAGCGAAAGTTTCTCAGATAATTCCGTAATTTCGGAATACAGTTTCCTAGCCTCATCGCACATTTCACAGTTCTCTTCCATAAAAAGTTTGATGATAACTTTTCTGTCGAGCTCTTTGAAAATCTCCTGTAATTCTTTTCTTACATTTTGGTCAAGAAGCGCCATTTTAAACCTCCTTAAAGGTTGTTTAGGTATCTGTAGGCAGAGAGTGCAGCCTTTGCTCCCTCTCCCGCAGCGACTATTATCTGTTTTTCCGGAACAGATGTGATATCGCCGGCAGCAAATAATCCTTCGACATCTGTTCTGCAGTATTCATCGACGATAATCTCCCCGTATTTGTTGAGATTCAGAAATCCTTTTAGAAATCCGGTATTTGGGACGAGACCTATTTCTACAAATATACCATCTGTTTCAATGGTTCTCTCTTCTCCGTCCACTTTTATATGAATGCCTCTTACCCTGTCGTCACCGAATATCTCTGTTACCTCGGAGTTGAAAAGAACAGTTTTGTTTGAAAACTTCTCAAACTGTTCCAGCAGTATTTTATCCGCAGTCAGTTTATTACCTCTCTGGATTACTGTAACATATCTGGATATTTTGGCAAGTTCTATTGCTGCCTCTATTCCTGAATTCCCACCGCCGACTACAACAACTCTTTTATTCTTATAGAGCGGTACATCGCAGGTTGCACAGTATGAAACACCTCTGCCGGTAAACTCGGATTCACCCTTTACTCCCAGTTTACGGTAACTCTTTCCCGCTGCGATTATTACTGATTTCGATTTATATGTTTTACCTGTATCGGTATTTACGAAAAAGATTTTATCTGACTTTTCTATCGAAGTTATGTAGGACTTTTCCAGAAGAGCAAGTTCAAATTGTCTTATCTGATCTGAAAATTTGTTTACAAGCCCTGAGCCCTCGATAAATCTGAATCCCATATAGTTTTCTATGGAATATGTCTCGAGCATCTGTCCGCCTATATCATATGTAATCATTGCGGTCTTCAGACCTTTTCTTAGCGAATAGACAGCAGCGGTCATACCGGCCGGTCCGCCTCCAATGATTATAATATCGTATATTTCGTTCTCCGAGGGTAGAGTCAGCCTGTTTTCTTCCCTTTCCCTCAGATTTATCCTGAACTCCATCGATATCCTCCGTTCTCATTCTTTTGATGCCTGAAAAGCCTTAAAGATTCACATTACCGGTTCTGTTTGCCACCGGATGAAAATCGGATATCCTGATTCTTTTTTGATTTATCATTTTACTTTTACAGGTTGCTGAATTATAATATGATACCCAATTACAGGGAGGAACTGTGGTATGTCAGTAAGCAGACTCTATTTTTTGGTATTGCTTGTCTTATCACTGCTTTTCATCAGATGCAGTTGCGATGACGAGACTTCAATTGGTTCTATATCTCCGGATATTAAGGTTCTGGATGAGACAAAGTCCAGGGAAGTGACAGAACTGCTCTTCGGAAAGGTGGCAAAATTATTCAAAAAGGATATCACGGTTTATATCTCGAATACCGTCCAGAAGTCCAGGGAACTCGAGGTCTCTGAGATACTCTTTGTTGATGACAAGGGGAATCCTGCTCCCTCGGGACTCTTTAAGTCAGACAAATCAACTCTCAAGGTTTCAAACGGCAAGCCTGAGGCAGTTGTAATATCATTTACTCCGGCTGACATTGTAATCTATAAGTATTTTGTTCTAATCAAGAGTAATGCGCAGACTCTCAGTAAGAGGGAGCTGAAGATTCCGGTAAGCGGCGAGGGGATGCTGCCGAAGATGAGTCTTGATAAAAATGAACTGGATTTCGGGAATGTATGGGTTACATATACCCAGACAAGGGATTTCGTCGTTTCGAACTGGAACGGGACAGGTGCGGGTCCGCTCTCCATTTACAAATTTGAATTTTCGAATGACCCGGATTCTTTTGCAATAACCCAGCCGGACATAAGGGAATTGCCTGTTGTAGTTAAGGCGGGTGAATCACTAACGGTAACTGTCAGCTTTATCCCCCAGCAGATAAGGGAATATGCAGGTATCCTGACTCTGCATACCGATGACCCCGAAAACCGTGAGGCAAAGATAAATCTCAAGGGCAGAGGAATAGAACAGCCAAAGAATGAACCACCTGTTGCAAAGATATATGCCAAAGTAAAAGGAAACTGGGTTGAGTGCAATGAAAATAATCCTGTTCAGCTCGCTGTTCCGGGCGAAATAGAACTTTCAGGGAAGTTCTCGACAGACCCCAATGATGACCCGATTGTAGGATTTCAGTGGAATGTAGCAAAGGACGAGAACAGCAGAGAGATAATCCCCGAAGGCTCTGATTATTGTTTTGACTGTGCGATGGGGAGGAATACTCATTTCAAGGATTCCAGAAAGGATATAACGAAATTCTTCGGGGATATTGTGGGTGATTATAAGGTAAAACTCATTGTAAAGGATGCCACATCGCTCGAGAGCAATCCGGCATTCTGTCCTATACAGGGTTATGCCGCACAGGCACTGCATATAGAGTTAAGATGGAATACCCCTCTGACAGATATGGACCTGCATCTTATAAATCTCTCGGCAATATCCTATGAACCTCAGGGGAGTGACGGAATGTTTTCCTGCCCCTGTGATTGCTATACAGGCAACCGTAATCCCGACTGGGGGAGTCCTGTACCGTATAAGAATATCTGCGGGACAACGGATGCAGGTGAGCCGGGCGATACCGAGGAGTTGCCTGCGGATTCGGGCGATAGTCAGTTTTGCTGCCAGAACCCTCTCGGGAATACCTGTGACCCCGAGTGTATACCGAATTACGGGGTTGATGCTGTCTGTATAAGCTCAAATGATGCCGGTGAATCTCTGCTTACAAGAGACCCGGCCTGTTATAAAGGGGGAAATAAGTGTGTGCTGACCTGTGAACCGGATACAGATAGTCCCGATTATAAAGCGGCAGTAGAGGATAACCCGACACTTGATATCGATGATGTAGAAGGGTTTGGGCCAGAGAATATAAATATCGTCAGCCCTGCTGAAGGCAATTACAAAATCACGGTTTATTATTTTAACGATCAGGGAATTGGCTCATCTGATGCATGGGTAAAACTCTATATAAACGGAATAAACAAACCGGAATGGATTTTCGGACCTTTTACACTCAATAAATCCAAACAGGCCTGGGATGTGGCGATAATCCAGTGGCCCAAAAAGGGTAGTGGTGATACTGTAAAAGTAGTTCCGCTTCAGCCGTGGACACTCAGAAGTATATCAAAGTGCATCGGCTGCACCTGTAAACTGAGGTGATTTTTTCATTTACCGTTCATTTTGCTTTCGAAGCTTTTATTATTAGTAATAGCAAAATCTGTAAATGTGACTTAATATTACCTATATGACATATAAGTCATATATACCGGCAAAATAAAATTTTGATGCATTTTTATATTATTGCGGGTATAATATTTGTTATGTTTATATGGTGTCTACCCTCTGTCAGAGGAGGAATACAATGAAAAATTTATATTTCTGTCTGGGATTATTTCTTTTTGCACTTGTTCTGACTACGTGCGGCAGGACTGCGCCTGATACCTGTATGTACAGTTCGGAATGTCCGTCGGGTTTCAGCTGCGTAAATAACAGATGTGTGGCAGAGAAGCAGTGCGAGACCGATTCGGACTGCGTTTCGGGTCAGAAATGCATAGACGGAGTCTGTCTGAGCAGCGGCAACTGTATCAAAGACTCTGATTGTAAAGACGGGGAGAAATGCGTAGATGGTTTTTGTAAAAAGCAAAGTTATGAATGTGTAGTAAACGCGGATTGCAGAAGCGGATATATATGTAAAGACCACAAATGCATCAAAGGCGAAAGTTGTAGCAAAGATTCGGATTGCCCTGAGAACAACAAATGTATTGCCGGAATATGCAAGGAGGTCGAATGTTCACTCACCAAGGCCTGTCCCGACGGCTACGAATGTGTCGGGAACCAGTGTGTTCCCAATGATAATTGTAAATCCGATAAAGATTGCCCCTACGGATATTTCTGTATATCAGGCAAATGTCAGAAGTGTGATTGCCGTTCTGATTCCGAATGCGGAAAGGATGAATTCTGTTATGACTGCAAATGTTATAAGAAGACTAAATGTTACGGCAAGGAATGTTCTATAGATGAGCAGTGCAAATACGGATATTATTGCGATACAGACCTCTGCAAGTGTGTGCCGAAGCAGTCCAAATGTTCCAATGACTGTCAGTGTGACTTCTCGATGGCCTGTATCGATAATGTCTGCCAGTATGCGGACAGAATAAATATGTGCTGCGATAATCCGGATTGTATGGAAGGTAGAGAGTGTGTTAATCAGGATGGCTCATATGCTATTTGTAATAACAGAAGATGCACAAACGACTGTGATTGTATCGGGAAAGGTAATTGTAATGCTATTCTGCAATACTGCTCGTTTGATGGCTCTGAAAACAGATGCTGCGGTGATTATAATTGTCCTGTTGGCGAATCCTGTGTAAATCCCGACGGGAGTTATTCGAAGTGCCCGGGGGAGTGTAATACCGATAAGGATTGCCCTTACGGATATGTATGCAAAGAGAGGTATTGCAAGTTTGCTATGCAGTGCCGTACTGATTCGGAGTGTGAGAAAGGGTATGAATGCAGGCAGTATATATGTGTTCCGAAGGAAGGATATTGTAAGGAAGATGCTGATTGTCCGAAAGGTTATTACTGCAGGGAAAACAGGTGTGAACCTCTGACCTTTTGCAAGACTGATTGCGACTGCAGTTATTCAGAGAATTGCACAAACGGTATATGTATGGCGACAGACAGATTAAATATGTGCTGCACTAACCCGTCCTGCCCCGAAGGGAAAGAGTGCGTAAATCCCGACGGCTCTAATGGCGTATGTAAGGCAAAAGAGTGTAAGACTGATTGTGACTGTGACCCGTATATGGGTTGTATCTCGAACTCGATAGAGCAGAAGAGCTGTCAGGTTGTAAACAGGCTCAATCAATGCTGCGCTAATCTCTTCTGTGGTCCCAATGAGAAGTGTGTGAATCCTGACGGAACATGGTCGGTCTGCCCTCTGGAGTGCAAAACTTCGTCAGACTGTGCCTACGGATTTGTCTGTGAATATAACAAGTGTGTATTCAAGGGAGAGTGCAGAAGCGATTCTGACTGCAAGTACCCTTATGTCTGTGAGATGTACAAGTGTGTATTCAAGCCGGAGTGTACAAAGGATACCGATTGCCCCAAAGGATGGCTCTGCAGGGATTACAAATGTTACTCTCCCCAATGCATTTACGATACAGATTGTCCGCCTTCCTACAGGTGTGTGAATAATCAGTGTCAGATTCAGAACTGCAAATACGATAAGGACTGTCCGTCAGGATATGTGTGCAGGGACGGAGCCTGTGTTATTTATACAGAGTGTAAGGTGGATTCGGACTGTCCGAAGGATTATTACTGTTCATTCGGAACCTGTAAACCCAAAGTCCTCTGCAAGACCGATTCTGACTGCCCGTTCGGGTATCAGTGCTTCAACTCAAAGTGTGAACCAATGCCGGAATGCGAAGGAGATAAGGACTGTCCCGATGGATATGTCTGTAATCTTTTTGACCACACCTGTATAAAAAAGATAAGCTGTAATACCGACAGAGACTGCCCCGTCTACCATGTCTGCCTCGGAGGAGTATGCCAGAAATATACACTCTGTAAGAGCGATGTCGATTGTAAGGACGGGACGTATTGTAAGGACGGAGTCTGTCAGTTTATACCCGATTGCAAAAACGATGATGAGTGTAAACCCGATGAGAGGTGTGAGTACGGATATTGTATGGTTATCTACTGCAACACAGATTCCGACTGCAGATATAACTGGCACTGTTATAATCACAACTGCTTCCCGACTTTTTATTGTGAGCAGGATACTGATTGTCCTTTCCCTGGAATGAAGTGTATCAACCGCGTATGCACTGCTGCGGAGTGCAAGGCAGACGAGGACTGCAAGGCGGGATATGAGTGTATTCAGGGTAAGTGTTTCAAGCTGCCGCCGAATAACTGTAAGACCGACAGGGATTGCAAACCGGGATATGTATGTAATTTCGGATATTGTTCCCAGAAGCCCGAATGTGCACTTGACCAGGATTGTCCTGCCGGTTACAGATGCAAGGACGGAAAGTGCGAGAAGGCCGGATGTGTGAGTGATGTGGATTGTCCTGCCGGTTACAGATGTCTTAACGGACAGTGCCAGCAACAGACGGGATGTAAATCAGATGCTGACTGTTCTTATGGTTATCTGTGTATAAATGGTCAGTGTCAGCAGAATGTATGTAAGACAGATTGTGATTGTCCTGAGTATCTTGCCTGCGGGAACGGGATGTGTGCCCCGCTCTCGAGCAGAAGAAATGCCTGCTGTACTATGCCCTGGTGCGACCCGGGTATCGGCTGTGTCAACAAGGATGGAACGTGGAGTAAGTGTCCGGGAAGCTGTAAATATGATACTGACTGTCCTATGGGATACAAGTGTGTAAATGGTCAGTGTCTCTATCAGCCGCAATGTAAGGTTGATACAGATTGCCCGTCAGGATATAAGTGCATTAATAATCAGTGTGTTTATTCTCCTGTGTGCAAGACAGATTCGGACTGCAAGCCCGGGTACAAATGTCAGAACGGTCAGTGTGTATATCTGCCGCAGTGCAAGAGTGATTCTGAGTGTCCGGAAAATTACAAGTGTATAAATAATCAGTGTACCTTCTCTCCGCAGTGTCAGAAAGACACTGATTGTACGGCCGGGTTTAAGTGTATAAACTACAAATGTGTCTTCTCAGGTCAGTGCAGGACAAATAATGATTGTCCATATGGTTATGAATGTATAAATTACAGTTGTAGTTTTGCCGGTGAGTGTCAGTATGATTATGAATGTCAGCAGGGTTATAAGTGCCAGTCATACTATTGTGTACCCACTGGCTGTACGACCGATAAGGATTGTCCTGACGGATATATCTGCAATAAAGGGAACTGCCAGTTTACCGGACAGTGTCACAACAACTCAGATTGTCCGGCAGGATATGCCTGTAAGAATTATTATTGTCAGTTTGTAGGCGAGTGCACGAAGGACTCTGAGTGTCAGACCGGTTATAAATGTATCAATTTCTTCTGCTCGTATCAGGGTCAGTGTCTGGTAAATTCGGACTGTCCCGCAGGACATATCTGTCAGAACAGACAGTGTGTCTTTAACGGTGAATGCAAGACAAACAGCGAGTGTCAGAGCGGATACATCTGTAAGGATTTTAAGTGTGTCTTCGGTGGGGAGTGTAAGACTGATTCAGAATGTCCTCAGAATTATAAATGTATTTCCTTCAAATGTATCTTTCAGGGTCAGTGCATTAAGGACTCAGACTGCAGTCCGGGTTATGTCTGTACAAATAACGTCTGTTCGTATGCCTATCAGTGCAAAACCGACCAGGAATGCGGTATAGGTTATCTCTGTCTTAACAACAAGTGTCAGTATATGGGACAGTGCACGAAGGATTCTGATTGCCCCTCGAATATGAGATGCTACAATTACTCCTGTATATTGAAGCCCGAATGCGAGAAGAATTCTGATTGTCCCTACGGAAAAATATGCGATTTCTATACACATACATGTGTGACAAACAAGTACTGTCAGTCCGACGGCGACTGCGGTTCAGGATTTATCTGTATTAGTAATCAGTGCAGCCAGCTTATACCGTGCAAAAGCGACGGAGACTGCCCTTCGGGGAACTATTGTAATCAGGGTATCTGCACATTTATTCCGAGTTGTACAAAGGATTCGGATTGCAAGACTGGTTACAGATGCGACTATGGCTATTGTCAGCCGGGGAGTTGCACAAAGAATTCAGACTGCAATTACAACTGGCTCTGTCATTACGGAATCTGTTATCCGCCGCTCTATTGTTCGACCGATAAGGATTGCCCGTTTGAGCAGCAGGTCTGCCGGAATTATGTGTGTACTGTGCCTTCCGGTGGTTGTCAGAAGGATACAGACTGCACTCCTCCCGAGGCCTGTCTGGGGGGAGTCTGCTATTATATGTGGCCCCAGATGTGCAGGACCGATGCCGACTGTGATGCAAATACAAAATGTTCATTTGGCTATTGTCTGCCGAGAGAGGGGTGTGAGACCGATGCAGATTGTCCGGCCGGTTACAGATGTCTGTATGAATCATGCGAACCAAAGGATAAATGTTATAGCAATCTGGATTGCAAGTCAGGACAGGTCTGCGTCAATGGGAAATGTACTGTCTCCGGTGGTTGTGTAATCGATGCCGACTGTAACGCAGGGTATCAGTGTATAAACGGGCTCTGTACATTCGCGGGTCAGTGCCGTACGGATTCCGAATGTCCGAAGGGTTCTGTCTGTATAAATTACCAGTGTATAGTAAAAAAGGACTGCACAAAGGATGCCGATTGTCCCACCGGTCAGATATGCGACCTGTTTATGAGTATATGCACACCCAGACTGTCATGTAATAATGACGGAGATTGTCCGCCACTCTCGCTCTGTTTCGGGGATACGTGTATGACCACAAGACTGTGCAATACCGATGCTGACTGCTCTGCAAACTCATATTGTTCGTTCAATGTATGTTATCCGAGGCCTGACTGCAGGCTCGATTCCGACTGCAAATCAGGTGAGAGATGCGACGGAGGGAGGTGTCAGCCGATAGGTTGTTCCTCTGATGCCGAATGCAACAGGGATTTTACCTGCCATGCAGGAAGGTGCATTCCTCCGTTTTACTGTGAGAGTGATATAGATTGTCCTTTCTACGGGTTGCAGTGTATCAACAGGATGTGTGTCAATCCGGGAGGATGTGAAAAGGATTCAGAGTGTCCGAAGAACCAGTATTGTCTTGGCGGCGCCTGTTATTTTATGCCTGCTATCAACTGTCTTACCGATAAAGATTGTTCGACCGGAATGATCTGTGAATTCGGATACTGTCAGTATGAGCCGCAGTGTTTCAGCAATATTGACTGCGGGCCCGGTGAGTGGTGCAGAAAAGGGACCTGTACCAAATGATGATTTCCCGGATTTTATGATTATGCTATCATTTGGCTTCATAAATAAATCAGGAGGTATTTTTATATGTCGAGATTCTGGCTTGTAATAGTTGCTCTTTTCCTCTTTCCGCTCTTTCTTTCGGCACAGACGCCGAATCCTTTAACGGCCGCAGACTCACATAAAGGACCTGTTAAGGCTACGGATAGTAAGACGGAGGTGAAGCCTGCTGGTACTACAGAGAGTTCTCAGAATACTTCGAGAGAGTACCCGGATTTATCGACCGGTGGTGCCTACTTCGGTGAGACCGGACTCTGGAAAGTCTCGTCAGCAGAGCCATTAAAGGCGCTCGGTCTCAGGCTCAATATCCACGGAGAGTGGTTCTATTTCAGGGAGTTTCTGATAAAAGGGGATACGACTCACAGGCAGGTTGGCGACCTGTCATTCGGCGTGGTGCCCTATGATAATCTCGAAATCTTTGCGCTCTACCAGACTATCTCGACTTACAATGACAAGGTCGTTCCCAGACTTCAGCTCTCACAGGGGAATATCTCGCTCGGCGTCAGATATGCGTATCCGGTCCTGAAATACCTGTCAACAGGTGCATCGGCAATTATTACATTGAATACAAAACCCGGTGATTCCACATATTCGTTTGACGCTACGGGCTATACACTGAAGTCAGTCACGACATTTGATGCAAAGAGTCTGGGTATCGGTTTTCTGAGATTGCATCTGAATTTGGGTGCATATCTTATACAGGACAAACCATTCGGAGAGAATTTCAATATTTACAGTCATTATCTGCTGAATATGAATGAGCAGAAGCAGTTTTTGTTTGGTTTCGGAGCCGATTTCCCCTTAAGAAAGGAGAGACTGCTTCCCTTTACTGAGGTCAGTTTCGGTTATCCTGACGGACCGGGATATGCCTCAGGTGGTATAAAATATCAGCCGTTCGAGAAGTTCGACCTGACCTTTGACCTTGTTGCGGAGTTTGGTATCTTCAGAGGGACACCGCGGTATGCACCGACGACACAGCATTACAATATCGTCTTGGGACTGAGTTACGGAATTAAACCTTCCTATGAGGTAAAAGTGGTGAAGGAGAAGGTTGTTGAGAAGGTCTGTGATGAATCCTGCAGAAAAGGGCCTCCTCCTGTTGAGACAGGATTTGCCAAGGGATTCGTATATGAGGAAGGGAGTGAGACTGCTGTAGGTAATGCAATTATAGTAATGGAGGGTACTGGTCTAACCAATCTTGCCACCGACCCGATATATGGGGATTTTACAACACCGCCACTCAGTCCGGGCAAATATAATTTCAGTATATTCAAGGATGGTTACGAGCCCGCAATGGCAGTAGTTGAAATTAAGAAGAATGATAAATCCATTGTGAAGATATATCTCAAAAAGAAGATTGTAGACGGCACAATTGTAGTAAACGTTCTTGATTCAAAGGGTGTAAAAATATCAGATGCGGAGGTTACGGCTGTCAGCGGAGACAGGCAGGTGGAAATCAAAAGGACAGAGGAGGGCGTCTATAAGTCGAAACTGCCGGCAGGCAAATGGTATGTGGTGGCAAAATCCGAACACAGACTCTCAACTGGAAAGATAGCAGAGGTGCAGCTGAATTCAGAGACATCACTTGAACTTCAGCTGAAGGATAAGCCGAAGGATACGCTTGTCATTGTCGAAAAGGACAGGATTACCCTCAAGAAGAAGATTCAGTTTGCAAAGAATTCAGCGAAGATTATGGGTAATTCTACAATTATTCTGGATATGGTAGTTGATGCGATTAATTCAAATCCGAAGATTAAAAAGGTGAAAATAGAAGGGCATACCGATGATACCGGTAATCGGGAGAAGAACATAAAACTCTCACAGGAGAGGGCGGATGCGGTGAAGGATTATCTGATAAAGCAGGGCATAAGGGAGGAACTGCTCGAGGCAACCGGATATGGTCCCGACAAACCGATATCCTCCAATAAGACTGCAAAGGGACGGGAGCAGAACAGAAGGGTAGAATTTATTATCGAAGAGTGAAATATTATGGGTATCATCGTTGCCGAAGAGTGGTTCAGGACAATACTTGTACCGGTTAACGGTCATCAGATAGTTGTTAGTGATATCAGGGGTGTGGTATCCGATACTTCTTCTATAATTCCTTCGGATATAAAAGTTGGAGACATTGTTAAATTACCTGTAACAATCAAGCTTGATGTGAATTCGCACATTGAGTTTGTATCCGGTGATGGAGTGGTTGTAAAGCTTCATTGGACTGAGACAAATAGAGATAATGTGTTTATTATATCCGATCTTGTTTCGGTTTATAATGCAGATTATCTGTTCGGTCGGTCTGATTAGTTTTTTGGCATAATTTTTTGTTTACATACGGTGTAAAAGATAATATAGATTAGTGCCTCTTTAGAAGGAGTAAGAAGGATGTGCGGAATCTTTGGTGTCTGCGGTTATGAAGAGGCTGCTTTGAGCTGTATTCACGGTCTCTATTATCTTCAGCACAGAGGTGAAAAACAGTGGGGAATATGTACAACTTCTGCGGGTGAATATGACAGATTCAATCTTATCAAGAAAATGGGTAAAGTTGAGGCAAGTGAATATGATATACTTAAACTGAAAGGGAATATTGCAATCGGGCACGTGAGATATCCTACCGCGGGACCTGCCGACCTTGATAATGCCCAGCCTCATATTGTTCTTGACCCTCCTCTTATGTATTGTGCAAACGGGGATATTGTCAATTATACGGATATCAGGAACAATCTGGAGAAGAAGGGGGTCTATTTCTCGAGCCGTAATGACGGAGAACTTGAGGCTAAGTATCTGGCTTATCTTATTCAGCGAGGTAAAAGTCCTGTTGATGCTATCGTTCAGCTGATGAACGATATCGAAGGGGCATTCTCTGCTATTCTGGTCTACAAAGGCAGGATGTATGCATTCAGGGATAAGATGGGTATCAGACCGATTGTCTACGGAATGAGGAAGAGGAACAGTCATACATCGTGGATAGTAAGTTCCGAGAGCTGCGGACTTGATGTAATAAAGGCAAAATTTGTCGGGGAGATCAAGCCTGCCGAGATTATTGTCTTTTCTCCCAACAGCGAACCGAAGACCTATGATGTCTCGAAGAAAATCAGAAAGCCGGTCAGACACTGCTCTCACTGTGTCTTCGAATGTATATATTTTGCAAGACCCGAAAGCAATATATTCAACCTGTCCGTCTACAGATTCAGAAAACTGCTCGGCAGTTATCTTGCAAAGCAGATAACCGGTTGCAGACAGGAAAATTCCATTGTAGGTTCGGTACCTGATTCGAGCAATGTCGCTGCTCTGGGGTTCCATCAGGAATCGGGTATCCCGCTTGAATTTATGCTTATCAGGCATCACTCTACCGGCAGGACATTTATTGCCTCGAAAGATGAAAGGGAGGAGAAGGCGAGACTAAAGTATAATCCTGTGCGCGCGGTAATCAGAGATAAAGATGTATATGTGGTTGATGATTCGATTGTGAGAGGCACGACATCCCGTAAGATTGTAAGGATGCTCAAAAATGCCGGTGCAAAGACTGTAAATCTCTGTATATCTTCACCTCCGATACGGTTCCCCTGCTTCTACGGAATTGATACTCCTACGAAGGCAGAACTGATTGCCTCCAGTGAAAGGCTCTATGACGAGAGAAAGATTCAGGAATTTGTGGAGGCTGACCATCTTGAATATCTCACGCTCGAAAACCTGAAAAACGTAATCAGGGACTGCGGTCAGAATCCCGAAGATTTCTGTTTTGCCTGTATGGACGGGAAGTATCCGACCCGTCTGCCCGCATACAAAAAATCCGGTTGTAAGGGACATTGTCAGTAATATATCAATGGACGTTTATTTAATATGTTCTCCTGAGTTTCCCAATTAGTGCGGTATTTTGTTAAGCTCGATATTAAGAGTATTCCCCGATATTTCGTCTTCTAATGTTATTGTCCATCTGTCTCTTAAATTTTCCAGCACTTTTCTTGCAGATTTTCC
>Ga0067045_1027562_pt1 | contig 91869 bp, 81 predicted proteins | sample TerdegcTABiofilm_FD_59184 | JGI IMG/M metagenome (GOLD analysis project Ga0067045, IMG submission 59184) | Combined Assembly of (Gp0054472, Gp0054536) Wastewater bioreactor microbial communities from Singapore -Terephthalate degrading...
GATTGACACCGCGCAAACCATAGAGCGATCAAAAAATGAGATCAGAGAGAAAATAAACTGGTTTCTCAAATTCGCTGACATTCCCACAAAGGCGGATGAATTCGTGGAATCCGCTACGATGAATCCCGCTTTTGAGGAATCCGCAATGTTTGAAAATATGATTGATTTAATGTTTCAGGACGAATATGACATATATGTCTTTGATACCGCGCCGACAGCAAACGCTAGAAGACTTCTTGGCATGTCAAAGGTTTATTCTCTTTGGGTTAACAAGATGATGAAAAGCAGAGAAGAAGCGTCATCTTTGCGCGAATTACTATCATATAGCAAGAAAAAAGAGAAAGACCCATTGATGGACTACCTTTTATCATTTAGAGAACGTATGGAGAATGCCAGAAAATTGCTGACAGACGAGGAAAAATGCGCCTTCTTTTTTGTAACATTGCCAGAGGCATTGCCGATAGCAGTTATAAAGCGTTTCAGGGCTTGGTTTATTGAGTTTGGCATACCTGTTGGCGGAGTAATAGTCAATGGAGTTATACAAAAAAGCGAAAGTCATGCAGATATAGAGTTCATAAACAATCGTATCGCCATGCAACAGGAATATATGAAGGATATAGATAACTCATTTGGAGATTCTGTTCTTGGAGTTATACCACTTTTTGAGTCTGATATTAGAGGCGTTCAAAAGCTAGATCGTGTTGCGTCTGTGTTGTTTTAAGAATATAAAAGGAGGTTAAAATGGCTGAGAAATTAAGAGTTGGAGTTATAGGAACAGGTTTCGCAGGCAGGGCGCATCTGGAGGGATATAAAAACGCCGAAGACGCTGATCTAATTGCAGTCTGTGATGTGAGCAAAGAAAGGGCGCAGGAATCAGCAGAAAAATATGGTATTCCAAAAGTCTTTACTGACTATGAAGAAATGCTCAAACTCAGCGAACTTGATGCAATAAGCGTCTGTGTGCCAAACACAATGCACATGCCTGTAACTGTCGCAGGGCTTGAAGCGGGAAAACATGTCCTTTGTGAGAAGCCACTTGCTGCAAACGCTGAACAAGCATTAAAGATGGTTGAAGCCAGCAAAAAGACAGGAAAAACGCTTGCAATGTCCCTAAACTTCCGTTATGAAGGAAGATCACTAACATTGAAAAAAATTATAGAATCAGGCGAACTAGGCGACATCTATTATGCAAAAACCGCAATGCTTCGCAGTAACTCTATCCCAAGAGGCTGGTTTCATGTAAAAGAAAAATCAGGCGGAGGTCCATTACTAGACCTTGCATCTCACATGCTAGACGTAACTTGGTGGCTTATGGGACGACCTGAGCCTATTTCTGCTTCTGGAACGACTTTCGCAAAGCTAGGAGTCAAAGGCAAAGGCATGGGGACATGGGGCGTTGGATATGGCGATGGTCCAGTTGATATTGAGGATTTGGCGGTTGCGCTTATTCGTTTCAAAGACGGTAAAACTTTATTTTTGGAGGTTAGTTGGGCATTAAATAGCCCTCCCGTCCATTACTGCTATTTGTATGGCACAGAAGCAGGGGCTTCTCTTTATCCTGATTTTGAGATATATAAAGAGCCTGTAAACCAGATCCCCCAAGCAGAGCCAAGCAAAGACAGAATCAAGGAATTTGTCCGTAATATCCTTGATGGCACAGAACCGCTTGGACCGGGTAGTGATGGCTTGGTGGTTATGCGTATGCTGGATGCAATATATAAATCCGCTGAAACTGGTAAAGAAACCCCCGTTTGATTAAATGAATAAGGTTATTAATTACCTAGAAAGCGTCATATCAGGGGAAAAAAAAGGCATATTCCCGTCAATTCTACGAATTAAATTGATGGGAATGAGCTATCTCACATTTTGCTTGGTCAAGCTAAGAAGATGGCTATATTGTTCTGGTATATTGAAAAGCAAGCGTCTGCCATGTAAAATTATCAGCGTTGGTAATATTATCGCAGGTGGTAGCGGTAAGACTCCCGCTGTTATTGCCATCGCCAAATTATTGAGAGAAGATAGCGATCTAAAAATTGCGGTTGTTTCCAGAGGCTATATGAGTAAAACAAAAGGAAACGCTGTTGTATCAGATGGAAGTGATGTCTTTTTAACTCCCGATCAAGCGGGCGATGAACCATATTTATTAGCACAAAATCTACCAAAAATCCCTGTTCTTATCGGCAAAAATAGGATAAAATCTGTATCAGAAGCAATAAAAAAGTGGGGAACGCAAGTTGCTATTCTGGATGATGGTTTTCAATATCTAAAACTATCTCATGATGTAGATATTGTAACAATTGACTCAACAAGACCCTTCGGACTCGGTTATCTACTGCCAAGAGGCTATCTACGAGAACCTCTTTCTGTTCTTAAAAATGCAGATGTAATATTACTCACAAGGATTGATCAATGCAGGAATTTAGAGGAAATTAAAGGAAAAATAAAAGATATTGCCCCAGATTCGTTAATATTTGAGAGTATTCATCGGCCAATTCATCTAATACAAGCAGATACAAGCCAAAATTTAGAATTAGATTATATTAAAGACAAAAAAATTCTAGCAGTTTGTGGTATAGCTAACTATTTCTCTTTTTTTGAAACATTAAAGTCATTGAATCCAAAAGAGATAATTCAAGTATATTTTACAGATCATCATATATATACAAATAATGATATTAATGAGATTATCAAAAAAGCAATTGAAATAAATGCAGATGTAATCATAACAACTGAAAAAGATGCCTATAAAATAATGAAAATTAATGTCTGCCCTATCTTGATATTAAAAATTGAGCTAAAGATAATTGGTATATCAACCGATAAGTTTATAAAGATTATCAAACAAAAATGTAAGTTATCTGATGGAATTTGCTGATCTTGTTTCTATAATATATTAAGATCAAAAAAATATCTTGAGGAGGTGCCAAGCTATGAAGACCTTAATAGGAGTATTGTTTTTAATTCTTTTTTCGGGCTTAATTTTAATTAGTTTTATTGGCTGTAGTGATAAAGATGATATTGAAGAATCACAAAAACCCGAACTTCCGCCAGATTCGTCAATGAGTATGGATTTTACTACATTCGGTGCTAGTAAAATGTCACCTGCTCTATTTTTGCCCGGCAAAAATTATGCAAATGCGGTTGTAAGAGTTTTAGTAGTTGATTCTGCTGTTGTTGTTGCCTTGGCTCCATCTGTTACAGTATTTAAGGCGGCAAAAAGTGTAACACCAATAGAGCAAGAAGACGGTTCTTTCGTTTGGACTTACCAGATTAGCTATCTCGGTAATGAGTATAAAGCAGAATTGACAGGTAAAGCTGAGGGTAATAAAAATTTATGGTCTATGAAAGTTACCTGTCCAACTATTAGCCCTCCTTTGAATAATTTTGAATGGTTTACAGGCGAATGCTTGTCAAATAATACATCAGGGATTTGGAGATATTTTGATTATAAATTTCCTGAATCTGCAAAGGAAGTCGGCACAATCGAATGGTCTGTATCCGCAATAAAAAAATCAGAGATTATCTTTAAATGTAAAAGACAAGAAAGTGATATATTCGGTGATATTTTAACCTATAGCCTTGATGGCACAACAGCAACTATGACATATTTTGATGCATCTGAAAACATAACCGCAGATATAACATGGGATATAATCACAAGTGCAGGGAGTATTAAAGTTCCTAATTATAATAAAGGTGAGCGTGCATATTGGGACGAAAACAAACAGGACATTACTTTATAGAACTAGTCTATTAAAGTAATGTCGAAAGGATTGACAAATCTATAGATTTAAGCCAAATATAAATAATTTCATAGACAAGGACACAAGCCTTTATGCCTTGTGTTCTAATATATAAAACTATACACCTAATTGATCTAGTCTTTCAATAGCCTTTTTGGCTTCGCTATAATTCGGACTGATAGAAAGAGCTTCCTCATACTTTCGCTTTGCATCCTCGAATAATCTCTGCGCTTCTAATTCTTTTGCTTCCCTTAGTGCATCTTCGAGTTTGCTTGCATCTTCGAGAACGACCTCTGCTTGCTTTTGTGTATCTCTGGCTTCTTCATATTTAATCATACTGATTGTGCTGTATGCTGTATCTTCCTGTTTTATAACTTTTCGATCAACTTGTGTTACATTAACACCAAGATTTGTATTGAGTTGATCAGCGATTTCTACGCCCAAAAGCTTTATTATTTTAAATAGTTCTTGTTTTTGTCCAGTAACTTCCTCTGCCTTTAGAATAGCACCAGTCTCAACAACAACTATACGAGCATCTATACGGATTTCGTCTTTTCCAGTCCCTTTGCGCCAAAAAGGAATTGAGCAACCTCCCGAATCCCAACCCTCAGGCTTATCCATAAATTGCCCAAAACATAATGTTTGCGCACCTAAAAGTTTACCAAATTTTTGCACAGTTTGTTGATCAAAGCCATCTCCTTGCCATTGCATTTCAATCTCTTTACGCAGATCGTCAATCTTTTCTCTTTCAACAACAATGAGATTCTGCACTTTTGATAATTCAGTTATCAATGCGCCAACAATTCCCATTCGCAAACGGTCTAATGAATCGTGGTCTTTGCTTAATGTATTATTATCAAAATACATAATACCCAAAGTCATTTTTCCAGAGCTTGCGCCTGATGGACGCTTGGGCATCATTTGTGTTGATTCTATAGGCTTTTTTCCTGAACAGCCCATAATAAAGGTTACGGCAAAGCACAATGTAAGTGCAATTAACATAATATATAAAAATCTTCTATTATTTGATTCTATCATTTGCTAACCTCCTTTTGTAGCAACTCGAATCTTTTTCAAATCTTTTCTATAAATCTTCAATGATTCTTTTGTTAATCAGTTCTAATATATGTCTTTGAGCCACTTCACCACCGCGGGGTGTATATGTTCGTAAGTTACTTATCATCTCCTCTCTGATAATACTGGCTCTACTTCTTGGCATATTCTTAAAAAGTTTTGTTTTTATTGCCGTTGAGGCATCTATCAATGCAAGAGTTATGTTAAGGTTACTTGATTTTGCTATAGCATCCATCACAAGCCTATCATCGACATGTTCTATTTCATCAAAATCCAATATAGGTAATTGCTGAAACATATTAATCCTCTACGTAAACAAAGAATTTCCCATCAATTGTGCTTACATAGACCTTCACTGGACTTGTTTTACTTACAGTAAGGCTTTTAATTACCTTATTTGTTAATCCATCATTGATTGGAGCCCATGTTTCTCCAGCATCTGCGCTTCTGTAAACGCCATTCGTATTAGAAGCATAAACAATGGATGTATTGTTAGGATTTACAGCGACATTTGTGACCATAAGTGTTGATGGTATATCATCAGTTGGGGCGGCGAATATCTCTGTGCTAGGTTTAGACATCCATATTTCACCACCTACAGGTGTCCAATTTGCTCCACCATCAGTCGTTTTAAATAATCCGCCTGTCTCTGTTCCTGCATAAAGCACCTTTGGATTTTTCGGATCGATATCAATACAAAAAACGCTTCTAGAGGTAATTCCATTATTTATTATGGTCCATTTTTTTGCGCCATCTGTGGTTTTTGCGATCCCACCGTCTGTTGTAACATAAATCGTCTTTGGATCGTTTGGATCCATAACAAGGGCTTTAATGAATGTGTTTTTTAGCCCTTCAATAGATTCTTGCCATTCATCATTTGCAACATCATATTTATAGATTCCGCCTCCGTCAGTTCCAAGATATACAGTTTTTGGGTCTTTTGGGTGCATGACCATAGCTTTTGTAAATGTGTCATCTAAAGTGCTACTTATGTCTTTCCATGTGTTTCCGCTATCAGTTGACTTAAAAACTCCAAAAGCTGCCAATCCAGCATAAATAGTTTCTGGTTTTGATGGGTCGAGAGCCATACATCTTATTTGAATACCAGACACAGTTCCTTCTTCTGCTACTGTGAAGCCTTGATTTTTCTGAGTCCATGATTTTCCACCATCGGTGCTGACGATAAATCCTGCCCCTTCTGAACCGCCATATAATATATTTGGATTGGTCGGATGAATTATTAATTGATTAATCCAGCCAGTAGGCATTCCTTGTGGTATCGAGAAAAGCAATGTCCATTCTTTTGCCAGAACAATAGAGTTAATTGATAATATTGATATACACACCATAAATAAAATAACGAATTTCAACATCTTTTTTAGACTCATGCTGAATTACTCCTTTCTTAATTCATAAATATTAGAGGCATCAACAATGCAATTATACCATTATTATAAAGTGAAATCAACATCATATTGATTAATTTTTTGTCTTATTACTAATGATATAAAAAGTAAAAAATTTGGGCTATTCTTTGAGTGCTGTTATAACAAAATGACAGCCCTTGTCATTAAGAAGATTATATTCATGTTCGATATGGCTTATTTCGTCAATATGGTAACCTGAAAGTAATTGAGAGATCTCATCACGTCCAATAAAATGATGTGGTATTCCAGCCTCATGTCCTTTTGTCTTTACAATCGTTCCTTTTCATCTATCGCAGACCATTTCCATGCCTTCAATATAAACACCTTATATTAAAATTCGGATTCTAGTTCTTTTTGTAATAACTCTTTATCAAAACCTTCTTTGCGGACTCTTATATCGAAATATAGAAGCGGAATAATCAATATCCTAAAAGGCTCTAACAGGACAGAAACGACATTAGAAAACCCCTTACCAAGAAGAGAACCATTATCACCAGCAAATAATAGAAGTTTGGAAAAACCAAAAGCAGACATCCATGTTATAATAAGTATACCTAAAAAAACTACTGGGATTAAAATAAAGCCTTTTCGGAAATACCCATTTATAAGATGTTTGCTCCTTTTCATTGCACCAAAACCGCCTTCACCTTCTATTGTCACAGTTTGAGGCACAAACGCAAACCAAACCCACAAAACACCTGATAAACATGGAGCTACAACAGATAGGATACTGGCAACTTGTGGACTGCTTATTAAAGCAGGTAAGGCGACGATAAATCCAGAACAAATTATAATGCCCGATATAAAAATTGTTCCTATAAGTGGAATCGCCCTTTTTAGTCCGATTCTGTATGCTTCTGATATGCTAATTTCTATGCCTAGGTGCTTTTTTGAGATAAAAGCTGTTATGGCAGATATAGCTATTGGACTAATGAATGGGATAAATGCTAGATCAAGCGTTTCAATAATCAATATACTGCTTATATACTCAAAGTTGGCAATATTTTGCTCGTTTAATGGAATTGATATTGCCAGTAATGGAACAATCAACTTCGATAGAACGTATATGAGTATAAGATAAGGACCTTTTAATAATAAAATAATACCAAGCATTTTAGTAAAATTCGCTTTATAAAGCCTATATGCTTGGATAATAATATCTTTTATAGTTGTTGTTCTTAGTATATCGCTAGGATCATTAGTCATAGATTATCTTTTTCTAAAGCTATCCACCAAACGTTTTAGGTCTTGGTCAGATGGTTCTAATTGAAGCGCCCTCTGCCAATTCATAAGGGCATCTTTTTTTCTGCCCATTCTATGATAAAGTGTTCCCAAATTCCTTGATGCCACAGAATAACTCGAATACTTGCGTCCAGTAGAATCTCTGACAGACAATATGTCTATTGCTTCAAGATATTCTTTTTCTGCTTTAAGGAAATAATCTTTGGTCGGTCCTTTAATAATCGTGATCCAATAATCTTTTTTTCCATCTTCTTTGGTTTCTTCCTCAATATGAATGTAATGATCTAATGGTTTTATATAGTCCGATATTTCCTTGCTAATAGACGGGTCATTGACAACGACAGTAATAATGCCAGATATTGTCATATCTAGTGATTCTTTCATTTTATCAAATATCTGCTTCTTGCTTTCCATGAATCTACCATCAATTTCTATACCATAACCTATATCTTCATCAGGGGGAACAGGAGGCTCAATAGACCTCATGCCCAATTCATAATATGCAGCTCCGAGATCATTACGGACATAAGGATCTGTTGGCATCATCTTTACTGCTCTACTAAATTCCTCCACTGCCCCTTGATAGTCTAGTTGCTTAACCTTGTCCTCTCCTCTTATTCTGGCTTTCTTAACCAACTCCGCCTGAGATTTGGACATACCTATCGGTTCTTCACGCAATCCATGCTTTTTATAATCATAAAAGATAAGGAAAATTCCTACTATCATAATAGAAACAACAAAAATCGTTACAACAGGTGTTTTCATATAATAATGTATTCCTCCCTAATGTTTAATTCGAGAGACAGCTATTACTTAATATTTGCCTATTTCTTTTACTAATTTAACTATTTGGCGATAATTATCAAAACTAACACTATCTGGAATACTATGGTCAGAAGTAAAAATATATCCAACAGATTTCATCATTATCGGCAGTATTGCCTTAATATCTGGTTAATTCTGTGATAAATCAATATATGATTGCCAAAGCTCGCCTTTGCGCTCGAATATTACTCTAATTGTCTGATCTTTACTCAAATTTGATACAAAATCAATAAAGTCATCAATAGTCTCAATCTCTGTAACCACACTGAATCTCCTGAATAGATCAGCTTCTTCTTTGGATATTCTAATTATAAGATCACCAACTTTTAGCTTTGCTTTATCGGAAGGACTACCACTAATTACTTTGGCAACTATCACGCCCTTTTGAATGGAAGAAAGTCCATATTTTTCCGCCAATTCTGCTGTTGGAATTTGAACCGCAATTCCTAATAGTTTTTCTGCTATATTTATTAATTCATCATACCTAATTGTTATAAAAAAATCCCTTGTCTCACCTTCCCTTACAGTCTTGAATCTAACTTTTTCGCCTTCCCATAAAAGCCTAATTATTTCATCTGCCTCGCTTGCAGAATTGACCTTTTCATTATCGATAGCTATTATTACATCACCATTTCGGATACCTGATCTATAAGCGGGACTATCTTCTAACACAGATGAGACCAAAGCGCCTTTTTTATCCTGTAATCCGAGATGCTCTGCAATATCGTCATTTAAATCCTGAAACCTCATACCAAGCCAAGGTATCTTAATACCACCAAATTGTATAAGTTTTGTGATCGTCTTTTTAGCACTATTGATCGGTATGGCAAAGCCTACACCTTGATAACCTCCTGTTGTTGAATATATTGCAGTATTTATGCCGATAACTTGCCCAAAGCAGTTAACAAGCGGTCCTCCGCTATTTCCGGGGTTTATTGCTGCATCTGTTTGAATGAGATTATTTAGTTTAACGCCTTCTTTCTGAAAAGTCCTGCCAGTAGCACTCACAACTCCAACTGTAACAGTTGGTTGAGAATCTTTCATGAGATAGCCAAATGGATTACCTATAGCAATAACCCATTCACCAACCATAAGATCATTGGAGTTACCAAGTTCCGCTATTTTGAGATTTGGTGCGTCAATTTTTAACACAGCGAGATCGGATTGTTTATCACTACCAACAATTTTTGCCTGATATTGCTTCCCATTTGATAACGTTACTTTAATATCACTGGCATCAGAGATAACATGATTATTTGTAACTATATATCCTCTTTCATCAATTATAAATCCCGAACCAAGCCCATAATATTTTCTCTCAAATTCATGTGGATAAAAGAAATCAAACCAAGTTCCACGATCAAAAAAAGAATCTCTAACAACTTGCACTGTGCTTATGCTTACAACACTATCACCAGCTTTTTTAATAGCCTGAACGATGGCGTTATTTCTTGATCCAGTTATATTTGCGTTTGCATCATCAATTTGAGATACAGTTTTTAGCGATCCATCTGTAAAATAGGGACCACCAATCCTTTTATTTGGTGAAGCATAGTTATTCCATATTCTCAGAAAAAGATAAACAGAGGATATAACTAAAAAGATTAAAATAATTATGATAAATGTTTTTCTGCTATTATTCAATGGTCTTATACCTGTTATTGTAGTCATATTTTGTATTATGGAATGCTGATAAAGCGGATTTGGCAGATTATTTATCCGTTATAATCTGCCAAAAATCCTTTAAATCTATCTAATCTACGTTCTATTACCTATCTTGAATTAGAATGTCGGAACTTTTACTGCAACTTCACGTCCACCGGCATTTGCAGAATCAATGACACCTTGAAAGATAACATTTGTTATCAACATACCATCAGGATCAATCGGTGATGGTCTGCCTTCACGAACAGAAGCAATAAAATCTGTATCCTCAGCCCTAAAGACATCAACTCCGCCACCTGTTGGAACATTGATAGTTATCGGTTCGCCAAACTCATCCCTATAAATCACTACGCCTTCTTGAGGACCTCTAACTTCTCCAACACCGATTCTTAATCCTGCTTTTGTCCCTAAGAAAATTGTTCCACCAAGAGAATCCATATTCATACACCAGCAAGTTTTGAATACAAGCCTTGCACCGTTATCAAATAGTATCCATCCACAAGCAAAATCGTCAACTTCTGTATTTTTTAATGCTGGATTCCACGTATTATGAAGGCTGAGATAATTTGATGTGATACCCATAACAGCGACAGGCTTTGGATGACCCATAAGGAAAAGGGCTGTATCAAGAGCATACACACCAATATCAGCGGCAGCACCAAAACCAGCAAGGTCTTTTCTGATAAAGCTTCCGCCGGGGTTACCACGTCTTCTATCTGCAACTGTTTCGGCATAATAAATATCGCCCAATATTCCATCATTGATGATTTCTTTTGCTTTTCTGACCTGTGGTGTATAACGAAGTTTTAGGGCGATCATCAAGTTTTTGCCCGTTTCGTGTGATGTGCGAACCATCTCTGTTGCATTAGCTAATGAAGCCTCCATTGGCTTTTCGCAGAGAACATGTTTCCCTGCTTTCATTGATGCTATAGAAGGTGCGGCGTGTTGTGCTGTTGGTGTGCAAACCACAACCGCCTCAATTTCATCCATCTTTAGCATTTCATTATAATCATCAAATACCTTTGGAATATTCCATCTATTTGCTGTTCTTTCTGCATTTGCCTTAATAATATCGCTTACAGCAACGATTTCAGCACCTTCAATGCCTGATATGGCGCTACAATGTGCCTGTGCAATGCCCCCCGCACCGATAAGTCCAAGTTTTACTGTTCTCATTTTTTTCTCCTCTTTAATAATACGTTCTTATACGCTTTATGGATTAGCATATCTTTATATGATATATTATACACCAATTAATCTAATACATCAATAAACAAGCTGACATTTAGATTTCAATTTTCAATACCAAAAAGCATAGGTTGGAATATTAAGAAACACTCCTATTATAGTCCAAAGACTACCAACCGTAAACTCACCGAGTATTAAACCAAGAAAAAATGGGGTAAAACGCCTGAAAAACCTTAATCCGCCATATTTCAGTATAGAAAATTTTATGACCCAAGTTATGAAAAAAACGAACCAAACAAGATTCATTGTCCAACTACCTGATAAAGCATATCCTACTGGGTGCAGTTGCCAGCCAATAAACTTCATACGCATTATCGCCAAAAAGATAGTAAAGGCTAAACCAGCCAACATTCCTATAATTGCAGTAAATTCGGTTGATTCAGGATGAGTAAGCCACCTTGATAGATAGCTGTCAAAATAAACTCCACCGTAATAATGAACCCCCGGCGCACTATATTTATAAGAATAATGCAAAATCGTCCAGATACACGAAACCATTCCGATAATTGTTGCTATCACTATTGCAATGAAAGTCCGTTTATTTTCCATTTTGCTTAGTTCTGACAGCTTAAAAGCCTCTAATTGATGTGGTGCAGGATGACCTCGAAACCCTTTGTTAAACCACCAAAAGAATGAAAACATAGTTAAGTTTCCGCTTCCAAGCCTGCGTGTGCCGAAGAACGAAACAAGCATCATATCAGGATGACCGAATGTCTGTCCTGATGTATAAGACCAGAAATCATGGACGGGAGGACCCAGTTGCGCCCTTATTCTTGTGATAGTTGTCCATAATACATAATATATAAAGAAATAAATCAACACAACCCATACAGACATACCAGCCTTTATACAAAACAGAGTGATTATTAACATTCCGATAAATATGCCAAGAATAGCTGACCTATATTTTATCGGCTCTTCTGAATCGTCTGTCTTTATAATGCCAAAAGCATCTTTTATTACCATTAAAAGATGCTTTCTGCTTATCCATAGCACCATCGCAAATATACCAATTGCAGAGCCAAAAACTTGCTGATCATAATATGGGAATCCCTGTCCTGCATGGATCCCTATAATCACGCCAAATATCCGTTGCAGTTTGCCAAAAAGATAAAATACCCATGTCGAAAAGAGTAAATCTAGTGGTGCAAAAAAGCATAAACCGATTGCAAACGGATAGAATGATATTGGCGTCCAACCAATAGCATTCCAAGGCTTTTCTGTAAAAAGGTAGCTTATATCAAATTGTTTGACTCTTATTTCTGGGACAGCAGGAAAGATAAAATGCAAGCCATTTGTAATATCGATTATGCTTGCAATTCCAAATCCTATCCAAAGCAATCTATTTTTGAATAGATTACCTTGATTTTCCTTTGTCATCTCTAATGGCAATTGAATTATTGGATAGCTGAGTTTCTCGCTTTCAGTCCATTGCCTTCGAAAAATGACATTGATACAAAGCATGATATAAAGGACAGTAAAGTAAAAAATACTCCACCAAGCGATTGGTATAATCCATTTTTTTATATAATTGACATTATAAAGACTTGATTCGCCCTGATAATAATCCCTAAGGACAGAAATATCATCAACCACAAGCCATTGAGGTATATTTTGCCAATACAACTCTTTCCATTCATTTTCAGGAGTGGCGAACCAAAACACATGCCCTAATGAACTTGGCAAGCTTATAAAAGCATCATGTCCAGCGATAGATGAGGCTATCGCCAACATGATGTATATCGTTATAAGTTCGCCCTGTTTTAAGGCTATTTTAAGGCTAATCCTTTTCAAAAAAATATTCAACAGGACAAGAAGGAAAAGCCAAAAAATTGCATTAAAGAAAAGTGACGCAGTGGTAGGGTGACCAGAATATCTGAATTCCTCCATTAGAATAAGCCATACGGCGTTTACTGGTATTAGCAATATACCTATAACTATAGATCGTATAGTAACACTTGGTTGAGATTTGCCTATTTTTTGATCTCTCCCCATGCTATTGTCAATTTTCCAAATGAATCAACGCTTGTAAGTGGTATTCCGGGTCCATTAACATCGTAATCGTCTATGTGTGATGTGCAACCATATATCCTAGCGCCTACTTTCCCTTCTTTTAGAGCAGAATCTTCAATAGAACTAATTAATTTGTCATTATAATAGCCATCAAATGTCTTTCCTTTTACAACAACTTTTATGTTAAACCAATTTTTCAAATCAATTTCTAGCGGACTTACCTTTATTTCTGTGTATGCACCAGATACTTTCTTCCACCATTCAGCCTGTTGACGTCCTCCCTCAAACATAAGTATATACTCACTGGTTCCGTCCTCTGTTGCACGAAAGGCGATTGCAATATTATTGAAACTTGCGGGTTGAGTCAAACGTGCTTTACAAGTTATAGTGTAGTCAGTCCAAAAAGACTCGCCTGCAATAGCAAGGGCTTCTCCCGCTGGATCGCTTATTTTGTATGTTTTATCTTTGTCTATTTCACAAGTCCCGGATATGGCTTTCCAGTCTTTCTTTTGGGCATCATTATTGAAATCCCAAAGTATTGCATAAGATATTGCCGATGAGAACACAAAAAACAACAAAAAGCTAAATATTAATACTGATTTCATCTTTCCCTCCTATAATCTGTTATTTCTTAATCCATCTTCATTAAAACCTTTGAAATTACAATATCACCAACAACCTGACATTTAAGCATTGGATTTTGCCTAAAACCCATCTTATTTGCCATTTTATTTACCTCGTTGCTTAAAAATGGGTAAATTTCAGAGATCAAATTCAAAGACCCGTCCTGATCAAAATCCGCTTTGCCTGATATGCCTTCGATCAGATTATATGTAAATATCCCATGATTCAAATCTGGAACTTCAAACGACACCTGATCAGGAAGGCTTGCTGATATTACAACACGTCCACTTCCAGAAAAATCGTTATAGACATCATTTCCGACCTTTATTGACGAAGGTGCAATAGATTTTATCACCTCGTCACCAGTTGTAACTCCTCCACTATAACAACAATCTATCAAAAAAACCATCTTGTTAGAAGATATACGCTGTAGCATTTTTGATATTGATGAGTTTTGTATAGCTGTTGAGAAAAGGTTTTCCACATTAGCGTCATGCGGAATTATATATTTGCTTATGCCATCAGGTTCTTCGCCTGTCAAGTCTGGCTCAACTCCACCATGACCAGAATAGAAGATAAACACCATATCACCAGACTTAACCTGACTTGGTAGCCATTCGCCTAATGCTTGTGTGATTGATTCTCTTGTAGCATTTTCATCAACCAATATTCTTACATTCTCTTTTGGAAAATTCCCTCCTTTCTGATCAGTCAAAATCTTATATATACTCATAGCGTCAACACTTGCAACTTTCAGGTTGTCAATATCTGAATCAGCATATTTATTAATACCGATTATAACAGCAAATTTTCGTTGTTCTGCTATGGATTGAGAAGAAGGCATATAGAAAACAGGCACATTTTTTTTGAATTTTTGTCCATCTTCTGATGTTACCATAATTGCAATATCATTGAGTCCTTGTGTCAGAAATACTTGCTTACTGATTGGTAGCGATAGCTCATTTTCTCTTTCAGGATTTCGCTTAATTTTCATTCCACGAAATGGGATAGGCTCTTTTCCATTTACTGTTATATCAATCTGATCTTTTATGGGTATTTTGCTTATAATTTCCCCTGTGACAAGTATAGATTCTTCTGAAACCTTTTGATTTGGTGTAGGAAACTCAATTTTAATATTCACTAGCGAACTATCAGCTTTTCTTGATGGATCGCAAACAACCTTTATGCTTTTTTCTGTTTTTTCACCATTTTTACCAACAGCGGATATAGATAAAGTGTTATCTCCAGCTTTTAATGGTATCTGCCGATTAAAGAGAATTATATTATTATTTGATGATAGATGCGAGTATCCATCAAGAGCTAATGAAGAACCATTTATATAAAATTTTACCTCGCCTAAATCCTCATCAAATTTTACAGAACCAACGAATCTAACGGTTATCTCATCAGTAACAAGCTGATCATAAGGCGAGTCAATTATAATCTCCGGTGGTGTGATGTTAGATGGAAATGGAGTCTGTTTTATCTTACCAAGAACCATATCAGTTGACCATATCTTTACAATCTTTTCAGGAAAATCTGCCATTAGCTCTTGGGCTATTTTCTCACTAGTCTTTCTTTTGCCTGTTTGCTCATTGAGAGAAAGCTCTGTTCCTTTATAATTTCCAGCGGAAAGAATTTGCTTATCTTGGCATCTTATTGCCTTTAAGGATGCTTCATTTTGCCATGATACCATCTTTCCAAGTCTATTATTTTCTATCTTTGTATAAACACACTCTCCAGTGATAACTACTTCGCAACCTAGTTTTGCAACAGCCTTTATAATTCGATCTGTGTCTCCGATCTCTATATTTGATTTTAACTCGGTATCATTACTATTGATTGCAATTACACGAAATCCCAATCCTGCAAACCCCTTTTCCAAAGCGGTTATCAATGGTTTTTGCTCATCTGATAAGGCGATCATTATTCTCGGCTTATGGCGAAATGATGATATACCTATATCTGATAGGATTCTATCAACAAGCTTTTCTGGCAGAATTTGAACATCAAGGATAATTCTAATAACTCCATTTAATACTTTATCCTCATTTATCTCGTATCCTGTAATATAATCTTTTATATTTGGCTCTAATTTGGACATAATCTGATCGCTTTCATATTGGCTAAGGCTTGCTATTTCATAGCTCAACGACTTAATAGCCTTATGAATCGCATTATTTATAGCTTGATTTCTTGATGATTCCATGTTGCCATTTACGATCTTGCTTCCACCTTCAGATCGTATGATTATGACATTTTCAGGAACAGAAGAAGGAATTATAGCAGAATTTATGATAAAAATTAGAAATAGGACAATGATTAGAACTCTTTTTTTCATTTTTTTTCCTCGTTTTTCATCTATTTTTTGAACATCAATTAGGCTTGTTTGTCTTGTGCTAATATGATAAAATTCTGTTGGATGTATGTCAATAACAATCTAACGATTTTTCGAGGAATAATAATGTCAATAGCATATATTGGTCTCGGCTCAAATATTGGCAAAAAATCAGAAAATATACTTCATGCTTTGAATCTGCTGAATCAGAATCATGATATAAAGATTACTAAGATATCATCTTTTTATGAAACCGAACCGATAGGATATGAAGATCAAGATTGGTTTATAAACGCTGTCGCTGAATTAGAGACATATATTTCACCAAAAATGCTTTTAGGTATCCTTTGGGGAATTGAGCAAGAAATGGGTAGAAAGCGGGAAATCAAATGGGGACCAAGAATAATAGACCTTGATTTGCTTTTATATGATAGATTATGCCTGAATGAGCCTGATTTAATTATTCCTCATCCAAGAATGCACGAAAGGGCGTTTGTGCTTGTTCCTTTGGCAGAGATTGCAGAAAGCGCCATACACCCTATATTTAATAAATCAATAAAGGAAATTCTCGATAGACTCGATTCTGTAAAAACAGTAAAATTATCATTAGAGGATAAAAAGGGCAGATCGCTATAATCTGCCTTTATTATCTGCATAATTAAGGATTATTTTTCACTTTTACTTTTATGATTGGTGTTATCGCTTTTGATAATTCCTTTTAGTGCTTTGGCAGACGTAATAAACGCACATTCCTCATCAAGAAAAAATACGCAGTTGCTCTGGCATACCATATAATTTGCCTGCCCTGCTTTTACTATTGTGAGTAGTGGACAAAATCTTACATTTTCGTTATTATCTGAAAATCTGTCAACCATGATTAATCTCCTTTTTTATTGATTTTCCTTAATTTTAACATAGTGTCTAACAACAGGCAAGCATAATCTTTATGATTTTTGTTTTCGTTAATAAGGCATATGAAGGGGGAATTCCATTGCTACTAGCATTAGACGTAGGAAACAGCAATATCAATGTCGGGCTTTTCTATGGTAATGATATTATTGGTGATTTAAGAATACATACTGATATAAACAAAACCTGCGATGAGTTTGGGCTTTTGATATTAGATTTTTTGGAAAGAAAAGGAATTGAGAGCAAACAAATTACAGGCGTTATTATCTCATCTGTTGTCCCGATAATAAACCCACAACTAAAAGAGATGTCTTCAAAATGGTTTGGAGAGAAGCCTGTCGTTGTTAGTAGTGACTTGAAACTTGGCATAAAGATAGATTATGACAATCCAAATGAACTTGGGGCAGACCGTATTGTCAATGCAGTTTCGGGATATGCCGAATACGGAGGACCTTTGATTATCGTTGATCTAGGAACTGCGATAACCTTTGATGTCATTTCGGAAGAAGGTATCTTTATTGGCGGGGCAATTACTGCAGGTATAGGAACATCAATTGAGGCACTTGCAGGAGGAACTGCTCTATTACCAAAAATTGATATAACTCAACCTTTACAGGCTATTGGCAAAAATACAATTTCATGTATGCAATCAGGCTTTTATTTTGGCTTTTTGGGGCAATTAGAAGAGATAATACGAAGAATTAGCTCTGAATTGCCAAATAAGCCAAAAGTAATCGCAACAGGCGGATTTTGCAATAAAATAGCTAATAATTCAGGTTTGATTGATCATATAGACCCAGATCTTACACTTAAAGGTTTGCGCCTTATTTATGATCGTGTAATCCTTGACAAACTTGAATAGATCATATTATAGTATGCAGAAAAATAGGCAATGCTTATGAGAGTGGATAATTCAGGAGGGCAGTATCATTGAAAAACAAGTCTTTTGTCTTACTTATTATGCTTGTTGTATATATAAATTCATTAGCTTTCGCAGTCGAGCTTGATCCAGAAAAATTTATGACCGCAGATAAAATAAAGCCCGGTATGAAAGGAATCGGAAAAACAGTCTTTTCCGGAACGAAAGTTGAGGAATTTCAAATAGAGGTTTTGGATATTTTAAAGAATGGTTTGGGACCAAAATCAGATGTAATTTGGGTATTATGTTCAGGAGGACCATTGGCAGAGACAGGAGTTATGCAAGGAATGAGTGGGAGTCCTATTTATATAGATAACAAATTAGTTGGTGCGGTTGCATACACATTTTCATATTCAAAAAAGCCTATAGCAGGTATAACGCCAATTGCAGATATGCTGAGTATGATAGGAAAAGATTCCAATATCAAATCAACAAATATAGGTATGATTGATGAGTCAGATATTCTATTTCCAAATTCAGAATTTGTGAATGAAGACAAAGATAAGCAATGGAAATTCGATAATTCAGAGGGCAATGCCCTTGGTTTAGAGAAGATACAAAATCCTATTATGATGTCTGGATTTAGCACCAAGACAATAGAATATATATCACCGATGCTAAAAAAGTATGGTATGACCCCAATTCAGGGTGGAGGTGGAGGATCCAAAGAGAATTTAGAAGATGTAAAAATCGAGCCGGGTTCTGTTATTGGCATACAATTTGTTCGTGGAGATTACAACGCATTTGGATATGGGACGGTAACTTATGTTGATGACAAAAATGTTCTTGCGTTTGGTCATCCAATGAGTGGATTGGGACCAATTGAGCTACCTGCTTCTATTGGTGAAGTTAATATTCTCCGACCAAGCCTTGTTATATCATCTAAACTCGCTTCTCCTGTGAAAACAGTAGGCACTCTGACTTATGACAGCCAATATGGCATAATGATTAATACTGACAAACAACCTGAATATATACCGATGAAGGTAAAAATAAAAACTCATGATGGTAATTATCAGGAATTTAATTTTGAGATATTGAAGAACAAGCTGTTTGCTCCATCTTTTATCGCTTCTGCAGCAATGGATGTTGTATTGGTTGCGACTAAGCAAGTCGGTGATTATACGATGAAAACTCATGCAGAAGCAAACATAAAAGGCTATCCCAAGATTGTTATGGATAATATTTACTCAGGTCAATCAACAGATATTTTCCTATCAGATTTTGCAAATCCATTTTTTGCCATTATGCGTAATCGGTTTGAGGAAGTTGATATAGAAGACATTTTGTTGGAAATTGACTTTGAAGATAAACGAACAAATGCTTCTATTGATAATATTGCGATAAATAAATCGACAGTTAAACCGGGTGATTCTATTGAGATTTCTATGTCAATTACGCCATATTTGGAAGAAACAATAAAAAAGAAATTTAACATCACTATTCCCAATGATGTTCCAGAAGGACGTGCATTACTAAGAATATCCAATGCTTCCGCAAGTATGGCATGGGAAAATTCCAGAGCGCCGAGAAAGTCTATACCTGTATCTGTTTCGCATATAATAAAGCAGATTCAGGAAAGTGAAATGAATAATAATATAATCGTGGAGTTGTTTGTGCCAAAGGTAGGCATGACTGTAAAAGGTGAGGAATTACCTGCATTACCTTTGACTGCCATTAGCATTATTGATTCATCAAATCAAGCTGGAAACAGCACTCCCACACTTGGAACAACATTCTTAAAAGAAAGAATAAAAACTGATTATGTCTTAATAGGAAACGCTGTCCTACTTTTGACAATAGACCAAAATGCGCCATAATTGTATTTGGTAGGCAAAAGTTGCATCTAATTGCCGATTATAAGGAAGAATGATAATGAAAATCAAAAAAAGTGTCAGATATAAAAAACCTCCATTGATTCAAGCACAATGCGAATTTCGGTTTCAAAGAACAGAAATGATCCCGCATATTATTATAGGTAGATTCTATGAAAAAATAGAACCAGAATTTCCGACTGTTGAAATCCTTAAAGGTATTGAAGTTCAAACAATCGATGAGTCTTCTTCACCAACTCTTTTTATGGAGGAAAAAACACAATTTGCCAATAAAAGTAAAACGAAATTCATACAGATAGGAAGTAACTCCCTTATCATTAGCCAATTAAAGCCTTATGAGGATTATTCGTCATTTAGGTCATACATTGAGCAAACATTGAAATTATATCGTGAAACTGCTAAACCAAAAGATATTCAACAGATCGATCTTAGATATACAAATAGGATTGATATAAAAGAAGATCAGGATTTAGATGATGTTTTTGAGATTGGTTTTACAATACCAAACGTATTTAAAAAATTTCCTGATCCATATCTTTTAAGAATGGAGTTTAATTATCATAAAAACCGAGATAAATTGATTATTGTCCTATCGAATATGCCTCGAGAGAAAAAATCACAAAAATCTGTAAAACTAGAATTCGAATACTCGCTATTAAAACCCGATGAGATTGATAATATGCTTTTTTCATGGCTAGATGAGGCACATAGTGAGATCGAAAAGGCTTTTCATGCCTGTTTGACGGAATCATTTAAGAACACATTTGAACCTGAATGATAAAATATTATCAAAGGAGATTTGCTAATGGCAAAAAATATGTCTGTAAGGGTTATATGCTTTCTATTTATGGCTTTCTTTGTATCGAGTGCGTTTTCTGTAACTACATCAATTTGGGAGCAAAATACTTTTAAGGATTTCGCTTCTGGAAAGCCCAAGAATGTTTCTCTAACAAGCCGAGATCAGATCACCTTGTCAAAAGTTTTAGAGGCAATTGAAGGCAGTATCCCAGAAGTCCGAATATGGTGTATTGTGCGAGATTCAAAGGGAGATATGTATGCAGGCACAGGTGATAATGGCAGAATATATAGGATTTCGTCTGATGGCAAAGCGACCATGATCTTTGATTCGCCTGAAACTGACATAATAAGTCTTGTCATTGATAATAATGATGTCTTATATGCAGGTTCTTCGCCTGATGGAATAATATACAAAATAGAACAAGATCGAGTTCCTTCTACTTTCTTTAAGTCCAAAGAAAAATATATATGGTCAATGATATTTGATAATATGGGAAATTTGTATGCTGGAACAGGCATAAACGGAAAGCTATATAAGATTTCCCAAGATGGGAAAGGTGAAGTTCTTTATGATTCAAGCGAAACGCATATAAAATGCTTGTTGAGAGATGAAAATAATATATATGCAGGTAGTGAAAGCGGAGGTATTATTTATCGAATATCAACTGATGGCAAAGCTTTTGTCCTTTATGATACCCCGGGAAATGAAATATCAAGTCTAGTAATGGGTTTAGATGGCAATATTTATGCAAGCGTAGTATCTGGTAGAACAAAGCCTCCAGCACGAGAATCTCAAGAGCAAAGTTCACAAGGCAAAGAAGAACGGGAATCTGTTATATATCAAATAACTCCTGATGGCGTTGCTACTCAAGTATGGCAATGTCTTGATCCAATAATATTTACAATGATAGCCGATGGTGAAAATTTGATTGTAGGAACTGGTGATGAGGGGGATATATATTCAGTTCAAAAAAATGGCGATTGGACGCTCATCGCTGATTGTGAAGAGTCTCAGGTATTATCTCTATACAAAGCAAAAAATGATGGTGAAATCTGGTTAGCGACAGGTAATCCCTCAAAAATATACAAAATTTCCTCAAATTATGTAAAGGAAGGGACGATTGAATCTGATAAATTAGATACATCCGTAATATCTAAATGGGGCAATATATCATGGAGCGCAGATGTTCCTGAAAATACAGGCATAGTTTTATCAACTCGAACTGGAAATACTGAAAAGCCAGATGATACATGGAGCGCATGGTCAGATGATTATTTAAGCCCAATGCAGATCACAAGCCCTCCTGCTAGATTTATACAATGGAAAGCTAAGATAACTTCTAATGATGGCATAACAACACCTATATTAAAAAGCATTTCTCTTGCATATCTTCAAAAGAACATAAAGCCTGTGATAGATTCTGTTGCAGTTACTTCAGAACAGGATAGACCAGAGGCACAACAAAGAAGACCACCTGCTCAGAATCCTGCTGAATTAAGTCAAAGTAAAGATAATACCCCGATGAGTGGGAAGAAGAATATCAAATGGCAGGCAAAGGACCCAAATGAAGATACCCTTGAATATAGTGTATATTTTCGTGGTGAAGATGAAAAAAACTGGAAGTTGCTTAAAGGTGAATTAAAGGCTACATCGTATCCGATAGATACCGAATCATTCCCAGATGGTGCTTATTACATCAAGGTTGTTGCAGTAGATTCGCCCAGTAATCCGATTAATATGGCTCTTTCAGAAGAGAAAATCAGCGAACGCTTTGTTATTGATAATACTCCCCCGATGATAATTGATCTGAAAGGGGAACCAATGACAAATGAAACAAAATATATAATAAGCGGAAGGATAGAAGATAACATAAGCTACATAAAAGAGATTTTTTATTCAGTTGATGGTGCAAATTGGAAGCCTTTATCATCGATAGATCAGGTTCTTGATTCAAAAAATGAATCCTTTTTATTGGTAACTGATCAACTCGGTGGCGGAGAGCATACTGTTGTTATAAAAGCTACTGATTCTGCTGGTAATGTCGGTTCTGCAAAAGCAGTAATAGGAAAATAAAATGGCAAATGAAAACCAGTTTAAGATGAGGACAAAATTCATCGCTACAAGAAACGTCAAGGAATATAGGGAAACGATACCTGTATGGGTAAATGAAAATGATGTTGTGCTTGAAATTGGATGCGAATGGGGGACAACTACACAAATACTTGCAAAGCATTGCAAAGAGGTTATCGGCACAGACATCAGCCCTGAATGTATAGAACGGGCTAGAGGGTATGGTTCAGATATACGTTTTGAGGTGCTTGATGGCTTTGATGTTCGTTCTGCGTTGGATTTTGGGAAGCAGTTTACGAAGATTTACATTGATATTTCTGGTATGTCGGGCTATCGTTCATTGCTGGATGTTATAGCCCTTCTCATGATGTATGCAACAATATTACGTCCCGAAGCCATAATCGTCAAAAGCGGATCGTTGAAACAATTCGCATATAATTGTATTGCTTGGCGATCTGATGAATCCATTTCCCATCAAAAAGCAGATGGCATGAGGTGATTTTATGCTGTGTAATGGTGATATAAAAAATCAATATCTCATAGGTGATTGCAAAGACATTCTTGTAGAAATTGCGGATGATACTTTCGATCTGATTGTTACCTCTCCGCCCTATGCCGATAAGAGAAAGAATACCTATGGCGGAATACATCCTGATAAATTTGTCCAGTGGTTTCTGCCAAGATCAGAGCAGTTCTTAAGAGTTTTGAAACCTACTGGAACGTTTATTCTGAATATAAAGGAAAAAACGGTTGATGGTGAAAGGCATACTTACGTTATAGACCTGATAAAAGCATTTAAAGAGCAAGGCTGGCTTTGGACTGAGGAATTTGTCTGGCATAAGAAAAACACGTATCCCGGAAAGTGGCCTAATCGTTTTAGAGACGCATGGGAAAGATGCCTCCAATTCAATAAACAAAAGAAATTCAATATGTATCAAGAAGCAGTTATGATCCCTGTTGGTGATTGGGCAAAAGGTAGGTTAGCAAGATTAAGCGAAAAAGATAAGATAAGGGATATTTCAGCGGTAGGAAGCGGTTTCGGAAAAAATGTATCAAATTGGATAGGTAGAGAATATGTCTATCCTACCAATGTCCTTCATTTGGCAACCGAGTGTAGAAATCAAAATCATAGTGCTGTTTTTCCAATAGCATTGCCATCATGGTTTATAAAGTTATTCACACAGGAAGGCGATCTTGTTCTTGATCCATTTGCGGGTTCAGGAACAACAGCGTTAGCTTGCAAGCAGTTAAACAGAGACTATTTGATGATAGACATTATGGAAGAATATAAAATGATGGCAGAAGAAAGGCTTGAGGATGCTGTGCAGTTAGAATTGGCAACATCAAATTAGAAAAGGTAAAATTTTTATGAGAACTATTGAAATGGATGAAGTCCAGCAGTTTGTTCAGGAACATATAAATGACTTCCATAATAGTAAATTGATGAGTTTGAGTGAAACAAAGCTGAATAATCTAATAAAAAAGAAAAATCCATATCTCTTCAGAGCAAAAAATATAATAACTGCTGGAGATTTTGTGAGTTCCTTATTAGATGCAAAGATTTCATCATCAGAAGAAGAAATATTTGGCCAGTTTCTTGAAAATCTAGCTATATTTGTCGCCCAAATAACACTTGATGCCAATAAATCATCTTCTCATGGGATAGATTTTGAATACACAAAAAATGATACTAGGTATCTGGTATCATTAAAATCAGGGCTGAATTGGGGAAACAGTAGTCAATGGAAGGCATTAGAAACAGATTTTAAGAATGCAGTAAAGATTTTGAAACAATCATTACATATAACAAATGTGGAATGTATTCTTGGCATTTGCTATGGAAAATCAAAGACTACTATTAAGAAAGGCGTGATGTTACAAGTTTGTGGTCAAAATTTTTGGTATATGATTACTGGAAATGAGTCATTTTATAAGGACATAATTCAGCCTTTAGGATATAAAGCAAAAGAAAGCAATGAAATATTTGATGAAAAGAAGTCAGAACTTATAAATAAAATTACTGGAGAATTTATTAAGGATTTCTGTAACGAAAATGGCAAAATTCTTTGGGAAAAAATAGTGGAATTCAATTCTCAAAATATGACAGAAGATGATAAGATTAGATTTACATAATGATTGACCAATACATTAACAACATAATTCAGGGCGATTGTCTGGAAATAATGAGAGGTATTCCAGATAACAGCGTGGATGTTACCTTTGCCGATCCGCCATTTAACCTGAAAAAGAAATATAACGGATACAAAGATAATATACAGTTTACTGAATATCTGGAATGGTGTAAGCAATGGATTGGTGAGATGGTTCGGATCACAAAACCAACAGGCTCAATATTTGTCCATAATATTCCAAAATGGCTGACATATTATGCAACGTTCTTAAATGAAATTGCCTTTTTTAAGCATTGGATCTTTTGGGATGCACCCACTTCACCAATGGGAAAAAGGCTTTATTACATCCTTTTGGTCCTTTAATTTCTGACGTTTGGACGGATATTCACAGAATTAAGCATAATAAATATAGAGATGAACATCCTTGCCAATTACCGATTCACTTATTGGAAAGAATAATATTGATGGCTACAGATGAAACTGAATTTGCCATTGTATACATTTAACAAAAACACTATGAAATTATACAAAATTTGCGTACTATTTAACCCTACGAAAAGTTAGAATCACCGAATAATAACATAAAATAACATCAGGAGGATTTTTGTGTGAAACCAAAAGTTATAATCCTCAGAACAGCAGGCACAAACTGCGATTATGAGACATCATACGCCTTTCAATTGGCAGGTGCAGATATTGATCTAGTGCATATTAATCAATTAATCAGAGGCGAGAAAGAACTATCACCTTATCAGATACTTGCTTTGCCCGGTGGATTTGCCTATGGAGATGACATCGCCGCAGGGAAAATACTTGCAAATGAACTAAAATATAAGTTAAGGGATTCTGTTGAAAAGTTCATTAATGATGGGAAGCTGATGATTGGCATCTGTAATGGCTTTCAAGTGATGGTAAAAGCAGGATTACTGCCCGGTTTTGATGGTATAAGCGATTATCAGGAAACAACGCTTTATAATAACGATTCAGGCAAATTTGAATGCAGATGGGTCTATCTTAAAGCTGATGAGAATAGCAAGTGCATATTTACCAAAAATATCAAGACTATGATATATCTACCGATTGCTCATGGTGAGGGTAAATTTACTGCTGTTAATGATAGTATTATTGATAAACTAGAAAATAATGGGCAGGTAGTATTCAGGTATGTCGATGAAAATGGAAATATCGCTGGTTACCCATATAACCCAAATGGTTCGGATAGAAGTATAGCAGGCATATGCGATGCAACTGGTCGTATATTCGGAATGATGCCACATCCTGAAAGGTTCGTTAGTAAATATAATCATCCCAGATGGACAAGAGAAAGTCTTGATGATGATGGAGACGGGTTAGCAATTTTCAGAAATGCGATTGATTATGTAAAGGCGGAATTGATGGGCTAGTTTGATGGTGGCGGTGCTGAGATTTGAACTCAGGACACCCCGGGTATGAGCCGAGTGCTCTTGCCACTGAGCTACACCGCCAAATTGGGACGATATAATTATATCTTAACTGATAATAAAGGTCAAGGATAAAAACATATAGATTGATGAGATCGAAGAAAATCCTCTCAACGATCCACAAGCCTTTAAAAATATTTTCAACGAGAGGAAATCGTAATGAGCAAAATAGTCATTATTGGTGCTGGAAGCGTCGTATTTTCCAGAGGATTAATAGCTGATATTGTTATGTCAAATGAATTGAGTGGAAGCACTATTGCTTTATGTGATATTGATCCAAAAGGACTTGATCTGACAACACAACTTGCACAAAGGATGGTTTTGGAAGCTGAAGCGGATATAACAATAGAAAGCTCAACAGAAAGAAATGATATTCTTACAGGAGCAGATTATGTCATACAAACAATCGCTATCGGCGGAAAGTCTGCATGGGAAAGGGATTTAGAGATCCCAATGAAATATGGCGTTATGCAAACTGTTGGTGATACAGTCGGACCCGGTGGAATATCACGTGCATTGCGACTAATACCTGTTGTTTTAGATATATGCCATGATATGGAAGATATATGTCCCGAAGCATTATTGCTTAACTACTCAAATCCAATTTCATGTGTTTGCTCTGCTATACATCAATATAGCGGAATAAAGGCAGTTGGGTTATGTCAAGGGCTTTATGGAACTCATAAAGAACTCGCTAATTTTCTTAATGTTCCAATTGAGGAAACAAGCATCCTTGCTGTTGGGATAAATCATTTTAATTGGATATTGAATTTTTTTGTTCAAGGTATGGATGGTCTTGCAATGTTGAGAGATAGATTTGATCTTGTTGGCATTCCTGATAATATGAAAGTTTCTGCTAGCCTATTTCGTGTATTTGGTGCTTATCCTGCGTCCGGCGATAGGCATATAGCTGAGTTTATTCCATATTTTCTTAGCCGTGATGCTGATCATGGGAGGAGATATGGATTAGAGCCTATGCAAGCCTACGGTCAAAGCCCCGAACACTGGGAAATAATTCGAAATCATCTCGACGGATATATGCCTGCTGATCTTTATTTAAGGCGTTCCAATGAGATGGCTGTCAGTTTAATAGAGGCATTGGAAAATAGCAATTGGTCAATGAGTGCATTAAATACAAACGATCCATATTTCAAGGTGGTTCGCTATTTTGATGCTGTTAATATACCAAATTATGGGATTGTTACAAACGTTCCTGATGGTGCGATTCTTGAAGTTCCAGCCATAGTTAATAACAATGGCGTAAGAGGCGTTTTCGTTGGAGATATACCATCTGGAATCGCAGCTCTATTAACACAAAGGATATATCAACAAAATCTCATTATGGAATCTGCAATTAATGGCGATAGAAACTTAGCATTACAAGCGATGCTTCTTGATCCGCTTGTGCCTTCAATAGAGGTTGCAGAATTAATACTTGATGAACTTCTCGAGGCACAATCAGAATATTTACCAAGATTTTTTGATATGAATGAGTGAACAGTAACGCGTGATTAGTAACAATTGATTGGGAGGGTATAAACAGTGATCAAAACTCATAAAGATTTGGATGTATGGAAAGAATCTATGAAATTAGCAAAAAATATTTATTCTCTAACATCAACTTTTCCAAGAGAAGAAATATATGGATTAACCTCCCAAATGAGACGCGCATCTGTATCCATTCCAAGCAGTATAGCCGAAGGCGCTGCAAGGGGATCAAATAAAGACTTTACTCGTTTTTTATATATTTCAATGGGTTCACTTTCTGAACTAGAAACTCAACTATTACTTGCAATGGATATTGGCTTTATTAATAATAATGAGTTGGACGAATCTATACAAAAAATAAAAAAAATGCTAATTGGATTAATAAAAAGCTTAAATTGAAAAGATCGACCTTATATGATAGTAACGAGTAAATTTTGGATGATTTACTCGTTACACGTTACTCATCACTTATTACAATATATGGAGGAAAAACTAAATGTCAAACTACATTTTAGCAGTTGATGTCGGTGGAAGCAGATTACGTCTTATTTTATCAAACAAAAAAGCTGAAATCATAGCTGATGAGATAATTGAATTTAAGGATAAGATGACTGTTGACGAAGCAAATGATAAGGCTATTGAAGGGACAAAAAGGCTTTTTAAGGCAAATAACCTTACAGAAGCAGACTTTATGGGCGTTACGATGGGGTCTGCTGGTGTTCCTGATATGGAAAATATGGTTCTGACAAATTCTCCGAATGTTCCTAAGTCGATGAATGGTCTTATAAGTGCAGTGCCTGCACTTGGAAAGGCGTTTAATTGGGAAAAAATGTATATATGCAATGACTGTTCAGCGGCGGTTGAGTGCGCAAAGACATTCGGGCATGACCGACAAGAAATAAAGCTTGGTGATCCCTATGCAAGCGAACCTTATGCCTATAGATTTGCAAAAAGGCCCGGTGATGACAAAAGACATGATTATGATGTAGTCATCTATTGGACAATAAGTTCAGGGACAAATATTGGCATAAAAATAGGCGATCTTAGGTTTAATGGTGAATTCGGCACGATCCCTGAATTCGGACATCATTTTCATATTGAAAAAGACCCATTCGGTAATGATCTAAAATGCGGTGATGGGGCAACTGGGCATATAGAAGCAGTTTTATCGGGTGGAGGAATATCAAAGATTATCCGTAATGCAATAAATTCTGGTGCAATTTCAAAGGGTGATTTCTATGAAAAAGTTGTCAATGAAAAAGAAGATAAAAATCTACCGATTATAATGTATGATCACCTAGAAGATGAGAATGCAAAGAAAATTGCAGATTTTGTATCTTTAAGCCTTGCAAGGGAATTAGGATTAATTATCGTTAGCTTTGGTCCTGGAAAAATTGAGATCGGTGGCGGAGTAATGAAAAACTTCCGCAAAGTTCTGATTCCAGCTATTCAGCTTCTTGATGAGAATAAGAATAATGCTTTCTTTCTCCAGCGTGATAAAACGAGTCTACCAGATATTTGCGTTGCCAAAGGTTATGGGACTGATTATGTCTGGAAAGGAGCAATCGCCGGCTTTCTTACTAAGTTTGACAAATAAAGGATAATAATAGCCCCTCCCAAGAGTGGGAGGGGTTTAAGAGGTGGATAAGAAAAATATGACAACAAAAAATGTTCAGCATATTAATATAATTGATGCAGATGATAATAAGCTTGTGCAGATCAGCAATGAAGGCACATTATCGTTAAATCTAGCTGAAATGAAAGCGATCCAAAAATACTTTGCAGGTATAGGTAGAAATCCAACTGATGTTGAACTTGAAACTATTGCGCAAACATGGTCAGAACACTGCGTTCACAAGACTTTCAGGGGGCTTGTTGAATATAAAGAAATAGAAGATGGTGAAGAGAAAATTGAACAAATAAACAGCCTGCTAAAGACTTATCTCATGCGTGCAACTAAGGAATTAGATAAGGACTGGTGTTTATCCGTTTTTGAAGATAACGCAGGGATCATAACCTTTGATGATACCTATGGAGTTGCATTCAAAGTAGAAACGCATAATCATCCATCAGCAATAGAACCTTATGGCGGTTCAGAAACAGGCGTAGGCGGAGTCATAAGGGATACGCTTGGAGTTGGCTTGGGTGCAAAGCCGATAATGAATACTGACGTTTTTTGTTTCGGTCCTCATGATTTGCCCTATGATGAATTACCAAAAGGAACGCTACATCCAAGACGTGTGTTTAAGGGAGTTGTTGCTGGTGTTCGAGATTATGGAAATAGAATGGGCATACCAACTGCTAATGGTGCTATTCTATTTGATGAACGCTATGTTGGCAACCCTCTTGTTTACTGCGGAAATGTGGGTATAATACCGAAAAATAAAGTGAAAAAAGAGGTAAAAAAAGGTGATCTTATAGTTGTTATTGGTGGGCGGACAGGCAGAGATGGGATTCATGGCGCAACTTTTTCATCTATAGAACTTGCAGATGATTCTGAAGTTACTTCGAGTGGCGCGGTTCAGATCGGAAATGCTATTGTTGAAAAGAAGATGACAGACACTATCCTACAAGCACGTGATCAAGGATTATATAATGCTATAACTGATTGCGGTGCTGGTGGGCTTTCATCTGCAGTCGGTGAAATGGGAAGTAAGACTGGAGCAAGAGTCTATCTTGAGAAAGTGCCATTGAAATATTCGGGACTTGCCCCATGGGAGATATGGGTATCAGAGGCGCAAGAAAGGATGGTTCTTGCTGTTCCTCCTGAAAAGATAGACAAGTTATTAAAAGTCTTTCAAGATGAAGATGTAGAAGCAACTGTTTTGGGTGAATTCACTGGTGATGGGAAGCTACATTTGCTCTATGATAACGAAACTGTTGCTGAAATGGATATGGATTTCCTGCATGACGGTATCCCTAATGTAAAAAAACAAGCGGTCTGGAAAAAGCCAATTTATGAAGAACCATCTTTTGACGATCCATTAGACTTAACACCTTATTTAATGCAAATATTGTCAAGCCCTAATGTAGCAAGCAAAGAATGGGTCATCAGGCAATACGATCATGAAGTTCAAGGTGGAAGCGTCATAAAACCGTTACAAGGTGAAAACAATGATGGCCCCGGAGATGCCTGCATTGTTCGTCCAATTTTGGGTTCAAAGAGAGGCGTAATTATATCTAATGGTATTAATCCAAAATACAGCGATATAGATGCCTATTGGATGTCTGCATCTGTAATTGATGAGGCATTACGAAACATTATTTGTGTCGGTGGTAGTTTGGAACAGACAGCAATATTAGACAATTTCTCTTGGGGCAATCCCGATAAACCCGATAGGCTTGGAACTCTCGTCAGGGCGATTAAAGCTTGCTATGATATTGCAACTGCTTACGGAACGCCATTTATATCAGGCAAAGATAGCCTTAATAATGAGTATCGTGATTCATCAACAGGTGAGACACTTTCTATACCACCAACTTTATTGATTTCGGCGATCAATGTTATTGCTGATATAAGCAAAGCGATTACAATGGATGCAAAATCAGCAGGGGATATTATATATATTGTTGGCAAAACCTATAATGAGATGGGTGCATCTCACTATTACGATATAAGGGGATTCATCGGTAATAATGTGCCAAAGGTCAATGCTGTAGAAGGCAAAAAGCTGATGGATAAACTCAGCGAAGCCATCGCAAAGGGGTTGGTTAGTGCTTGCCATGACTGTTCAGAAGGCGGGATCGGTATAGCGACTGCAGAGATGGCTTTTGCTGGTGGTTATGGTATGAGTATTGACTTAAAGAACGTTCCCTGCTCTGATGATGTGAAACGAAACGATACGATCCTTTTTTCTGAATCCAACACACGCTTTATAGTTGAGGTATCAAAAGAAAGGCAAGCAGAATTTGAGAAGATAATGTCTGGAACAGATACATCAGCAATTGGCGAGGTCATCGATAGCGAAGATTTCAAAGTCTATGGACTGAATGGTGATCTAGTTGTATCTGCAAACATTTACGATCTAAAAGAGGCTTGGCAGAGGACGTTCAGATGGTAATTGCTTTATCTAACCTAATGTTAAGATGTCATTTATTCGGCATTTATATTTTAAAAATACTGTGATATACTCAAAGCAGAAATTCGACTTCTCTTTGTGCTAAATATCTGGAGATCAAAAGATGAGAAATAATTATGCTATTGCACCAATAGTTGAGCCTGATATTACAATCTCAATAGACGAAATGCTGAAATATCTGGCTTTAATGAAAATTCTTATCCCAAAGCCAGATGATGTAAAATATTATCTACATCAGTATCCTGATATTATTGATCTAATTCAATATGTCTGCGATGAAACCAGAAATCGCTTTAAACTGCCTACGCAAATTTCATTAGAACTTTATCGTGACCCTGAAATTGACGATCAGTATCTTACTATTTATGTTCGCCAAAAAGAATATGAAAAAGATATAGCGGATAAAATTGATGAAATAAGATCCTCCTATTGTAACGAGCTTGCTGATAAATCTGGCTATTTTTTGTTGACTACTGATTACCAAGTTCCTAAGTAGGTGATTATGTCTTTTGACTGGCATGAATATCTTGATATAGCAATATTTCTTTGTAATAATGCAGATAAAATTGATCAAATTAACCAAGAGTCTGCATATCGTTCTGCTGTAAATAGAGCCGATTTTGCTTCATTTTGCCATTCAATAGACTTTGCAAAAGATAAATTTGGATTTATCCCAAAGGAAATGCAGATGATCATGGGGCAGTAAGAAATGAATTTAAAAAGAGAAGAGCATATGGCGATATTCCAACGATACTTGACGAGTTACGTCAACGTCGAAATGACTGTGATTATCATGATACAGTAGATAATGTTTCCAAAATAGCCCAAGATGCAATTAACAACGCCAAAAAGATATTTGATCGTCTTGGCTATAACCAGCAAAAAATTAACAAGCCATAAAACTCTTGCTATATTTATCAGCTAGAAAGCCCTTGTTTTGAACTGCTCTGCTAGTTTTTCTGCAAACTTTCTATTAGCGTCTGCGGTGCGACCTGCCTCATGTGGCGTATGGACAACATTATGCCTGCCAAGTAATGGATCGTTAAGTGGTAATGGCTCAATATCCCAAACGTCTGCTGAAAGGGCTATCTCGTCAGCTAAAACTCTCTCACGAATTGCCTTCATATCGCATATATTGGCACGTGTTACAAGGACAACAAGACATCCCTTTGGCAAAGCGTAAATGTGTTTCGCAGTAACGATGCCCTTTGTTTTCTCTGTTAAAGGAACCATCGGAGCAAATATCTCTGCATCTTTAACAAGATCTTCAAGATGCCATTCTTTTCTAGCACCTGCTCGATGAAAACTCGGTTCGCTTGCAAACGGGTCCCATATTGCTACATCAGCACCTAACATACTGCAAAAGCTGGCATAACGACTGCCGATATTCCCTGCGCCAACAACACGAACACGCTTCCCTTCTATTGTGCCATTTGTAAATCTTGGGTCATCACAGAATTGATGTCCTCTTGTATTTGGACGACCTATACCTTCCGGTGGACTATAATCCCAAGGTTTAAGAGAGGTTAATATCTCATGGTGTAATTGTGGGATACGCCTTAATCCGCAAAGTGTCAAAGCTAGCCCAAATTCTGAAACGGTCTGTCCCCAAAATCCCTCTGTCGGCTGGTAATATAGAGATACGCCAGCATTCTTCAAGTAATCTCGGACTTCCTGCGATGGTGATGGATCAAATGTCGCTTCTTCAAGATTTGTGAATTTCTTTATACAATCCAATGATACAGAAACACCCCAACATACCATACGAACAAAATCGCTTGGATCTGCTATAATCTCACCAAGTTGTCGTTTATCGGTGTGTTCTAACCTAATAAATTCAACATCTCCCTGTTCTTTCCATAATTTATGAAAATGGTCTGCCGAACAAGGCCAGCTTGCCTCAAAATTTGGATGAACGATAATTAGGCTTTTCAAAATATTTGCCTCCTATAATTATATCAATAAGTGCCATACTCTCGTGTATATTTGATAAAATAATCAACATTTTCAATAGGTGTATCATCACAGATAGGACTGCCTGTTCCCATAATGAAAGCACCGTCTTTGCCTGCGGAATCAATCTGTCTTCGGACTTCTCGCTCAATATCTTCTTTATTGCCATGTAAAAGGACGTTTTCTGCATCAAAATTACCAAATATACATTGATTTGGACCAACAATCTTTCTGACTTCGCCGATGTCCATAGGTTGACCTTTTCTGCCTTCTTCAATGGTGAGTGCGTCTGCCCCTAGCTCACACATTTTTGGAAGTATTGGCAAAATATAACCCGTTGAATACAGAATAGCTTTTAGACCGTTCTTTTGTGCCTCTTGGATAGCCCTTTTTTGATATGGAAAAGCAAAATCGCAATATTGCTGAGGAGAGATAATATCAACAGACGCCCAGCTTTCAGCTATAAGAATTGCCTCATAGCCAAAGGCTGAAACATGCTCATAATGTGGAAGACTATCTTCATAAAATCGATCCATCATATAGATAAAAACATCAGGATTTTCTTTCATCATAATCAACGAAGTCTCAAAACCAAGTGTATAACAAGCCTGAACAAATGGTGATATTCCCCCTCCTGTCATTAACACAGTATCACCATATTTATCAATAAGGCGTTTTTGCCAATTATCCTTTGCAATTTCAATCTTTGTCTTTTCTCGGGGTCTTCGTGGACTACCCCATAGTTTATCAACATCAGCTTTTGTTTTTATGTCTTTGCTTACAATACCTGTATTTGGTTGCTGTGATTCTTTTGCATCGATACGAACAAGCTGATGACCATCGTTGAGAAATTCATACCTTGTGCCATCTGAATCGGTTATAAACACTCTGCCGTTTTTCTTTTCTACGGTCTTACCTTTGAGCCAATCGCTACCAAATCCATGAACATTTATCCAGTCGCATGGTTGTCTTTGCTGTAAAACATCGTTACCGATAAATGCCATTTCTCTATCACCATATAGAAGTTCCCAGATTTCTACTCCAACGACCTTCCATCTATATTCTGCACCCCAAAAATAAGGTGCAACAGGGACAACATCAGGTTTTCCGCCAGCAAGTGCTGTCAACATTCTTTGTTTTGGTGTCATTTTTTCCCTCTTATAGTTTTTTAGTTATTTACGAATATACAGATTTCCTATGCCAACAGGGGTATAGTTATTAGTTACATAATTCCTTGTTTTTTCAGGCAAAGCGCGCATATCTCCATCAAATATTACTATTTTTGTATTGCGTTCTTCTGCACTGGTAATTATATCATCAGTAAGCTGTTTTTCATTTAGCATTGCACGCATTTCACTATGCAAAAAATAATAATAATAGGCATGAGGTCTTAAAAATCCAAAACCAGACCACCCATCCAAAACCGCTTCTGATTGAGAAGTGTTATTCAAAACATATTGTATACTAGCAATCTGTGCATCATTTTTTTGTGAAAGCTGATTTATCATCTGATCTAATGGATATAAGATAATACAAATAACTAACAGCATAACAGCATAGTTTCTTTTCTGCAAGATAAACATAACTATTGCTGATATTGCAAAGGGTATCCAAAGCACAATATAAAAAATATTTGGTTTTAGGCGAGTAAATTTTAGGAATTGAGCCAGATTATTCATTGATGGCTTGCTTATGCGAAAAACATATATCAAGCCAATTACGATTAAAATTAAAATGAATATTGCGAAAATTAAAGGAAAAATACTTTGTTTTCTTGTCATTACATCAGACTTTATTTTCATAATATCGAAATTTGCGACTTTATTTAGTATATAGGCAGAATAAATTGCCAATAGTGGTAAAAATAACTGATAATATTGTCTATATGGGACAGGAAGTATAAATAATCCAGCGATCACTGATATTGTGCAAAAGATCGGAGTATATATTCCTTTTGATACTTCTTCTCGCCTGTAAAGCCAGACAATATTAGCTAATAATCCTGATAATCCTAGAACAACAAAAAACGGATTTTGTGTAATTAATTGAGTAATATAACCTTTTGGCGAAAATCTTATCTTCCATTGTGAATTTATAATGAAATTGCAATATATAAAATCCCATAGCGCACCATGAGCAAGAAAAAATAAACATGTTAAGCCGATTGGTATCGCTATCCCCAGCCCAAAAAATAAAACTAGCTTTATGTTCTGCTTCCAATTAATACCGACACGATGATCAATAAACGGATAAATAAGAGAAAGGAATATACCGGGCAATCCAAACATGCTTTTTTGTGTAAACATGAGTGCAACACCCATTGAAATTCCTGAATATAAAAATAGCTTTTTCGATGTTTTAGTTTGAACACCATTAATCATTAAAACCATTGAACCAAGCCAGAAAACAACCGCCCCCATGTCAGGTCTGATCTCAATAGTCTTTTCCAAAAACATGAGAACATAACTCAAATAAAACACTGAAAATAAGCCTGTATCGATATTGTATAAGTTCTTTGCTAAAATGAATGTAAGAATCAATATGGCAACGGTGAATATAAGCATAATATATCTGGCTACATCAAGTATTATTATATTTTCGCCAACAATGGGATAAAGCAAGGATAAAATAAAGTGAATAAATGGCGTATGATGATCAAAATAATCTCTATATGGGATTTCACCATGATATATCTGACGCGCACCGTGAAGATGCTGAAACTCATCAGGGTCATAATATCTAACCTGAAGAATCGGTATTCTCAGGGCGAAAGCAAGCAAAATAAAGATCAAGATGATTATATGATATGGACGTATTATTTCTTTGAGATACCTAACATTTGGCATATTATATCTATCCTGCGCTACTACTTCCACCGCCACCGCCTCCACCAGCAGAACCTCCACCACCAGAAGAATCTGATGAAGATGAAGGAGAAGAAGACAAAACTGATGAAAAAGAATGTTCCATTTGTGATATTCCACTAGAGAAATTAATGAAAGAAAATGTATTATGATCAGAACTTGTCATATACCAATCGGGCGGGACTGTATAAATTTTCGCAAAGCGATTTGCCCATGCCAAAGATACCCCAAAGACGATTGCATAAGGAAGATATTTGTCAAATGTCTTAGGGTCAATATTTGATTCATGATGGAATTTATCCGAAGTCATTAAATATTCTTTGAATCCAAGTGAATGCCATTTTATTTCCGAGCCTTTATGGGTTTTATATGGCATAATATTGCCAAATATCAATATCATAATTATGGTTACTATGATTCCAAATATTCCTGTTATTGGTATTGAACGCAATACACCCAGTATTATCGTTATTACAATCGCTATTATACCAATAACCATATATTTTGCTTTAACCTTTTCAGGATCCTTTGTAAAATAACCATCCCAAGTTGTTTGCTCAAACAAAGATTTTTTAATTCCGACGATATTAGTATAGAATCTTTCTTTTAGATCATATAAATCTACCTTATTATAAACTCCAAATATGCCATTGAGTATGAGTTTTTCATGTCTTTTTAGTTTGTTATCTTCTATTATGTCTTTTTGTTTTTCAAAGGAATAATTATCCGAAGTGATACCATTGTCGATGATTTTGAGATAACCTTTATAGGCAAGATCAATGATAGTCGCTGATATATACCTTACATTAAGTCTTTCTGTAACAACAATCCCTATTTCCGCAGGAGTAAGTCCTTCTGGTGGTTTATGTTGAGGAATAATTACATTTCTTACTATTTGCTCTTTGACCTTATTTTGCCATCGTCCAAACAGGAATAAAAAGGATATAATAGGAATTAGAAACCACAAAAACGGGTATATAACAGACATCCAATCTTTTTTTACTATGCCCTTTGGAAATGAACCGACAATTGTAAAATGTGTATGTGGAGGGATGTTCTGTCCCCAATAGACGAGTGTGCGGTCATCAGCAACCAAGTATGTATTGGATTCATTTCTTGAGCCTTCAGGACCAATAAATAATTTTTGTCCTAATTTTGTTAAAGGCACTGATTGGGGCAAATGAACAATAACAGTTACATTATCAATGCTAACATCACGATTTTGAGAGATTGAATTCCAGTATATTTCATTAAAATCATCAAAAAAACCTATACCACCATGAACTTTGTATTCAAAAGTCCATGTTCTTATTTCATCTTGAGCGGTAAAGTTTATTCTTATTACGACCTCATTACCCGACCTTTTAACATTATACTGACTAGTTGACAAGGGATTCATGATTTCATCATATATGGCGACATCAGAAATTTTCCTGATATTGCGCAGTTCGATACCTCTCTGCAAAAAGCTAAATTGACCGACAAATTGAACAGATTGAGTTTCTCGGACAGTAAATGTAGAATCAGGATTAATCGTAATATCACTTATCCATTTTACAAAATGCCATGATTTTGCGAATGACATATTTGGAAAAGAAAAGAAAAAGATCATTAAAATAATAATGACGATTTTATAATTATATAATTTTTTTGCTATCATATTATAATGCTATTTAATAGAATCATTTATTCATTTCGTCTATTACTAAAAAATCCATCTAATCTTCATTTGAGAAAACAAGACTTTAAATATCATAAGCTAAATAATTAATCCATCAAGTAATACTTCATAGTTTTAATAGCCTTTGATTGCAGGCAAAAGAGCATTAACAAATTCCATAGCATCTGAAATTGTCTTGTTTTTTGTTGGGTAATACCATTCGGGTAAAGATTTTTTATTATGTGCAAATGACATAGCTAAGTCTTTTTCTATCCCAAAAATTATAGCATAGGGCAAATATTCCATGAACATCTCTATATCTATATCATTCATGATTTTTGCTTTGTTTTTTATAAGAAGATGTTTTTTGAAACCGAGAGCATATCTCTGAGCCTCAAATCCTTTATTAGTGATTGGAGAGATTTTACGACCAAAAATGACTATAATAACTCCCGATGAAGATATAGCTAATCCTGCATTTGATGATGATAAAAATGCAATTAGACCAACAATAATAAATAATATGCCAATTATTATATATCGCTTCTTTGTATTTCTAGGACTTCCATTTATATACTTTAGCTTTATTAATTCATTCCAAACCGATCTATTTATTCTATTAATATTTCGGCTAATCATATTTTTTAAGTCTTGTAATGATACTATATCATTTCCAGAAAATATATGATTCATAAGTAGCCTTTCGTGATCTTTTAATTCTGTCATATCTTCGTAATCTATAGTTTTATAAAGCGAGTGTTTATAGGGAGTTAGGCTATTTTTTGCTTCATTTTCTACAACTTTTATGTATCCTTGATTTGCCAAGTCGATAATAGTAGCAATTATCTCTTTTATATCTAATTTATTGTTTATTAGTGCGGATAATGCGGAAGGTGATAAATCTTCAGGAGGATTCGAGTGAGGTATAATACGCCTTTTAGATTCAGGATTTTGTGTTGTCAACCACCACTTTGAAAACATGGCTATCAAAATAAATATTGGTAAAATAAACCATAAATAAGGTCCAAAAGCACGCCATCTATCTTCTTTAAGTATTCCTTTTGGGAAAATAGCAGTAATTGTAACATTATCACGGGAGTTAATATTTTCTGCCCAGTATTTTAATACACCTCCGCTAATGACAGAATAATCTGGGGACTCGATTTCCATACCGAAACTTTTAATTAATAGCGCTTGTGTAATCTTTTCACTTGGAATTTCTTGTGGTAAATTAATAAACACAGTAACTTTATCCACAAAGGCTTGTCGATCAGACGGTAAGACATCCCATTGAAGTTCGTTATAATCATCTTGATACTTTATACCACCATGAACGATATATTCAATTATCCAAGCATCTTTTTTCTTTTTTTCTTTTGGTGTTATCTTAATTCGGACTTTATCAGCATTGAATTGTATATCTGTTTCATCGCTATTTAAAGTCATGCCATTTTCATTATATATTCTTATATTTGTTATTTTGCTTAACCCATCTAGATCGATATTACGTTTAAGGAAACTGGCAGACTCAAAATCTTCAACTTTTTGAATCTCACGAACCGTAAATGTAGAATCACTATGAATAGTAATGTCTGTTATCCATTCTGAATAATGCCATTGTTTTGCGTAGGACAGACTCGTAATATTGAGGAATATAGCAAATGTTATTATAATCCCTATTGCAATTTTAGTATTATTATTACAGTTATAATCGGTCATTTATGTTATTTTTCAAACCTAAACTTAAAAATATGATATATTGCGGAAAAACCGTCTTTCCAGTTTATTTTTTTTCCTTCGTCATGTGCTCGTCCAAAATATGTAATGGGAACTTCTACTAACTTTACTTTCTTTTTAGCAAGTTTTGCGGTGATTTCTGGCTCAATACTGAATCTTTCAGATACGAAATTCATCTCCTTTAATATTGAAGTCTTAATGACTTTATAGCATGTTTCCATATCTGTAATATTAAATCCTGTTAACATATTAGATATAGTGGTCAAAAATTTATTTGCTATGAAATTTCCAAAAGCCATGCCCTCTGGACGTTTGCGTCCAAGAAACCTTGATCCATAGACAACATCAGCTTTTCCATCAAGGATCGGCTTAATAAGCTTTGGATATTCGTTAGGATCATACTCAAGATCAGCATCCTGAATAAGCATTATATCCCCTGTTACATGCTTAAATCCAGTTCTTAGAGCAGAGCCTTTTCCGCAATTGGTCTCGTGGAATATGACCTTTACACCTGGGATTGACTTATTGGCTATATCTTTCAGGATTTCACGAGTTCCGTCTTTTGAGCAGTCATCAATCAAGATTATTTCTTTATCCATGCCTACATCAACATTGCGAACACGTTCAAATACTTCATTTATGGTATCAATCTCATTATAAACTGGCATTACGATTGACAAGGTAGAGTATGGCAAGATTATATCCTTTCTTGATGTTTAATATCATCATTAAATACAATGGTAAAACATTATATAATAAACCCAAAAGTAGATCAAGCAGATAGAGATTATTTTTTCCTAAAAAACTTTATCCAAAGATTGTTTTATATCGTTAATGATCTCAATTGAATCCTCGATACCAACAGATATTCTTACAAGGCTATCACTGATACCTGATTTTTTTCTTTCCTCTGCTGAAAGCCCTGCATGTGTATTTGTAATCGGTTGTGTTGCAAGTGTTGTTACCCCACCGAGACTTGTTGCAAGTTTTATGGTCTTCAAATTATCCATAAAGCGTTTTGTTCCTTCATAATCTGTCTTTAATTCAAAACTCAACATCCCACCGAATCCACTCATTTGTCTGCAAGCGATCTCATAATCAGGGTTTGATGGTAAACCCGGATAATTAACGACACTGATTCTGTCATCACTCTCAAGGAATTTTGCAACTGCTATTGCATTTTCATTTTGTTTTTCTACCCTTAGTTTTAGAGTTTTCATACCTCGTCTTGCAAGAAATGCTGTCATCGGATCAAGCACTGACCCCATAATTCGCCTACATTCCCATATTTTTTTAAAATTTTCTTCATTGCAACATGCAAATCCTGCTGTAATATCATGATGTCCGCCAAGATACTTTGTTGCGCTGTGGATAGTAATATCAACACCCAATTCAATAGGTCTCTGATTAATAGGTGAAGCAAATGTCGAATCAAGCATAACTATTGCTCCTGCTTTGTGTGCCTCATTAGCTAATGGCTTGACGTCAATTACTCGTAAAAGTGGATTTGTTGGGGTTTCTAAAAATAATATATCTGCACCTTTATTAAGCATGTCATAAAAAAGACTAATCTCATCGCATCCAATATCAACTGTTTCAATACCAAGTCTTCGGAGTAATTTATTAATAAAGGCATACGTGCCTCCATAGGTTTCTCTTATTGTTAATACACGACTATTTTCATTAATAAATGCAAGTATAGAAGTGGTAATTGCCCCCATACCAGAACTAAAACCTAGTGCGTTTTCATAGCCTTCAATTTTGGCAAGCATTTGTTCTGCTTCACATACTGTTGGATTATCCCAACGAGAATATATAAAACCACTTCTATTCAAGACGACATCAACAAGCTCATCAGTGCTATCAAATTCATAGGTTGCAGAAAAAACAACTGGTGGAATAATTGGTTTGCCTTTCATTGGATTTTTTACACTCCTTTTGTAATTTCAGATAGAAGAAATTAAAGAATATTTTTAATGTTAAGAATACAATACTTTTGTTTTTTCTGCAAGTAAGTGCTTCCAATACCAACATAAATTTGTCGTCTGCGAAATAACCCAAGCAGATTTATGCTTTTTCCAGAACTCATCCCATTGAGAACCAGAATCCAAATATTCTTTATCGCCTTTAAGCCATATTTGTCCCATTCTTCATATTATACGATATTTCCTATATATCTTGCTTTGCCTAACGAACCATTAAAGCTATGGACATGTCTTAGTGCTTTGCTTGGTCATACCATATTCCTTCAAAATTTTCTACCTCATTTGTCTTTGGCAAGAGATGAGTTCCATAGGTTAATTTCCATTTGATTATAGACTTACCAAGACTTTGTAAAATGTTGTGGACTTCATCCTGAAGGACATCAAGTTTTTCAAGGCTCATTTCTGCTGGCTCTGTGAATCCTTATCGCCATAGTCTGCCTAATTCTGTATCTAATCGTTTGGCATATCCTACTTCCTTATTCTTATACGGGATATGTCTTTTTTTGTTTTGATAATTAATATCTGCACACAAGACAAATTTACACTTTGAATAGCAGGCTTGATCTTTGAGTCTATTTATGGTATTATCACAACGCTTAAAGTTCTTTACTATGTACTAATACCTATTTTTTAGATGTGGAGGTATATATGAAAAGATTATTATCTTTTGGGATTATGTTTTTAGTCATAATTAGTATTTGCATCGGCTTAGGGTGTTCAAAAAGTGCAAAAGAAATACGTATTGGCGGGATATTTCCAATTACAGGTGGTTCTGCAACTTTTGGAAAATCATCGAAGGAAGGTATGCAGATAGCGATTGACGAATTTAATGAAAAAGGTGGTATAACTATCGGTGGTAAGAAATTACTTATAAAAGCCATCTATGACGATACCGCTGGACAACCAGAACAAGCAGCTAATTCTGCAAGAAAACAGATTGATCAAAATAAAGTTGTTGCAATTGTTGGCGCTGTTATGAGCAAAAACAGCCTTGCAATAGCCCCTATATGTCAAAGTAAAGGCATTCCAATGATAAGCCCAGCTTCGACGAATCCCGAAGTTACAAAAAAGGGCGATTATATATTTCGAGTTTGCTTTCTTGATTCATTTCAAGGGGTTGTTTTGGCTAGATATGCCCTTAATGACCTTCATGTTGTTAAATCCGCAATACTTTACGATAATGCCAACGACTATAACAAGGGTTTGGCACAGTTTTTTGCAGAAGAATTTGAAAGGCTAGGAGGTGTAATTGTTTCAAAAGAAGCCTTTACGGATGAAGAAAAAACTGTTGATTTTAAGGCTCAATTAACTAATATAAAGTCCGCTCAACCTGAGTTTCTATATCTGCCTAATTATTATTCTGCATCCGCTCTGATAATGAAACAAGCAAGAGAAATTGGATTGAATGTGCCGACAGGCGGCGGTGATGGCTGGGATTCTCCACAACTCGTGCAGATAGGTGGGAAAAGTGTCGAAGGTGGTGTTTTTTCAAATCATTTTGCAAAAGACGACCCAAGACCCGAAGTTCAAAGTTTTGTTGAAAAATATAAAAAATTATATGGTGCTGAACCCGATGCTTTGGCTAGTCTAGCCTATGATGCAGCTTTTGTATTATTATCTGCTATCGAAAAGGCTGGTTCTCTCAAAGGTTCGGAGATTAGAGATACTCTCAAAAATATACAAATCAGAGGAGTTACTGGAAACATTAGTTTTGATGCAGATCGTAATCCCATTAAAAGTGCTGTTATTCTTCAAATAAAGGATGGTAAACAGCAATATCTCACAACAGTTAATCCCTAAATACCCTCATGGAATATATTATTCAACAACTTATCAATGGAATTCAATTAGGAACTGTATATGCCCTTATTGCATTGGGTTATACTATGGTTTATGGCATAATACGCCTGATAAACTTTGCCCATGCAGATATTTTTATGATAGGGGTATATACTGCCCTTTTTACTGCAAATACCTTTCAAGTGCCTTTTCCAATAGTCATTGTTGTTTCTATGGCTGTGTGTGCAACTATTGGTGTTTCTATGGAAAAAATTGCATATAAGCCTTTGAGGAATAGACCAAAGCTGTCTTCTTTGATTACTGCTCTTGGTGTGTCACTTTTTTTGGAAAATTTTTGTGCATTGCCTTTCGTATTTGGTCCTGATTACCGAAGCTTTCCAGAGCTTATAACGCCAAAAACTTATACAATATCAGGAAATTTTAATATAACCTTCAGCAACATATTTCTAATTAACCTTCTTGTTGTGGCAATATTATTGGTTGGTCTTTTTTATATGGTTCATTATACGAATATCGGCAGGAAAATGAGGGCTGTTTCTTTTGACAAACCGACATCAAGCCTTATGGGTATAAATGTTGATAGAGTGATTAGCTTCACCTTTTTAGTAGGAACTGCCCTTGCTGGTGCGTCAGGCGTCCTTTATGGAATGACATATTCATCAGTTCAATCCCCATATATGGGAATTTGGCCCGGTTGGAAGGCCTTTATTGCTGCTGTCATAGGTGGTATCGGTAATCTTCCCGGTGCTGTCATAGGTGCATATCTAATGGGTATTTCGGAGGTTTATGCTAATTCAATAAGTTCTGATCTGGGATTTGGTATAGCATTTGCCATTCTGATAATCGTTCTTATCGTAAAGCCAACGGGTTTGCTTGGAAAGAAGACGTATGAAAAAGTTTGAGAAATTAAGATTATTAAGTTTTCTGCTTAAAAGGCATACTTTGTTTATATGCTTGATAATCTTATACTTTGCGATTTTTATCTTGGAAAGAACTGAATTTTTATCATCATATTACCTTCAAATCATTATGTTTATTGGTATTAATCTTGTAATGACGGTCAGTCTTGGTATGGTTAATGGCTTTACTGGGCAGTTTTCTATTGGACATGGTGGATTTATGGCAATCGGTGCTTATACATCAATATTTTTCACGACTATCATCTTTCAGCTTTTGGGTCAAGAGCCTTTAGGAAAGTCAACTGGAGGATATGCGCTCTTTTTTGTTTCGGTGCTTATTGGCGGAGGTTTAGCAGGTATAGCAGGATTTTTAATTGGCTTACCTACTTTAAATATTAAAGGCGACTATCTTGCAATTGTAACGATGGCGTTTGGTGAAGTCATAAGGACAATAATTAGAGTATCAGAACCTTTGGGAGGACCAAGGGGGATTAGCGGAGTGCCAGCGATGACAAATTTTACAATAGTGTTTATTTTTACTGTTATTGCTATATGGATGATGAGGAATTTTTTGTCATCAACCTATGGACGTGCATCAAAAGCTATTCGAGATAGTGAGATTGCCGCAGAACTCATCGGTATTAATTCAACAAGGCAAAAGATAATCATTTTCACTACTTCTGCAAGTTTTGCAGGATTGTGTGGGGGGTTGTATGCCCATATATTACAATTCGTCCATCCTGATAATTTTACCTTTATGAAATCCCTTGAGTATCTCATTTACTTATATATAGGCGGGGCAAGCAGTATAAGCGGAGCGATGACTGGTGCAACGATATTCACTATCATTCCTGAACTATTCCGTGAATTCCAAAGCTGGCGTATGGTCCTTTATTCACTCATTCTCATAATTGTTATGCTTTTCAGACCCAATGGGATAATCGGTGAGAGAGAGTTTGGGTTTATAAAAAGAAAATGATATGTAGCACATAAAAAATGATATTGTATATATTTAGTTGCAGGTATTCATTTCAATCTGGATAACCTCTTTTGATTTTTTGCTAAGTTAATATAGTTTCAACTGCGAATCAGATCTTGACAATATTGTAATAATGCTGTATATTAAATATTCTGATGTAGTATGCTAATTTTGTCAAGAAATGATCATAAGATTTCAACAAAATTGCCTATGTCAAAAATATCAAAAAACATGTTTTAGGAGGTACTATTCCTTGATGGATGAAAAAGACTCAATTGTAAATGAAGAACAAACAGAATCGGATGTTCAGCATGATATTCAGGTTGGAGATAATACAGAAAATGGGGCTGTTGAATTAGAAGACGTTCAGAAGTCAGATGAAAACGAGCAATCTAGCCAAATTGAAGCTGAACAACAACCAGCAGAAGATCAGATACCAGCAGAAGACACGATATCGGAAGATAATGAAGATGATATAATGTTTTCCGATGAAACCGAAAATCTTCTTGAGGCTTATGATGAAACACTGAGGGATTTTGAGGAAGGTGAGATTGTAAAAGGTGTTGTTATTAAGATTGATCGTGACGAAGTCATGATTGATGTGGGATATAAATCAGAAGGTTATATTCCCATATCTGAATTCGGAACGGATCCCGATGGCACACCGAGAGTAAAAGTTGGTGATGCTGTTGACGTTTATCTGCTTAGGAAAGAGGATCAAGACGGATTGGTTGTTCTTTCCAAAGAAATTGCGGATCAAAAGATTGTTTGGGATAGAATTGCTGAAGCTCATGAAAGAGGAGATTCTATTCAAGGCAAAATCACAAAAAGAATTAAGGGTGGATTAAAGGTTGAAATTGACAACGTTAAAGCATTTTTACCTGCTTCACAAGTAGAATTACGACCTGTCCAGAATTTTGATAAATATATCGGCAAATCCCTTGATATGAAGGTTATAAAGCTGAGCAAACGTCGACGTAATATTGTTTTATCAAGGCGTGTCATACTTGAAGAAGAACGTGAATCAAAGAGACAAGCCACTCTATCTACTCTCGAAGTTGGGCAAGTAAGGGAAGGTATTGTCAAAAATATAACGCAGTTTGGTGCGTTTATTGATCTTGGCGGGGTTGATGGACTACTACATAAATCTGATATGTCTTGGGGTAGAGTTAATCATCCATCTGAGGTTGTTGCTGTTGGCGATAAAGTAGAAGTAATGATTTTATCGGTTGATGCAGAAGCCAGTAAAATATCACTTGGAATGAAACAAAAATTCGCAGATCCTTGGTTAAGTGTAGAAACAAAGTATCCGATAGATTCTATTGTTACTGGCAAGGTTGTGAGCATTGTTGATTATGGAGCTTTCATTGAATTAGAACCGGGTGTTGAAGGATTGATTCATGTTTCAGAAATGTCGTGGACAAGAAGAGTTCCCCATCCATCCAAAGTTTTGAAAAAAGGCGATGAAGTTCAAGCAAAAGTGCTAGATATTGATCCAAATAAACAAAAGATTTCTCTTGGATTAAAACAATTACAGATGAATCCTTGGGAAGCCCTTGCCGATAGGTATCCGATAGGATCTAAAATCATTGGTAGAGTTCGTAATCTTACTGACTTTGGTGCTTTTATTGAGATTGAAGAAGGTATTGATGGCTTAATTCATGTATCCGATCTATCATGGGCAAAACGTGCCATGAACCCATCAGATATTCTTAAAGAAAACGATCAAGTCGAGGCTATAGTTCTTAGCATAGACCCCGAAAAACAGCGTGTTTCTCTTGGCTTAAAACAGATTGAACCAGACCCATGGATCCAAGTTCCAGAAAAATATGCGATTGGTTCTGTTGTTCGCGGTAGAATTGTAAATATCACCAATTTTGGAGCATTTGCAAAACTAGAAGAAGGCGTTGAAGGTTTGATCCATATCTCAGAATTAGACGAAAAGCATGTTGATAACCCTAACGAAGTAGTATCAATTGGCGATGAACTAGAACTCAAAGTTATAAGCCTTGATCCAGAAGAAAGACGAATAGGATTAAGCCTAAAAGAAGCTAAGGGCGATCAAGAGAGGACCGTTGTAAATCAATATAATGACGAAGCTCGTAACGATAGAACAACCCTTGCTGATGTTGTTGGAAAATCATTAAAACAGAACGAAGATGAAGAACAAGAAACAACAAAGCAAAACGAAACTGAATAAAGCCTGATCAATAGTTGTTCAGGGATTAATATAAAATATCTCTGAGTGATGTCAAAATTTGAATATAATAAAATAATATGGAATTCTTATCAAGAATGGCGGAGGGACCGGCCCTGAGAAGCCTGACAACCTGTGTTATTTACACAAGGTGCCAAATCCTGCAGGAGACCTTTTCTGAAAGATGAGAATTCTTATACTGTTAATTTACCCTCCGCATAGCGGGGGGTTTTTTTTATTTGTTTAGTAATATACAATCTTGAATATTTAATATCTTTTGATACTTCGTGTTTTAGTGTTTTTGTGGTTCATTATTATATCGAACTGATGTTAATTAAACTATTCAAAGAAAGGAAGGCAAAAAATGCCTAAAGGAAGCTTTATCTTCACATCTGAGTCTGTTACAGAAGGTCATCCAGATAAGATTGCAGACCAAATATCAGATGCTATTCTTGATGATATAATCAGTAATGATCCAAAGGCTAGAGTTGCATGTGAAACGCTTGTTACAACAGGGCTTACCTTAGTTTCAGGTGAAATAACAACAAATTCGTATGTTGATATACCAAAAATTGTTAGGAATACTGTCGAAGAAATTGGCTATAATGATGCAAAAACAGGCTTTGACTTTGAGACGTGCGCAGTTCTCACTACAATAGACGAACAATCGCCAGATATTGCGATGGGTGTTGATCGTGAAGGTGCAGGCGATCAAGGAATGATGATCGGATATGCCTGTATTGAAACACCTGAATTAATGCCTTTGCCGATAATGCTTGCTCATGGATTGACAAGAAGATTATCCGAAGCAAGAAAGCAGGGCATTTTGAGTTTTTTACGTCCTGATGGAAAGTCCCAAGTTAGTATAGAATATGTTGATTGGATGCCCGCAAGAATTCATGGGATTGTCATCGCTGCACAACACGATCCAGATGTATCAAAAAAAGAACTAGAAGAAGGCATTATGGAGGAGGTTATCAAAAAAGTCATCCCACAAAACCTCCTTACGAATAATACAAGGTATTTCATAAATGCAACCGGGCGTTTTGTAGTTGGTGGACCTCATGGCGATACTGGGCTTACTGGACGTAAAATTATAGTTGATACCTATGGTGGTGCCGCTAGTCATGGTGGGGGATGTTTTTCAGGCAAAGACCCAACAAAAGTCGACAGAAGCGCATCCTATGCTGCAAGACACGCCGCCAAAAATATCGTCTCTGCAGGATTTGCCTATAAATGTGAGATTCAACTTGCCTATGTTATCGGAGTTGCCGAACCTGTATCAATTATGGTAAACACATTTAATACTGGCAAAGTGGATGACTCAAGATTGGTAGAACTTATTCGAAAATACTTTGATCTTACTCCGTTGGGCATTATTGAACGTTTGAAACTTAGAAGGCCAATATATAAGAAAACTGCCGCCTATGGGCATTTTGGGCGTGAAGAAGATGGCTTTACATGGGAACTTACAGATTTTGCGGAGGCATTAAAAAATGAATTATGATATTAGAGACATAAACCTTGCACCAAACGGAAAATTGCGTATCGAATGGGCAGAACAATATATGCCTGTTTTACGATTGATTAGGGAAAGATTCGCTATAGAAAAGCCATTAAAAGACATCAAATTATCCGCTTGCCTTCATGTTACAACAGAAACCGCTGTGCTTATGAAAACCCTAAAGGCTGGTGGGGCAGACCTTGTTGTTTGTGCCTCAAATCCTTTAAGCACTCAGGATGATGTTTCTGCTGCGCTTGTTGAGTATGATCAAATACCTGTCTTTGCGATAAAAGGTGAAGATAACGATACGTATTATAAACACATTGCCAGCGCACTCGATCATAAACCTATGATTACTATGGATGACGGCGCAGACTTAGTCAGCACAATTCATTCGGAAAGACGAGAACTCATAGATGGCATAATTGGTGGAACAGAAGAAACGACAACAGGAGTCATACGCCTTCGTAGCATGGAAACAAATAAGGTTTTGATGTTTCCGCTTGTTGCTGTCAATGACGCAGATACAAAACATTTCTTTGATAATCGCTATGGCACTGGACAAAGCACTGTTGATGGCATTATACGTGCAACAAATGTCTTATTTGCTGGTAAGGTTGTTGTTGTCTGTGGATATGGCTGGTGTGGTCGTGGTGTTGCTATGAGAGCAAGAGGGCTTGGAGCAAATGTGATCGTAACAGAAACCGATCCACTTAGGGCATTAGAGGCAGCAATGGATGGATATAGCGTTATGCCTTCTATTGAGGCAGCCAAAATTGGCGAAATATTCATTACTTTAACAGGCGACATCCATGTTATCAGAGAAGAGCATTTTAACTTGATGAAAGATGGCGCTATAATCTGTAATTCGGGGCATTTTAACGTTGAAATTGATATTGACGCCCTTGAAAACCTATGTATCAAAAAACGCAGAATCCGTGAATATGTCGATGAATACACGCTGGATGATGGACGAAAGCTTAACCTCCTTGGTGAGGGCAGGCTCATAAATCTCGCCGCCGCAGAAGGTCATCCCGCAAGCGTTATGGATATGAGTTTTGCCAATCAAGCATTATGCGCGGAATATCTAGCAAAAAATGCAAATAAGCTTGAAAAAAAGGTTTATCCTGTCCCAAAGGAAATCGACGAAAGCATAGCAAAACTCAAACTTGCTTCTATGGGAATTGAAATTGACGAATTAACAGAAGAACAAACCAGTTATCTTGCTGAATGGACAATGGGGACATAAAATGCGTAATACATAAAATGTGATGCGTAATGTGTTACATTTTTCACGTTTTACGAATCATAAAAAGGATGTGATTTTATTTGCCAAATACTGATAAGCCAATAGCTAATCCAATAATAGTATTAAGAGAAGAATTTGATGATTGGGCTATATTGTTCAATCCTGACTCTGGTGATGCCCATGGTCTAAATCCAATAGGTGTCTTTATATGGAAAATGCTTGACGGAAAACATACAATTGATGATATAATTGAAGAAATAAAATCAGATTGTGATGACGTTACTGCGGAGGTAAATAAGGATGTATCTGATTTTATTAAGGAATTGACAGATAAAGGTTTAGTCGGTTATGAAAATTAATATAGAGGATATATGCAATGTCAGAAAACCATTGGCTAGAAGGTTTCTCAGGCGCTTTATCTTTAACATTTGACGATGGAAGACCCAATCAAATAGAAAAAGCTGTTCCTATCTTAAACGATTTGGGTCTCAAAAGCACATTTTATATCTGCCCAAGTGGAAATGATTGGGCAGAAAAACTCTCTCCTTGGATTGATGTTCACAAGTTCGGTCACGAGATCGGCAATCATACAATTTCGCATATTTGCTCACGCGCGCTCTCACCTGAAAGAAGTAATAGATGTTTAGAAAATATGACTCTTGATGATATTGAGGCAGACATAGTTGAAGCATCAAAGCGGATAAATATGTTGTTTCCTGATCAAGACAGTCTTACATTTTGCTATCCCTGCTATAATAACCATGTAGGGCATGGATTAAGCAGAAAAAGCTATGTTCCAATCGTTGCAAAACATTTTATTGCTGGACGTGGGATCGGTGAATTTCCGTTTGGAAATTTCCCTGCAACATGCGATTTACATTACCTTTGGTCGTGGGCTGTTGAGGGAAGATCGGGCATTGAATTAGTTGGTTTAGCAGAAAGAACCGCAAGCCTATCTCAATGGGGCATAATGACTCTACATGGCATCGACGACGGTGGAAATCTGTCTTTATCAATGTCTGCCTTCCGTGAATTATGCAATTTTCTCAATCGTAATAAGGAAAGAATATGGGTTGCCCCTGTCGTTGAAGTTGCTAAAAGAATTATCCAATGGCGCAAAGATAACGGATTGGACAAATAGGAGGGTTTTGTTATGAAATACGGCATACAAAATTGCCCGATGGAATGGTCATTTTCATCAGGGAAATCATATCCAAATCCATTTAATGACATTGAATTAGACATCTTGTTTACTGACTCAGATGGATCAGAAATGAAAGTGCCAACATTTTGGGCAGGGGATCAAACGTGGACGGTTCGTTTTTCTGCTCCAAAAACCGGCTTATATCATTATAAAACGTTATGTTCGGATACCAATAATAGCGATTTGCATGGGTTAGAAGGTGATATACAGGTAACTCCCTATGATGGAAGTAATCCACTTCTAAAGCATGGTAAAATAAAAGTAGCAAAAGATCAAAGGCATCTTGAGCATCAGGACGGAACTCCTTTCTTTTGGCTTGCTGATACGTGGTGGATGGGGTTTACAAAGCGTTTGAAATGGCCTCAGGATTTTCAGCTTCTCACTAATGATCGTGTAAAAAAAGGATTTACCGTTATACAAATAGTAGCAGGACTATATCCCGATATGGATCAGTTTGATGAAAGAGGTGCAAATGAAGCTGGCTTTCCGTGGGATAGAGATTACAGCAAGATCAATCCATCATATTTTGATATGGCTGACCTAAAAATACAATGGCTTGTTAAATCAGGATTAGTTCCCTGTATTGTTGCTTGTTGGGGATATTTCATTGACTTTGTAGGCGTTGATGTTCTAAAAAAGCATTGGCGTAACTTGCTTGCAAGATATGGAGCGTTTCCTGTTGTATGGTGTCTTGCTGGTGAAGCGACAATGCCATATTATCTAGCCCCCAGTGATAAAAGAGCAGAATTGATCGCACAGGCAAAAGCAGGCTGGACAGAAATAGCGAGATATTTGCGAGAAATCGATCCCTATCATCATCCTATAACCATTCACCCAACGGATTGTGGACACAATCAAGTTGAGGACCGTTCTGTTATTGATATCGATATGCTTCAGACTGGTCATGGTGGCTGGGGCAGTATGCCAAACACTGTGAGACAAGTCATTGATTCGCTTGCAATAGAGCCAAAAATGCCTGTCCTTAATAGTGAGGTATGCTATGAGGGCATAGGCGGATCAAGCCTTCAAGACGTTCAGAGATTCGCATTCTGGTCGTGTGTCCTAAGTGGTGCATGTGGTCATACTTACGGGGCAAATGGAATATGGCAGGTCAACACCAAAGATAAGCCCTATGGTCCTTCTCCTCATGGTATGTCTTGGGGCAATGCAACATGGGAGGACGCTTACAAGCTACCGGGTTCTGGACAGATCGGAATCGGGAAAGCACTATTGATGCGCTATTCATGGTGGGATTTTGAACCGCATCCAGATTGGGTGGAAGGTCATGCAACAAAGGAAAATGTCCGAGCTCCTTTCTGCGCTGGTATTCCTGAAACTGTCCGTATTATTTATATCCCTGGTTTCTCTGGAGCTTTAATTAAAAATATTGAGCCAAATATAACTTATAGAGCATTTTATATGGATCCACTGAACGGCGATGAAACAAATTTAGGTGAAATTAAGCCTGATAGTGAAGGAAAATGGCGATCGCCAAATCCGCCTATCTTTCAGGATCATATATTAGTTTTAGAAAAAGTCTAATTTTGGAGACTGAGAATGATTTTTGAATACGACTATCATACACATACAAAACGATCATACTGCCATGAAGGTGATCTTACGATTGATAATTTAATAAAGATTGCAAAAGTAAAAGGAATCAAGGGCTTTACTATAACGGACCATGCCCATCATCAATATTTTGATGGGCGTTTTGCATGGCAGTATAAATATATATTGGATTATAATCTGTTTCTCGATGTCATGGAAATCGGTGACGCAAATTTTGAGAATTACCTTGAAATGATTGAAGAACATAGAGAAAAACTCCAACAAAACGGTGATGATCTGAAATTACTTGTTGGAACAGAAGCGGATGTTGCAAAAAATGGAAAATTAGTCTTTAACCAAAAATATCGAGATAGACTTGATATATTAATTGGTGGGATTCATTGGCTTCCTTGTGTCAATAATGGTCTTAGTCCAAAAGCCATGCTTATTGAATTTATGGATTATACAATGATGCTTCTGGAAAATAATCTTGATATTCTTGCTCACCCTACACGCATGTTTAAGGCTCATAAAATGGAAGTTCCAAGAGAAGTTGCACGCCCAATTATACTAAAAGCCAAAGAAACGAATACAACACTAGAAATAAATAGCCATAATTACCCCGATCCTGATATTTATTTTATTAAGATGTGTATCGATGAAGGTGTAAAGTTGTCTTTGGGAACTGATACTCATAGGATTGTTGAGTTTGGTGATTTCTCTATGCAAAAAAGAATATTAAAAGAGGCTGGTGTTAGCGAAGATAAATTCGATGAAATCATCTTCAGGCATGAAAAATTTAGATAAGTAATCGCATGCTCAATTGATCTGCTTGATGATTTTTTGGAGGAAAAAGAATGGCAAATGCGAAGTTATCAAAGATACGTGGACTTATGAAAGAAAAACAGCTTGATGCAGTTATGCTTTCAAATCAATCGAACTACGCATGGTTATCCGATGGCGGAAGGGGTCATGTTGCTATGGCATCGGAGTCCAGTGTTGGTTCATTCTTTATTACAAATGATGAGGTTTTTCTTATCACAAATAATATTGAGGCACAAAGATTACAAGAAGAGGAATTATCAAATCTGGATTGTAAGCTAAAAGAACATTTTTGGTTTGATAATGCTCAAAAAGACAAGATTATTGATGAATTATGCAAAGATAGGAAAATTGGCTCAGATATGCCGATGAACGGCGCTATTAATGTCGCATCAGAAGTTGCAGAACTTAGATATATACTCACTGACTCAGAGGTTAAGCATTATAAGGAACTCGGCAAAGATTGTGGGGAAGCTATTGGTAAAGTCTGCAAGTCAATGAAACCCGGATTATCCGAGTTTGAAATTGCAGGAATAATGGCTTCTGAACTTTACAGTCGTGGAATAACGCCGATAGTCCTTCTTATCGCTGTCGATGATAGAATTGAAAGATACCGTCATCCTTTACCGACAAATAAGCGTGTAAATAAATATGGGATGATCGTTATTTGTGGTCGTAAATATGGATTAGTAGCATCAGTAACAAGACTTTTTCATTTTGGCAAGATGTCAGACGAATTAAGACGTAAGCACAATGCTGTTGTTGAGGTTGATACAGTTTTTATTTCAGAAAGCAGACCCAATGCGATTATTGGTGATATATTTGCCAAAGCACAACAGATGTATGCAGACAAAGGCTTCCCCGGTGAATGGCAGTTCCATCATCAGGGCGGACCTGCTGGATATGCGCCCCGAGATTATGTTGGAACACCGAATAGCACAGGCAAAGTCCTTAGACCGCAAGCTCTCGCATGGAATCCATCAATTAAGGGGACAAAATCTGAGGATACTATTATAACAACCGATGGAAAGCCTGACATAATTACTGCTTCGCCTGATTTCCCAATGATCTCTGTCCAATATAATAATGAGACATGGCAAAGAGCAGATATTATTGTATTATAGTTAGCATTTAGAACATTGATAGATTCAATTTTATCAGTGTTCTATTATTTCAATTAGATTTTATGAGAAAAGCTTTATTTTATCTTTTTATTTCACTTATAATCCTTTTATATTCCCTCAATGCAAAATCTGATGATAGCATACAACTCGTTCAAGATAGCACTACTGAATACAGGATAATGCTTAGTAATTCATCATCACCTACGGAAGTTTTTTCTGCACAGGAATTACAGGGCTACATTGTTCAGATATCGGGTGGTTTCATACCAATAGCGGACACTAATGAACCATTAACAGAAAAACTTATCTTTGTTGGTGCCAGTGCTGTCGCAAGATTGGGTTTAAAAATCGATGATGAGAATCTCGGTGAAGATGGTTTTATAATCAGGACTATAGGCAGAAGGATTATCATCGCTGGCAAAAATCCAAGAGGAACTCTATTCGGTGTGTATGCTTTTCTTGAATCTATTGGTTGCAGATGGTTTGCCCCGGGCATAAGCGGAGAAGTCCTGCCAATAATCCGTAATATAACGATCCCTCCAACAAATTGCATAGAACGTCCAACTTTCAATTATAGAGGATTTAGCTGTCTTTCACCAGAAACATATAAAAATCCTGAATGGATTGACTGGATGGCAAAAAATCGTCTTAACTGCATTGTGATAGATTCAGAATTTTATGATGAATTTAATAACGCACTAGGGTCGGATATAAAATTACGAAACTTAAATATTGGAGTCAAATTTGAGATTAAGAATTCAGTAACAGATGAAATAAAGAAAATAAAAGACTTTCTAGTTCGTTATTCCATTGTAAATATATTGGAAATCTATGATAAAGATAAAGATAATAAAATAGAACTACTAGCCAAAATTGCAGATTCGATAAACATACCAGAAAAAACTATTTATATCAGATTTAACGGGAAAAATGTTATTAAGCCAATAAACATTAAAAAATACAATTATTCTTTCCAGCCATATATGAGATGCTATCGTCATTCTCTTGGCGATAATAAATGTGATATAAATCAAAAGCAAATTTCTGTATTAAATGACCTTCTAAAATCCTCACATAGACTATGTTTATATGAATATTACATGGCTTCTTATGAACAAAATTCCCTTCCATTTCCTATATTACAAACAATATTTCAGGACATTCAATATATAAAAGAATTAGATAAATTTGATGGAACAATTTCGCAATGTGAGGTTGGTAATTGGGGAACTTATGGTCTAAATTATTATGTTTATTCTAAATTTTCTTGGAATCCAAATTACAATCTTGGTAGAGTTGTTGATGACTATTGTGATAAATATTATGGTGATGCTTCAGAACCAATAAAACAGTATTTTGGATTATTAGAAGACTCTATGGAAAAAATGGAACATTTTAATTATATTGACCCGCCAGAGTTAATAATAAATCTAATTGATGAGAATACTCTAAAAGAACTAAATATACAGATTAGTAGAGCAGAAGAACTGGCTAATGATGTCGTAATTTTTGATAGGGTTAGAAAATTAAAAATATCTCTCGAATATACGACAATGCTATGGCAAATGCTGAATCATTACATTATCGGCTGTCAGTATCAGGCAAATATAGATAAAGATAGAGCAAAGGAAAATCTAAAAAAATCCCTCGAACATGGCGAAAATTTAATAAAATTTATATTTCAAGATGTTAACCAGGGAGTTTTTGTTATAACAGAAAGTTTTATCTTTGATTATCTTGAGCCGATTATAAATGATATTCGTAATCGTTTAGATTCGTTATAAAGTCATGTTAATCTATAAAGCAAAAAAAACACTTTTATTTCTTTTTATATTGCTTGTAAATACTAGATATATCTATTCTGCTGATTTAATATCAATCGGGGATACACTTTTTGAAGAAAAGCGGTTTGATGAATCAATTACAGAATATAAAAGGTTCATTTTTTTTAATCCAGAGAGTAATAGAAAAGATTTAGCTTATTTCAAGATGGGATTAGCCTATCGGTCAATGGGAAATTGGCATCATGCTCTTGACGCTATCATAACATCAATAAAGATGGCTAGTGATAGTGAAATTGCAGACGAAAGAAAGCTATTGCTTGCAACGACAATGATCGCTAGTAAAGATTATAATCTTGCCAAGTTGGAACTCATCAATCTGATAGATTCTACTCAATATGATCAGATACGTCAAAAAGCGCTATACTTTAACGGAGTTGCCTCTATATATACTTATGATTGGGATATGACAAGTAAATATTTTAATGAGTTTTATTCTGTATCAAATAATGAAAATAGATCAAGGGATTTAAATAAGCTTCTATTAGAAGCCAATAAGGCATACAAATCACCTACACTAGCGAAGATTCTATCAGTCTTTATTCCCGGTGCTGGACAATTTTATGCTAATAATTGGCGTGATGGATTAAATGCGTTTTTGCTTAATGGTTTGTTTATTGGATTGACTGCAAACGCAATTTATAAAAAGGATTATGATGATGCTTCATTGATATTTCTGCTAATAACATCCAGATACTACATGGGAAATATATATCATGCAGGTAGAGATGCAGAAAAATATAACGAAAACTTGGATCAAAAAACTGCCCAAAAAGCTCTGAATTTTATATTACCTGATGAACCATGACAGATTCCCATTGCAGAAGCAAATTTATAATGATAGAATCTGTTATATCAATTGCATCCCTTTAATAGAGGAGATTTTGAGGGATTTCTTAAAAAATATAATAAAAAAACAATTTTTGATAACAAGGGAGATTTCTACATGTCAGAAGATAAGTTACAAGATGGAATACATGCGATGGTTCCAAGAGATAAAATGGTTGAGTCTGCTAGAAAGCTAAGGGATACTTATGCTATAACACCTGGAATTCCCTTATTTAAGCGTGAATTTGGCTTTTTTAGTTTAGAAAAATGGAAAGCGGAAGGAAAATTTACAGACGCTTCATGGAAAGAGTTTGATTACGACCCGAGCGGAAATATCGGGCTTGGTCAGCTTGGTTGGTGTGAGGCAGCGTTTGTTCCTGCATTTGAAACTAAGGTGCTTGAAGATAGAGGCGATCATGAACTTGTGCAGGATTATGCTGGAAGGCATGTCCTCTATTTCAAAGGGCGAAGAAACGGATTTATGCCCGAATATGTCGATCATCCTGTAAAGGATATGAAAACATGGACAGAAAATGTCAAATGGCGACTCAATCCCAATGATGAAAAAAGATATGCAGACCTTGATGCACGGATGAACTCCGCAAAAGAAAGCGCGGGCAAAGGTTATATGGTCTCTCAGGGGCTTATCGGTGGGTATATGTATCTCCGAAGCCTTATCGGCCCCGGGGAACTTCCCTATGCCTTTTATGATATGCCTGATGTTATCCATGATTGTATGAAAACATGGTTTGAACTTGCGGATGCAGTTATAGCAAAACATCAAGAGCATGTAACGCTTGATGAGATATTCTTTGCTGAGGACATCTGCTATAATCATGGATTATTGCTTTCGCCTGATATGATGAAGGAGTTTTTGACTCCGTATTATAAACAGCTTATTATCAATACAAAAGCACGACAGATTGATAAATCACGCCATCTTTACGTTCACGTTGATACAGACGGATATGCTGTTCCATCAATTCCAGTATATATGGAAGAGATCGGCATGGACGTTATGAGTCCGTTTGAGGTTGCATCGAATTGTGATGTTGTTGAGATCGGCAAGCAGTATCCAAATCTTGCTATGTTTGGCGGAATAGATAAACGAGTTATGGCAAAAGGCAAAAAGGCGATAGACGAATTCCTAGAATACGTTATCCCACCAATGAAAGCTCGAGGCGGATATATCCCAACCTGCGATCATGGCGTTCCAGAAGAAGTCGAATACGAGGATTATGTATATTACAGAAAGCGTTGCGTTGAGCTAGGAAGCTAGAAGATATAAAAAAGGATTTGATCATGTTGTCAATAGCAATTAGCGATTTGATTGATTTAGCATTAAGGGAAGATATAGGCACAGGCGATATAACGTCAGAATCCACTATTCCAGAGAACATAATGTCAAAAGCTATAGTATTGTCAAAGGACGAAGGAATCATTGCTGGGCTTGATATTGCTGGCGAAGTTTTCCACAGAATTGATCCTGATATTAACTATAAAAAACTCGTTTCAGATGGCGATACGATAACCAAAAAACAGGAACTTGCCATTGTTGAAGGAAAAGCACGTTCACTGTTGACTGCGGAGCGCACTGTCTTGAATTTCCTTCAAAGATTGTCAGGTGTCGCAACCATGACATCAAGATATGTGAAGGCTGTTTCTGGTTACAAAGCAAAAATCGTTGACACAAGAAAGACAACTCCCGGCTGGCGTGCATTAGAAAAATACGCTGTCCGTGTAGGCGGCGGAGGCAATCATCGCTTTGGGTTATATGACGCAGTGCTTATCAAGGATAATCATATAGCTGTCTCAGGCTCAATAACAGAGGCTATTGCACGAGTAAGGAAACAGATTCCGCATACATTGAAAATTGAAGTTGAGACAGAAAACCTTGATCAAGTCCAAGAGGCTATTGAATCAAGGGCAGATATAATCATGCTAGATAACATGACCCTTGATATGATGTCCAAAGCAGTTAAGTTAATCGCTGGAAAAGCCATTGTTGAGGCTTCGGGAGGTATAAAGTTAGAAAACATTGCATCTGTTGCAGAAACAGGCGTTGATCTTATCTCTATCGGTGCGATAACTCACTCTGCAATATCGCTTGATATAAGCATGGATTGCGTAATGTGTGATGAGTGATGTATTTTACGCATCACGTTCTTTTATCTGTAAAATATAAGGGGCAGATATGAACACTAATGATATTAGAGAACATTTGCTATCAAAGGCAAAATGGGTCAATCTAGAGCATACTGTTGATACCATTAAGTCAGGTGATCCGTTTAAAGAGATAAAGTCGGTTGCGGTAGCATGGATGGGAACGATGGAAAATATCCAGCTCGCACATGAGAAAGGTTGTGATCTGCTTATTACGCATGAACCTATATTTTGGCATCATTCTCAGGACGAAAAACCTGAACGTAGCCAAGCTCCCGGCATCGCAAAACAGAAATTCCTTGATGAAACAGGTCTTGTGATACTTAGAGTTCATGATATTTGGGATCCCTGGCCTAATATAGGGATACGAGATTCATGGGCGCATGGCTTAGGATTAGAGAAAATGCTTGCTGAAGATTCATCGAAATTTGTTGCGGTTTATGAGATACCAGAGATGACATTATCAGATTTTGCAAAGCACGTTGCGGAGAAAGTTCGTCCACTCGGTCAAGACAGCGTTTGGACACTTGGCGAACCTGATTGGCGTATATCCCATCCTGCTGTTGGAACGGGCTGTGGAACTCCAGGGCTTGAGATGATAAAAGAAGGTGCAGATGTCGTTGTCGTCTGTGATGATGGCTTCAGTTATTGGCATAGTGGCGAGAGATTTTATGAGATGGGCGTTGGTGTTATCATGGTCAATCATGGGACATCTGAGATGTGGGGCATAGAAAATCTTGCGCGCTATATAAAAGAAACATTTCCAAAATTAGAGGTAACTTATCTTGATAGACACCCAAAATACTGGACTATCAAAGGCTAAAAATTATGGATCAAATAGATGCTATTTATACAAATAAAGCTAATGATGGAAAAATCATCAAACTCTATCCGATGACACCTGAGGATATTTATTCATCTCCAAGTATAATAGAGGAAATAAAAAAGCATTTCACTGATATACAAAAGATTGAATTGCAGGATACAATGGATTGGTATGCAAAAACTCGCTTTTATGGTGAGGATATAAAAGTCATAGGCAAAATAGGCGATGCTTTTGAGTATGCAATCTATCAGGGCGATGAAAAAGTCGCAGAACTAGGCGCATATTCGATTGGCTGGTGGGACGAATCAAAAAGGTTAGCTTGGTGTTGGCTTGATGCGAAAGAAGGAGCAAATCCAAATGTTATTAGGGATTCACTAGATTATATTCTCAATGGCAAGAGAGTTGCTTTAATAGAGACACCTGCCAATAAAGTTAGTGGTGTAAAGATATTAAACAAGATCGCCCTATCATATAGCGGAGTTATCCCAAATAGTAATGGAAATTTGGCTGTCTTTTCATTTGTGCCTAATAAGGAAGCAAAAATTAAAAGACCTAATGGGCTAATTGAAACAGATATTATTGAAAGCGAGTTTTTTAAATGTGTCAATAATGTCGTTTATGAATACTACGTGGCAAAAGATGATATGAACCAGTCTTTAGGGATAACGGGAAGGTATAATTTTACGCATTATAAAGATGATGGCAAACCCACATCATGGCTAGGATGGACTGGTGTTCCAAAGCATTTACAGTGTAAAGGTATTGGCACGCAGATAATCAAAGCAATGATTAATGAAGCCATAAAATTAGGTTCTGAATACTATTGCATAGAAACCTATTCAGGGATGAAGGGTGAAAGCGTATATGAATCCGCCAATCATGTTTATCATAAAAAACTAGGCTTTGTCCCCATTGATTTAAATAATTTCTTTGAGGGTGAGCCGGGGAAATGTGATGGCATGAGTTTAAGGATTTATTCAAAAAGAATAACGGACAATAAAATCTAAATATTGAATATGTGGAGGGTAAAAACGTTAATGAGTGAAAAGAAGAAACCATATCCATTAGAGTTTAAGCCTGATCTGGAAGAAACCGCAAAACGTTGGGATGCCTATTATGCTGGAGATATAATTGACCGTCCTGTAGTTTGTGTTACAGCGCCAAGAGAGGGCATCAAAGGTGCAAGAGGAAGCGATTATTATGAGCGTGTCTATGGTGATATGGACGATATAATTGATAGGGCGATTCAATCCGCAAGAGCTACTTATTATGGTGGGGAATCAGTTCCTGCTTTTAATATCAGCTTTGGTCCTGATGAAATTGCTGTTTTTACAGGGGCAGAGCTAAAATTTAGCCCTGACTCTCAAGGAACAAACTGGTCTGTTCCTTATGTTGAAGATTGGGAAGAAGCGCTTCCAATAACATTAAAAGAAGATCATCCGCTTTGGCTGAGGATACTTGAATTTTATCGCAAAGCTGCTGAAAAAATGGCTGGGAAAATGCTATTAGTTCCGCTTGATCTACATACAAATATGGACTTACTTGCACCAATAAGAGGTCCTCAAAGGCTTTGTATAGATACTATTGATCAACCCGAAATGATTGACAGGGCGATGGCTGACGCAAGGGCGATATTCCCAAAGGTCTGGTATGAGATAGCAAAAGCGGGTAAAATGGATGAGTATGGTTATTGTCATGGCATTTACTCAATGGAAGGCGCAGCATATTTGCAATGCGATTTCAGTTGTATGATAAGCCCTCAGATGTTTCGTAGATGGGTGTTGCCTGCACTTGAAGAAGAAGCTGAAATAGTCAAACACGTTGTCTATCATTGGGACGGACCGGGAGCGCTAGTTCACGCTGACGATTTGATCGCAAGCAAAGGACTTCATACAATGTCTTATGTCCCGGGAACTGGCTACGGTGGTCATATTGAATATTTGGATTTGTTCAAACGGGTTCAGGCTGGCGGAAAGGCTGTTCAATTCTGGGGAAGTATTGACGAAGTAAAAAAAGCCCATAAAGAATTGAAACCAAACAAGGTTTTCTATTCAACATGGGCATCAAGCCAATCTCAAGCAGAGGAATTGCTTGAGTGGTTTGTAAAGAATACATAATATAACATAAATTCGATATAAGAATAAACCACAAGGACACCAAAACACAAAGTCTCGCAAGGGATTAAAGATTAAATATTTTAAGGTTGCATTTTTGCAACGTCAGCCTGAAATCTTGAATCCTAATTCTTGCTTTGTGCCTTGATGGTAAATATAAATTCTTATATCGAACTCACGTCTATTAATATCTGGGTGGTGGCGGAATAAATGTTGATTCAACAGGAACAGCACAACCTTTTTTTGCAGAATCAAGTATTGACAAGCAAATATCAAGGACATGATAGGCCTGTTGACCTGTGCATCTTTGAGGTGTGCCTTTTCTGATAGATTCAGCTAGTTCAAACATTGCCCTTCCCCATTCAACTCCTGCAAAAGGTTCAAGGACGAAAGGAACAGCCTTCCAATCGTTATCTCCTATATTACGAACACTTACCCCCGACTTAAAATCAACAGCAGTATCAATTATCAACGAGCCTTTTTCTCCATGAAATTCAATCCCACCCTGTCTGCTATATCCAAAGAAGTTGGTTGTTATTCGAGCTATACAACCTGAAGCGAATGTCAATATTCCAATTACTTGATCAGGAGTTGTTACCTTAAATTTTTGTCCGGCTTTTGGTCCGCTTCCGATGGTTCTCTCTGGAAGTAGTATATCTGCATAGCCAAGCGCCTTCACAACGGGGCCCAAAATAGCAGTTAATATTGTAAGTGGGTAAACGCCTACATCCAACATAGGGCCTGCGCCCGGCTGATGAAATCCCTCTGGATTTGGATGCCATTTTTCAATCCAAGACCAGTTCATTTCGGCATAGACCATCAATGGCTTGCCGATTATTTCATCATGTATGGCTTTTCTGAGTGTTTGCTGTGCTTCACCAAGAAAAGTGAATGGAGAGCAAGACAATCTAACCTTGTTCTTATCAGCAAGATCAAGCAGTTTTTTTCCGTCTTCTCTATTGGTTGCAAGGGGCTTTTCGCTGTGGACGTGCTTTCCTGCCGATAGTGCCTTTGATGATACTTCTGCGTGAGCATGATGTGAGGTAAGGTTTATTATCGCCTCAACCTCTGGGTCGGCGATTACATCATCAAATTTTTCATAGACTCGCCCGCCATAATTATTAACGAAATTCTTTGCCTGATCGGTCATAACATCAAACGCACCCATAATTTTGATTAATTCGGGCTTTGTTTTAAGGCTGCTACCATAGGCACCTGATATATTTCCACAACCTACAATCGCTACTCGCAATGGTTCAAATTCACTCATTAGATAATCCTTTTCCTAAGAAAATTTTAGTTATGTAAAGACAAACCTAAAATCATAAAAAAGCTTATTTACTCGTTACAGCGGAAAGCCAATTACTATATTTTGTGTCACGAGTATAGAAGGCATCAAATACTTTCGTCATGGCTTTCGCAACCTTCATACAATCGTTCTCTGTCCACCATTGATTTACTCCAACGGAAACATGCCTTCTTGTAAGATCGATGGTTTTTGGACACATATCGAAATAATAGTTAACCTTTGCTGCTTCGCCTGCTTTTGGACAATCCCAAGGGCATCCATCGGAAGTAGCAGGAACTTTGTTTAATATCATTTCCATATATTGATAATAGTGCCAGTCTGGATTTGTGCTTGTGCCTCTTGTACCAGCACCAACGCCTTCTGCGCTCAATGCGGATGCTATTTTTTCTGCTTCTTCTGGCGATGATGGCAAGAAACCTATGCTATGTCCCATCTCACCATCTATATCATGGATCACCCTTGGTTTGATTTCTTTATAAGTAGGTAAATTGGACATTATGAGTTTCTTATTTTTTCGCCATCTATCAAGCTGGGCTTCCATTTTTCTAAATTGGACAAGTTCAATTGTTCCTTCTAATTCTGACATACGGTAATTAACTCCGCTAAATAATTCACCTTCCCAGCGTGCAGGTGCGAATCTATCAGGTCGCCATAAACCGCCCGCTTCTGCCCATCCTTGCGCCCTTGCGAATAACTTATCGTCATCAGTCATCACAAGACCACTTTCTCCGCCACCAGTTACTTTATATGAGCTAATGCTAAAACAGCCGATATTACCAATAGTGCCTACTCGCTTACCTTTGAACCTCGCCCCACATGATTGCGCGCAATCTTCGATAACGATTAATTTATGACGTTTTGCAATATCCATAATTGCATCCATATTACAGACATATCCGCTCATGTGAACAGGTGCAATAGCTTTTGTTCTGGGTGTAATCTTTTTCTCAATATCGTTAGGGTCGATAGTCATAGATTCGTCAATCTCTGCCCATATTGGAACACCTCTTGCAACGACAACTGCCATAGCAGTCGCAGCGAAAGTATAACCAGGGACGATAACTTCATCGCCACAGCCAATATCCGCAGCAACATAGGCAGTATGTAAAGCGGCTGTTCCAGATGAAACACCCATAACGTTTTTTATATCAAACAATTCACGGACATAGTTCTCCATCTGAGTTACTTTTGACTCTGGATTATTAAAGTGAACCAGAGAAGGACTTATATCCACATTTTCAATGATTTTCTTTATCTTTTCAATTATTTCTGGTGGATAACCCCATGTATCAGCCATTTCTAGAAGTTCTTCATGACCAATTTTAGGATTTCCTTTTCCCTCAAAACTATCAATTGCTTTTGGTCCTCCGTTTACAGCTAATTTGCTTTTGTCCATACTAATCTCCTTAATATAATAGGTATTATTTATTTCATAAGATTTTTATCATAAAAAATATGATACTTTTTAAATAGTGTAGTGTCAAGGCAAAAAATAATCACTTTTGCTTGTATATAGTTGAAATATATACATATTATATGTTAAACTATACATAATCATAATATCAATAACTTAACCAAACATGGATCACAATATAATGATTGATAAAGGAAGCGATAAACAAAATATAAGAAATGTATCTTCGAGAGCTATAATAATCGGTCTTTTGCTTGTTATAGTAAATTCCTATTGGGTCGCAATTGCAAGCGAACAGTGGTATTGCTTGTTTACACTAATAAATCCCTTCTCAAATGCAATTTTCTCACTTTTAATATTAATTATCTTTAGTTTCCTGTTAGGCAAGCTCTCAAATAGGCTTGCATTTTCCACTCAGGAATTACTTGTTGTTTACATCATGGTTACTATGGTTTCAACTATATCGGGTCATACAACCATGACCCCGCTTTTAGCAACATTGACTCATCCTTTTTGGTTTGCTTCTCCTGAAAATGAATGGCAAAATCTATTCTGGCGATATATACCATCTTGGTTTGTTGTTTCTAATATAGATATTCTTAAAGGTTATTTTAACGGTGATTCAACAATACACACTATTGAAAATCTAAAAGCATGGATAATTCCCATAATAACATGGTCATCATTTATATTTTTCGCTTATTTCTCTTTGCTTTGCATTGTCTCTGTTGTTCGAAAGCAATGGATAGAAAACGAGAAATTGAGTTACCCTATAATACAACTCCCTTTGGCAATGGGTAAAAGGCGGGATTTCTTTAATTCGAAGCTAATGTGGATTGGGCTTGCTGTTTCTGCTTCTATCAGAATACTAAACGGCTTCCATGACCTTATACCTGCGATTCCTCAGATACCATATACATATCAGATTGATCAGTTTTTCACTGAAAAGCCTTGGAACGCAATTGGATATACGACCATGTATTTTAATCTTGGTATTGTCGGCTTAACATACTTTATGCCCTTGAATCTTTCTTTTTCATGCTGGTTTTTCTTTTGGCTTACCAGAGTTGAAAGAGTTATTACAAGCATTATTGGTTGGAATAATCTTTATCTTGATGAAAGGGCTTCTGGTGGATGGATCGGGATCGGATTTATTGCGATATGGCTTGCAAGAAGGCATCTTATTATGTTTTTTAAGCATATTATAGGAATTTCGCATATAGACGACTCCAAAGAGCCTATGAGATACAGATCGGCAACACTACTTTTTATATTGAGTTACATTTTTTTATTTATCTTTTGCTATCTTGCTGGTATGTCTATATGGGTTATTTTTGTGTTCTTTGTTTTATATTATATCATCGCCATATCGATTTCTAAAGTGCGTGCAGAATTAGGACCTCCTTATCATGAAGTAATCAACATCAATCCAAGAGGTATGATGGTTCGGATGTTCGGCTCAAATCGCTTGCTGGGAGAAAATCTGACGATATTATCTTTCCTTTATCCCCTTAATCGCTGTAACAGGGCGCATCCTATGCCATGCCAGATAGAGTCCATGAAAATTGCCGAACAGGCAAATATAGACAGCAAAAGGCTGATATATGCAATGACTCTTGCAGTTGGTTTAGGTTCTTTTGTTTCTTTTTGGTCATATCTTCAGATTACATATCATTATGGCGTTTTGGGTAAATTACAAGGTTGGATAGGTGGCGCCGCATGGGAAGTATATAACCCTTTGCAAACTTGGTTACAATATCCACAGGGAACAGATGGCAAGGCGATGGGATTTATGGGTGTTGGATTTGCATTTGTCCTATTGCTTCAATTCTTACGCACTAAATTTATATGGTGGCCTTTATACCCATCTGGTTATGTCCTTTCTGGTGGTGGTTGGGGGGGCATGATATATTTTTGGTTTCCTGTAATGTTGAGCTGGTTTATAAAATCATTGATATTGAAACATGGCGGATTAAAAACACATAGAAAGGCTGTTTTTTTCTTTTTAGGTCTTGTTTTGGGTGATTTCACAATGAGAAGCATTTGGAGTATAGTAAGCCTAATCTTAAATGTCTATATGCCTTCCTCTGGCGCAGGTTGGAACTAAATTTTATACCATTTTCAGTTTGAAATGTGATTCATAAAAAATTCTATTGTCCCATAGTCTCATAAGCCCAAATAGGCATCTTTACTCTTTTACATTTTGTTTCTGAATCTTTAAAACAGAACGTCCGTTGGGTCCGTCAAGAATAACCTGATTTTCTGTGATGTCTATAACTTTTGAGTTCCCGATTGCCTCGCCTCTGGATATATAATAGCTTTTTTTATTTGTTACATCTTCGATAATTGCCTTTGATGATTCTCCGATACCAAAAATCCCTGTTAAAACAAGGTCTGATTTTATTTCTACAGGTGTAATTCCTAATGGGCGAAAGAGATTTTTTTGTGAAATTAAGCTTATATAATAAGATAAAGGTAATTGTCGTCTAAATGATCCCTGTATTGCCTTTGGATTCTTCGTAATATGGACTATTCCACCTTCAGTAATCCAAAAATATCCAGCTCCATTTAGTTTTTGTTCCAAACTTTCTTTTATCTGTTTTGGTGATTGGTTATTTAAATCCAAATCTACCATACCATCGATATTTCCATCGACAATGATTTTAATACCCAATGATGAACTTACAATGGCAATAGCATCTCTAATATTTACCATTTCATTATCAATCTGAGTTTTCGCTATGTTTGGAATCAATACAATACCTATAATTAACAATGAAAAAACAAGAAAAAATGTAATTAATTTCATTTTATATTTAATGAATCATGAATTTCGAAGACAAAATTACTGGATATTGAAATTGTCCTCATCAACATCGGCAATTCCACCTTCCCAATCCTGATGAATTTTTTCCCTCCATTTCCTTAATAGTATTAGCTCATGCCTTCTTTCTATGTCCTCTTCACTAAAACCACGTTCTCTATAAAAATTTTGGATCTTTTCCATTGCGTCATTAATGAAATCCATAGCAATAGCATAATTTTTATTCTTCAATGATTCTAAACCTGCAGCTCTGGTTCTTTCCATTATTACAAAAGGTCTATATTGTTCATGATTTTCAACATAATCATTATCATTACAGTATTTCTTGATAATATCCATTAGGCAAAGATTGTGTTCTGCATCTCTTTTTGCTCTTATATAGTCATTTAAGGCAAAAAAACACACACGACGATTGTAGTATTGCATTATTTCTACATCTAGGTCTTTTAGGTCTTGCTCTGTTAAAGAAAATTCGTTATTTTCATCATCAAGCTTCTTGAAGTTGGCAATTAATTTTTCATAATAGTCCAAAAGCGATTCTTCTCCATTGGGCCTTTCCCCATCAGGCCTGCCGTCTGCTTCCATTTGAAGTATCCCAAGACTTACCCTTATTTGTATTTTTTCTTTGTTATCATCACCGTTTATTATCCTGATAAAACCTGATTTGTGGTTATAATCCCAATTCTTTAGTATATCTCCTATGTCTTTATTCACAAAGTATCACCTTCCATAAATCCAATTATAATCATTTTATCTAATCAAAAATAACTATATCACCAATAGGATTTACTGTCAACGAAAAATGTATAAAACCAAGCATAAAGTATTCAGCAAGGTAAGCGTAAATTGACTTTTACAAAACTAATATGATATAATAGATAAGAATTTCTCTACCGAGTTAAATATTTATAGAACTTAGATTAAGTAGATTTGTATAATGTCAATATAATAACTCAAACCTTTCTGCTTAGTCCATCTCATCATCATTCTGTTTATAAAATCAATTCGGTTAAGCATTAATTGCAATTATCATATTTTTTATAAGAATTTCAAGCATATAGATATATGGGTATGAGGAGGAAAAAATAATGCCATTTAATAGTAGAATACTGGATGCTGGAAACGTGGCAAAACCAGCTCAAATTCCCTTTCATCCTGCCGTTATTATTGGTCTAGGTGGAACAGGGAAGCAAATTTTATTGAATCTTAGACAAAAGTTCTTTAATATATATAACAGACCTGACCTGCCAACTATTGCATATTTGTATATTGATACTGTAAACAATATATATGGATCAGACTACATAGAAGACATAAAATTTAAACCTAATGAAATAGTTGATGCGCAAATCTCACCAGAAGACTTTTCTAATTATTTCCAAAAAGAGAACAATTATCCTAATGTATTCGAAGCACTGAAATCATATAAGGCCTTGGCTAATGGCACAAAGGCATGTAGATTGTTGGGACGTTTGGGATTTTTTCACGCATTTGATCTTATCAATCATAGGCTAAGTAATCATCTTAGTAAAATACAATCACTTACATCAATGAATGAGATGGACGAGATAGCAAAAATTGACACAACAAAGGTGAATATCTATATCGTTTCATCAATCGCTGGTGGAACAGGCGGTGGAATGTTCCTTGACATGGCATTTTTTATTAAAAGCATTATACAAAATGCCAATATATATGGGTTTATCGTTCTGCCCTCATTTTTTACAGATGATTATAATAACAGAATATATGCGAATGGATACTCAGCACTTAAAGAATTAGAGTTTTATAGCTCAAGGAAAGATATAGCTTCCAAACCAAGTGAAAATATATTTAATGAATTCAGCGCAGAATGGAAAATAGATGATAAAAAACTCATTAGTGGACCTCCGTTTAATACTTGTTATTTAATAGATAATTGCAATTTTAATTATGATTTACCAATATCTGATCAGCAACGTGAAATTTTTGATATGATTGCTGAAGCAATATTTATTGATTTTTTGCCTGATAAAGACTTATTTGCATTGAGAAAAAGAAGTATTCGTGAAAGCCTTGTCCCAACGATATTAAATGATATGAAATACGAATACCTTGATAGCAAGGGTAATACAAGCCATAATGAAATAAGATCATGTCGTTATTCAACTTTTGGTTTTTCTAAAATATATATGCCAATTAAACGTATAGAGAATATATGTTCATATAAGCTTAGTGAAGACCTTGTTGAGCTTTGGCTCAAAGAAAATCCTGTAACAGATAAATTGAAAGATGAAATAAAAGACGATTTATTACCCAAATTGGGAATGAAGATGAATGATATTTCTTCATCGGATATATTTTTTGCATTAAGCAAAATTGGTGATGATAATATAGCTGAAATTATTTATCAATGGGCATCTCAACAAGAAAAAGCTTGTGTTGATAAGATAAATTCAAAGTCTCGTGATATAAGCGGATTTATATCAAAGATGTTTGATGAATATATGAATCTTAATTATAGAGATAGTGAAGGACAATTTTTGCAGAACATCACTATAAAGAATAAAAGTGATTTAATACAGAAAATTCATGACAGAATACGAGACGAAACAGCTAAAATGCTTGATGAACGTGAAAAAGGGATTTATTTTACAATAAAAAATCTTAATGTAGTATCTGAATTTTTAAATGAATGGATAAAATCTTATGAAGAAGACCATAATAGCTCTGAAATAAAGGCAAATGAAATTTATAAAGATATAGACAAAACATTGCAGTTAATAAAGGAATCAGAAAAATCATGGCTATATCGCAAATCGGTTTTAGTAACGCATTCAAAAACGATATTTGATATTATAAAATCATATTTAAATATGCGTGCCAGAATGATGATTGATAAAACAGCATCAGAAATATGCACAGAGTTAAAAACCAAAATAGACGATATAATAAATGAAATAAATAATCTTATAACATCACTAAATGTCCTAAAAAGCATACTACATGAAAAATATGAGTCCTATGATAAATCAGGAACTGGAATTATCAATCTTGATATTTATAAAAAGGGTGAGTTTATAGATTTATATCGTCTTAATGATCAGCTTATAAATGAAAATACTCTTGAAGCTTTGAATAGTGATTTTTTCTTAAGCACTAAGATCGATGGTTTGCTTGAACTTAAAAATATTCTCAATGATAAAGGAATGCAATATGTCGAAAGCCAAATACTAGATTTTTGTAGATTAAAGTTTGCTAATATAAAATCTCAAGAAAAGGCAGATGTCATAAAAAAACTATCAAAACAATACCCAAATGAACAATATAAGCAATTGGTTGAGGGATTATATAAGATGGGTAGCGGATGGTTAAAACAGGGATCGCATTTTATAGGCGATGTAAGGGCAATTAGTAACATTAAATCAATGGCTTATCTTGGTATAGCAAGCAAGCAAGATGATGAATATGGCGAATTCATTAGGCTTTTTAAGAGCATTAATGACGAAATAGAGCGTGTAAATACAGATAGCACAAATGTATGTTATTATTCGGAATGTGCGGGGATCCCGCTTGTATATATAGCGAATCTGGATAAATACAAACAGTGCTATATGGAGATTGCAGATCAAGACCTACCCGCTTTTCATGTCGACGATACAAAATATCCAGATATAATGCTTAATACAGAAGAAGAGATCGCCGTTTTGAGAGAGGCAAGCAGGATATTTTTGACATCTACAATTCTTGGCATATTAAATGTATCTATTAATGACGATGGCAAAATTATCTATGATTATGCTGGTTTGGATGGAAAAATTTTGCATCTAGGCACAGAAAATTCAGTAGTTGAAGCAATAAAATCAAATTTTGATCTCCGTCTGGAGCTAGATCACAAAGTTACAGATATTATTGATAATTTTGACAATATAAAGCTTATCCAGTATTATGTGATAATTGGTTATTGGATTGAAAAGTTATTTAGTCCAAGATCATATAAAATTGGTAATGAGGTTATTGAAATATTGACTTTTGAAAATAGAATACTAACTACAATTCAAGACGAGATAAAACAAAGGCTTCTAAATACCATATCAGAGGAAAACTTTAATAAGCAACTTTCCTTAATGGTGAAAAAGATTAATGATTTTTCATTCATGATCGATAATAGAAGGATAATTAAAATAAAGAATTAATTTGGAGGGAAGATGAACAAAAAGATTTTTTTAGTTGCTTTGCTTATAATGGCAGGTATTATTTTGGGTTTAATTGTCTTTTATCTGCCAAAGGCAATCGCAACCCCTGCGAATGCGAAGTATATTCCCGATAAAAGGTGTTATCTATGCCATAAAGAGCAAGCAAAAAGTCATATAAAAGATAAACATGCAAATAGCTTCAAAAGCCTTACAGATAATAATCAGGAGGATAATCCCAAATGTTTAATTTGCCATACAACAGGCTATGGAAAACCCGGCGGATTTGTTGATAAAAGATCAACACCTGAGTTAAAAGATGTTGGATGTCAGGCATGTCACGGACCAGGTAGTGCGCATGTCGAGCTTGGACTTAGCAAAGAGCAAAAAAGGCAGACTATCGATCTAAATGTATCCAATTCGTGTCTGAAATGTCATGAAATTCACAAAGAACATATTGATATAAAAAAGAAATAAGGCTTTTTTATTATATAGGGAAAGGAATAAAAATGTCGGTATTAAAATTCCTAAGTTCTGTAAAATTCACGATAATTATTTTGATCTTAATTGCTATTATTTCTGTTATTGGCACATTAGTTACGCCAAGAATAGAAAATAAAATAATTAAGGCACTTCAATTGGATATTATTTACCATTCATATCTTTTTAGGATTTTACTTGCCTTATTTTGCCTGAATTTATGTTTATGTTCCGTTAAGAATATAAAATCCTTGTCGCATCTGTTTTATGTTACTGATAAGGTAGTTGACAAAACAGAATTAGATAATCATTCTTTTTATCAAAAAAATGAACTCAATAAAGGTGATATGGATCCCAAGATGCTATATTCACTAATTCAATATAACCTCGTTCGCAGGCTGTTCTATAGACTGAAATTCTCGAATGAAGAAAAGGGTTTATATTACTTTGAAAAAGGTTTGATTAGCCGATTAGGACCAATAATAACCCATGTGAGTATAATAATCATCATAATCGGAGGGATAGTAGTTGGTTTTACAGGATTCAAGGAATATAGAAATATACCTGTTGGAGAAGTAATAAATATCCCAAATGCTGACTTTAAGGCAAAGGTGGAAGATTTCAAGATAGAGTTTTATCCTGATTCCAATACACCAAAACAATATATAACAAAATTAACTATAATAGAAAATAGCAATCCAGCTATAACAAAAGACATTATGGTAAATCACCCTCTGAAATATAAAGGCATAAAGTTTTTTCAGTCTGCCTATGGTGTGATAAATACAGTGGGTGTAGAGTTAAGCAAAGAAATTTCTGATGGTTCAAAATCAGTAATCGGCGAATATAATATTGAGGAAAATTCATCGGTAAAGATTCCAGATACAAATCTCGAGATAAAGCTACTTTCCTATGTGCCTGACTTTGTTATGGATGATGCGGGTCGTGTTTCTAGCAGATCATCACAGCCGAGAAATCCTGCGGTATTATTAGAACTTTTTGATAACAACCAAAGCAAAGGCAAAGCATGGAAGTTTTTGAAATATCCTTCATTCAAGGCTTCACCAGAATCAGAATATATTATGGAGTTTGTCTCTATTTTCCCCTCAAAATATTACACACGACTTCAAATAAGCCGAGATTCTGGTATTTCAATTATCTGGATCGGCTCAATATTAATGATTATAGGCCTATTTGTTGCGTTCTTTTTTTCACACAAAAGATTATGGGTTAAATTTTCATCAGAAAACAATATAAATGTTTTAGAAATAGCTGGAACGTCCTATAAAAACAGATCGGGATTTGAGAAAGAAAGCGATCTGATATTGAGATTGCTTCAAAAATGAAATAATTGGAGGTGGTAATACTGCGTTTTTTTGATTCCAATAAACCGACATTTGATAAATATGGAGGTTATTATCATCTCCGAATAAAAAACGCAAAAGATATTTATCGTCTTTTAGACCTTGCTGATGGACGCTGGATGGCTACAAGCTGTCCGTTATTCGGTTTGAATGTTGATCCTGCCTTTTTGAAATTCCTTGATGCAGATGGTAACGGCAGGATTATAAGTGCAGAAGTCCGCAATGCAGTTCAATGGATATTCAAGTGTCTCAAACCATCTGATACATGGTTACAACACAAAACAGCGCTTCCCCTTAATCTTCTCAATACATCTGATCCAGAAGCAAATATACTTAAAGATACAGCATTATTAGTGCTAAAAAATCTTGGCATAATGGATTCTGATGAAATCACACTAGAACAAATTCGTAATCGTCAGAAAATCATGGCTCAAGCGGATTATAATGGTGATGGTGTCATCCCTCCAGAAGTTGTTAAAGATGCCGATACATCCCAGTTTGTTAGAGATATTATTTCTGTTATTGATGGGGTTAATGATGCAAGCGGATTAAAAGGGATAAATGAGGCAATATTAGCCCAGTTCTTGAATGAAGCCCAATTATATTTGGAATGGTATAATAAAGGTATCATTTCCGAAGGTCAAATCGAGACTAAAATAATGCCTTTTGGATTAAATACTCCCATTATGTTTCAGATAACTGATGGCATACGGGGCAAAATAGAGCAATTCTTTGCACAATGCTCATTTATAAGGTATAAAAAGCTGTTTTCAGAAACGATTAATTTGCAGAGATCTGATGTTGAAAATCTTGATTATAATGATAAAAACGCAATATTAGAATATCTGGGCAAATCTCCAATTGCTAAACCAAATCCAGAAGGACTACTGCCACTGACCGATGGGATAAATGATGTTTATTATAAACAGATTATAGCTTTTAGAGAACAAGTTATTATCAGGGTTTTTGGTGAAGAAATAGAAAAAATAGATGAAAAACAATGGCATTATATATTAGATAAATTCTCTGCTTATGAAGAATGGATTAAATCTAAACCAAATACTACTGTTGAGAAGCTTGGCATTGATAAAATAAAGGAATATCTAAGTTCAGCTTGTATATCAACTATTCGTGAATTAATAGAGATAGATAAATCCTTGTTTGAAGAAATTCGGCAACTCCAAAACCTTGAAAAGCTTTTACTTTATCATCAATGGCTATATGAATTTGTTAATAATTATGCAAGTTTTCCGCATTTGTTTTCAATTCAAAATCGTGCAATGTTTGAGATGGGAACACTAATTTTAGCGGGTCGTGAGTTTAGCTTTAGCGTTAAGGTAGAGAATGTCGCAACACATTCTAATTTAGCAAAGAATAGCGGAATATGCCTTATATATCTTCATATAACAGGAGCAAATCCAGAAGAAGCCTTTAATATAGTTGTGCCTGTAACAAAGGGAGGAACATCTGGATTATATGTCGGAAAAAGGGGGGTATTCTTTACAATATATGGCAAGGAATATGATGCGCAGATAATACAAATGGTAGAAAACCCTATTAGCCTATGGGAATCCATAAAAGAACCCTTCCGAAAGGTTTTTTTAATGATCGGGGCAAGATTCGCCCAGATTTCTTCTGCTATACAAAAGGAATCAGAAAAAGTCATAACTACAACCACCATAGATCAAACTGCTATACAAAAGGGAATAACAGAGGTTCAGCAAGCTCCGTCTGACTCCCAAAAGATAACTCAACCGACTTTGCCTACCACTCAGCCAACATCACAGGAAATTTCAAAAACTACTGGAAGCGCAAGAGATGTAATGATTGGTGTTGGTTTCCTTGCCGCTGGGCTTGGGACTGCATTAAAATTCCTTGCAGATACAGCGAAGCAATTAACACAACCAGAAACTCTCAGAATGTTACTTGTTATGATTGGCATATTTTTGATAATAACTATTCTTATTACTGGATTTAATGCGCTTAGGAAGCTACATCAGCGTGATTTAGGTATATTGCTTCAGGCTTCAGGTTGGGCAATTAATGGAAAAATGCTTTTGATAAGACCGATGGCAAGATTTTTCTGCCGAAAAGTCCGTATACCAAAAGGGGCATACAAACAAAGGAAAGAACTCCTTAAGCCTATTGAGCGTCTTGCTAGGAGAATTCAATCAAATTCTGAAAAGATGAACAAACAATGAGACCATTTTTTATAATGCTCTATTGCAGAATATCTGTTGATAAGCCCTATTGAGAAAATATACCTTTTATAGTATACTCAATATAGATATGACAATATATATAGTGAAATACTTGATGAGTGTTACGTTTCACCCATCACTTTTCACGCATTACGTTTTACCCATTACATAATATTTCAGGAGTATTTAATATGAAATATAGAAGCACTTTTATCATTATAGGTTTTCTTTTAATTATTTCATTATTTTTTATCGGTTGTGGTGAAGATGTTAATAATATTCTTTCTCCCGAAACGCTTAATGTTACTGCCTTAAATACAAGCCAAACGACTATCGGAGTTGGTGATACTATGACTGTTGAAGCATCTTTTGTTTATTCAGGTGATATAACAGTTCTAATGTTTACATGGTCAGCGACTGGTGGAAAGATTCGTGGTTCTGGAAGCACCGTTGTTTATGAGGCACCGAACTCGCCCGGTAGTTATTCTATCAGTGTTAAAGTTACCGATGGAGCAATATCATCAGGAAAAACAGTTACAATAAGAGTGACTCAAGAATCAACAACACCTTCTATTATTGTAGATCAAAATACATATTGGTCTGCGGAAGCTGTTAAAGATAAATTGGCGTATGATGTGAAAGTAACAAAAATCGCTACTGGAAAAGTGACTCTGCATTTTGAGATAACACAGGATAAAGATGATTTTGATGCACAATTAAGCATAGAAATTGATGGTAAAGTAGTTTTGCCAAGAATGTTTATTGGTGCAGAACAGCCATCAACAGGCAAGGTCACTGTTCGTGATATTGATGTATCAAAAGTAATTAACGCACCTGCACGCTATACAATCAATCTCTATATTGAACCCGGCAACAGGGCTAGGAATGGTTGGCTATTAAATGAGTTGAAGCTTGTTGGAGTAGAAGGTTCATCAGACCCACAACAATAATGAAAAATAGATAAATTGAAGATAAGGAGTAGCCAAATGAGAACAATATGTTTTTTTACAGTTATTTTGCTTTTTTCCCTATTTACCTTCGTTTATGCGGACACAGTTCCATCTCAATCACTAGATTTGGAATTTATTTCTGCGATTTTTTCACCTGATAGTTCTATATTTGCTATTAATACCCCAAAAGGTGTTCATTTATACGATGCTATTTCGCTTATAGAAATCACATTTATAGAAACACTTGCCCCAATTACAACTAACAGTTTTAGTCCTGATGGAAATTTGCTTGCATCTGGCAATAATAGTAATGATGTGATAATATGGGATGTCAAGAATCGCATGGAACTTGCAACGCTTGTTGGGCATAAATCAAGGGTATCTTGTATATGCTTTAGCTCTGATGGAAATCTATTGGCAACTGGAAGTGAAGACGGAATGGTAAAACTATGGGATGCAAAGACTCGTTTGGGTATTGCTAACTTTGAGGGTCATACAAGTAAAATTACATCTCTCAATTTCAGCCAAAATGGCAGATTCCTGATAAGCGTTAGTTCTGATAATATGCTAAAACTATGGGATCCAAAAAGCTATACGGAATTGGCTACTTTGAAAGGAACAATCGATTGGACATTATCACCAAACTACATTCCAGATATGACCCTTGTTCCTAAAAGGCGGACTTTTAGAGAGACATTAAAACTCAGTGATTTAAGGCTTTCTTCACCGTCAATTGTCGCTGGAGATACGACGACTATAGAAGCTTTGTCATTATACAGCGGAGATGAAACCGCCCTTTCGCATAACTGGTCTGCTAGTGCAGGATTTATTCAAGGCGATGGCAACAAGGCGATATATATGGCTCCAAGAGAATCGGGGGTTTATTCTGTTAATGTAAAGGCAACAGACGGAATGGTATCTTCGGAAAGAACCGCCGAAATTGATGTTAAGCAAGGAACACCAGAATCATCGATATTGCTTGTTAGCAATGCTTATTTTCCTGCCCAAGCGATGAAAGATAAATTGACATATAATGTCACTATCAACAAAATTCCCGGAACAAAGGTTCTTCTTCATTATGATATAACCCAAGATAAAGACAAATTTGATACATTTCTTAGTATAGAAATTAACCAAAAATTTGTGCTTCAGGATATGGCAATTGGTAATGAACAGCCATCTACAGGGATCAGAACCAACAGAGACCTTGATGTTACTAATGTCATTACCAAACCCGGACAATACACAATCACATTTTATATTAGACCGGGCGACAGAACGGAAAACGGTTGGCTCATGAATGAGGCAAAATTAATAGGCGTTGATGGATCAATTTAGGGGGGGATAATGGAAACAGGAAAAGTTGTAACTATCTTTGGAAGTTCAGGGGCAAGACCAGATGGGAACACATACAAACAGGCATTTCAACTAGGTGAGTTATTGGCTCAATCAGGTTTCGTTGTTTGTAATGGTGGTTATGCTGGTATTATGGACGCATCTGCTCATGGTGCAAAGCTGGCTGGTGGAAAGACAATCGGTATAACAACAGAAGTTTTTAATTCAAAGCCTGTTAGCCCGTGGCTTGATGAAAAAATAAAAACAGACGATTACATACAAAGACTTGATAAACTAATAAAATCAGCAGATGCCTTTATTATATTAAAAGGTGGTATCGGGACTCTATCAGAACTTACTCTTGTTTGGTGTTTGAATGTTATAGGTGAAATCCATAAACCAATCATACTTGTTGGCGACTATTGGAAAAAAGCTATTGATAAAATGCAAAAATGCCTTCTTATTGATGAGTGCTAGGCAGGCTCTGACTATTGTTGACACTCCGAAGGGCGCAGTAGAAATTTTAAGAAGATTAATGGTTTGATTTAATTGGTTTTGAAATAATGGCGATATTTTTCGGTCCCTTAAAATCCAAAGTTATTCTCTCAAAACTGACTAAATTTTGGCTATAAAAGCCCTCTATTGCAGATAATAGCTCTTCTGTCCCTAATTTCTCCTTACTCCAAAAGTTACAGCAAGGGATCATAACAATAGGTTTTATCAAGGCAGATTTTGCTAGTTCCTGCATTGCTTCGTCAGGATGCAAGCCTATCAATAAATCGTAAAATCCTGCCATATTCGCAGTAAATTCTTCTTTTCGATGATTGATGCCTTTCAGGGCAATTGGACGAGGATCAATCAATTCACAGATAAAACTTCCCTTTTTTGAAAGAATCCTCGTCAGTAATCCCTGACCTCCAGCAACATCAGCGATATATTTAACATTTCCGCTAAATCTCTCAATAATAAAATCAGCGACAACTTCGAAACGTCTTGTATCGCCCTGTAAGAGATGTTGTTTTCTACTCATAGTTCTCAATGCGTAAAACGCATCACGTTTTACGCATTACGCTTCACTTTTCACGGTCTTATTACAGTTCCATCTAAACGCCTTATCGGAGACCATGCACCATTTAGCGGATCTGATGATGGGAACGGATACTTCTTTGCCAATTCCTCATCTACATCAATACCAAGTCCCGGAAGATCATTAGACCACATATAGCCATCTTTTATTTCAGGACACCCCGGAAACACTTCTCTAGTTCTTTGACCGAATACATGCTGTTCCTGAATACCAAAATTATAACATGCGAGATCAAGGGCTAAATTAGCAGCATGTCCAACAGGTGAAACATCGCCCGGTCCGTGCCATGCGGTTCTGACACCGAAATATTCGCCAAGTGCTGCGAGTTTTCTGGCTGGGCTTATACCACCTATCTGTGAGATATGAACACGAATGAAATCAAGCAATCTGTCTTTGATCATCGGCACATACTCAAGAGTATTATTGCAAAGTTCGCTAATAGCCATAGGTGTACTCGTTTGCTGTCTGAGTATTCTTAAATATTCAATATCTTCGGGTGCAAAGACATCTTCAAGGAAAAACAAGCGATATTTTTCCAGTTCCTTTGCGAGATTTATAGCCTGAATCGGTGGTATACGTTCATGGACATCATGCAAAAGTTCAATTTCATAGCCTAGTTTGTTGCGAAGATGCTCAAACATTTTAATAACGGTATTCACATAAGGCGTTGGCTCAAAAGTTGCCTGATTTGGATTTATAGGCTTCCATACTTTCCCTGCTGGTTTGCCTCCGCCAGCACCATAAGTAGAATAGCCCGGTATAGAAACTTGCACTCGAACATGACGATAGCCTTGCTCGATAAATCCTAAAACGCTGTCTGTTAGTTCCTCAAAATCACGTCCTCCAGCATGTGCATATAAATCAGCAGCGTGTCTGCATTTGCCTCCCAAAAGCTGATAGACTGGCATATTTGCCCTTTTGCCCTTAATATCCCATAAAGCCATATCTATACCGCTAAGAGCATTATTAAGGACGGGTCCATTTCGCCAATAGGAGCTAACAAAGGCTGATTGATATATATCCTCAATATTATCAGGGTCTTTACCAATCAAGAACGGCTTTAAGTATTCATCAACAGCGGTTGCAACCGCCAAAGGTCTTTGTGTGAATGTTGCACATCCTAATCCATAGATTTCTGGTTCATTGGTCATGACCTTTACAACAACAAGCCTGATCCCATCAGGCGCAGTAAGGATCGTCTTTACATCAGTGATCTTTAATGCAGGTAACCCATTAGGCATTTTTTATCTCCATTATGTTATGTTGGAAATCTTCTAAATTCCCTGTATGCAGTCTGAATTATAGAAATAATGATTGAAGCCATCGGAACAGCAGCAACTAAACCCAAAAGTCCAAATGTTTTTCCTCCCGCAAAAACGACAAACATTGTAACAAGTGGATGTAAATCAACACTCTTGCCAACGATGAATGGAATAAGAATCACATTATCGATAATCTGAAGAATGATTAGAAATACAGCAGTTATTACCCCATGAATTATATCAAATTGGTATATAGCCAATAATACTGGTGGTATGGCTATACCAACAGGCCCAATATATGGTATAAGATTAGCAAATCCTGCGATAATTCCAATGAGAATTGCGTATTTTATACCTAATATATGTAATCCTATTGGTGTTAATATTGATAAAATTAGTGATTCTGCGATTTTTCCTCTTATGTATCTTCCAATCTGACGGTCAATCATGTGAAATAGGTCAACGGTTATGTCTAAGTATCTTGATGGAATTATCCTTAAAGCAGACTTTTTTATTGAACTACCATCTTTAAGAAGAAAAAAAGTTATAAATGGAATAATAAATATTGAGACAATTAACCAGAGGATTCTACCACTATAGCTGGTAAGTGTTCTAATTAACTGACCGATATAATTCAATGCCCATGATGCTATATTGTTGATACTCTTATTGATGTCAATCTGAGATTTAAGATCGTAATTTTCAAGCATGGGAATTACTTCAGAAATCTGTTTTTGAATATCTTCTATGCTTAAAAGTAGATTCTTACTAAAACTGGGATCTGTAAGGCTATCTTGGATGCTATATTGCATTGTAATTAGTTCATTCCAGATCATTGGCAGAAATATCAAAGCACAAGTTATAATTATTCCAACAAACAAAAGGTATAGCAAGCCAACAATCAGTGTTCTGTTAAGTCCCTTTTTTTCAAAAAAACGAACCGCAGGGCTTATGATGTAAGAAAAAAGAAAAGCCAAAACAAATACACCAAAAACCTGTCGAAAGCGATACATCACCAAAAGAAATATGGCAATAACCATGATTATAGCGGATATAGATATTATTTTGAGATAGAATACTATTTGTTTGTCTGGTGGTATCTTAAAATATATTTTATCGTCTTTGCTTTCTATATCTTTTTCTTTCATCTCTTTTATACCATTCCATACATTTTCCTGACAGAGACAATCTTTTCTGTTATATCATCTGGCACTTTATCGTATCTGGAAAATTCCATTGTAAAGAAGCCTCTGCCTTGTGTTATTGATCTTATCTGTGTTGCATACTTAAACATTTCTGCTAAAGGAACTTCTGCATTTGCTGCTTCGCCGTTTATTCTGCTTTCGACATTGTGAACTTGCGCACGTCTTGTATTTAGATCACTTAGCACTTTTCCAAGATAATCAAGAGGAACAATGATCTGCGCTTTCATTATAGGCTCAAGAAGTATGGGGTTGCACTTTTTTACAGCCTCTGTAAAAGCTATTGAACCAGCTATCTCAAAAGCCATCTCTGACGAGTCAACCTCATGGAATGAACCTCCCATAAGTGTTACTTTTATATCTATCACAGGATAACCTGCAAGAGGTCCGTTTTCACTTGCTCCTTTTGCCCCTCTTTCAACATAATGAATAAAGTTTGACGGAACTTGGTCGACAGGGGCGTCATTAACAAACTTAAACCCAGAACCTCTCGGCAATGGCTCAAGTTTTAGCCAAACATCGCCATATTGACCACGTCCTCCTGTTTGTCTTATATACTTGCCTCTAGCTCTATTTGTTCTTGTTATAGTCTCTTTATAGGCAACCTGTGGAGTTCCGACATTAACCTTAACTCCAAATTCCTTGATCATCCTATCTGCAATTACTTCAAGGTGAAGCTCCCCCATACCAGATATTATTCTCTGACCAGTTTCGGAGTTTGATGTTACATGAAGAGTCGGATCCTCTTCGACTAATTTCCTGAGAGTATCTTCTAATTTTCCTCGTTCTTCCTCTGTTTTTGGCTCGATTGCAACTGATATTACTGGTTCAGGCACATTCATTGATTCTAATATAACGGGATTTTCCTCATCACAAAGCGTATCGCCTGTATATGTTTCTCTTAATCCGATAACTGCGACAATATCGCCCGAATAGGCATCTCGTAATTGCTTGCGTTTATTGGCGTGCATCTGGAGTATGCGTGATATTCTTTCTTTAATGTTTTTTGTTGAATTATATACAAAATCACCTGCATTTAACGTTCCTGAGTATATCCTGATAAAAACGATCTTTCCTACGTCTGGATCTGTTGCGACCTTGAAAGCCAATGCAGATAAAGGTTCTTCGTCATTTGCTTTACGAGTAGTAGTTTGATCGGTTTCTGGAATATGACCAATTATTGCAGGAACTTCATTCGGGGCAGGTAGATAATCGACAATAGCGTCAAGCAATGGCTGAACGCCTTTATTTTTTACGGAAGCACCGCACAAAACAGGGAATAATTTACCGCTAAGGGTTGATCTTCTTATGGCTGATTTTAGCTCTTCTGGTGAGATTTCTTCTCCCTCAAGATATTTTTCCATAAGATGAACATCTTCACCAGCGATTGTCTCAAGAAGTTCAGACCTATGTATACTTGCTTCGTCCATTAAATCCACAGGAATCTCTGTAATATCATAAGTCGCACCGAGATCCTCATCATGCCAAATCAATGCCTTCATAGTTATTAGATCGACAACGCCTTTGAAGTCCTCTTCATGCCCGATGGGAATTTGTATCGGAACTGCATTCGCCTTAAGCCTGTCCTTCATCATCGCTATTGCACGAAACATATCCGCAGCGGTTCTGTCCATCTTATTAATAAATGCGATTCTTGGAATATGGTATCTATCTGCTTGTCTCCATACAGTTTCAGATTGAGGCTCAACCCCACCGACTCCACAGAATACAGCGACAGCACCATCTAAAACCCTTAATGAACGTTCAACCTCGATTGTAAAATCCACATGTCCCGGTGTATCGATTATATTAATTGTGTGATCTTTCCAAAGGCAAGTCGTAGCAGCAGAAGTAATGGTTATGCCTCGTTCTCTCTCCTGCTCCATCCAATCCATTTCTGTTGTGCCTTCGTCAACTTCTCCAATTCTATGTTTTTTACCTGTATAATATAAAATTCTTTCTGTTGTTGTTGTTTTGCCAGCGTCTATATGCGCCATTATACCAATATTTCTGGTCTTCTCTAATGGATGGCTTCTCGGCATAATCCTTCCTTTCTGGTTTGTTACAATTTTCTTTATTGTTGATAAAAAAAAGATACACCAAGATTTATCCAACGTCAAGGACTTTATTTTGATTACATCAAAGGTGAATCTGTCTGAATTATAGTTTAGGGTAAGATAATTTATTTGATTATTTCATCTATCCATTGTTTCATCGTATCTATCTCATGATCTTGATTATCTATTAAATCATTGATAAATCGCTTAAATTTTTCATCAGGCTTCTTAGAAATTCTAGATGCTTTTTTAGGCAAGCCATAATTTTCTGGTATAATCTGGTTTCTTTTCGCAATTTTATATAGCCATTCCTCAAGATATGGTGATATTTCTATGATATATCTAATCTCATCCCTTTTCTTTAGTTTAATTGAACCAACCCCATTGATAGTTTAATAGAATCTCATATCACTTGGCTGATTTGCTTCTAGGTCTTCGTCAACAATCCCAACCCCAATATTTGATTCCCTCTTTAGCCCCTTGACGACTTCCCCCTTATTTAACTCGTGTTTGTATTGCCTTTTCTTAAATCCAAGTTGCTTAACAAATTCCTCATCATTATAGCACTCAATCAGAATCATTATCATCTCCATCAATTATTTGCCCAAGGTTTGCGAATGGATCATAATCCATTAGCATTGATATTTGCTCATTTGTTGTCTTCTTGGCTTTTGTTTGATAATCTTCCATATATGTTGCAAAAACATTTAGATCATTCTTTGGCGTTTTTTCTGCTATTGATAGGAATAGATATGGATTATGTGTTACAATGAAATATTGATTCGTTTCATCAAAGGCGATCTTTTCGCCAAGTTGCTTTATATATGCAGGGAAAGCATGAACTTCTGGTTCTTCAAAGACTAATGTTGAATTTTTGTTTGAGTCTATGGCAACATTGTAGAAGATCATTCTTCGTAAAGTATCAGATACAGATATGTAGGGATAGCTAAATGATATAATATCACTTAATTGCTTTACAAATTCAATGGTATCATCCGATTCTCTGACAATTACTTTTAGCCCAAAATCATTGGAGATTTGAGATATAGTTTCTCTAATTTTTTCTGATACGCTAATAAGTGATACCAAATTAGACCCAAAAGGTGACACTAGAAAAAATAATTCCGTATCTGGAAAGCTATCTATGGATTTAAATCTATAAAACTTGATAAAATAAAACATTCGATCAAATTCGATTCCTGTATATGTTGATATTTGACCATTTTGAAAAAACTCTACACCAAATTTTTTATTTGGATCAATAATTTCAGAATCAGCATCCATTAATTGAGTTGTAAAATGATAGTTTTTGTTTATGTGCTTTATTGAGGTTGACTGTTCATAACCTATTTCAAGGCAAAATTCTTCATCTTTGTCTACCGCAAGCTTGCCATTTATATTAATTTGGATGGGGTGGTTGATTTGTCCTTCATAAAATAATTGTCGAATATTCTTAAACCTAATAAACCCATTCAAATCTTTATCCCTATTCCCAAACCAACTCAGCACCCCAAGTGCCTCTAATATATTAGACTTCCCCGTATTTGGTTCACCGATAAAGAGATTGACTTTTGCACAATCTATATCTAGCTCTTTTATTGATTTGAAGTTTTTTATCGATAGCTTGGTTATCATCCAATTCACCGCCTTTTTACAGGGATTTTGTTTATATTTGGCTCTATCTTAATTCGTCAATATTTGTGCGAACCTTCTTTATAGCATCTGCGATTAAATCCATTTCCTCTAGTTCACCAAGAAAGATAGGATGTGATATGCTTAGAGATTCCGTCTTAAAAATTCTTTCAGCTTCTGGGCAAGTAACCTTTGTATAATCCAGTGATTTGCTAACTTTAATAGGATACGTATTGCCATTAGTTATTGATTGAAACAACGGATTCCGATAAACAGGCGCACCATGCGCACCAAGCCCCATTGGAACGCCCTCTGCATTAATTGCTTGGAGGAACTTATCTCTCGATATTCCATCAAATTTATCTTGATTAAATTTGAAATTCCAATAATATATACTCCATTTTGTAACTCTTGGATCTCGATCAAAGGCATCAACACCATCAATATCTTTCAATCTTTCAGCGAGATATGTGAAGTTTCGTTCACGAGTGGCAACTTGCTCATCAAAACGTGATAATTGGCATAAAAGCACTGCCGCTGTAAACTCAGGCATACGGAAATTTGAAGTCATAGGAAGGCGTATATTTTTATCAGGTCTTTCTGTCCATCGTCCCATGTCCATATAGGCATACATATTTGCCCTTAAATCTTCATGATTTGTTAAGACAATACCGCCTTCACCACCAGCAATTGACTTTCCTGCCATAAGGCTAAATGCGCCAAGATGACCAATTGCCCCTATTTTAGTTCCTTTCCATTCAGAACCGTGCGCATGTGCGCAATCTTCTATGACCTTTATATTGTATTTTTGAGCAACTGCCATAATTGCGTCCATATCTGCGGGATAGCCTCCGTTATGAACCACAATCGCTGCCTTTGTATTCTTTGTTATTGCTGATTCCATTGCTTTTGCATCCATGTTGTAGGAATTTGGATCAACGTCAACAAATACAGGTATAGCATTTAACATCAAAATACAAGTTGCGGATGCAAAGAAGGTTAATGCAGGTGTAAGAACCTCATCTTCGGACTCGACATTTGCACCTTTAAGGGCGTTTAATAGTGATTGTGTTCCTGAACTTGTTGCTATACCATATTTTGCATCGTGGTAACACGCAAAGGCATCCTCAAACTCCCATACTTTTGAGCCTTCGCCTCCGCCCCACCATCTACCGCTATTTAGTGTTTCAAGAAGGGCTTTTTCCTCTTTTTCGTCCCATATAGGCCATCTTTTTCCTAATGATCGGTTAATTGCCTTTTCGCCACCGTTTATAGCAAGTTTTGCCATTTATTGCCTCCTTAATATTTTATAATTGAATCATAACTTATTACGCATTACTTTTCACTCATCACGTTTCATGTATTAAAGACAAGAATCTAACAAATCATTGTATATGTGTCAAAGCTAAATCATCTCTGCAATCTAATTCAAAATTTAGGCAATGATTATTTTTATACTTTCGCACTTTTGGGATACGGAAACCTATAAATGTAGATTTTACAAGGTTTTCACATTTTAGGGGCGTATTGCACAATACGCCACATGTGTATCAACTTAAGAAGAATATAGGTAATTTTCATTATAAATTGACATTTCATAGGTCCCGAAGGGACAAAATATTTATAGAACTAACAATCACAAAAAACATAAAACTCCGAATGGAGTGACATATGAAATATAACATATTTACGACTTTTTCACTTATGGCATAAAGAAGACCCTTCCGCCAAATCAAGTTTGGGAGCATGGTGACACTTTGTTGTCATTTTGAGCGAAGCGAAAAATCTTTTCATCTCTTTGAAAAATCAGAGATGATCAGCGGGACACAGGCAAAGAAAATCAGCGATCTATTCTTTTTTTGCAACGTTAAAGATTCAGTCATTAATCTCTTGTGCTACTTTGTGTTTTAGTGTCTTTGTGGTTCATTTTTATAGCGAACTGACGTTAAATATATAAGCTTTTATCCTCTCATAATTTCAACCGCATGTGGTAATGCAGAAAGTATAGCGGAAAGATTCTCTTTTACAGCTTTGGGACTGCCGGGAAGGTTAATAATAAGGGTTTTATTTCTTACACCTGCAACAGCGCGGGACAATAAACCATGTGGAGTTATTTTTATGCTTTCAGCACGCATTGCCTCCTCAATACCCGGGACTCGCTTATCTATGATTTCAAGGGTTGCCTCTGGTGTTACGTCTCTCGGTGCGAGTCCTGTCCCACCTGTGCTGACAATAAGATCAACACCCACTATATCGGATAATTCCTTCATAGTATCAGCAATAATATCCTTTTCATCAGGTATAATCCGATATTCCTTGATCTCTGCATTTATTGATCCCAGAATTTCCTTAATCACAGGTCCACTTGCATCTGGTCGTTCTCCTTTTGATGAACGATCACTTATTGTTATTATTCCTGCTGTTATCTTGATGTCCTTCGGCTGTCCATGTTCCACTTTTGCCACCTCGTTTTTCTATTAATCTTATATCCGATATTATCATGCCCTTGTCAATCGCTTTGCACATATCGTATATCGTAAGTGCAGATACGCTAACCGCTGTTAATGCCTCCATTTCTACGCCTGTTTTGCCTGATGATATGACTTCTGCCATGATCTTTAATCCTGATTTATCATCATCTCGAAAACTTACAAAATCCACTTTAACGCTTGTTATGAGAATAGTATGACATAATGGTATAAGTTCTGGTGTGCGTTTTGCAGACATTATACCCGCTATGCGTGCAACAGCCAAAACATCACCTTTAGCGATTTCAGATGCCTCTATTTTATCAAGCGTTTCTGATTTCATATACACTTTGCCTTCAGCAATCGCTATACGGTGCGTATCAGCCTTTTCTGTAACATCAACCATCTTTGCCTTTCCAGATGAGTCTATATGTGTTAATTCGTCTTTCATCCACCTATCCTCGACATTGTGCGTCTCTTTTTTATTGATTCTTCATCGCAGAGATGATGTGATTTAGGTTTTTGTCTCATCGCATTATTGATTATAGCCATTAGATCTTCATCAGGTACTCCATTTCGCATTGGATTCTTGATGTCTATCTCAGAATCACCCATCAAACATGGCAACAAACGCCCATCCGCAGTAAGCCTAAGACGGTTGCAATATGCGCAGAAGCTATGCGAAAGTGGAGAAATGAATCCGATGCTACCTTTATGACCTTCTATTATATATTCCCTTGCGGGAACGCTTTTTTCATTTTTATTTGCCTCTGATATAGAGTATTTTTCCTTTATTTTCCCTTTTATCTCATCAGTTGATATGAGTTTCTCATTATCCCATCCGATCTTGTCAAACGGCATGAATTCTATGAATCTGACACATAAAGGCTTATTTTTTGTCATTTCTACAAAATCCATAATCTCATCATCATTTACACCTTTTACAACTACAACATTTATCTTGATTGGCTTAAATCCTATCTCTATTGAGCTTTCTATGCCCCTAATCACATCATCAAAAAGATCGAGTCGTGATATTTGCCTAAACTTATCTTTATTCAATGTGTCAAGACTTATATTAAGCCTCTGAAGCCCTGCTATTCTTAGCTCTTTCGCATATTTTGCTAGAAGAACGCCATTTGTTGTTATCGATAAGTCAATATCATCACCAAGCCTTGCAATATCGGATATTAGGTCAGGAACACCCTTGCGCACCAAAGGTTCTCCACCTGTTATACGAAACTTAGTAAAGCCCATTTTATAAGCAATTTGAACCAATCTTATTATTTCCTCATATCTGAGAATATCCTCATGTTTCATCAATGATATGCCTTCTGGAGGCATACAATATGTGCATCTAAGGTTGCATCTATCTGTTATAGATATTCTCAAATAATTTATCTTTCTTCCAAAATTATCATTCACTTACATATTCCTTTATCAATAGTATGTTTTCAGGTGGAGTTTCATAAGGCAAAGCACCTGTGCCTAACAATATATTTGGTCGCCTATCAGCAATGGTGATTATCCTGTCAACTTCGCTGATGATCTCATCTTTCGTCCCTTTGACAATTATAAGCGGATTAGTATTGATTCTGACTTTAACGTCAGTTTGTCTGCCAAATTTTGCCATAAATTTTGTTTGATTTGTTTCTGCTGGGCAAATAATATAGCCTGTTCCTGTGCTTAGAATATCATCAAGTATAGGTTCTGTATCTCCACCGATTATACAGGGGACAGGATGTCCCACAACCTCGCTGACTTTCTCAATGGCATATTTCAGCGCAGGCAACTCAACTTCTCTAAAATATTTTGGAGAAAGTAATGGAGGAGCTGCTGCAGACTCAAAAAAGGCAACATCAAGTCCAGCATCTACAATAGCACTACAAAAAGGAACTTGATTGATCGCAAGCTGTTTGAGAAAATCGCATACTTTATAAGGCATATAAGCAATGCTTTCCAATAAATTTTCAAATCCCATCAGATTTATTGCTATTGAAAATGGACCACTGACGGGTATTCTTATATCAGCATCAGGAAATTCTTTTGCCAAACGTTTTCCTGTTTCTATTACCATTTTTATTCTGCCATCTCTCGATGGATTAAATGCCTTTATTTTCATTGCTTCATCTATCGATTTTATTATCGGCTTTGTAATGGCGGGGATACCATTTCCATCGGGATTATTGACAACACATCCATAGGCTTCTGCTTCAAGATTGTATATATCAACGCCAACAACTATCGGTGTGTGATTATATAATTTATAGGCTTTGGCATGTCCTTTGAATAACAAATTTGCGTCCCTCGAAACTTCCCAAGGGCTTTTATCAATAAGAAATGCGGAATGTTCATAAACAGATGGGGAAAATGCAATCTTCATTGTAGATCCTTTAACCTAAAAGTCCTATACTTTCACCTCTAATAGTCTTGCGGAACTTTTCGCTTTTTGCAATAAGATCGTTGATGTTTGTTTCATTTATAAGACATAAGGTTATTTCATTAACAGAAAATCTCGGTATAATATATTGTATATCGACTTCAAATTCATGTTTTTGCTTATCCCAATTACTTGCCAATTCTTTAATAGCATCTGTTCCATGTTCGTTAAATCTATAAGCAAGACCAGCCAATATCAAGGCATTTGGCGACATACATGCAATATCAGATGATTGAATTGCATAGCGATTGCCATTGAAAGATATAGATATTCCACCTTCTTTGCTTATAAGTTTCATGGCCTCTGTGTCTGTGATACTATCGCCAACATACATAACATTAGATAAATCCAACCCCGTTATTTTACAGCTTTCTTTTATGGCATTTGCCTTTTCGAAACCACCAACGGGATTAATATCTACGAGCATCTTTCCAGAAACCATCTGCGGTATTTCCTTCCAAAATATTTGATCTAGCCTTTCA
>Ga0067045_1002521_pt1 | contig 91288 bp, 94 predicted proteins | sample TerdegcTABiofilm_FD_59184 | JGI IMG/M metagenome (GOLD analysis project Ga0067045, IMG submission 59184) | Combined Assembly of (Gp0054472, Gp0054536) Wastewater bioreactor microbial communities from Singapore -Terephthalate degrading...
ATCCGATGCTGCCACAAGACCAGTGCCTATTGCTGCAGCTATACCATGAATCTGGGCAATAACAGGTTTACTAATGCGACCTATTGTTGCCATGCTTTTACCCATATGGCCTATCCATTCCCTGTATTCCAGTGGTGTTTTTCCCGGGAATTCACTCACATCAATACCCACACAGAATGCCTTACCTGCGCCTTTTAAGAGTATCACCCTCACCCTTCTGTCTCTGTCAAATTCCAAAAGGGCATAATCAAGCTCTTCTGCCATTTTAGTATTGAAGGCATTCCATTTATTTGGTCGATTTAATATTATCTCTCCCACATAATCATTCCCTATATTTGTTATAATATATTCGTTTTCCATGTTATACTCCTTATCTAACTAAAAATTTTTATGATTCTTTTTATCTGTTAAATATCACATCTATCAGCATAGGAACTTTAAGCGTAAGTTTATAATTATTATTAGGATATTGTCAAAATATTGATGCTTTTCCTTATTTCTATATTAAAAAATGCCAACTTTACTAATCTTTGTTAATCCGTTATATTCTTTTTTCGATGCTTTCTGTAAGTAATCTCACAAATACATATGGCAACCAGATCATTTTTGATAATGTGTCTTTTATGATAAACCCTGGCGAGAAGGGTGGCTCCATAGGGAGAAATGGCTCATGCAAGATCACCCTATTCACCTAACCTCCACTTAAAAATACCCACTATAAACTAACCCATTAAAACATCTATATTTTTTTTATGACTTTTATTTTAATGTAGAGCATTCAGGATACACTATGGCATTTATAAGGATAAAGAAGAAAAGGGCTTATTCTATCTGGACGAGGTAGAGAATTACAAGGAGACGGCAAGGTCAAACAAAAGGTAACCAGATACATTGAAAAAAAAGAAAATAGAAGGGTAAATAGAACTATTAAGACTAATGATTTTGAAGTTTTTTTCAGTAAAACAATATCTGGATTACAACGAACAAAAAAATTTTAACATTATCGGTATTGGATTGTAGTGATAAAATGGAGAAGAAGGCGAGGAATATAATGATACTACCATCCTTATTTTTTAAGTTGTGCCGGTGCTTTGCTTACCAGCAATAAGCGATAATGTCTCTGGCCTAACGCTCACCTGTAATAGTCTCACAGGATATCTCCATGTTCTGGATGAAATACATACCAAACAAGAGATTTATATATACCAATGCCTTCACGGTTACCTTCTTGTTTTCATAAGAAAGGGCATCCATTCTTCGATGAACCTATGCCTTTTTAACAGGCCTAATGCCATAGCTGCCCACTTATTCGTCATGTTTTATTTTGCAACTCCTCATCACTCCATACCTTTTTACATCTCCCATGGAGCATGTTACCCCTCCTTTTTTAATAAAATACCTCTTTTCCTCATTCTTGTATTTCCTGCTTTAATATGAAGGGGGCGACATTTTCATCTTGGAGTTAAGGGGTGGGGACAATTATGTTGGAGAGACAAATGGGGGGTCAATATTCTTGATAATCTATAGTTTATGTGATGATATTGAGGCTTGATAACCCATGACGACGGAAAGTCAAAACAAAGTTCAAGGACTTAATGTTCTGGTCGTGGATGACAAGGTAAATATCCGCAAGACACTAACGGTCTGTTTGGAGTCGCGCGGCCATCGCATGACCGCTGTCAATAATGGAAAGGATGCTCAGGTTGAGTCTGACAGGTAGATTTCGACCTGGCGTTTGTAGATTTGCGATTGGGCAGAGAGAATGGCCTTGACTTGATTCCCCCATCCTTGGAGCATGCCCCTGGATCAAGATCGTGGTCATCACTATAATTGACCCAAAAATTCGGACAATTTGTTAAATTACACCTGAGTCCAGATTCGGAGGTTTTTACATATGAGCAGTATAAAGAAAAAGCACCAACAGTGCACAGATATATTGCAAACATAAAAAAGATGAACAGATAAAGAGTGGATCTACTGCAATATCTCCTGCCCAACAAAAATCAGAGGCCGATGACTCCCTTATCCAGCGGGCTTCTCACCCCCAGAACATTCTTTGTGGCTACATGGGTGTAGATCATGGTGGTCTGGAGATTCCGGTGGCCAAGTAATTCTTGAATCGTTCTTATATCATACCCACTTTCCAGGAGATGGGTTGCAAAGCTGTGCCTTAGCGTATGCACTGAAGCCTGTTTCGTAATCCCTGCTTTCCAAACAGCAGTCTTGAATGCCTTATGCAGTAAGGAAGGGTGAATATGATGTCTTCTGACTATGTTGCTTCTGGGGTCAATAGAGAGCGATTTCGATGGAAAGAGCCAGAACCAACCCCATTCCTTCCCGGCATTCGGGTATTTCTTATCCAAAGCATCTGGAAGCCAAACCCCTGCTATTTCGTTCTTTCGATCCTGTTCATAGAGCGATCTTATTTCTCCAAGGTGCTTAATCAGATGATCCTTAAGAACTTCCGGTAAAACAGTTCTTCGATTCCTATCTCCCTTCCCTGATCTGATAATGAGTATGTTCTGCTCAATATCAACATCTTTGACCCTCAACTGTAAACATTCCTGAAGTCTAAGTCCTGCCCCATAAATCAACATAGCCATCAACTTGTTAGTGCCTGATAATTGATCAAATATATCCTAGATTTCTTTAATTGTAAGGACAACCGGTAGGTGCCTTTTCTGTTTGGCCCGAACGGCGCTTAATTCCTGATCTATGTTCTTATCCAGGACATGACGGTAGAAAAAGACAATGGCATTTAAAGCCTGGTTTTGGGTAGAAGATGAAACCTTCTTATCTACAGCCAGGTGGCTTAAAAAGTCTTGAAGATCCCTACCGTTAAACTGGTATGGCTCCTTTTGCTCTACATAGGCTTTAAAACTCCTTAACCAGCTAAGATAAGTCTTCTCTGTGCTGAGTGATCTGTGCCTAAGCCTGAGGGCTTCACGCATCTTCTCTTCCAAAGCCTTCCATATCTTATCATGAGTAGAGGATTCGCCCGATGGCAGTAATATTCTCTTAGAAAGAAAATAATCGTATAACCTCAAGGCAGTGTCAGCTTGTTTGACCTGCTATTCTTCGTATCTTTTCCCCATGTCAGTGAGAAACTGCCTCTTCTGTTCAATACTTAAGCGATTGGATAGAGGTTCGTTCAGAAAGTTATAACAATCAGAAACCCACTTCAAATAATAGGGTCAGTATTGTGTTTTAACTGAAACCTTGCTTTTTAAAAAGGCTTCATAATCCTTTAACATAACAAACTACAAATTTATTAAATTTCTCCATAGTAATGAAAAACAACTAATATATAGAATGTCTTTAGAAATCAACAACTTCTCCTCAAAATTCTGCCCAATTTACCTTGACATTGCATATTTTAAATTATAATTTTTATCAATAGAATAAGTATAAAAAATAATGTTATCCGCCAAACAACACAAAGGGAACAAGCTCTATGCCAAACCTTACTCTTCCAACTTTTACGCCATTGTTTGAGCAGCACTTGGCGCTTCTTAAAAATCCTATTTGCCAATCATGTAACGTCGATCCCGAACTCAAACATCCTCTGCTTCCATGGATGGTTGGAAGTCATTTTCACAAGACAGAAGAGCGCATTATTTTCGTCGGAAAGCCTCATCGAGGAACTCCGGGGGGAATTCGACCAAGTGGTATTATCGACCCGACTGAGGAGATTTTTGGTCCTGACGGCTTATGGAACATTCACTGGCCTTACTGGAGCTACACACGAGAAATCGCCGAAAATCTTTATGGAACCGAGGCCGCCGAATCAATCTGCTTCTCGAACCTAATCAAATGTACAAACACTCACGATTCAGATGCTACAACGCGAGAAATGGCGTTTAGGTGCATAAAAGATTTAGGAGTGATCTGGAGAGAGATAGAAACAATCAAAGCCCGAACTGTCGTTTTCTACACCTATAGCCTTTACCGCGACCTGCTTCAAGAGATTCCGTGTGCACTACCTGGAAGTATTCAAGAAATAACGCCCTATGAACACGCTGTTCCGTGTCGCAACAAAATGCTGGGCTGGTGGGAGCGCTCCTGTGACACGGCCTGGTGCAAAAACTTAAGGCTCTTGGTCGTTGGCCACCCTGAGCGGATGGGCAGGCCAGAGTATGTTCAGCTGCTCTCAGATTGGCTGAGGGGAAAAAGCGGATAACAACCGCATCAACTCAGAGTGGCAATTCCGCTGCGCTCCATTGCCAGCCGGTTATGCGGGACGTTAGGCATCCAGATTTAATAATGCAATTTCATCGCAGACACAAAAAGGAGGCAACATGTTTGTGAATAATAGAAACTTCTTTTCGGTTTTTTGTGGACTACTCTTGATTCTCAATTTAGGTGGCTGTAATCCCCTTGTAGGAGGCAAGGTATTCAATTATGAAAAACCTATAACCGATTCAGACATTATTGTTGATATTTATCTTCCTGAAAAGGCTTGCCATGGGACAACGCTATTTTCAGACAACCACAATCCTCAAAGACCTAGAATCATAGAGGTAAATATGCAAGGGGAGATTGTTTGGCAATATATGGTTCCGGAACACCTGAAAGAGTATACTAATCCAGGATTTGATGTTGAATTACTACCTAACAACAATGTACTGTTTGTATTGCCTAGAAATGGAGTATATGAGATTGATCGTAAAGGTAATGTTATATGGTCATACATGGATGATAAAGTTTCCCATGACGTAGATCGTCTCCCAAATGGAAATACTTTGGTCGTATGGGGGGTAGATCAAATTAGTGACGCCCAGGTGAAGGAAATCAATCCCAAGGGAAAGATCGTTTGGGCATGGTATGCAAAGGATTACTTTAATAAGAGGCCTTATAGAGAAATTTTCTGGGAAGGATGGACTCATGCGAACGCTGTCACCAGATTGAAAAATGGCAATACACTCATCAGTCTGAGAAATTTCTGCTTTGTGGTTGAAGTCAATCCCGAAGGATCAGTTGTCAGAAAGATAGGGGAAGGGGTTTTATATTCTCCACATGATCCGGAGGAGCTTTCCAATGGGAATATTCTGGTGGCAAATCAAAATATCCCACTTGGTGCATTGGGTGGTTATCCAAGAGAGATGGCAAATATCATTCGGCAGAATCAACCCAATTGGCATCAAGCAGTGGAAATTGATCCCGATACGGGCCAGGTGATTTGGCGCTCTCAAGAGTTTGGTTATGAGGACATGCCTGTACGTGATGCAGACCGCTTACCAAATGGCAATACATTAATCACTACGGCAACAAGGATTATTGAGATAACCCGGGAGGGAGAAGTCGTCTGGCAGCTTAAGGTAAAAGGTCTAAACAAAAAATCTCTTCCAAGGGAGAGAGCATCTAAGGGACTTTATAAAGCTCAGAGAATAGTTAGGCCTTGACCAAGATTTAGGAGGGATTTATGCGGACAGTAAAGGGGACGATAATATTCTGCCTAACCACCACATCAACCTGACGCTTATTATCCGCGTCAGATTTATGGCATTACTGGTTGCCTGCGCAGGTTATGCAATTCGTTAGGGGGTGAATAAAAATGAGCAACAAGGAAAAAGGTGACGCCTTCACACAGAAAGTGGCCCAATACTTTAAGAATCAGGGAATTCAGCTTATATCCGAATACCGCGTGGATGTCGGCCTAAGTTCTAAATATAAGAAACAGCACGCTTTCGACCTCGGTAATTCCGAAATGTTAATCGAATGTAAGTATTACGATTGGACAGAAAGCGACAACAATCCGAGTGCAAAGATATCCACACTCAACGAAGTGATGCTCTACCTCTATACTGCGCCGGCACGTTTCAAGAAAAAGGTGTTCGTCAAGCAAACCAGCCAAAAAGGTAAGCGGCACTACGAAACTCTTGTTGAATACTATATCAGGCTATACAAGCATTTTATCCCGGACGACGTAGAAGTGTGGGAATTCAACGACGATACTCAGAAAGCAGAGAAAAAGCACAACTGACCTCCAACAAGTCAATTAAGGCGACGGGGAATAGCCCCGTCACCTTTTAGCGAGGGTGGCTGCCCCCGCGCCTTATTTCAGTTGTTATCAGCTCTTTTTTGATGGCAGTGAAAATAAAGAGGCCTGAGTCGGGTCTTGTGCATCATTCCGATAGAGGCAGTCAGTAAACTCCTTAAACAGTTCGAAATGAAACCCTCTATGAGCAGGAAAGGTAACTGTTATGATAATGCCCTATGGAGAGCTTCTGGGGAACCATGAAGAACGAGCTTGTCTATCATAGACGTTACAAAACAAGGGAACAGGCGTTCAGGGAAATTACAGAATATATTGAAGAGGCTTGGATACCTATCCCCCTATTGGCTATAGGTGATAGTTTGTTGTATGGAAAGATGCAGCATGAAAAATATTTGGTCTCCACGATTGCAATCAGGGGTCAGTATTGTGTTTTAACTGAAACTTTGCTTTTTAAAAAGGCTTCATAATCATTTAACATAACAAACTACAAATTTATTAAATTTCTCCATAGTAATGAAAAAGAACTAATATATAGAATGTTTTTTAGAAATCAACAACTTCTCCTCAAAATTCTGCCCAATTTACCTTGACATCGCATATTTTTTAAACTAATTTTCTATCCATAGAATAAGTATAAAAAATGATGTTAGGTCTCAAAAAGGATAATAGATTGAGAGAGCAAAAATGAAGATGAAGAGTCAGAGCTTGTTCAATCAAAATCTCAAGATCGCCGATCAATTCTCCCTAGCGGAATCCATTGTCGTCTACCCCGGCGATTGCCTTGACCTGCTCAAGAATATACCCAAAGAATCGCTCCAACTTGTTGTTACTTCGCCACCGTACAACATTGGCAAAGAATACGAGAAAAAGCTTCATTTAGATGTTTACCTCAAACAGCAGGCACAGGTCATTGCCGAGTGTGTGCGTGCCTTGTCCCCCAAAGGCAGCATTTGCTGGCAAGTAGGGAACTACGTTGACAGAGGGGCAATCATTCCCTTGGACACAGTGCTTTACCCCATTTTCTCGAATCTTGGTCTTCGGATGCGCAACCGCATCATCTGGCACTTCGAGCACGGACTGCATTGCAGCCGCCGCTTTTCTGGCCGGTACGAAACAATCGTCTGGTTCACAAAGTCGGAAGATTACGTCTTCAATCTCGATCCTGTGCGCATTCCTCAGAAATACCCCGGAAAAAAGTATTTTAAAGGCCCGAAGGCCGGCCAGTATTCGTGCAACCCACTTGGCAAGAATCCCGGAGACCTGTGGGTGATTCCGAACGTAAAAAGCAATCATGTCGAAAAGACCGAACACCCGTGTCAGTTTCCCGTTGAGTTGATTGAGCGATTGGTGCTTTCCCTCACCAATGAGGGGGATTGGGTGCTAGATCCTTTCCTTGGAACGGGCACGTCGATCATCGCTGCTATCCGTCATGGACGCCGGGGTGTTGGGGCGGAGACTGTCGCGAAGTACATAGAGCTCGCACGACAGAGAATCCAGCAGGAAATGCAAGGCACATTGCGAACCCGGCCTATGGACAGGCCCATCTATGACCCCATCGAAGCCGGGAACAGCCTTACAGTCGTTCCGTGGGAGAAAAAGGATTCCAGACAGATGACGCTATTTGAAAAAAGCCCAAATTATGGAAAGAGTCGCCGATGAAGATCGCTGAAACTTATTCCCATCTCAATGGACTTGAGTTCCTTCTCGTTCACAAGCCAAGCCTTTGGCAAGAGATTCAAACAGTCATTGCTGCGGTCGATGCCAACATGTGCCGAACGAAAGTTTCCAAAGAAAAGACAATGAAGGGCAAGCTTCTATTCAGCCCAATTGACATGAACGCCGCATTCAATCGCCTGCTTCGGAAATATTCGTGGAAAGAAAGCCGCGTAAGCTATTGGATCACGAAGAGTGAAAAACTGATTCGCAAGACGCTAACAATGTCGGCGGAGGAGCAGAAACGGGAGATAGAAGCTGCTGGTGAGATGCCCATCTTTAGCTACAACCAGACGGATTTCGTTAAAGATCGTGTCGCCGTTGAAGTTCAGTTTGGCAAGTACGCATTCGTTGCTTACGATCTTTTCGTCAAGCACCTTGCCTTTTACGTGGGTGATCGTATTGACGTGGGGGTCGAAATTCTTCCCATGAAATCCCTTCAAAGCCAGATGAGTTCCGGGATCGCTTATTATGAAGGCGAGTTTTACAATGTCGTTCGTCAAGGGCGCGGTGTGCCAGCGGTCCCACTCGTGCTTATTGGTATTGAACCTTGAAAACTTTGAGACCTAACAACCGGTTGCAGCGGACGGCGTTCCGCCGCCGCTGAACCGGAGCGTTATCCCCCATCGATCCGCAGGAAAGACACTTGGAAACACTTGGCATGATCAGCAGGATGGCTCAGAATGACCAATGGCGTAAGAATGTGCTTGCTGCCACAAAACCCGCCGAGATCATGAGGCCCATTCAGATATGGGAAGCTGATCAACATGATTCGCCATCCAATTAGTCACTTTGCCAAATAGTGCTGGTCAAACTGGAGATGGAGATAGAAAGGATAATGTTGCCCACATAAGTGTATCTCAGGATAGGTGATGGAAATGTAATAACAACCTTTACCATTGTCATACATGAAACGAGAAACCGTATAGATCTCCTATTTGATGAACTTGATGAGGCAGTAAATGAGTTTGAATCAAAGGCAAGGGAGTTTGAGGAAAGGCTGGATGCCTTTGTAATGACACAGTAGACACTTGAAAAAGGTTTATCAAAAAAAATATTCACATGAATGGCATTTTTTGTTAATATTGACATCGTTATGACTCGGGTAGTGGATATAAACTGTGATATGGGTGAATCCTTTGGCGACTATAAAATAGGCAATGATGAGAAGGTGATACCTTTTATTACCTCTGCCAACATAGCATGTGGATTTCACGCATCAGACCCCAATGTGATGGATAAAACAGTCAGGCTTTGTAAAGAATACAATGTGATGGCCGGTGCACACCCTGGATATCCTGATCTAATGGGGTTTGGTAGACGTTTTATGGATGTGGCCGAAGGAGAGCTTATAAACTATATCATATACCAGGTGGGTGCCCTAAAAGGATTTACAGACCTCCAAGGCATACAGCTTCAGCATGTTAAGCTCCACGGAGCTCTATATAATTTCATGGTAAATAAGGAAGAGCTTTTCTTAAAGATCATGGAAGCAGTAACAGGTGCCTTTGGTGATATAATATTTCTTACCCTTGGCACAGGAAAGACAAAGACTTTCAAGAAAAGATGCAGAGAAAAAGGCATAAAACTTGCCCTTGAGGCATTCCCTGATAGAAATTATACAGATGAAGGCGAACTTCTTCCCAGGAAATATAAAGATGCCGTGCTACACGATCAGGATATGATAGCCCAGAGGGCAGTCCAGATGGTAAAGGATAAGGGCATAAGAAGTATAAATGATAGATGGATAGAAATGGATATAGATACCCTATGTATCCATGGTGATAATGAAGAGAGCATTGAGGCAGCAAAAAAGATAAAAGATAATATAATAAAGGAGGGTATAGAGGTTAAACCGCTTCTATCTTTCATGTAATTTTGATTATAAATGCAAAAGCCATTTGTTTGCATTTAAGATATGCCTGTTAAAAAAATATTTCAGGATTATAAATGGAATTTCTACGTTATGGTGAGAATGGTATTAGGGTTGTATTTGGAAAAACCATTGACCCTAATATAAACAGCAAGGTCATCAATTTTTATCTCCTACTTAGAGCAAAAAAACCAGAAGGCATTACAAATGTAATCCCATCCTTTAATACATGTCTTTTAGAGTTTGATGACACACGCACAAGGTTTGAAGACATCATATCAACCCTTAATTCCATGGAAGATGAGAGTTTTGCCCCTCAGGAAAGCGCTTTTCGCATACATGAGATACCTGTAAGATATGGTGGTGATTTCGGGCCAGATATGGGGTTTGTGTGTGGATATACAGGGCTTTCAGAAAAAGAGGTTATTGAGGTTCACACATCGGTTACATATACGGTTTATACAATAGGTTTTATTCCAGGTTTTCCATATCTCGGCGCTGTTGATAAAAGGCTTTTTGTCCCCAGGCTCGAGTCGCCGCGCACACATGTCCCTGCAGGCTCTGTAGGTCTTGCACAACTCCAGACAGGTATCTATACCTTTGAATCACCGGGGGGCTGGCAGATAATCGGAAGAACCCACATGAAACTTTTTGATTACAGCAACCCACCATATAGCACCCTCCAGGTGGGAGACAAGGTGAGGTTTGTCCCTGTATGATAGAGATCATTTATCCAGGTCTTCATTCGATTATTGTAGATGCCGGTAGATTTGGTTTCGGTGATATAGGTGTGCCCTCTTCTTCTGCCATGGATGGTCTTGCATATAAGGCCGTATGTTATCTTACAGATAATCCTCAGGATTCACCTGTTATAGAATCCATAGGCCCTATGTTTTCAATAAAGTTTCATAGACCTATGGTGTTTGCCATAACCGGTGCTCATGTAGAAGGTCTTCTCGACGGCAGACCATTTACATCTTGGCAGTCCATCAGGGCAAAAGAAGGCAGTATCCTGAACATTAAAAAGATAAAAGAGGGATTTAGATATTATATGGGTTTTTCCGGTGTGATGGATATAGAAAGGGCAATGGGCAGTTTTACCACAAATATGGAATGTCATTTTGGTGGATATAACGGCATGCCATTAAGAAAAGGTGATGTAATAAACTTTCAAGCAATACATGATGTCATTGAAAGATCCATCGATAAAGACATGATACCGGATATGAATTCACCTCATGTCCTCTGTGTCGTTGATGGTCCTGAGATAGATTTTTTTAAAGACGATTCCATAGAAAGTTTTTTTAAAGAAGATTATACAGTATCCACAAAATCCAATAGAACAGGGATCAGGCTTACAGGAAATCCTATGAAATTTAAAGAGGGCGCAGAAAAAAGTATCATATCAGAAGGTATACTAGCTGGGACAATCCAGATCCCTGGTGATGGTATGCCGATTATTATGCTCTATGAGAGGACTGTGGGTGGATATTCAAGGCTTTGTAAGGTCATAAGGGCAGACCTCGACAGGCTTGCCCATTTAAAACCAGGGGATCAATTGACATTTAAAAGGGTATCTATTGATGAGGCATTAGAATTGTGGAGAAAAAAACAAGAAATAATAAAAAATATTTTAAAAACATGATAGAAAATATGTATAATGTTTTCTGTTTTAAAACACGTAAAAAAAGGAGGTTAGGGTTATGAAGTCATTTAAATTTTTGTCTTTTATTTGTGTTTTATTTCTTTCCCTTATAATAATTGCTCCCCCTGTCTATGCCCAGAAAGAGGCCAAGGAGATAAAGATAGGTGTGCTTTATCCTCTGTCTGGACCTGCGGCAACCATTGGTAGGGACCTCCAGAGGGCAGCACAACTTACTGCCGACATAATAAACACAAAAACCCCTGGGGTTGATCTTCCCATGGCACAGTGGGGAGGCATACCGAATCTCGGCGGGGCAAAATTGAAACTCATCTTTGTGGATCACAGGGGAGAACCTGACCGTGGGGCTGACCTGGCAAAGAGGCTTATCCTTGACGATAAGGTTGTAGGTCTCATGGGTGCATACCATAGTGCTGTAACAAAGACGGTAAGTGCAGTGGCAGAGAGATATGGCGTTCCTATGATAAATGACTCATCCACATCCCCTGACCTTACAGAGAGGGGCTTTAAATGGTTCTGGAGGACAACCCCCCATGACAATCATTTCAATAGAGACCTTTTTGAGCTCCTTAAAGGACTCACAGAAGGAAAGGTCAAAGGCGTAAAGGCAATCCCCAAGAGTGAACTGCAGAACCTTGCCTATGCCTGTGAAAATACAGAATGGGGTTCAGGGGTTGCAAAATCTATTGAGGCATATGCAAAGGAATACGGATTTACCATCAAAAAAGGCATACTTTACAATGCAAACTCCCCTGATCTCACATCAGAGGCAAAGGCATTGTTATCGGTAAAGCCCGACGCTATGCTCTTTGCATCATACCTATCTGACTCCCTTCTTATGATAAGGACATTAAAAGGCATGAAGGCACAGACAAAATTCTTTTGGGGACAGAATGCAGGGTTTGAGATGGCAGATTTTGCAAAACAATTAGGTGGTGATATAAATGGCGTTCTCACAAGGACAGTATTTATAGATAAGATCACAAAGGTCAAGAAGGTGGCAGGCCAGATCAATGCCATTTACAAAAAGAAATACGGTGATGACCTAACAGGAGCAACAGCCAGGTCAGTAGTAGGGGTTCAGGCATGGGCATATGTCCTCAACAAGGCAGGCTCCATTGACCCAAAGGCAATACAGAAGGCATGTAATGAGATAAATATACCGGCCAATGAACTGGTTATGCCCTGGGCAGGTGTAAAATTCGACTCTAAAGGACAGAACATCCTGGGAAGGGGCCTGATAGGTCAGTATCAGAAGAAGCCCGATGGAAGTATAAGCCTTGAGATTGTATATCCCTTTGAACTTGCCACGGCTAATTTTATCTATCCATTCCCGGGCTGGAATTAGGAATATTTTCCAGGGGCAAGGACAATTAATCCATTCCTTGCCCCTTTTATGAAACAAAAAAGTTTTATGGTGAAAGATATATGCTCATATTAGATGCATTACTCCAGGGTATTCTTATAGGGCTCTTGTTTGCCCTTGTGGCATTAGGACTTACAGTTATTTTCGGTGTCATGGACATAGTAAATTTTGCCCACGGTGAGTTTCTAATGCTGGGTATGTATGCAGTATATTGGACTAACTATTTTCTCAATATAGATCCGCTTTTTGCCCTGCCTGTGTCGGCAGCCCTTGGTGCATTACTTGGTTTGGCTTCATACTACTGGCTAATACGATATCTATTGAGGGGTCCTGCTATAGCACAGCTTTTTGGCACATTTGGTCTTATGCTATTTCTCCAATACCTTGCCATGTTTCTATTCAGTGCTGATTATAGAATGATTGATAAGGGTATACTTGTGGGAAAAAGTTTATCCTTAGGGCCATTCATATTCGAAGCCACAAAACTTGCAGCAGGAATATTAAGCCTTATATCCTTTGCAGTGGTCTATTATTTTCTTTATAAGACAAAGACAGGAAAGGCACTCCAGGCAACAGCCATAAATAAAGAAGCTGCCACGTATATGGGGATAAAGACGAATAAAATGAATGCCCTTGCATGGGCAATAGGGGGCTGCACAGTAGGGGTTGCAGGAGGACTCCTTGTTAATTTCTACTATGCCTATCCCATGGTAGGAATACTCTTTGTCATGATAGCCTTTGCCTGTGTTGCCCTGGGTGGTTTTGGCAGCATAAAGGGTGTATTCTTTGCTGGACTCCTTATCGGTGTCCTTGTGATGATATTTCCTGTATTTGGACAGATTATAGGTTCTGATTTTATTGGTCCCCATTTTAAATTTACTATTGTATATCTTGCATACTTTATAATAGTTGTCGTGAGACCGCAGGGGTTGTTTGGATGGAAAAACTAAAAGATGCCTTTGATTTCAGTGATTTTTCTAAGTTAGAAAGGTTCTGTTTTATAATTTTTACTATATTTCTCCTTATCTTTCCATGGCTTGGCGTAGGGTCATTTGTCAAGACAGTTATGATTCAGTTCATGCTCTTTTCACTTTTCGGTATGGGTTGGAATACCATAGGCGGATATGGAGGACAGGTTGAACTCGGCAAAGCCCAGTATGTAGGAATAGGGGCATACACAGTAGCCTTGATGATGGTGTGGTGGAAGGTTCCCTTTTGGGTATCCATGCCTATTGGAGTGCTCATTGCCCTTGGTTATTCTTTTATCATTGGCTATCCCCTTTTCAGACTTAAAGGTCATTATTTTGCCATAGCCACCATTTGCACATCTCTTGTTCTTAAGGATATCTTTGACAACTGGAACCTTGTGGGTGCTGCCAAGGGAATAGAGCTACCCATACATGAACACCCAGATTTTATTTATATGCAATTCAAATCTGATACGTATTACTATTATTTTATAATGGGACTTTTTTACATAGCCATATTTTATATGAACTGGTTTCGCAAATCAAAACTCGGCTATCAATTGAGGATGATTAAAGATGATGAGGATGCAGCAGAGAGCCTGGGCATAGATATAAGGTGGTGCAAGATAAAGGCATATTCTATTGCATCTGCTTTTGTGGCAGTAGGTGGAGGCTTCATGGCTGTATATAATCTCTATATAGACCCTGCCTCTGTCATGGAGTTATCTCTATCTATTAAGATAGCCCTTATGGCAATGCTGGGTGGTGCTGCATCGCTTTGGGGCCCTATTATTGGTGCTGCATTTCTTGTCCCCCTTGATCGTTTTCTTGGAAGTTGGCTTGGGGGTCATAAGGGGCTAACAGGCATAGACTTTATGATATATGCCATGCTTATTATGATTGTATCAGCATATCAGCCAAAAGGCATTTGGGGTATAATAGAAGATCTTAGAAAAAGGGGCAAATAGTTTGGCGTTTCTTGAGGTAAAGAACATTGTAAAGGATTTTGGCGGTCTTGTGGCAAATAACAATGTCTCCTTTGAGATAGAAAAAGGGGAGATAGTGGGTCTTATAGGCCCAAACGGCGCAGGCAAGACGACACTTTTTAACTGCATTGTGGGCTATTATAAGCCTAATTCAGGCACTATAATGTTCAAAGGAAAGGATATCACGGGATTTAAGTCCTTCCAGACAAGCAGGGAGGGCATAGGGAGGACTTTTCAGATCATGAAGGTAACCACAGGTCTTACGGTCCTTGAAAATGTAATGGTAGGGGCATTCAGTAAGACCGATAACAGAAATATAGCAAGAGAAAAGGCAATGGAAATATTGAATTTTCTGGAGCTTTCAGAAATAAAGGAATATCATATAAACGAACTCCCTATTGCAAGACAGAGAAAAGTAGGCCTTGCCAGGGCGCTGGCAACCGAGCCTGAACTTCTTATGCTCGATGAGGTGGCATCTGGTTTAAACCACACAGAGACCGATGAGGTGGTGGAACTTTTAAAGAGACTCAATTCAGAAAAGGGTATGACTATATTCCTTATAGAGCATATCATGGAGATGGTCATGGCTGTATCAAGAAGGGTCATCGTCCTCGATGGCGGTGTAAAGATTGCAGAAGGCTTGCCTGAAGAGATTGTAAAGAATCCTGATGTAATTAAGGCTTATCTTGGTGAAAAATATGCTAAAAGTCACTGATATAGAGGTTCGCTACAGCGGCATTCCCATAATACATAATATATCCCTGGAGGTAAAGAAGGGGGAACTGGTCACTGTTGTGGGCTCCAATGGTGCCGGGAAATCAACGCTTTTAAAGACTATAGCAGGTGCCCTCCACCCTACCAAAGGAAATATAATCTTTGAAGGAAAAGAGATCCATAGGCTTTCCACACCTGATATAGTCAGGCTTGGTATAACATATATCCCTGAGGCACGCCTTATCTTTGGGCCACTTACGGTAGAGGATAATCTTGAACTCGGCGGTTTTATATTGGATGATAGGGAACAAATTAAAAAGAACCTTGAATTTATCTACAATCTTTTTCCTCGCCTCAAAGAGAGACGTCTCCAAATTAGCGGCACATTAAGCGGTGGTGAACAACAGATGCTTGCCATAGGCAGGGGCCTTATGTCAAACCCCAAGCTTCTTATGCTCGATGAGCCATCTTTAGGCCTTATGCCAAAACTTGTGGACGAGATGCTCGAGGCTGTATCACAATTAAGGAGCATGGGAATGACCATCCTCCTGGTGGAACAGAATGTATTTGAATCCCTCCAGCTTGCAGACAGGGGCTATGTTCTTCAGACAGGCAGGACAATCATGGAGGGTAACGCCAAGGAACTTTTAGAAAAAGAGGAGATAAAAAAGGCATTCCTGGGTCTTTAAGACATCAGGAAAATATTTTTTTGAACCAAAATTAGATACTTTTCCAAAAGAAAATTTTAATATTAATATAAAATTTAAGAAAATAATACATATGCCGAAAAATTAGTAAAAGAATTGAGGAGATACTAACGTGAAAAAACAAAAAAAAACAACAAATCTTGAAAATAAGGCTACTTTACTGTCAATAATCTCTATTATTTTTTTTGTTGCTTTTGGTATCTTTTCATTTATATGGCTACCAGGACAGAAAACCCTAATAGAGACTGCGGTATTCTTTGGTGTTTTAGCTGGTCTTGCGATTATTCTCATTATTTTAGGAGTTTATTTTATTAAAGGCTCATCTGAGTCATTTAAAGGACTTAGAGATTCCATAAAAGAGCTATCAAAAGGCAATTTTGCCATAGAGACGCTTGCGGATTCTGATGATGACACAAGTGAGATACAGAGGGATTTTAACATATTGCTAAGCATGCTCAATGATACCATGAATCAATTTGTTGAAAGGTTAAGTAAAATTTCATTTGCATCAAATACACTTGAAGAGACCTCAAAGCAGATGAGTAAAAGCATTGACGAGATAACAAAACAGATTAATTCTGTTGCTGCTGCCAGCGAGGAGATGTCCACCACATCTGGTGAGATCGCCAAAAATTGTGTGATAGCAGCACAAAGCTCTGAGGCTGCAAGTCGTTCGGCAGTTAATGGAGAGGCTATCATACAGGGGATTGTAATAGCTATGAATCGTATAGGAAATAGAGTCAAGGAAACAGCAAAGATTATCAAGGGTCTCGGAGAAAGGTCTGACCAGATAGGAGAGATTGCTGCAATAATTGATGAAATAGCAGATCAGACAAACCTCCTTGCATTAAATGCAGCCATAGAGGCTGCCCGCGCAGGTGAACACGGAAGAGGGTTTGCAGTGGTTGCCGACGAAGTCCGTAAGCTCGCAGAAAGGACATCAAAAGCCACAAAAGATATTGGCATAACCATTAAAACAATGCAGTCTGAGACTAAGGCTGCTGTATTATCTATGGAAGATGGTGTCAAGGAGGCAGAAAAAGGTGCAGATGAGACAGACAAATCAGGGGCAACGTTAAGGGAGATATTACATCAGATAAACACCCTTGCAACACAGATAAACCAGATAGCAGTGGCATCAGAAGAGCAGACAGCTACAACTAATGAAATATCCAATAATATTCAAGAGATATCAAAGACTATGGAATATGCTCACAAAAATATACAGGAAAATTCCGATACATCAAGACAGATAGCAGAACTATCTATTGAGCTCAATAAAATGTTAAAAAGGTTGAATCTTAGAAAGGATAAGGGTGGCAGAGAAGGTCTTGGAACTGCAGAGGAGGCGCAAGAACTGGTCCGCAAGGCAGTAAATTATTTAAAACAACAGGGTAGAGAAAAAGCCTTTAAGGAATTTAGTAATAAAAATGGACAATTTATTAATAAAGACCTTTATATCTTTGTTGTTGACAGACAGGGGCTAACCCTGGCACATGGCGGCAACCCTGCTTTAGTTGGGAAATTGATGTTTGACCTTAAAGATGCTGATGGAAAATATTTTATGAGGGATATCATAGATCTTGGGATGAAACAGGACAAAGGCTGGGTAGAATATAAATGGCTTAATCCAGCCACAGGAAAGGTAATGGAAAAATCAGCATATTGTGAGCGTTTTGATGACCTATTCTTTGGGTGCGGTATATATAAATGATTTTTTGATTTTTTCCCACAGCGCCTTTGGTTTGTCAACGAGACATCCGATTTAAAATCGGATATACATTGAAATGGACAATTACAAATTATCGATTTCTAAATTTTTCCCTTCATCACCACAATTATCTAATAAACCAAAAACAGAAGAACCTATAGCAAAGATAGCAGTTCTCTTCACCGATATAGTAGGTTCAACAGAATTTTTCAAAACCTATGGGGACACACAGGGCAAGGAGATGCTCAGGCGCCACTATAATATTGCCACATCAGTTTTTTCTCGTTTTAATGGCAATGTGATAAAATTTATAGGCGACTCAATAATGGCATCATTTATTGATCCTACAGATGCCATTAAGGCAGCAATAATCCTTCAGCAGAAAATACTAATTAACAACAGGAAAAGAGGCGGTGTAATCCCAACACACGTAAGGATAGGCATACACTATGGAGAAGTAATAGTAGAAAAGGATGATATATATGGAGATGTAGTCAATGTAGCGTCTAAATTGACCAATATTGCAAAGGGTGATGAGATATACATTTCCAGTGCAGTTTATGACCAAGTAAAGGGTATGGGAACAGCCTTTTTTGAAGTGTTGCCTCTTTTAGATAAAAAAAATATCCCTGAAGATTTGGTAGTTTTAAAGGTTGTTTGGGATGAAAACATAGCTATTGACCCTGAAGAAGATGCTGTAATTTTTATAAATCCCATAACGGCTAAAATTGAAACTGATTATTATCAAATATTAGATAGTTTAATAGTTTCTGAATATAAAAAGATTAGTGACAAAATAAAAAAGACAAAAATTCTTTCTGATAAATCCTATTTGCTCTATTTGGATGAGCCCACATATTCCATGGATTTGGTGAAAAAAATAATAGATATGTTCTTTGAGAATATAGAAAAAAAAGATAGCCTAAGATTCCCACTTCTTCAAATTATAATAGCCACATCAAAAAACTTTCCTGAAAGCGAAGAAATACCTCCCTGGTTAAAAGACTGTTTGTGGGATATTTCACCTGGATACATTTACATATCTGAGGATATATATTTCAGGCTGGAAATATCAGAAAATGAGCCTTTGCAAAAGGGTTCTTACGGGCATGACAAGAGAAAATTTTATATATATGCATATCCTTCTCAGGGAGAAGAAACACTTGTTGGGATATTTCCCTATTCTTATGCCCTTTTAACAGGGCCTTTCAGGCCATGCTTTTATTGCGGTAGCAAAAAACACAGGGAAAAGGAATGCCCTTCAAAGGATCTACCTGACTATACCTGTTCAGCAGAAAGACTTGGCTATTATCCCATAGACAAGATAAATAATCTTTTTTTAAGGATGATTTTGAACCAAAGGCCAGATAATAAATCAGAGGAAAATGAGCTAAGTCCTATATCCCATATAGCCCGTGAGAGCCTCTATGAGGTTACAAGGATATACCAGCTTCGTTTCTTTAGATGTATATGGAACACAGACAGCACTAACTGGTCCTTTATAAGGGAACACAAAAGCAATACAGAGGGAGGGCTCATATGGCTTTCCCAGGATTCTATAAGGATATCAGACCTGGATAAGGCGGAAAATTTACTAGAAAAAGCAAAAGAAGAAAGCCATGATAATTTCAGATTATACTGTGTATACGGTTATCTTAGAATAGAAAAAGAGGATATAGAATCAGCAGAGGATTATTTTAAAAAGGCCCTTTATTATGCAAAACATACTGCCCATAAGATATTTATTAGACTCCTTATTGCCCGTCTGTATTTTATCACCGGTAGACTCGACGATGCATCAAAGATTGTAAAAGAGATATTGTCGACAGATCCTTTTTGTGTAGATGCATTATATATGGATATTAAAATAGAATTGAATAATGGAAAGGAATCAAAGGCATTAAAAGACCTTGAGGATCTCATTAAAGGTTTTAGGTGTTATTTTATCTATGCTTTTATTGATTATGAATTCTTTCCTTACAGGAAAATAATAGCAGAAAGACTGGAATCCTTGTTTAAAAAGGCAAAGACAAAAGCAGAAGAGCTATCTTTTGTTGCTGAAGAAGAATCCAATAAAATCAAAGATATGGGAGATAAACAGACAATCTCTGAGATCCAGGCATTGTTGCTTAAAATAAAGAATGCCATAGGGCAGAATAGTTATTTTGGTTATTTAGATGCAGGAGAGCTTGCAGAAACAGTTATAGCAAAATGCAGAGAGATCTTTAATGAAAAGAAAAAAAAGATAATAGCATATGCATCGGAATTTTATAAACGTTTAGAAAAAATCAAAAATTTTTTAGATAATTATAAATATAAAAGGTTCTCAGAGTCTATAAGGATACAGACAGATGATTGTAATTCAAAGGTTAAAAAGATAATGGAATCTATAGAGCCTTGGACATCTTCAAGCATAGAAGCAATAGAATTGGCATGTAGAGATATTGAAATGGAATTAGAAGCCATTGAGGGAAAGGTGGAAAATCTGGTATACCTAAAAAGATTGATTGATGCATTCTTTATTTTTGGAAAATGGATATTATTATCTCTTTCTTCTGTAATAATAATCTGCTTTATAATCTTTCCGCTTTTTGCATACTATTTTTTAGATATAATTTCTAATAGGTTTAGTCTGGCACAATCCATTGATATGTGGTATTACCAAAAAATCTTCTTTAAATGGGGAAGCGCCGTGAGTATTCTCTTGTCTGCCTTTGTTTCTATTAAAAGATTTATAAAAGGAGAATTTTAAAAGGTCTCTTGCCCTGGGACAAACCCGTGAACCTCTGGAGTTAAGCTTTTTGATTTTGGAAAAATGAAAAAATATTTTTATATTCTTTAATCCTTTGCTATATTTTGTATAGGTCTATTTTTGCTGTAAGAATAAAATTAAGGCGAGCCTTTTTTGGAATGATGTTCTAAAAAGCATAGGAGGGGTTAATGGCAACTTTTATAGTGTTTATAGTGATCGTTTTATTGGTAGTTTTGTTTTCTATCCAGAACGCCTCTGTGGTGAGCATATCTTTTCTCTTTTGGAAATTTGAGGCATCCCTTGCCATAGTTATATTTCTATCTGTTTTAGCAGGTATAATCATAGCCCTGTTTTTCTCTCTGTGGCTCAAAATGAAAAAGTCAGTTAAAGCATCCATAGACACGGAAAGGCAAGAAAGAGATATCAAAACGCTTTAACAGTCCCGAGACTTTGAAAAAATGTCAAATGTGCCTGAAAGCCTTTTTGATCACATCCTGGCTTACAGGGTTCGTAAATAAAGAGACCGCGATAAAGACAATAAATGACAGAGGTAGGGCAATCATCTGGGGGTCTATATTATTAAAGGGATGGCCTATCAGCGAATCCCTTCCGAAAAACCACCGGCATAGACCTATTGTCTTTGATTGGTTTTCATGAAAAAACACCATCCATATAAGGAATGAAAAAAAACCGCAGAGTATGCTTGTCTTTGCACCTGTCTTTGTTGCCTTTTTCCAGTATAACCCAAAGAGGTATGCTGGAATAAATGTGGCACCTGATAGACCAAAGAAAAAGGCAGTGGCAATAGCCACTGAGCCTTCAGGCATCAAAAGACCAAATATTAAGGTGGCAAAGATACTGAATACTATACCTATCCTTGTTACAATAGTGGTCTCTGCTACTGATTTACCCTTTAATAGAGCCTGCTCAAAAATATCCCTGCTTAAGGACGCACCAAGGGCATGGAACTGTGCGCTGTTTGCACTCATGGCAGCAGCCATGAGTGTCACAAGGAAAATGGCAACAAACCACTTAGGGTAGAATTGTTCCACATATAGTGGAATGATCTTGTCTATATTTCCAAAGGCTGCATCAAAAGATAACATGCCTGTTTTTTTATAGAAGATGACATTTGTAAGGGCACCTACAGCAAAGGCTATACCGGTTGTAAAAAGGATATACAGGGCAGTAAATGGGATAGACCTGTTAAGCTCCCTGTCTGATTTAAGGGTCATAAATCTCACATTCAACTGTGGCTGTCCCAATACACCTATGCCTACACCGAGTATAAGTGTTGTTATCACAAACCACCATAATGGCGAGCCTGCCGTGGGAAACGAAGTAAAACCATTATGTCCTGCCTTCAAAAGGTTTTCCGGTAAATAGGATGCCATAGTTGCCAGTTCCCTGTGCCCTTCAATAAAACCACCTGCTGATACATAGGTTGTTATGCCTATGATAATCATCACCACTATCATTATTATCCCCTGGAATACGGATGTATATAGGACACCTTTTAACCCTCCCCATATAACATAGCAGGCATTTATGAGAAGAAACACCAAAAGCGCAGTGGTAAAGGGCACCTTAAGGTATATCTCTATAAATCTCGATATACCTATGAGTATGGCGGAAGTATAGACTGGCATAAAAAAAAGTATCACCACACCTGAAAACCCTTGAATAAATCTTGAATTATATCTTCTGCCAATCAGTTCGGGAAATGTGTGGGCATCCAGTGCCTTGCCCATCTTTCTTGTCCTCTTGCCAAAGATGATAAAGGCAACCAGGACACCGATAAAAATATTGAGGAATGCAAGCCATGACATGCTTAATCCATAGAGAGCGCTTATGCCACCGAAGCCAATGATTGCAGAGGTGCTTATGTAGGTAGAGCCATAACTTAAGGACATAATGACAGGATTAACCTCCCTCCCTGCCAGGAGATAATCCGATACTGTGGTGGTCTTTCTATAACCTAAATAACTTAAATATATGGTGATGGCAAGATAGATTATTGTAAAGACTATAAGGTATATCATATCAGGGTAGCTTTTCTATTAGCTCTATCTCTTCCCTTTCCCATCTTATCTCTTCCCTGTAGTCTCCGTCTTTTTCGTCAATGCCTTTTCTCCAGTTCAAAAATCCATAAATAAGACAAAACAGGGCAGAGATAGGGGTAAACATGTATCCTAAAAACACCCATATATCTGAAAAACCCATCATAGCATTATTTGATTAGCATGGAGTTTTTTATATTGTCAAGGAAATATCAAGCCCCAGCCCTTATGGTGATGATATCACCGTCTTTAACTGCATAGGTCTTACCCTCGAGCCTCCATGCCCCTGCCTTTTTACATCCGGCAAAGCCGTTATATTTAAAGAAGTCATCATAGGCAACTACCTCTGCCCTGATGAACTTGTTATAAAAGTCTGTATGGATTGTCCTGGCTGCCTCATGGGCTGTCTCACCTTTTTTTATATGCCAGGCACGACACTCATCCTCGCCGACAGTAAAAAAGGTGATAAGACCAAGGGTATCACATGCAAGCTTTATGATCTTTCCCCTTATTGACTCCTTTATGCCGTATTCTGCCATATAATCGGCTTGCTCTGCTTCCGGCATAATACTCAGTTCTGCCTCCAGCCTTGCACATGCAGTAATGCATGGTATGTCTTCTTTTATCTCACCTATAAATCTGTTTTCCAAATCCTGGGCATCTGAGAGCCTTTCCTCTGAACAATTAATAATTATCATCATGGGTTTCTGGGAGAGAAACTGAAAGCCCCTTATGTGTTTCATCTTTTCTTCTATACCGGAAAGCGACATTAGCGGCTTCTCTTCATTGAGATGGGCAAGACATAGCTCAAGGAGTTCTTTTTCCTGTTGAAGCATGGGATTATCCCTCTTCCCTCCCTGTTTGGCAATCCGCTCAAGGCGCTGTTCTACCTGTGCCATATCTGAGAGGATAAAATCATAGATAACAGCCCTGTATGCCTGTGGGAGGTCTTCTTGTGATTCTTCAAAATAAGGTATGATCAAAACGAATGCATCGGCCTGTCTTATCTGCTGAAATATACTTGAGTGCAAAGAAGGTGTGTCTGTAAGCTCTATCCTGGCATGGACGGTCTTTTTTGTTTTGAAAAAAGCACTTAATTTTTCCAGCCTTTCATCAGGGACATCTATTATAGATATATTGCTCGAGCCTGACTTATTGTCTATGGGTGTTCTGCTTAATGCATGAAAGAATGTGGTCTTACCTGAACCTGCCTTGCCAATGATGGAAATATACATATTAAATCCCCTGCCTTGTAGTTTTATTTTTCTTTTGAGAATTGAAAAATGTCTTAATATAGTTGGTTATCTTTCCTATAAAGGACTGCTCCTGAAGTGCAAGTTTTATCTTTTCTTCATCAGTTATATCTTCAGGGATACCTTTTTTTTCAGAGATCACCTTTTTTACCTTATTGTTATCTATCTTTTCCAAAAGACCAGACCTTTCAATCTCCTTTATTACCTCATCATCAAAGTTTTTTATCTTTCTGTATATATCCCTGTGAACCTCCAGGAATATTTTGTTGTCTTCGGTAACGGCGATCTTTATAGGTTTATAGATTATCTCACCCTCTGTATCCTTTGTTACCTTTGGATAAAAGTTCTCCATATGTTGAGGCAGCATCCTGGCACAGCCGTGGCTTCTGTATCTATAAATGCTGGTAGGCCAGATGGTTTCATGGATCAAAAAGGCTGATATGGATGTCCTTATGGCATACCTGCCGAGGGGATTGCCCTTGCCTGGAGGAACCATCTCCTCAACAGGTTTATTTTTTAATTCCATCTCAAGCTGCACAGATTTAGGGACACGCCATATAGGGTCCTTAGACTTGCCTGTTATTTTGAATTTGCCTTCAGGGGTCTTCCATTCAATGTCTTTAAGACCAGGGTCTGTAAAAGGCATACCCAGGCAAAGAGGATAGGCAGAATCAAGTCTGCCTTCCTTGAAAAAATAAAGCATCCTGTCAGGGATGTTTATGATTATACCTTCCTGGATGACCTTGGGAACGATCTTTCTTGTGTCTATTTTAAGTTGAGTGCCTGGCTGGAGTTTTGCCTTAGGGTCGAGATTATTATCTGTTATGAGCTTCTTTTTCTCTATCGCCAATTTAGAGGCAATGAGTTCAATGGTATCTCCCTTTTCCACAGTATATAAGCCTTCGCTACCGATAATAATACCGGCATTTAAGTATGATAAGGTTATAATATTTATAAGGAAAATCATTAAGGAAATCATAAATCGTTTCATGGAGATACATAATATCATTTTCATAGACTGTGTTCAAAATAAAATGTATTTTAATTGAAATTATGGATAAGCATATGATACTTATCAGAGAGGCTTTGGATAAGGCGCTTTAATACTGGCCACTTCTTCGAAGATACAGCAGATGTATTGCCTTGCCAGGTGGAATGAAAAACAGAGAAAGATATCTTTTTAGGTATTAAAGGGAAGATTATGGGACTTATAAACCTTTTATTTAAAGACCCCATTACATTTATTCTAATAGCAATACCCCTTTTGTATTCCATTATAATCCATGAACTTGCCCATGGGTGGGTAGCATGGAAGATGGGCGATCCAACGGCAAAATGGATGGGCAGACTCAGCCTGAATCCCTTAAAACACTTAGACCCCATAGGCACGATAATGCTCTTTATCGCTGGCTTTGGTTGGGCAAAACCTGTTCCGGTTAATTTCGATAATATAAGAGATGAACGTAAGGGCTTGATTTTTGTGTCATCCGCAGGCATAGTGGCAAACATTATCCTGGCATTTCTATCCCTTTTGCTTTTGAGGGTTACTGCACCTTCACCTTTTGGCTATCTTTCCACCATGCTCTTTTATTTTGCCAGGATAAATATCATGCTTGCTGCATTTAATCTTATACCAATACCCCCTCTTGATGGTTCAAAGATACTTATGGGTTTTGTTTCCAGGAGATTTCAATATACCCTTATGAGGCTTGAGCCTTATGGGATGTTTATTATTATAGGCCTACTTTTTTTAGGTGTCCTCGATCCTCTTATAGCCTTATTCAGATGGGGCATACTATGGGTTATAGGCCTGCTTGTTCCTTAAATACTGTAAGAATAAGGAGATATCGTTCTCGAAAGATTTTATCGAGCCAATAGAAAGGTTACAATCAACAAAGATGACCGTGTTGAACCAGGTGCAGCTTTTTAAAGAGGCATAGTTTACCCATCTTTTCGGTGCTTTATAAAAAATCATTAAAAAGTGTCTTTTTAAAGCTATTTCCCTTTTATATGAGTTTTAGAGAGATATTCTATGATGACCTTGGCATCTTCATGGGATATGTTGGAATTTTTCTTTCCCATCATGCGCTCTACTGTTGTCTTCCATTCATCGGGTTTTTTCTGGGCAGATTTGACCCTGTTTAAGCCATGACAGTTACTGCATTTCTTCTCGAACAATTCTTTTGTCTTGTCAGCCTGTTGGGTTTCAGAGCTATAAACTGCACTTGTTGCAAAGAAGAAAAAGGCTACCACAAATGAAAAAAACATAAATCTTTTCATAACGACCCCCTAAATAATATTTGTTTTATTTTATTCCATAGACACATGATTTGCAATAGTTTATAATACACGGATATAAAAATTCAGGTTTTGCCTGAAAAAGTTTTAAAGACCAATGAAGGAGGTTTTATGTTTAGTGTATCAGAGGTTGCAACAGATACAATTAAAAGATTTCTGGAAGGAAAAGATGGCCCCCACTCAGTAAGGGTCATGATGATGGAAGGTGGATGATCAGGTCCATCATTGGGAATGGCTCTGGACGAGCCAAGAGAAGGCGATGAGGTATTTAATGAGAACGGCGTTGTATTTCTTATAAACAGTGAGCTTTTTAATCAGGCAAAACCCATTATAATCGATTTTGTTCAGTCTCCCATGGGAAGCGGCTTTACGGTCCAGTCTTCCTTGAAAAAACAGGATGGTTGCGGTTCTTGTAGCTGTTAAGCCATTGTTTTATCAGATTCACTGACACCATAGAAAAAGGCCTTTACAGATTTCAGAATGAGTTTTGAAAATTTCTGTTCTGTAGAGGCTTTTTCTTGACAAAACATTGGTTTGTTGGTATATTTGCCAACAAGGAAATATTATGATTACCTTTGAAGAGGCAGAGATAAGAAGCAGGATCATAAAGGCCCTTTCGCATCCTGTAAGATTAATGATAGTGGAACTCTTAAAAGACGGTGAATTGCCGTTCTCAAGGATCAATAACGCATTCCCATCAGACAAATCTACTGTGTCAAAACACCTCCTTGTCTTAAAAGAGGCAGGTATTGTCTCCTCAAGGAAAAGTGGTATAGACATGATATACAGGCTTGAGATGCCCTGTGTAACAGATTTTTTCAACTGCATAACAGCGGTGATAGAAAACAATGTAAGAAAACAGCAGTTATGCCTATGCAAATAAAGTTTATATTTTTTTAGAGGATTATTGGCATGTTTGCCAACAAATCATCAAGATAGAGGGCTTAGGATATGAAGGATAGATACAAATTTCTAATAGTTTTAGGTATCTTTGCCATTGCATACTTTATACCTATTGAAAGCATAAAGGTTCAAAAAGCAATCCTTGAGTCATTCTACATGCTTCAGGATTATGCCCAGAAGCATGTGCTTTTGTGTCTTATCCCGGCATTCTTTATAGCAGGTGCTATATCAGTATTTGTGTCCCAGGCATCGGTAATGAAGTATTTAGGGCCGCTGGCAAACAGGTTTCTCTCATATTCTGTGGCATCTATCTCAGGCACTATACTTGCAGTGTGTTCATGCACTGTTCTACCTCTTTTTGCTGGTATATACAGGATGGGAGCAGGTATTGGTCCTGCCACAGCATTTCTGTATTCTGGTCCTGCCATCAATGTCCTTGCCATAGCCCTTTCTGCAAAGGTTCTGGGATGGCAGATAGGCCTTGCCAGGGCAATAGGCTCTATTGCCTTTGCATATATAATCGGACTTCTTATGTCCTTTATCTTTAGAAACGATGATATGGAAAAGAAAAAGGTTCAAATGGTCATGCCTTTTGATGAGCCTGTTCTTAAGCTCTGGCAGCAGGTAGTCTATATGGCATCCATGATAGGCATCCTTGTTTTTGCAAATTGGGCAAAACCTCAGATAGAAGAAGGGGTTTGGATTTTTATCTATAATATAAAATGGTACTTAACAGGTTTCTTTGCCCTTATTTTTACTTATACATATATAAAATGGCTCAAGGCAAGATGGTTTATTGTTTTGATCGGAGCACTTGCAGTAATAATACTGGCTATTTACCCAGGATACCCACAATTATCATTCTCTGTGGGGATTGTATTTCTTATATACTCTGGAAAGATATCGTCTGATATGACAAAGACATGGATAGAATCCACATGGTCCTTTACCCTTATGATATTACCTTTGCTATTTGGAGGGGTCCTTGTGGCAGGTTTTTTACTGGGTATGCCAGGGATGAACAATGGCATAATACCCAATGAGTGGGTAGCAAGGCTTGTGGGTGGTAACAGTTTATGGGCAAATATCTTTGCCTCTGTTATAGGTGCACTTATGTATTTTGCCACCCTTACAGAGGTGCCTATTGTGCAGGGGCTTATAGGCTCCGGCATGGGAAAAGGCCCTGCATTGGCACTCCTTCTGGCAGGCCCGGCACTATCTTTACCCAATATGATTGTAATAAGGACAATCCTGGGAACAAAAAAGGCCTTTGTATTTTTCTCCATTGTTATTATACTATCAACCATTGCAGGGATGGTTTTTGGATGGATAACCAGTTGATTAAGATAGATTTAAAAAAATATTAGGAGGCAAATATGAAGATACAGATTCTTGGCACAGGCTGCCCAAAATGTATCAAGCTTACAGAGAATGCAGAGCAGGCTGCAAGGGAAAAGGGTGTTGAATTTGAGATAGAAAAGGTATCCGATATCAATAAGATTATGGAGCTTGGAGTCATGTTCACCCCTGGGCTGGCAATAGATGGTCAGGTAAAGAGCGTTGGCAAGGTTTTATCTGTAGAAGAGATAAAAAAGATGCTCTAAGATTATATCAAGGAGATTGCTTATGTTACAGGAAAAAGATATATGTTGTAGTGGCCCTAAAAAAATGCTCATCCTTGCATGTGCCGGTGGGTCAAATGTAGGACAGATATCTAATAGTTTGATGATTGAGTTGGATAAAAGGGGTGTAGGAAATGCATACTGTCTTGCCGGTATAGGCGGAGACCTCACAGGATTTGTGGAGAGTGCAAAGGCAGCAAATCTTATTGTTATAGATGGTTGTCCTACAGGTTGTGCAAAAAACGTCCTTGAAAGGCATGGAATAACACCCAAGAGTTACTACATTGTTACCCAATTGGGTATAGAAAAGAATCATAATTTTAATAAAATAAGAGAAGAGACAGAAAAGGTGTTGCCAAAGATCCTCTCGGTATAGTTTTGATTTTGGAGGGCGGACAATAGCAAGGGCAGGTCTAAAAGATCTTTTAGATAAACATAGATACATCATTACAATCATACTCTCCCTTATAGCAATAGGCATAGAGATATACTACAGCATATGCCATGAGGCATGTTCTTATCTCAAAGGGGATATTTTTGGTATCCCTTTGGAATATATAGGGATAGGTTATATGGTCCTCATAATTGTCCTTGCCATTATGAAAAAGGACATGGGTCTTACTATATTTTTGTCAACTGGCATGGGTATAGAGATATATCTTGTGGCTTTTCAGGTATGGCAAAATATATACTGTCCATATTGTCTTGCCTTCGGAGGTACTTTATTGGTAATTTTTTTATTGAACTTCGACATAAAAATGAAAAAGATCATGATTTTGTTTGCCATATTAGGCATTATCTTCTTTTCCATCTTTTTCAATGCCGCTGTTACACCCTTATATGCACAAGATGTTAATTTTCCTGAATTTGGTAATGGGCCTATAAAGGTCAGATTATACACAGATTATTTTTGTCCCCCTTGTAGGGAAATGGAGCCAAAGATAGAGGCTTTGCTAACAGAGCTTATAAACAAAAATATAATCACACTCGCATTTATTGATACACCTTTTTCCAGCACATCTGCCATGTATGCACGATACTTTCTTTTTATAATCCACGAGAAAAAGGACATTGAGAATGCCTTTCTTGCCCGTTCAGTACTTATTGGTGCAGCATTAAAAAAGATAAAGGAACAGGAAAAGTTGGAGGCATACCTTCATGAGAAATGGGTAAGATTCAAACCCTTTGATACCAAACCTGTCTTCAATATGATGAATAGTTATCTTAAAAGCGACCGCATAAAGGCAACCCCGACATGTATAATAGATAAGCATGGCAGAAAAGAAGAATATGTGGGTGGGGTGGAGATATTGAATGCATTAAAAGATATAAAGAAAAACCCCACCCGATAAAGACATTCTTCAAAAACACAAATATATTTCTGTTGATTAACGCTATATATTTATATATTATATATAAGATAGGTCTAAGGCAATTAAAGAATGCCTTTCTCTATTTTTACTATGGATTTTTTTAAACATTTACGAAAATATTTTTTCCGTAGTCTTACCCCGCAACGTATATTTGTCTTAAGTTTTATCATTATCATTATAATAGGGAGCATTCTTCTCTGGATGCCTTTTTCTGGTGCAAAAAATAAGCTTACCTATATAGATGCCTTGTTTACATCTGTATCTGCTGTGTGCGTAACAGGGCTAACGGTAATAGATATAGGCACAGACCTATCTTTTACAGGCCAGATAATCACCATGGTCCTTTTCCAGAGTGGGGGTTTGGGTATAATCACCTTTTCAGCATTTTTCTTTCATCTCATGGGGCTTAGTATCTCCTTCAAAGAGAGAGAGATTGTGCAGGCTTCTTTTCTTCCTTCGCCTAAGAGAGACTTCCAAAACATCCTTAAATACGTCTTTATTTCCACAATGACCATAGAAGCATTGGGTGCCTTAACCCTTTTCCATGTCTTCAAGGATTTTCCCACAAGCAAGGCAATATTTTACAGCATATACCATGCCATATCTGCCTTTTGTAACTGTGGTTTTTCACTCTTCACAGAGAGCCTTATAAATTATAAGGGTGATATTTTAGCCAATATAACCTTTATGGCATTGATTGTCTTGGGTGGTATAGGTTTTGCTGTTCAACTGGAGATTTTTTCTTTTTTTAAAGGACACAAAAAAAGACTCTCTCTCCATACAAAGATAGTTCTTATCGCTACCGGCATATTGATAATATCCGGGGCAGGTTTTTTCTTCTTGTTTGAAAATAATTTTACCATCAAAGATGCCCCTTTATATGTAAAGATACTCGTTTCCTTCTTTCAGTCTATTACAGCAAGGACAGCAGGATTCAATACCGTTGATATTGGCAGCTTAACAAATGATACCATATTAATTTTAATGATTTTTATGTTTATTGGGGCATCTCCAGGTTCAACAGGTGGAGGCATTAAAACCACAAGCTTTTCAGTATTATTTTTGATGCTTTTTAGTAGAGTAAGGGGTTATGAAGAAGTGAATGTAATGAAAAGAAAGATTCCCAATGAATTAATAAGCAGAACAATCTATCTAATATTTGCATCCATCTTTTCTGTAGCCATAATTACATCCATTTTACTCTTTGCTGCAGATACAAAACTGCCCCTTCAAGGTAGAAATCTTTTTATTGAATATCTCTTTGAGACCATATCGGCCTTTGCTACTTGTGGTTTGTCTATGGGTGTTACCTCCCATCTTAATAACACCCAAAAGATTATTTTATCTTTAATGATGTTTATTGGCAGGGTCGGCCCACTTACACTTGCTTTTTCTATGAGCAGGAAACCTAAAAAGACTATTTTTCAGTATGCAGAAGAAAACATTATGGTTGGTTAAGGAGGATATATGCCAAGGGTTATTGTGATAGGATTGGGTATATTCGGTTACAATATTGTGAAAAATCTGTTTGAAGCAGGTATAGATGTTATTGCCATAGATAATAATAAGGATGCGGTGCAGCAGGCAAGGGATTGTTCTTCAAAGGCAATCCTTGGTGATGGCACTGACAAAAACCTTTTTGAAGCCATAGGTATTAAAGAAGATGATATTGTCATAGTATCCTTTGGAGAGGATCTTGCTGCAAGCACCCTGACTACCCTTCATCTAAAACAGATGAAGGTAAAAAACATAATTGTTAAGGCACCTAATGAAGAACATAAACTTGTCCTGGAAAAGGTAGGTGCTACAGAGGTCATCATCCCTGAGAAAGAGATGGCTGCAAAGGTATCAAAAAGTATTGTTGCCCCTAATCTCATAGATTACATCCCTATCTCAGAAGAGTTTATGATATGCGAGGTTGCGCCTTTAGACAATTTCATTGGCAAGTCACTGAGGGAAGTCCGCATGAGAAGCAATTATGGTGTAGATGTCATTGCCATAAAGGATACCTTAACCGATAAAGTATATATGGTAAACCCTGATTATCGCATGAAGGACAGCGATGTCCTCGTTGTCATAGGAAAGACACAAAATATTGATAGATTAAAATGAAAATATATTGACTTTATCCATAAAAAAAGAGAGAATGCCATCTGTTAAAATAAGCTTTAGTCCCTTGTCTTGTATTGCAAAGGTCTAAAATAAATAAAAAATGAGGTGTCTCATGATTATGCCTGTAAGTGAAGAAATAGTTTTTAACACAATCAAGGATATTGACGAGCTGAGTTCTGATAAAATAGAAGGGGAGATGGAGAGGCTTAATAAAAATCAGCCAGAATTGTTAAGTTTTGTGTTTTCTACTACCGAGGAATTAGATGATGATGCAAAAGAACTGGGTATATATATGTTTTTTGTCCTCTATAAGATATTTACAAAAGCATACGGACGTATAGGCAAAGCTACATACAAGGAAATAGAGGATTCATACGAATATAACCTAAGTATTTTGGAAAAATTAGATGGAGCCGATGAAAAAAAGATCTTTGAGATTGCTGAAAAAGAAGCAGAAAAACAACCTCATGTATATAAATATCTTGCTCAAACACTTCTGTTGCAAGATGATGAACAAGAAGATTTATATATCAGCCCAGAGGATAGGGGATTCCTTTTTATTATCTTTATGACCGTTATCAACATACTGGACAAAAAGATTAATAAATCTGCTAAGGAGTAAAAAAAGAGGTCTCATACCTTGCCATCTGTCACCCCGGTGATTTCATATTCTACAGGCGATATCTTTGTCATACAATTACAAGGGCTTGTAAAATCCCATCTTGTAAAAGAGATAATTATTTTATCACCTAAGGGCATAGACCCACCAGCACCAAAATGTCGGGTTGTAGAAGCCCACTCATTAAAGTCTGGTGACATATTGAATAGAATAATATCTGAACTAAGCACAGATTTCTTTCTCCTCATATTGGATGACAGATATTCTCTTATAGAACCCAGGGCATTGGAGAACATGCTCAATGAAGCTACGGCCTCTAATTCCGGCATTGTTTTTTCAGATTTTTATATTCGAGGAGAAAAGGGTCTGGTTCACCACCCCCTTTGTGATTATATGAAAGGGAGCGTAAGGGATGATTTTGATTTTGGGGGGATGATGTTGTTCTCCACTTCAGCTGTAAGAGATGTCATGGATAAATATGGTAATATACCGGATGTAAAATTTGCAGGTTTATATGACCTGAGGTTAAAGGTTTCTATTGACCATCCCATTCTACATATAAAAAAACCCCTATATTATGTCATATACAAGGACTTAGATTTTAATAATCACCATTTTGCCTATTTAGACCCTAAAAATCGCTCTGTTCAAATAGAGATGGAGTCCATATTCACTAATTATTTAAGGCTTATCAATGCCTATATCCCTCATGAGCAGCTTAAAAATGTTAAAATATGTGATAGTTTTCCTGTAGAGGCATCTGTTATCATACCTGTGAAAAATAGGGTAAATACAATAGGTGATGCGATTTCCAGCGCCCTATCCCAGAAAACAGATTTTTCTTATAACATCATTGTGGTGGATAATCACTCAACAGACGGGACAACGAAACTATTAACAGAGCTTGCTAAGAAATATCCTTCTATAAAGCATATAGTGCCAGAGAAAAAAGACCTTGGTATTGGTGGGTGCTGGAATGAAGCGATTAATTCCCCATATTGCGGAAGATATATAGCTCAGCTTGACTCGGATGACCTATATAGTAGCCCTGAGACACTCAGTAAGATGGTTACCATGCTAAGAGACGGTCAATTTGCCATGGTAATAGGCTCTTATACTGTAGTTGATTTTCATCTAAGAGAGATCCCCCCTGGGCTAATAGACCACAGGGAGTGGACCGATGAAAACGGACATAACAATGCCTTGAGGATAAATGGGCTTGGTGCACCAAGGGCATTTGATAATGCTATTATAAAAGGCATTGGATTTCTTAATGTGAGTTACGGCGAGGATTATGCGGCAGCCTTGAGGATATGTCGTGTATTTAAGATTGGAAGGATATTTGAGGGCATTTATCTATGCAGGAGGTGGAAGGGTAATACAGATGCGAACCTGCCACAAGAACAGATAAACAAAAATAATGAATTTAAGGATAGTATTCGCACCGGGGAGATCCTGGCAAGACAAAAGATAAATAGAGATAGAATGTTTAAAGATGGTACTGGGCCTTGATAATAAAATATATACCCGTTTTGAAGGCACAGGGCTTGATGACATCTTAAAGAGGCTTCTTTATGAACAGTTAGAGTCCTGGCAGCTTTTAAAGCAGAGTTATGATGCACTTTCTGGTGTAAAGATAAGAGAGATCTACCATAATGATTTTTACTTGAGGGTTCAGCACAATCCAGGCAGAAAAACAAGTGCTTTAGCTGATACAAGGCAGGCGGCAATAGAGAGGCGTCCCTGCTTTTTATGTATCCAAAATCTCCCTGAACATCAAAAAGGTATCCTCTATAAAGAATATCTTATACTATGCAACCCTGCACCTGTTTTCTACCACCATCTTACCATCAATTCCATTAAACACAAACCTCAACGCATTGATACAAACATAGATAGCCTTCTTCAGCTTGCAATAGATTTAGGCCAAAACTGGCTTATACTGTATAATGGACCTGAATGTGGCGCCTCAGCCCCTGACCATCTGCATTTTCAGGCTATTCCCAATGGAAACACACCCCTTGAGCAATACTTAAGAATCAGAAAAGGATTGAAACACATAAAGGACATTTCAGGTGTATCTGTCTACTCCATGGAGAACATGGGAAGGGAGATTATAATCCTTGAAGGTTTTAATGTAGAATACATTGGATATGTATTTCAGAGTATTTTCAATAGGTTGAGGCTGGCATTCAAGGCATCTGGCGAACCCATGATGAATATTGTCTGTTTTAAGCAGGATAAAACGTTGACCCTCTGTGTCTTCCCCAGGAAAAAACACAGGCCTGATGTTTTTTTCAAAGAAGGTGAAAACAGGGTTGTGATTAGCCCAGGCGCCATTGAAATGACAGGTGTGATTGTTACACCCATGGAAAAAGACTTTTTAAGCCTTGATGGCCACACATTAGAATCTATATATAAAGAGGTTTCTGTAAATAAGATCTTTTGGGAGCATTTATTGGACCTTTGAGACAATCTATGAGATTATGAGGCAAGGGCACAAAATCAGTGATTTATAGAAAGGCCATAACAATTGTCATATATATTGCAATACGCTATTAAATTCATTGAATATTTTTTAGATGTTTTATATAATCCTTTAATTAGAGCGATCTATGACAGATCAAAACTTTTCAGGGGGAACTAAAAAAATTGGAATTTTTAATCCTTTTTAGAGATTTTATAAATAAATCCCGTAAGACACTGGGTGATTTTTTTTATGGCATGACTGTCTTTGAACTTCAAAAGGAGTTGATGAAGGAAAAAGGCAATCTTAATAACCTCCTCCTCATTATAATTTTTGGCGATCTTTTGGGCCTACCCATCTTTCCCCCCTATTATTCCATGCGTCTTCTCCCTTATATCATACCCCATATGGATAAATGGAAAAGGGGGCTTTTGAGAGAAAAGGATCTAACAGATATAGTTTCAGGCGACCTATAAAACAAATAAGCGTCATGTATGCGTCAATTTTGAGAGCTGCCCGATACTGGTGAAATGTTGAAAAACATATTAAACATGAAGATATAAAGATAATATAAAATCTCTTCCAAACAATACAAAGACCTCTATCTGTATTAATCTTGACATAATAGACCCTTTTGTTTAATATAACAGTAATAGATATTTTTTATATATGGAGAATAAAATTGTATTCATTTTTACCTGCTCTGTGTCATTTTAAAAAGTTTTTACTAACCTTAGACAAAAATCCAATAAATCCATGAATTGGTGGCAAAAATAGATGTTTTTTAAGAGATTAACGAATAATAAACATAGAATTGACGGGCTCTTATGTTTGAAGGTTGCTTGCAAGGGGTGTGCAAATGGATTTTATTTATTTTGACAATGCTGCTACATCATGGCCAAAACCTGATGTTATGATAAAGGCCATGTTAGATTTTAATAAAAATATAGGTGCAAACCCTGGCAGGTCTGGCCATAGGCTCTCTATAGAGGCTGCCCGTATTTTATTTTATGTGAGAGAGTCCATGGCATCCCTTATAAACGCCGACGAACCTGATACTATCATATTTACAAGAAATGCCACAGAAGGTATAAATATTATACTTCACGGGCTTTTAAAGCCCGGAGACCATGTAATTACATCCAGCATGGAACACAATTCAGTTATGAGGCCGTTGCATGCTCTGGAGGCAAAAGGTATAGAGTTGACAGTTGTTCCATGCTCCCCTGAAGGTTTTATTGACCCAGAAGATGTATCTATAGCAATAAGAAAGAATACAAAACTTATCATCACCACCCATGCCTCCAATGTGACAGGCACTATTCTACCCGTATCAGATTTAGCAAAGATAGCCAGAAAAAATGAGATCGTATATTGTGTGGATGCAGCCCAGACAGCAGGTAACCTGCCCATAGATGTCATAAAAGACCAAATCGATATTATGGTCTTTACCGGACACAAATCCCTCTATGGACCCCAGGGAACAGGTGGTTTATACATAAGGCAGGGGCTTGAGACCATGATAGAACCCCTTGAGCAAGGAGGCACAGGCAGCCGTTCTGAGTCCGAGGAGCACCCTGATTTTATGCCTGATAGGTTTGAATCAGGAACACCCAATACCATTGGTATAGCAGGTCTCGGTGCAGGGGTGGGTTTTGTCCTTGATAAAGGGGTAGAACAAATAAGAAATAAGGAAGTGGCCATAACAGGACTTTTTTTAGACGGCCTATCTTCTATAAAGGGCGTGAAGGTCTATGGTGGAATGGACCCATATAAACGGACAGCAGTGGTTTCGTTTACCATGGAGAATATCATGCCTTCTGAGGTTTCATACATCCTTGATAAAGAATATAATATATTTTCAAGGCCGGGGCTTCAGTGTGCGCCTTCAGCCCACAGGACTATAGGGAGTTTCCCAGAAGGCACTGTTCGTTTTAGCTTTGGCATCTTTACCACAGGGGATGAGATAAAGACAGCCATCCATGCCATAGAGAATATTGCCCATGATGGCTTAAAAAAATCATTTGGAAGGAGATAAAAATGGCAGATATAGTAGATGCAAGGGGTCTTGCATGCCCACAGCCAGTATTGCTGACAAAAAAGGCACTGGAGACAAAAGACAGCATCACCGTCCTGGTGGACAATACCACAGCCCTTGAGAACGTAAAAAGATTCGCACAAAATTCAGGCTGCACTGTAGAGGTAAAAGAAGAAACAGGCGGTTTTTATAGATTGGATATTGTAAAGGCTCAAGGGGTTCATATAAAAGAGCCTTCACCGGAAGAGATCTCATGTGACATAAATAGGACAACAGGAACAGATAGACCGTTGGTTGTTATGATTACCTCAGATAAGATGGGTATAGGAGACGATGAATTGGGCACTGTGCTCATGAGGTCTTTTATCCATACCCTTACAGAGATGGAAACACAGCCAGATGTTATGATATTCTATAATTCCGCTGTAAAACTCACCATAGAGGGTTCAGATGTGCTCCATGATCTAAAAAAGATAGAGGAAAAGGGCATAAAGATATTGGTATGCGGAACATGCCTTAACTTTTTTAATATAAAAGAAAAACTTAGGATAGGGTTAGTATCAAATATGTATGATATAACAGAAACCCTATTAAAGGCTAAAAAAATAGTAAAGCCATAATAACAAATCAGATTTATAGAAGAAACATATAATTGAATCTATTTTCTTAAATCTTTTTGGGCTTGCCTTTTATTATATCTTGACAATTTCCTTTTATCACTATAGTTTTATGTATCTCTATGAGAGGAGGAAAAAATGAAAAGGTTTATAATATTTCTGCTCACCTTTATGCTCTTTGCATGTTCCGGAGCAGTTGTTCATAAGATAAACTTTGCAAAGGATTTTGATAAAAAGAAGATAAATAGGATAGCCATATTAAATTTCAATAGGGCATCAGGTGTTAATGTATCCAGTGAGCTCCTTGTGGATAAATTCACAGCGGCATTTATAAATACACCTTACAAACTGGTAGAGAGGGCAGAACTTCAAAAGATCCTCCAGGAAGCAGCATTTCAGCATTCCGATTCAGGAATAATAGATGAGAGCACAAAAGAGCAGCTAAGACAGCTTGGGGCAGACACCATACTTACAGGCACACTCCATACATACTCAGAAAATAAGGACTCGAGAGGCTTTGTTTTGAACTCGGAAGTATACCTTACTGCAAAGATGATAAAGGTAGAGACAGGTGAAGTCATTTGGTCAGGGGAGATATTGAAACAATCAAAGGCAAAGAATGTGGGTGAAAAACCAAAGTATGGAATAGGCGGAGAACAGGAGGCAGAGCCTGCCGGCAAATTACTGGATGATGTCATAAAGGATATGGCTTCAAGCCTCAGGGAAAAGAAATATCTTTTGCTTTAAAATAGAAAGGGAGACAGATATATGACAAAAGAAGAGGTATTAAGAATTGTTAAGGAGAAAGATGTAAAGTTTATAAAACTCTGGTTTACAGATATACTCGGTTTTGCAAAGAGCTTCAGCATCACCTTAGACGAACTGGAAGGCGCTTTAAACGAAGGTATGGGCTTTGACGGCTCTTCCATCCAGGGCTTTGCCAGGATAGATGAGAGCGATATGCTTGCAAGGCCTGACCCATCAACCTTTACAATATTACCTTTCAGACCTGCGGAAAGCGCTGTGGTTGCCAGGATGTTCTGTGATATCCATGAACCCGATGGAACACCTTATAAAGGTGACCCTCGATATGTGCTGAAAAGAAATCTAAAGATAGCCCAGGATATGGGGTTTACCTTTTATGTGGGGCCTGAGCTTGAATATTTTTATTTTAAATCAGATAAAGAAACCGAGATATTGGATAATGGCGGCTATTTCGATGTTACAACCCTTGATGAGGCAACGGATTTAAGAAGAGACACCATCCTCATGCTGGAACAGATGGGAATCAAGGTGGAATATAGTCACCATGAGGTAGCGCCATCGCAACACGAGATAGATCTCAGATACGCCGAGGCCTTAAAGATGGCTGATAACACCATCACTTACAGGATTGTAGTCAAAGAGGTGGCAAAGAAATACGGTGTTTACGCAACTTTTATGCCCAAGCCTATATTCGGTGTCAACGGCAGTGGTATGCACGTCCATCAGTCATTGTTTAAGGGTGATAGAAATGCATTCTATGACCCTAAGGATGAATATTATCTCTCTGATATTGCCAAATGGTATATAGCAGGGCTTTTAAAACATGCAAGGGAGATAACCCTTCTTACCAGTCAATGGGTAAATTCATATAAAAGGCTTGTCCCCGGCTATGAAGCACCTGTTTATATAGCCTGGGCAAGGAGAAACAGGTCGACCCTTGTCAGGGTCCCATTATATAAACCCGGTAAGGAAAAGGCAACAAGGGCAGAATACAGGAGCCCTGATCCAGCATGTAACCCTTATCTTGCCTTTTCAGCCATGCTCAGGGCAGGCCTTGAGGGCATAAAAAACAAATATCCACTGCCGGAAGCCATTGAAGAGGATGTATATGATATGTCCAGTGAAAAGCGAAAGGAACTGAAAATTGATTCTCTGCCAGGCAGCCTTTATGAAGCCATAGAATGTGCAGAGAAGAGTGAGCTTATAAGAGATACCCTTGGAGACCACGTGTTTGAGAAGCTCATAGAGAATAAAAAGATAGAATGGGATAGGTTCAGGACCCATGTATCCAAATACGAGATAGATACGTATCTGCCTATACTATAGGCCTTAGGCGTTCCAGCTTATGATTTGGATTATCTGGGCAGAACAGGTTTTGAAAGAACAGGATGCCTAAATATCCCTTTGAGAAACAAGAAAATTTATTAAGAGAAGGCAAATGATAGTAAGGAATTTCAATGACCCGGAGGTATTAAAGACAACCTATATAGCCCATTATGGTGCAGTGGCAAGGATGGTTATGACCAGCCATTTCTTAAAGAGCATGGAGTTCCTTGCCTATGCCATAATCCCACCAGGCAATACCATAGAAGAGCACATAGATGAGGTAGAGGAGATATACCTTATTATAAAAGGCGGTGGTATCATGCAGGTAGGTAAAGATAGACAGGAGGTTAAGGAGTGGGATGCCATATGGATCCCTGCCGGTGAACCCCATAGCCTTCAAAATACAAAAGAAGAAGAGACAGTGGTGGTTGTCATCGCTGCATATCCCCGCTGATACCCATTATTTCCAATTATCTGTCTGTGGCTGAGGTAATTGATAGGACATGAGTTCCCAGATATATCTATCAAAAGCCTCTTCGGCCTGACTTTCTATCCTCTCTATCTCAGGCTCTATCCTTGCCATGACATTAGGATCTTGAACAATACTTATCGGGTAATTCATATAGGATGTGCGCCTTATAAGTGAATACGCCTGTTTCTGTCTTTTCGGTAATGCCAGAAAGGCATCCAGTTCTTTGAGCATATATTCCTTTTTTTCATCCAGCCAGCCATCCACATGCATAAGCAAGTTTAAACTAAAATCACCGCATGAGAAGTAGCTGTGCATCTCATTAAGGCTTGAGACAAGCAGCCTTATCTCGCCTACAATCTCATCGTCAGTCATGGGGACAAATGTCCCTTCTTTAACCATCTTTTGCATGGGTGACATGGGATGCATGGCAAAGGTTCTCACCCTTATAAAATCAGGCTCTATCTCGTTGAGGAGTCTTGCGGTCTCTCGGGCATTTTCTTCACTTAATGTCCTGCCACCAATACCTGGCATGATATATTCGGATAGTTCCATGCCTGCCTCCTTTACATGCCTTCCGCCTATGACGATATCCTCAGGGGTTATGCCCTTTTTTACCATCTTTAATATGGTGGCAGAACCACTCTCAAGGCCTACATGGATCCTTGTAAGGCCTGCTTCTTTTAGCTGTTTCAGTTCTTCTACAGTCCTTTTCCGGAGCGTAGGTGCCCTTGCGTAGGAAGTTATCCTTTCTATGGATGGAAACCTTTCTTTGAGGTATCTTAAGATCTCCAGGACATCCTCTGTCTTTAAAATCAATGTATCGCCATCCTGAAGAAAGGCTGTCCTTATCTTGTAACCTTTATAATCTTCTGCCATGGCATCTATATCCTTTTTAACCTCCTCAACGGTCCTTCGGGAAAATTTTGTCCCTTTATATGCAGGACAGAATAGACACTGATTCCATGGACAGTTTCTCGTAACCCTCACAAGAAGGCTTGATGCCTCGCTGGGTGGCCTTATTACACCTTGTTCATACATAATGTTCTCCTTTTTAGCCTTTATATGACATTTGCAATATACGTATTATTTTTGAAATTTCAAGTTATTAATACCCTCAATCTTTAAAATAGTTGGTTTTCTCTCTTTTGAATGGTAGAATATGGCATTTATTTTAAGCCAAAAAATTGGCGCTTGATTTTAATCTTAAATAAAAGAGGGTCAAAAATAAGATGAAAGGTTTTTTTAATAAGATACTTATCATTGATGTCACAGAGAAGACAACTAAAACAGAGGAAATAACCGATAGGGTATACGAGAGATACTTAGGGGGCAAGGGTTTAGGTGCATATCTTATGCACAAACTTAATAAACAGGGGATAGACCCTCTTTCACCGGATAATCACCTTATCATTACTACAGGGCCGGTAAATGATACAGGAATATGGGGCTCAAGCAGATATGCCGTGATAACCAAAAGCCCGCAGACAGGGTTTTTTTCACACTCCTATTCAGGCGGTAATGTGGCAGAATATATTGGAAGGACAGGATACGATGCCGTTGTCATAAAAGGAAAGAGTCCTGAACCGGTCTACCTGGAGATAAACGATAAGACAGTGGTATTTCATAATGCAGAGAAACTATGGGGCACCGACACGTATAATGCCGAGTCTTATATAAGAGATGAACTCAAAAGAAAGGATATGGGTATCCTGGTTATCGGCCCTGCAGGCGAGAAGCTTGTTTATTTTGCCAATATGGTGAATAACAAATGGAGGTGTGCAGGCAGGACCGGTGTGGGCGCTGTGATGGGTTCTAAGAATATCAAGGCAGTGGCATTTTACGGTAATGAGAAAAGGCAGGTTGCATATCCCCATGAGACTTTGAGATTTCACAATGAATGGAAAAAAAGGGTAAATGATTATCCATCTTCTCGTACATACAAAAGGATTGGCACCCCTGGTTTGGTATCTATCATCAATCACCTTGAGGCATTTCCTTCCCGTTACTGGTATGATGGTAGTTTAGATGGATGGGAGGCCATAAGCGGCGAGACCCTCCATATGGATTTTTCAGTAAAGCCCAAGGCATGTTATATGTGCCTACTTGCCTGCAGCAGGTATACAGAGGTGAGACAGGGAAGATATAAGGGATTAAGAATTGAAGGCCCTGAATATGAGACCATATTTGCCTTTGGTGGCCTATGCCTTATAAAGAACTTAGAGGATATAATATTTATTAATGACCTCTGCGATAGATTAGGCATTGACACCATAAGCGCAGGTAATCTATGCGCCTTTGCCATAGAGGCGTCAAAAAGAGGTAGGATAAAAGAAAGATTAGAATACGGGGACACAGAAAGGATTATAAAACTCCTTCAGGATATAGGGGCCTGTCAGGGGATAGGAGGAGTCCTTGCAAAAGGGGTAGCCCATGCAGCAAAAGAATGGGATATGGAGGACATAGCCATCCATGTAAAAGGCATGGATCTCCCAGGATATGACCCGAGATATTTCAAAGGCATGGGGCTTGCCTATGCCACATCAGACAGGGGTGCCTGTCACCTACGCTCAACGTTTTTCAGGGCAGAGGCATCTGGCATGATCCCTCCTGATGCCGTAGAGGGAAAGGCAAGACTTTTTATAGATTTTGAAGACAGATTAAACCTCCATGACTGTCTTATTGTATGTAGGTTTTATAGAGACTTATATGGATGGGATGAGCTTTCAAGGATTATTCGCATAACTACAGGGATGGATTTAGATAAACAAGGACTCATGGAGATAGCCTCCCATGTGCAGGATGCCACAAGGCTTTTTAATATCAGAGAGGGTATGACAAGGAAGGATGATAGCCTGCCTAATAGATTCTTTAGGGAGTCAATAGGCTCAGGCAAGGCCATTATATCCCAAGAAGAGCTTGAATATATGAAGGATGACTATTATAGCCTTAGAGGCTGGGATAGTCAGGGCAAACCTTTTGGCACAATAGAATAAAAAAGATATAATGAGAAAAGACATTGAGGATCGGACTGGCTATATATAATTTCAACCCCAAAAAAGGCGGTGCAGAGAGATATGCCTTTGATTTATCTATGAGGCTTTTAAAGAGAGGACATGAAGTCTATGTAGTATGTAGAAATGCCATAGAAGTGGAAGGAATTAGGATAGTAAGGGTATCTGACATAGGCTATCCAAGGTGGTTAAGAACCCTTTTCTTTGCCCTTAATCACAGAAAAGTGATAAGGACTATACCTTTAGATGTAGTCCTTGGTTTTGGAAATACCCTTGAACTTGATGTATATCAGAGCCATGGAGGGGTTCAAAAGATATGGATGGACAGGGAGATAAAAAGCTATGATAACCCAGCAGAGAGGGCAGTAAAGGCAATTTTTTTAAAGACGAGTATAAATCAGCGTATACAAGAATGGATTGCCGAATATCCCATAAGAAAAAAAAGATTTTTTAAAATCATTGCCATATCTCACATGGTAAGAAGGCATATGTCCCAACACTTCTGTATACCAGAGGATACCATAGAGGTTGTCTATAATGGGGTGGATACAGAGAGATTTAAGCCTGTGGATGCCAAGCCTGATGGAAGGATAAGGATACTTTTTTCCGGGGGTAATTTTAGATTAAAGGGTCTATCACCTCTTTTAAATACAGCAGCCAGGCTTGCACAAAAAGGCAGGTCTTTTGAAATCATGGTCATGGGAAGAGGGAAGAGAAGAAGATACGACAGGATGATAGATAGGCTTGATATAGGCGAATATGTGCGATTTATGGGAGAGACATCATCGCCTGAGATAGCCTACAGGGAGTCTCATTTGCTGGCACACCCCACCTTTTACGATGCCTGTTCCCTCACCACTATGGAGGCCATGGCATCAGGTCTCCCTGTAATTACCACCCGATGGAACGGCGCATCTGCATTGGTATCAGAAGCTGAAGGCTATGTCATTGATGAACCTTATGATATAGATGGATTACACAAGGCAATAGATGAACTTTTTGACAGGGAAAAAAGGGAGCGCATGGGACGTAATGCAAGGTTGAAACTCGAATCCTTCACCATGGAACAAAATGCCATGGAGATGGAGAGGATATTTTTCGAGGTAAGAGATGCAAAACATAGAATCTGAATGGTCCAAGGTTTTTCATTACAGGGAGCAGGTGCATAGATTATATAGGGAGGTATGGGATATACCTTTGATAAAAAAGAGGTCAGACCTCATTAAGCACTATCTAAAAGATGGTATGAAGGTCCTTGATGTAGGGGCAGGGGAAAAAGGTATGAAGACCGAGATAGAGAGATTGGGCATAGATATAATATATAAAAGTATGGATATAGACAGGGCAAATATACATGACTATTATGACCTCTCTTGTGTGTCCGAGGATTTTCATGCCATATTTTTATTTGAGGTGATAGAGCATCTGAACCTTCAGGATGGGGTTGAGCTAATGAAGAGATTGTTTGACCTTACAAGGGAAAACGGCATTATTATTGTTTCTACCCCCAATATATTCAATCCCTCAAGGTTTATGAGGGATTCTACGCATAGGACCTTTTACGCCTATGATGAATTGTGTGGCATTATGAGCCTTGCAGGATACAAAATAAATGCAGTATATAGGTCATATAATGATGCTATCCATAGATATATCATGAAGGTATATGTTTTGGGTTTTTTATTTAAATTTTTCAATATAGATTATGCCAACTCTATATTTGTGGTAGGGGAAAGATAAATATGGGTAAAAAAAGGGCATCCCCTGACCCTTACTCAGAAAAAGGGGTTTGCATTAAGAGATGGAGAGATAGGATACCTGTCTGTATTGTGTTTCCCAATTCATATTATGTTGGCATGTCAAACCTGGCTGTTCATCTTCTATATAAGATACTAAACGATATACCTGAGATAGTATGTGAGAGGGCATTTTTTGAAGAAGGGGAAGATATTGTATCTATTGAGAGCAAAAGGCCTCTCTCATCATTTGAGTGTCTTTTCTTTAGCATCTCCTTTGAACTGGATTATATAAATATCTTAAAAATCCTGAGAAAATCCCGTATAGGTATCCTATCAAAGGACAGAAAAGAACAAGACCCCTTGATTATCGGTGGGGGTATAATGGTGATGGCAAATCCAGAACCACTTTATAAATATTTTGACCTTTTTCTATTAGGTGATGTGGAGGCGATTATACCTGATTTTATCCATTATTATATGGAAAAAAGAGGCAGTAAGAGGTCTTATATCATAGACGGAGCAGGTATCTATGATTGGATATACAATCCCCATAGACTTCAAATAGAATATAGAGAGGACGGACAGGTAGAATCTTTCAAACCCATGGATTTCAAGGTATATTTAAAAAGATATAGAGGAGAAAGATTCGGCAGGTCAGTAATATTAACAGAAAACACAGAGTTTTCCCAAATGTTTCTCTTAGAGGGAACAAGAGGCTGTCCTTCCATGTGCGGATTCTGTCTATTGGGCAATATCTACGATTTTACCTTTGACAAGGACTTTAATATCCCAGATGACATAAAAGACATAGGGCTCATAGGCGGTGGAGTATCCTTTCACCCTCACCTGGAAGACATGGTAATGGAATGGACAAAAAAGGGTATAAATATCCATTTCCCGTCTCTAAGGATCGACATGACACCTTTATCTGTAATAGAATTGGTAGGTAAAAACATAAAGACCCTTACCTTTGGTATAGAGGCAGGCACAGAGCAATTAAGGGCATATCTGGGCAAGCCCATAAAAGATGGGGATATATTTGAAAGGATAAGTTCTATAATGGAGATCAAGCCCTTTAATCTAAAGCTCTATTTCATGATAGGGATACCAGATGAAAAAAAGGAGGATATAGAGTCTATTGTAGAACTTACCAAAAAGATAAAACATATCATGATAAAAGAGGGTGCAAAAAAAGGGGCAGTAGGTTCTATAACCATCCATGTAGGCCCTTTTGTTCCAAAACCCGCAACTCCCTTTCAGAGGATGCCCATGGAGGAGCCAAGGCTACTAAAGGAAAAGATAAACTATCTCAAAAGGGCTTTAATGAAGGTAGACAATACCTTTTTTACCCATGAGTCTGTAAAGTATTCATTTGTTCAGGGGGTATTTGCCAGGGGAGATAGGAGGGTAGCGGATATAATAAATATATTATCAGAAGGGACAAACATAAATAAGGTCATGAAGGAAAGCCCTGTCAATCTCAATTTCTATGCCCTTAGGAAAAGGTCTCCACAAGAGGTTCTTCCCTGGGATTTTATCCAGAAAAACCATTAAGCCACAATAGGTCTTAATAAATCATTCCTTGACAAAGGGACTTTATATAATTAAGTTATTTTATATACATTAAAAGGGGTTTTTTGTGGATATTTTGTCAGAGAGGCAAAACAGAATACTGGAATATATAATTGAGAGCTATATAAATCACGCTCAGCCTGTAAGCTCAAGGGTGATATCAAAGGCTTTTATGAATAAATGGAGTTCTGCTACTGTGAGAAATATTATGGCAGAATTGGAAAATATGGGTTTTTTATATAAACATCATGCTGTTGCTGGTAGGATTCCTACAAACAAGGCATTTAGATATTACATAGATCGTCTGGACTATCAAGGGACACCCAGGAGAAAAGATATAGCTGCACTTGAGGAGATGTTAAAAGCAAGATATTCATACATTGAAGAGGTGATGAAAGGGGCATCACGGGCACTGGCAGCCATATCAAGATATACAAGTATTGTAGTTGAGCCTAAAATAGACACCATGCTATTTAAAGAGATAGAGTTTGTAAAGATGTCCAATAATACCATATTGATCGTCTTTGTAACCTCTGCAGGGACCGTTCACACAAGGCTTGTGGAGACAGAAGATGTCATAGACCTTGAGTTTTTAACAAGCATGAAGAGGTATTTAAATGAAAGGTTTGAGGGCGTTCCTTTTTATACCCTTAAGACAGAGATAGAGAATGACCTTGAGAGAGACAAAACACGATTCAATCTACTTCTGAAAAAGATAAAGGAAAGTGTAGATACCATCATAGAAGCCAAAGATAATAGGGAAATATATATTGATGGGACATCAAAGATCATGGGTTTCCCAGAGTTTACAGACATAGAGAGGCTTAGAGAGTTGTTTAGTGCCCTTGAGAAAAAGGAAAAGCTTCTGAGGATCCTGGATAAATGTTTAAAAGAAGAGGGTATCAGTGTGATCCTGGGGATAGAGAATGATATGAAGGAGATGAGAAATTTAAGTATAATAACATCCACATACAGGATAGCTGATAAAAGCTATGGCATACTTGGTGTAATAGGACCTGTAAGGATGGATTATTCACGTATAATACCTATTGTAAATTATGCAGCAAAGACTATAAGTGATATTATAAGCACAATGTAAGAGAAGAGGTGGAATATGGAAAAGAAAGAAGACAAAAACAGAGAACATATGGAAAAGGAAATTGAAAAGGAAAGAGAACAAGACCATACATCAGGCCAGGAGGAGCATAAAAAAAAGAAAAAAAAGGATGAAATAATAGAGGAGATGCATAAACAGATTGCAGAACAGGAGGCTACTATCAAATCTCTCCAGGAGAGGCTTCTTTATCTACAAGCCGATTTTGAAAATTTTAAAAAGATTAAAAATAAGGAAAAGCAGGACCTCCTCAAATTTGGAAATGAGGTTTTAATAAAAGAACTCCTCCCTGTTATTGATAATCTTGAGCGTGCCTTAGAGCACTCATCAAAGACAGAGGATATAAAGAGTATCCATGATGGTGTTGAGATGGTTCTCAATGAATTCCTTAAAGTTCTTGAACGCGCTGGTGTTTCAAGGGTTGAGGCAGTGGGCAAAAAATTTGATCCCAATCTACATGAGGCATTCTATCAGGAAGAAAGAGCGGATGCAGAGCCAGAGACAGTGCTATCAGAGCACCAAAAGGGTTATATTTTAAATGGAAGGCTTATTAGACCATCTATGGTTACCATATCAAAAAGACCTGATGCCCAGGAATAAAGGAAAAGAAAGATGCCTAAGGATTATTATAGAATACTCGGGGTCACCCGTGAAGCAACAGATGAAGAGTTAAAAAAGGCATACAGAAAGCTCGCCCTCAAATACCACCCTGATAGAAACCCAGGTGACAAACAGGCAGAGGAGATGTTCAAGGAAATAAACGAGGCATATGAGGTCCTGGGAAATCCAGAAAAGAGGATGAGATATGACCGGTTCGGGTCTACAGATGATATGGGCTCGTTTTTTGATTTTGGTTTCCAGGGTAATTTTGAGAGTGTTTTCAATGACCTATTCAATGATTTTTTTGGCACACAGACAAGAAGACAGAGGTCAAGAAAAGGCGATGATCTTCGTTACAACTTAGAGATAGAGTTTGAAGAGGCGATCTTTGGTGTAGAAAAAGAGATAGAGATCCCCAAGGATGAAAAATGCCCTGTATGCAATGGTTCAAGGATAGAGCCAGGATATCAGCCTGTAACCTGCAAGGTATGTGGTGGGAGGGGACAGGTAAGGCAGTCCCATGGTTTTTTTACAATAAACAGAACATGTGAATACTGTAACGGTGAAGGCTTTATAATAAAGGACCCATGCAAGAACTGCAAAGGCAAGGGACAGGTAAGGACCAAGAAGAAGGTGAAGGTAAAGATACCGCCCGGCGTTGAAACAGGCATGAGATTGAAGATAAGAGGTGAGGGTGCATTTGGGCGTGGAGACACAAACCCTGGCGATCTATATATTGTATTAAATGTGAAAGAGCACCCTGTTTTCGAGCGAGAAGGGGATGATATAGTCGTTCGCGTGGATGTCAGCTTTCCTGTCATGTGCCTTGGGGGACAAATAGAAGTGCCCACCCTTGAAGGCACCACCAAGCTTCATATACAACCGGGAACACAACCAGGAAAGGTGATAAAGATAAGGGGTTTAGGTGTTCAGAGACACAATGGATATGGTAGGGGTGATGAACTTGTATATTTAAACCTTGTGGTGCCCACAAATCTCACAGACAGGCAGAGAGGTCTCATAGAGGATTTATCAAAGGAGTTCGGCGCAGAAACAGAGACTAAGGACAAGACTTTTAAGGGAAGATTTAAGGATCTATTTACCTGTTTTGTTGCTTTTTTCCTATGATCCTATTTACCTTATCCATAAAATCCTTTAATCTTTTTTCATAACCCCTGTCCGACGGATAATAATATCTGTGATCTTGAATCCCTTCGGGCAAATATGCCTGCTTTATAATTGCATCTTCATAGTCATGGGGATATAGATATTCCCTTCCGTAACCAAGTTCTTCCATGAGTTTTGTGGGGGCATTCCTTAAGTGTAATGGCACAGGATAATCAGGTAGATTCCTAACATCATGGGTTGCAGCGTTATATGCCTTATAGATACTGTTACTTTTTTCGCTTAAAGAAAGATATACACATGCCTGGGCAAGGGCAAGGTAACCCTCAGGGGGTCCTATAAATTTAAATGCCTCGGTGGCAGCCATGGTGACCATAAGGGCATGGGGATCTGCATTACCTACATCCTCTGATGCAAAACGAACCATACGCCTTGCTATATAGAGAGGGTCCTCGCCTGCCTCTATCATCCTCACGAGCCAGTATAGTGCTGCATCAGGGTCAGAGCCCCTCATACTTTTATGCAAGGCGCTTATAAGATCATAGTGCATCTCACCTTTTTTATCATATGAGGCTATCTTTTTTTGATATGCCTCTTGAAGGAGAAGGTGGTCTATTACAAATGAGGTTTTTTTTGTATCATTTAGGATCATATGGCAGACCTCAAGGATATTCAATGCCTTTCTTGCATCGCCATCGGCAAGGAATGCCAGTTCTTCTATGACGCTATCTTCAATATTGATAGGGGTTTTTTTAAGCTCCTCATCCTCAGAGATTGCCCTTTTTATTATCCTAACCAAATCATCTTTTTTTAGAGGGTTCAAGGTTATTACCCTCATCCTTGAAAGCAGTGGGGAAATGATCTCAAAGGAAGGATTTTCAGTGGTGGCACCTATGAGTATTATGTCACCATTTTCTACATGGGGAAGAAATGTGTCCTGTTGGAGTTTGTTGAACCTGTGAAACTCATCTACAAATAGTATTATTCTCTGTCTTTTTGCCTTCTGTATTATATCCTTAACCTCTTTTATGCCTATACTTACTGCACTTATGGGATAAAAAGGGAGCCCGAGGTATTTTCCTATAAGCCAGCCAAGGGTTGTCTTGCCTACACCGCTAGGTCCCCAGAATATCATGGAAGGAACTTCATTTTTTTCTATAAGGACCTTAAGAAGTCTACCATTGCCAAGGATGTGCTCCTGGCCAAAAAATTCATTTAGTGTCTTGGGTCGCACCCTATCTGCAAGGGGTTTTTTCCTGTTTTTTTGGGAAAAGTTAGAAACTTCAAATAGTTCCATTATTAGAAATAATAAATTTTTTTCTATTAAAAGGCAATATCTCAATATTTTGACAAAATGTTTTCACTGTTATAAATTACTGTATGCACTGGCAAAAATGTCTTTTACTTTCCATTGCTGCACATATAGTCCTCATTGTCACATTATTATTTGTCCCACATAAAAGGCCAGAAATTATAGAGACTATTGCCGTAGATTTCACTATGATGGAAGGTGACTTTGGGGTTAAAAACAAATTGGGTGGCAGAACTGCAGGTAGGCAGAAAGGTGGTATGGGGGATCAAGTAAGAGGCAATAACAATATCTATAACCATAATATAACCCAAAAACAGGAAGACCAGCATGATAGATTAAATATAGAGGACACCCATAATATGAACGAATTAATATCATTGAACCCTGTAAAGGCAGATAAGACATTTGAAAAAGCCGAGATAGAGCAGACCAGCATTAGGGGAACGATGGCTGGGAATGGAAGCTTTGGCTCTGGTTATGGCACAGGGAGGCCCGGAGGAGGTTCAGGAGGTTCAGGTTATGGCCCAGGAGGAGGCACAGGTTCAGGGGGTGTCATCAATCTTGCAGATTATACATATGTCAGGGATGCTGTCATGAAAAATATTTCTTATCCTGAAAAGGCAAGGAGGATGGGTATGGAGGGCAGGGTGATCATATCGTTTGTCATTAATGAGGCAGGTTTGGTGAATGATGTGAAGATACTGAAGAGTTCTGGTTATGCCCTTCTGGATGATGCTGTAATGGATGCCCTGTCTAAGGTAAACAGGTTTAGAAAAAAACCAGAGAGGCTCCTTGTCCAACTTCCTATAGAATTCAGGCTTAGATAGTCATCCCTCTTCTTTTTTAATAACTATGGTAATCCCGGCATACACAATGATAACACCTGCAGCTACTATAAATCTGTAAGGGATTCCTATAGTCTTTCCAAATAGATTTATGATTATCTTTAGGTTAAAGAGGTTTTTTATAAATCCTGCTCCGGCAATATAGCCAGAGGTGAAAAAAAGAAACACAAGAGGCAGCAATACCCCAATGGAAATGAGTATGAGTGCCTTTTTTTTCTTTTCGTCCATCCTTGTCTCTCTAATATAAAAAATAAATAAAAACCGCCCCTTAAAAGAGGCGGTTTTTTTTACTCAAAGGTATCCTGTTTAGGACTGTTTCTTGAATTCCTTTTCCATGGCCTCTTTTGCTGGTTTTACATAGATGTCTCTGAGTTTTGGCTTTTCAATCTTTCCTGCAGGGTTACGAGGTATAGTTGCATATACCATCTTTTCTGGCCATTTGTATTTTGCAAGACCCTTTTCCTTTACAAAGTTAATAATCTCTTCATCTGCTATGGTCTCACCCTCTTTAGGCTGGATGATTGCCATAACGATCTCCACAAGCCTTGGATGAGGATAACCGAGGACTGCCACGTCCTGAACCTTAGGATGTTTACGGAGGACATCCTCTATCTCTGCGGGGAATATATTCTCACCGCCTCTTATGATAAGGTCTTTTGACCTGTCTGCAAAGAATATAAAGCNTTCTTCGTCTTTATATGCCAGGTCACCTGTGTAGAGCCAACCGTTCTTTATGGTCTTGGCGGTCATCTCAGGGTTCATGGCATATTCCTTCATAAGCCTTGGCCCTTTGATGATAAGCTCTCCTACCTTACCTGGAGGTAGCTCATTGCCATCGTTATCAACTACCATTGCCTCCATAAAGACCGTTGCCTTTCCTATGGAGCCTGGTTTTCTCATGATGTCTTCGTCATAGCAGTTTGTGAGACCACCACCACCACCTTCTGTGATACCATAGATATTGGCAATGGGGAGATTCGGGAATATCTTCTTGGAATCCTCCAGGAGGACATATGGGACAGGCTGGGCACCAATTTCAATGTGCCTTAAGGCTGAAAGGTCATATTTTGATAGATCAACCTGACCCGACTTGATGGCGTTTATTACATCAGACCATGTGGGGACTGTATTCCAACCACCTGTGCATTTTTCATCGGCAATGCTTCTAAGGTAGTATTCAGGCTGCAACTCCATGGGCATAAGTACTTTACCTGCTGCTACATAGCATGGGAAGGAGAGGAAAAGTGTTCCACTGTGATAGAATGGATGGGGTGCGAGATAGACACTGCTGTAGCCTTCATTGTATGTGAGAGCGTTACCTATAGCTATATAGAAAAGGGATTTATGGGTATGAGATACAGGCTTAGGTGCCCCTGTAGTCCCTGATGTAAACATAAGTTCTGCCATATCATCATCATCTGTATCTACACATATGGATGAACCATCGCCCTTTTCAACGATCTCGTTGTATGATTTAGTACCAGTGGGTATGCTGTTGCCTAAACATATGAAATGTTTGCAGTAGTCCATATCCTTCATGATAGGTTCTACCCTGGCGTTGAATTGGTCACCAAACATGAATACCTTGCATTTAGTCACATCTGCTGCATATTTTATGTCTGCGCTGGCAAAACGGAAATTAAGGGGTGTTACAGTTGCGCCTGTCTTTAATACGCCTATATAGCTTGCATACCATTCCATACAGTTCATCATGAGATGTAAAACAATATCACCTTTTTTTACCCCACAGTCTTTAACAAGATAATTTGCTATCTTGTTCGCCTGATCATCGAACTGTTCCCAAGTGAGACTCCTTCTCAATCCCTTTGAAGGATAGCTTTCAATGATAAACTCTCTCTTTGGAAACTTACTTGCGTTCAGTCCTGAAAACATTGCAAAATTCATAGAACCCTCCTCCTTAAATTGGCTTTTTTGTATTGCTTTTATGATAGTTAGCATGATAAATTGAATAGTATTGCATTGTCAATACAAAAAATTTACAAATTTTTTAGGAGGCTTGCAATGGATATAACGATAGCTGAAATCTTGGCAAGGAATGCACGGATGTATCCCAATGACGTGGCGCTTGTGGAAAGGATCCCTGCGGAAAAGAAGAGGTTTGAGATTACCTGGAAAGAATTCGACACAAGGGCAAATCAGTTTGCTAATGTCCTTACTGCAAGGGGTATTAAAAAGGGCGACAGGGTTATCCATTTTATGATGAATTCCATAGATTGGCTTGTTGCATACTTTGGTATAGTAAAGACAGGGGCATGGGTAGTGCCTTTGAATTTCCGTTTTACAGCAGAGGATGTAAAATACTGCTGTGATGTAGCTGAGCCTAAGCTGATGGTCTTTGATGAAGAATTTGCCGGCAGGGTCGACGCCATAAAGGATAAGCTCCCTGGCGTAAAGAATTATATATGTCTTGGTAATAATGTCCCTGGATTTGCAGAATCCTTCGCAAAAGTAATGGCCGATGCCCCTGATGCACCTCTTAACACAGAGCTTTTCCAGTCTGATGAGTGTGGACTCTATTTTACCTCAGGAACTACAGGACAGCCAAAACCAATACTGCTCACCCATAAGAACATGCTCTGCTCATGTATTACAGAGAATTCAAACCACCATCAAACAAAGGACGATGCATTTGTCCTTATCCCACCCCTTTATCATACAGGTTCAAAGATGCATTGGTTTGGCAGTTTTATAGTAGGAGGCAAGTGTATTCTCCTTAAAGGTGTATCTCCTGAATGGACATTGGAGGCAATAAGCGAAGAACAGGCAACAATCATCTTTCTTTTGGTCCCTTGGGCTCAAGATATACTCCTTAAACTTGATAGCGGTGAACTAAAGCTTGAGAATTATAAACTTGACCAGTGGAGGCTCATGCACATAGGTGCCCAGCCTGTGCCACCAGCATTGATAAAACACTGGAAAAAATATTTCCCCAACATGCAGTATGATACAAATTTTGGATTGAGCGAATCAACAGGGCCAGGTTGTGTCCATCTTGGCATAGGAAATGAACATAAGATAGGCGCCATAGGAAAACCAGGATTCAACTGGGAAGCCCGCATCGTTGATGAAAGCGGAAATGATGTGAAAAAGGGTGAGGCAGGAGAACTCATTGTCCGTGGAGATGGGGTAATGCGTGAGTATTATAAGAACCCTGAGGCAACTGCCAAGACCATTATAAACGGATGGCTCTACACAGGTGACATGGCAAGAGAGGATGAGGATGGTTTTATCTGGCTTGTAGACAGAAAGAAGGACGTCATTATATCAGGCGGTGAGAATGTATTTCCTGTAGAGGTAGAAGACTTTATCCATACAAATCCCAATGTAAAAGACGTGGCTGCCATAGGTCTGCCGGATGAGCGTCTTGGTGAGATAGTGGCAGTAATAATAGAGGTAGCACCTGGCAAGACCCTGACAGAAGAAGAGGTCTTGAAACACTGTGAAGGACTTCCCAAATACAAGAGGCCGAGAAAGATATTCTTCGGCCAGGTGCCTCGTAATCCCACAGGCAAGATAGAAAAACCAAAACTCAGAAAGATGTATTCCGGTATGGAAGAGGCTTTCAAGATATAGCTTAAAAAGAAAGTAAGGGCATAGGGCACAGACATATATAAAATGTTTTGCCCTCTGCCCTAAATGATAATTAATCGAATATGATGTTTCCCACTGCCATCGAGGAAAAGATAGGATATGTATTTAGAGATAGGGAATTATTGAATCAGGCTATAACCCATAGCTCATTTTTTAATGAAAAAAGGGATATAAGAAGATCAGATAATGAAAAACTTGAGTATCTTGGTGATGCTGTCCTGAATTGTATAATCACTATAATCCTGTATAAAAAATATAAAGACAAACATGAAGGATTTTTGAGCAATGCCAGGTCATGCCTTGTTCGTAGGGATACCCTAACCGAGATAACAAAAAATTTAAACTTTATGGACCATCTAAATTACGGTAATGGCAGAAACTGTAACGTGCCGGAGGAGTCAAAGGTTTTATCGAATATGCTTGAGGCATTGATAGGTGCAGTGTATCTCGATGGTGGTTTTATTAAAACCAGAAAGGTAATAAAGAAACTTTTTGAGCCTTATTTTACCGAGGAGAGAATCACTAAAAAAAGCCCAAAGAATATGCTTCAGGAGTATTCGCAGAAGAGATGGGGTATACTCCCTCAATATAAGTTTACAAGAAAGACAAAAAACGGGTTTACTGTAAATGTATATCTTGGAAGAGACTATAGGGCAAAGGGTCAGGGCAAGACAAAAAAAGAGGCGCAGCAGCAGGCAGCAATGGTAATGCTTGAGATGCTTCAGGTGAGATAGGTGAAAATATGGAGGATAAGGAAGAAAAAAAGGGTATAGAGGCACCAGAAGATATGGTTGTCGTCGATCCCCATATGCCATTATACTCAAGACAACATCTCTGCATCTATCTCAGGGAGTTATATGATATGGCAGAGGCAGAGGCAGAAACAAAGGCAAATGAGAATAAATCCATATCAGAGGATAAGTGATGAAAAGGTCTTTAGGTCCAAAACCCGTTGTATATCCTGCACCTGTATTTGTTATAGGGACCTTTGACAGCTCAGGCAAGGCAAATGCCATGACAGTAGCCTGGGGAGGCATATGCTGCTCTCAGCCACCCTGTATAGGTATATCCTTGAGAAAAGCTACATATACATATAATAATATTATGGTTCGCAGGTCATTTACAGTAAATATACCCTCTGAGAGATATGTAAAAGAGGTTGATTATCTCGGTATATATTCAGGCAGGGAGCATGACAAGTTTGCCTATACAGGTTTAACATCTGTTAAAGGGACTATGGTTGATGCTCCTTACATAGATGAGTTTCCTTTGATCCTTGAATGTAGCCTTATAAAGAATATTGAATTAGGTCTCCATACCCTTTTTATAGGCGAGATTAAGGATATAAAGGTAGATGAGGCTGTCATGACTGAAGATAATCTCATAGATATAGAAAAGGTAAGACCTATTGTCTATGCCCCTGAACTGAGAAAATATTTTCAGATAGGGCGCTTTCTTGGCAAGTCTTTCTCCATAGGGAAGAAAGACTAATCCTATAAAAGATCTTTTAAAATATCAGTTTACGAGCCTCAACTGGGTCTTTACCATGTTGTTGTCGTCTACGTATACCTTTTTAGGCTTGAATGTGGCAAGTTCTTTTTCATCATAACCAGCATAGCTTACAATGATTATGAGGTCATCCTTTTTTGCCTTATGGGCAGCAGCGCCATTTATACAAATGATACCTGAGTTTTTCTCTCCTTTTATGGCATATGTGGTAAAGCGCTCACCATTTGTCACATTATATATCTGAACCTGCTCATAGGGAAGGATATCCGCCTGTTCCATAAGTGTCTCATCTATGGTAATGCTGCCTTCATAATGGAGGTTACTCTCTGTAACCCTTGCCCTATGGATTTTTGATTTCATCATGATCTTTTGCATTTTATTCCTCCAAGATTGTGTTATCAATTAACCTTGTCTTGCCGACAAAGCATGCGACGGCATATAGTGCCCTGTGTTTTATTATAGATACCTCTTTGAATGTTTCTGTATCTGCTATGCTTATATAATCGATCCTATGGATACCTGCTGATTCAATCATCTCTTTTGCCTTTTTCTTTAATGTATCTGCATCCCTCACCCCTTGTTTAAACATCTCTTTAAGGGTTTCTATGGATTTGTATATAATGAGTGCCTTTTCCCTTTCCTGAGGATTCAGGTAGGTATTTCTTGAACTCATGGCAAGGCCATCTTTTTCCCTTACTGTGGGATAGGGAATGATCTCTAAGTCCATATTGAGGTCTTTGACCATCCTTTCTATAATCTTTAACTGCTGGAAGTCCTTCATACCGAAGACAGCATAATGGGGTTTTACAATGTTAAATAATTTTGCCACCACTGTCGCAACCCCTATAAAATGACCCTTTCTTGTCATACCGCATAGATAATCCTCAAGACCCCTTACCTGGACATATGTGGAATACCCTTGAGGATACATCTCGTTTGCATCAGGGAAAAATATTATATCTGTTTTTTCTGATTCAAGGAGTGCCCTGTCTCTTTCAAAATCCCTGGGGTATTTATCCAGGTCTTCTGTTGGTCCGAACTGGGTAGGGTTCACAAAGATACTCACCACAACCACATCACTTATCTCCCTTGCCTTTTTCACGAGTGCAAGGTGACCTTCATGGAGATATCCCATGGTAGGGACAAAGCCTATCTTTCTGTTTTCCCTTCTTATGTCATCTGCCTGGCTCTGCATCTCTTTTACTGTTTTTATTATCTTCATTTATATGTCCTGTGTTTTTTTGTCTCCTAAAATATGATCCCATCAATGAAATGAATGGCTATCATCAGGGAATACACCCCTTTTTACCTCATCTATATAATCTCTTACACCCTTTGCTATCTCTTCCCTCATGTCAAGGTATCTTTTTACGAATTTAGGCCTGAATTCACCGGATAGACCTAAAAGGTCATAAATGACAAGGACCTGTCCATCACAATCAGGGCCTGCTCCTATGCCTATGGTGGGTATCTTTAGCATCCCTGTAATCTCCTTTGCCAGTTCCCTGGGGACACACTCAAGGACAATAGAGAATGCCCCAGCCTCTTCCACGGCAATGGCATCATTTATAAGCCTCTCTGCATCCTTGCCCTTTCCCTGAACCTTATAGCCTCCCATCCTGTGGATAGACTGTGGTGTAAGCCCAACATGCCCCATAACAGGTATATCTATATCAACAAGGGCTTTTATGGTGTCTTTCATATTCATCCCGCCCTCGAGTTTTACAGCCCCTGCCAGGGTCTCTTTCATCATCCTGCCTGCATTTCTTCTTGCCTGTTCAATCCCCTCCTGATAGGACATAAAAGGCATATCTATTACCACAAGGGCATTTTTTGTGCCTTTTACAACCGCCTTTGTGTGATGTATCATCTCTTCTATTGTCACTGGAATTGTATTTGGATATCCTAAAAGCGTTGTCCCTACCGAGTCTCCCACCAGGATTATGTCTATACCTTCTTTATCCAATATGCCGGCGAATATAAAATCATAGGCAGTGAGCATAGTTATCTTTTCGCCTGACTTTCTCTCTTTTATAACAGGAACCGTTATCCTCTCCATTTATTGCCCCTTAATAAAAAAACCTCCTGAACTCAATTCAGAAGGCTATTTAAAACAAATCTCCTTCCGTCTCGGTCCAGCTCTTGGATCCAAGCGGTATGTGTAAATATTGAATCAAAGCCAAAGGGTTTTGTCAATATTTTTTTTCTTTAAAAACGCCTATGGAAAAGTCATTTAAATCTTTGAAAGATTGAAAAATATTTACATATCTGAGGCCTTTTAAAAAGGTCTTTATTTTGCAAAGGCTTGTATTGTGACTTGTAAGATCTAAAAACATATAGACATTTGTAAAAATATCCTGTAATATTTATCTATTCGGGGCGTAGCGCAGCATGGTTTAGCGCACTTGCTTGGGGTGCAAGAGGTCGCAGGTTCAAATCCCGTCGCCCCGATTTATTAATTTATGAGTAAGATTAGAATATATCCTCTGGATTTTTTATGGTGAACCATTGCTTGTTCTTTTGTCTAATGATGATGGAATCCATTCTGAAGGGCTCATTTGCCTGAGAGATAATCTTAAAAGAGAGCATCAAGTATATACAGTAGCACCTGAAAAAGAGAGAACCTGTATAGGACATGCAGTTACCCTTCATAAACCCTTAAGGATAAAAGAGATATCTGAATATACATATACTACCAATGGGACACCGGCAGACTGCATACTCCTTGGTGTCTATAAGATCCTACCAAGGAGACCTGATATGGTTATATCAGGTATTAACAAAGGTCCAAACATGGGGCAGGATGTGAATTATTCAGGGACAGTGGCAGCGGCCAAAGAGGGTGCATTTCTTGGTATACCTTCTATGGCAGTTTCTATTGCGGCAATAGATAACTTTTATTTTAATGATGCCGTGAATATATTAAGTAAGATAATTATGCTCGTATCCAAAAAAGAGATAGCCTTTGAACATGCATTCCTGAATATAAATATCCCCAATATACCTTCTGACAAAATAAAGGGTTTTATGGTGACAAGACTCGGGAAAAGGATATATAATGATATAATTACAGAAAGGGTTGATCCCAGGGGGAAAAAATATTACTGGATAGGCGGAAATATTGACAGGTATCATAATGATGAGGGGACTGATTTTTTTGCTGTAGAGCATGGCTATGTATCTATCACGCCATTAGGACTTGACGCAACATATATTAATTTTATAGATGTATTAAAAAATATATTTAAGGAGGGTTTATGAAAACAACTATTTCGGTTATCAAGGCAGATATTGGCAGTATTGGGGGACATATAAGACCGAGCCAGAGGCTTTTAAAGAGGGTGGCAGAATATATCGAGGATGAAGGCAAGGAACTTGTCCATGACTTTTTTGTTTCTCACACAGGTGATGATGTGGCAATACTCTTTACCCATACAAAGGGTGTAGGCAGCGAGGAGGTTCATAAACTTGCTTGGGATGCCTTTGTGGCAGGCACTACTATTGCTAAAGAGCAGGGTCTATATGGTGCAGGTCAGGATCTTTTAAAGGATGCATTTTCAGGCAATGTAAAGGGTATGGGTCCTGCAGTGGCAGAGATGGAGATTGAAGAGAGACCCAATGAGCCATTTCTTTTCTTTGCTGCTGACAAGACCGATCCCGGTGCATACAACCTTCCTCTTTATCTCGGTTTTGCAGATCCCATGTATAACTCAGGCTTGATACTATCACCAAATATGGAAAAGGGTTTTACCTTTCACATAATGGATGTAAATTACACTGAAGGCGACAGGGTGATAGAACTCAATACACCTGAAGACCAATATGATATAGCAGCATTACTCAGGGACAATGAGAGATTTGTAGTAGAGTCTATTTATTCAAGGACCACAGGTGAGATAGCAGCAGTGGTAAGCACCACAAGGCTCCATAACATTGCAGGCAAATACACAGGCAAAGATGACCCTGTCATGCTCGTTCGTGTTCAGGGGGCATTCCCGGCAACAGGCGAGGTCCTGGCACCTTTCAATATTGGTCATTATGTAGCAGGTTTTATGAGGGGTAGTCATACAGGACCACTTATGCCTGTCAAGATGAATTCACCGGTCTCATATTTTGATGGCCCTCCTGTTGTGGCATGTATGGCATTCTGTGTCCACAAAGGAAAGCTTACAGAACCTGCAGATGCATTCGACCATCCATACTGGGATTATGTAAGGGCAAATGTATCAAGGAAGGCAACAGAATTAAGGCAGCAGGGTTTCTCGGGTATGGCAATGCTCCCTTATTCAGAGCTTGAATATGGCGGAATCGTTCAGAAGATGAAGAAGCTGGATCCGAAATTCAAGATAAAAGGCAAATAGATTAATTAAGAGTTTTTTGGCTTTCGGAGAAACATGAGGTTTTACATAGAGACATTTGGATGTCAGATGAATGAACATGATTCGGAGAAGATGAGCCATCTTCTCCGAATCAATGGTTTTACGCCTGCCAAAGGTATAGAAGATACTAACCTGGTCATTGTAAATACCTGCTCTGTCCGTGAGAAGGCAGAACAAAAATTCTATAGCTATTTAGGGAGATTAAAGCGTATTAAGGACAAAAGAGGTATCATAATAGGTGTTGCAGGTTGTATTGCCCAGCAAGAAAAGGACACACTAAAAGAAAAACTACCTTTTATTGATTTTGCCATAGGTCCGTCTAATATCCATAGTATAGTAGATGCTGTAAATAGTTCAGGCAAAGGCATATTCTTCTCAGACTTTTCTAATAATGGCTGTGTTGATCCATTATTTATAAAGCCTGAACCAAGTGAATCGAGTGTAAGGGCATATGTGACCATAATGAAGGGATGTAATAACTTCTGCACCTATTGTATAGTCCCTTATGTGAGGGGAAGGGAATTTAGTAGAAACAGCCAGGATATCATAGATGAGGTATATAATCTTGCAAAAAGAGGAATCAAAGAGATAGTTTTGCTGGGACAGAATGTAAATTCCTATAATAAAGGCAGCAATGATCTATCCTTCCCGGCACTATTGAAAAAGGTCAATGAGGTGGAAGGTATAGAGCGTATAAGGTTTGTTACATCCCATCCAAGGGATCTATCCAATGAGCTTATAGATTGTTTTGCTGAACTTGATAAACTCTGTGAGCAGATCCATCTACCCTTCCAATCAGGTTCAGACAAGATCCTAAAGCTCATGAACAGGGGATATACGATCTCTGAATATATGGAGAATATAGAGAAATTAAGACGGGTCTGTCCTCATATTGCCATTACAGCAGACTGCATTGTGGGGTTTCCTGGCGAGGACGCCGATGCATTTATGGAGACCGTAGAACTTGTAAAAAAGGTGGAATTTGATGGCATTTTCTCCTTTGCCTATTCAAAAAGAAAGAATACTACTGCATCAAATTACAATGGCCAAGTCCCCAGGGAGGAGGCACTAAAAAGACTCGGTTACCTTCAAGGTGTCCAGAAGGCAATCACTCTAAAGAAAAATCAGGCAACAGAGGGCATGGTGTTTGATGTCCTTGTGGAAGGGAAGAGTAAAAATTCCAAGGATGACCTTACAGGGAGGACAAGACAAAACAAAGTGGTTAATTTCAGAGGATCTGATGATATGATCGGTAGCTTGGTTAAGGTTAAGGTATTAAAGGGTTATGCCAATTCCCTCAGGGGAGAGAGGATATGACCTTGAAAGGAGGTATGGATTAAAATGTTAAAAGAGATGAAGGTTGCAGGGATAACAGTTGACCCTTTTACCAATACGCCTATAGTGCTCCTTAAGGACCTGGAAGACAAGGATGTGCTTCCCATATGGATAGGACTTCTTGAAGCATCAAGCATTGCCACGGCCCTTGAGAATATACAGACGCCAAGACCCATGACACATGACCTTTTAAAAAATATCCTGGATACCCTTGGTGTAAAGATCGTAAAGATAGAGGTAAATGATTTAAGAGACAACACCTATTATGCATTGATACATATGAATGTAAATGATAAGAGGCTCACTATAGATTCACGTCCCAGCGATGCCATAGCTATTGCCATAAGGACTGGGGCCCCTATCTTTGTGGAAGAGAGTGTAATAAAAAAGTCATCCAAGGCAGATATCTCTAAAAAAGGGGATAAGGTTGTTACAGACAGCAATGAATGGGAGGATATACTGGAAAACCTCTCTTCTGATGATTTTGGTAAATATAAGATGTGAGCGTATAAAATAAGATGATTGACCTACATACACATTCTTTACTGAGCGATGGAGAGCTTTTGCCTTCAGAACTGGCAAGGAGGGCAAAGGTCAAGGGATACACAATTATTGGTATCTCAGACCATGTGGATGGAACTAACCTTGAGTATGTAGCCACTTCAATAATCAGGCTTACCAAGAGGTCAGGCTTTTATAATGAAATCTTGATTGTCCCCGGCGTAGAACTTACCCATGTCCCTCCAGGCATGATAAAGGATATGATAAAAGAGGCAAGAAGGCTGGGCATCTATTATGTGGTTGTCCATGGAGAGACCATTGCAGAACCTGTTGAAGAAGGGACGAACAGAGAGGCTATAGAGGCAGGGGCAGATATCCTTGCCCATCCTGGACTCATAAGTGAAGAAGATATGGCGCTGGCTGCCAGTAGGGGTGTTCTTATGGAGATAACTGCAAGAAAGGGTCATTCCCTTACAAATGGTCATGTGGCAGCGCTGGCAAAAAAAACAGGGGCAAGGCTCGTGCTTGATACAGATTCCCATAGTCCATCAGACCTAATAACAGATGAAGATGGGGCAAAGATAGTAAGGGGTGCAGGGCTTGGTGCCCATGACTTTTATATTATGCAGAAGAATGCCGAAGATTTTGTAAAAAGGATTATGAAAAAATAAGATGAAGTTTGAAATAGGCAAAGATATAAAAGATATACCTTATTACCCAAGGGCGATGAAATACGGCGGTGACGGTGGGCTTATAAGGCTTGCATCCAATGAAAATCCCTTCCCTCCATCCCAGAAGGCATTGAATGCCATCCTTGATAATATATTTAATATTACCCGATATCCCGGTGGTGAGTCAGGGCTAAAAGAGCTAATAGGTAAAAGATTCGGCATATCAGGGGGCAATGTTGTTCTCGGTAATGGCTCTGACGAGATCATAGAAATGATATTGAAGGCAGCAAGGATAAAGCACAGGGACAGAGTTATCATTACAGACCCTGCCTTTGCATATTATAGTATTGCATCCAAGGTCTTTAATTATGACTTGGTAAGGATACCCCTTAAGGACATGAAGACTGACCTAAAAGGGATAAAGGATGCTGTAGATGAAAGGACACGGGTGATATTCTTGAACAACCCCCTTAATCCTACAGGCACTATATTTAATGAAAAAGAATTTGAAGAATTTTTGGAAGGCCTGCCTAATCATATACTTGTGGCAGTGGATGAGGCATATGCCGAATTTGCAGAAGATACCAATTTTCCTGATTCTGTAAGATTTATAGACGATCACCCTGTCCTTGTGCTGAGAACGTTCTCCAAGGCATATGCGCTGGCAGGACTGAGGATTGGTTATTGCCTGGGAGAAGAAACCCTCATATCCTATCTTGAAAGGACAAGACAGCCGTTTAGCATCAATACCGTTGCCCTTGCTGCAGCAGAGGCAGTGCTTATGGATACAGGATTTGTCAATGCAGTCCTTGAAAATAACAAGAATGGTAAGATATTTTATTATGACGCCTTAAAAGAACTCTCTATTGAGTTTGTCCCCACAGAGGCGAATTTTATCCTCATAAGGCTCGGGAAAGATGCAGAAGGGATAACAAAAAGGCTCTTTGAGGAAGATATCCTTGTGAGGTGGATGGGTGCATATAACCTCCCTGAATATATAAGGGTAACCATAGGGAGGATGGATGAAAACAGAAGATTTATAGATGTGTTGAGGAGGTTGATGAATAGATAAGGTATAACTAACTGATTTTGTTTGGATTAATAAAGGCTAAGGACATGATCCCGATTTTAATATGTCCAATGCAGTAAAGTTAATACATGTAATGTCTGCTGAATTTATTCTATAATCTCTATTCGTTTTTTAAGGTTGTATATGAAAAGAGGACTGATCATTACAATAGATGGACCAAGTGGTGCAGGTAAGAGCACCATTGCAAAACTCTTAGCAAAAAGACTCGGCTATATCTATATAGATTCAGGTGCCATGTATAGGGGTGTTGCCTGTGCTGCCAAAAGACATAATATTACAAGCCCAGAAGAAACCGGCTTTGATGAATTCCTCCACAGCCTAAACATAAAATTCAACTTCAAAGATAAAACAGAGGTTTTTTTAGATGGTGAGGATATAAGTGAAGAAATAAGGATGCCAGATATCTCCATGCTTGCTTCAAGACTATCGCAGAATAAAAAGGTAAGGGAATTCCTTACAGAAAAACAAAGGGAGATTGGAAGAGAAGGTGGGGTGGTCCTGGAAGGAAGAGATGCAGGGAGTGTTGTGTTTCCCCATGCAGATATAAAGTTCTATCTGGATGCATCAAGTAATGAAAGGGCAAAGAGGAGGTTTTTAGAGTTATCACAAAAGGGAGTAGGATCTCCGCTCACAAAAGTGAAAGAAGAGATGGAGATAAGGGATAGGGATGATTCTAAAAGAGATATCGCACCCCTTATCATGCCAGAGGGTGCTGTTTATATCGATACCACTAACCTTGAAATAGATGCAGTTATAGAGAAGATTTTAAACTATACAGGAAAGATATCATGATAGAGGTCATTAAGACAAAAGACATAGGGTTCTGTTTTGGCGTTAAAAGGGCTATAAAGATGGTCCTTAAAGAGGCACAGGAAGGTGAAAAAAATATATATACCATAGGCCCTATCATCCATAACCCTCAGATGGTAGAGATGCTCAAAGAAAAAGGTATAAAACCTGTGGATGACATAAGGGAGATAGAAAATGGTGTAGTGGTTTTTAGAACCCATGGCATAAAAAAAGAGGATGAGGATTATATAAAAAACATGGGTTTGAGGTATATAGATGCCACATGTCCTTTTGTTAAAAAGGTGAGAAGATACGCAATAATGTTGAAAAAAAAGGGTTACCGGGTAGTCATAGTGGGCGAGAAGGAACACCCTGAGGTTAAAAGTGTATTGAGTTATTTGGATAATGATGGTATTGTATTACAGAAATCTGATTCTATTGATGCCAAACGTATTGGTGTCGTGAGTCAGACAACCCTGGAGAAGGATTTTTTGATGGATTTAGTGGCTGGTTTACTGAAGGACGCTGAAGAACTCAGGGTCTATAATACTATATGTGCAAGCACATCCAAGAGAAAGCAGGAGACATCAAGACTCGCTGAAAAGGTGGATATGATGTTAATAGTGGGGGGCAAGAATAGTTCCAATACAACAAAGTTGTATGAGCTTGCCAGAAGGATTCAGCCAAGGACTTATCATATAGAGACAGAAAAGGATTTAGCGCCTGAATGGTTTAAAGGTATAAAGCGCGTGGGTATTACAGGAGGTGCATCAACTCCTGATTTTATCATAGATACGGTAGAGCGGCAGGTAAAAAAATTTTAGGGGGAACATATGGCAGACATTGCTGAAACAGTAGCACAAAAAGAAAACTCTGAAGAGGAGATGAGGGAACTTTATGAAACATCCATGAAGAGCCTTCAAGAAGGCGGAAATATCTTAAAGGGGAAGGTCATAAATATCAACTCTGATACAGTGATTGTTGACGTAGGTCTCAAATCCGAGGGCAGGGTCCCCAAGTCAGAGTTTTTAAATAAAAATGGCGAATATGGAGTAAATATTGGTGATGAAGTAGAAGTTATGATTACAGGGAGAGAAAAGGAATTCGGGCTCCTTATCCTTTCCAAGCAAAAGGTGGATTATATAAGAACTTGGCAGAAAATAAATAAATCCTTTGAAGATGGCACGCCTGTGGATGGCGATATTATCTCAGAGATAAAGGGTGGTTTTATAGTGGATATAGGCGTCAATGCCTTTCTCCCCATATCACAGGTAGACATAAAACCTGTAAAAAATCCTTCTTCTTTTGTGGGCAGACATCTAAAATTCAAGATCCTAAAGGTAAATCAAAGAAAAAATAATATTATCATTTCAAGAAGGATGCTTGTGGAAGAGGAAAGGGAAAGAAAAAAGACAGAGTTCTGGAAAAACGCCAAGGTAGATCAGGTTTTATATGGATTTGTGAGAAACATAACAGATTATGGTGTTTTTGTAGATATAGGAGGTGTTGATGGATTTCTCCATGTCAATGAGATTACTTGGGGGAGGATAACACACCCCAAAGAATATCTCAGGGTAGGTGATGAGATAAAGGTAAAGATTACAGAGCTTGACCAGGAGAAGGAAAGGGTCTCTTTGAGCATGAAAAGGTTAAAGCCAGACCCATGGGAAAAGATAGAGGAGAAATATCGGGTAGGGGCAAAAGTAAAGGGTAAGGTGGTAGGTATAGTAGAATACGGAGCGTTTGTAGAGCTTGAGCAGGGTGTGGAAGGTCTTTTGCATTTAAGCGAGATGACCTGGGATAAAAAGGTAAAAAGCCCTGGCAAGATAGTGAATAAGAATGACTGGCTGGAACTTGTGGTCCTTGACGTGGATAAAGATAAAAAGAGGATATCGCTGGGTCTTAAGCAGCTTCTTCCTGATCCATGGGATGAACTTGTAGCAAAATATCCCATAGGCTCCATAGTCAAAGGAAAGGTGAAAAACTGGACTGACTTTGGTATGTTTGTGGGTATAGACGAGGGTGTGGACGGTCTTATCCACGCCTCTGAGGTGTCATGGTCAAGAAGGAGAAAGGGTATTCATGATATATATAAAAAAGGGACTTTAGTGGAAGCAGTTGTCTTAAACATAGATAAAGAGAATAAAAAGTTCTCCCTTAGCATAAAAAAGCTTAAAGAAGACCCCTGGAAGGGTATAGGTGAGAAATATAAAGAGAGGGATATAGTAGAGGGCTATATAACAAGCATCACTGACTTTGGTATATTTGTGGAGATAGAGGATGGTGTGGAAGGGCTCATACACCTCTCCGAGATAGATGATCTCCAGGGCAGACACCCCAATGATGTATTTAAGATAGATGATAAGATAAAGGCTGTTATCTTGAACATGGATGAAAAAGAAAAGAGGATTGGATTGAGCACCAAGGCATTGAAAAAGATAGATGAGAAGAGTGTAATGGAGAATCTTTCAAAGGATAATAACGTCTTTTCTACCCTTGGGGATATCCTTAGAGACAGTTATAAAGATAAATAGCCTTTAGGTAGCACATATGAGAGGTTTTTTATGCCTATAAAAAAAGAGTTGCTGGATATACTTTGCTGTCCTAAATGCAAAGGAGATATCTATCTTAATGAAAAAGAGGATGGTTTAATATGTGATAAATGCAGTCTTATGTATCCCATAAGGGATGATATACCTATAATGCTCATAGATGAAGCCATATCTCTTGAAGCTGATAAGAAAAGGTGATATTAGACCTTTTTCTCATACTCATTATCAAGACAATACAGCAGTGTATCCGTTTCCTTCCTGAAACCCTTCAGAGGGGTTTTGGTGTCTTTCTTGGCAGGCTTGCATACCGTATATTAAAAAAAAGGAGACTTGTTGCCATCTCAAACCTTAAAAGGGTCTTCAATGATAGAGATGACCAAGATATACAATCTATGGCAAGACGCTGCTTTGAAAAATTCGGCATCAATTTCGTAGAGATGCTCCTTATTCCGTATCTAAAAAAGGACGAATATAAAGAGAGGTTCTCCCTTGAGAACAGAGACCATATAGATAAAGCCTTGTCAAAGGGTAAGGGGATACTTGCTGTCATATTTCACTATTCAAACTGGGAGATTATGGGTATTTCATCTGTGCTTTTACAACAGGATGTTATTGTCCTTGCCAGACCATTAAAAAGGCATATCCTTTTGAATAATTTTCTCAATAAAATAAGGGCAACATCAGGCCTCAAGATTATACCCAATGAGGGCACAGGTAGGGATATTATGAGACACCTAAAGGAAAACAAAATAGTTGCAGTCCTTGCTGATCAGCGGGAGAAGCGTTCAAAGGGTGTATATGTGGATTTTTTCGGGGAGAAGGTATCTACAAATAGAGGGATTGCCGTTGTGGCAATGAAGACAGGTTCACCTGTTATTCCTGTATATTTAGTTCGTGAGGGATTTTTAAGATACAGGGTTGTATGCAATGAGCCCCTTGTTATGGAAAGAAAAGGCAATATGGATGAGCTTATAAGGGAAAATCTGAGAAAGATAAATGTATTCCTCGAATCCATAATTATTGATGCCCCTGATGAATGGTTTTGGGTTCACAGGAGATGGGGAAGGAATACGTAAACTTGATTTTTTATATTTTCCAATGATATGCTTTTTAAAAAAATTAAGGTGATGCCATGAAACAATACAAAGTTCTTATAACAGATAACCTTTCTGACGACGGAATAGAGGTCTTATCAAGAAGCAGGGATATCGAGATAGACATCAAGGCAGGGATAAAACACGATGAACTCAAGGCTATCATAGGTAACTATGATGCCATCATCACAAGGAGTGGGACTACTATAACAGAAGACCTTTTGGAAAACCCTGGAAAGCTAAAGATCATTGGCAGGGCAGGTGTAGGTGTTGACAATATAGATATAGAGGCTGCAAGTAAAAAAGGGATTATTGTTATGAACGCACCTACAGGCAATACATTGGCAGCAACAGAGCTTACCATGGGTATTATGCTGGCTGCAGCAAGAAAGATACCCCTGGCAAATGATTCCCTCAAAAGCGGTAAATGGGATAGAAAAAGGTTTATGGGAATAGAGCTCCACAATAAGGTGCTGGGGATTGTAGGGCTTGGCAGGATAGGGAGTAATGTGGCCATCAGGGCAAAGAGTTTTGGCATGAAGGTGATTGCCTATGACCCGTATATAAAAAAGAGTAAGGCCGATTCCTTAGGGGTGAAGCTCTATGATAGACTCGAAGACCTCTTAAAAGAGGTGGATATCATTACCTTTCACACACCTCTTACTGCTGCCACAAAAAATATGATCACTGCAAAAGAGATAAGACTCATGAAGGATAATGTCATATTTGTCAACTGTGCCAGGGGTGGTATTGTAAATGAGAATGACCTCTATGAGGCATTAAAAAGCGGCAAAGTCTTTGCAGCAGGGGTTGATGTATTCGAAGAAGAGCCACCTAAAAGTAGTAAGCTCCTTGAGCTTGAAAATGTCTTTGCAACACCCCACATAGGTGCCAACACCATGGAGGGTCAGGAGGCAGTTGCCCGTATCATTGCAGAACAGGTGGTAAATGCATTACATGGTAGGCCTTATCAGAATGCAGTAAATATACCCTTTATGAAGTCTCAGCTCACAGAAAACCTCCAGTTGTATTTCAGCCTCACAGAGAAGATAGGCAAGCTTGCTGCCCAGATTGCCAAGGGAAGGCCTGAATCAATAAAGATTGTCATGGTAGGAAAGAATTTTGAAGAGGATCTATGCGAGAGAAAATTTGATGTGCCTTTTAGTTATCAACCCTTTACCATAGCAGGCCTCAAGGGATTTTTAGGTGTCTATATTCAGGAGTCAGTAACACATATAAATGCACCCTATCTGGCAAAGGACAGGAATATTACCGTAGAGGAGACAAAGACAGACCAGTATGACAAATTTAATGACCTTATACTATTTATCCTGAAGACGGATATAGAAGAGTTATCTATTGCAGGCACTGTATTTTCTGATAAATTAGGTAGAATAGTGCTTCTTGACAGGTTCCATCTTGATGTTATCCCTGAGGGGACATTTTTACATTTCAGGATATTTGATAGGCCTGGTATTATAGGTAAGGTAGGGACAATACTGGGTAATCACAGGATAAATATATCAGGCTTGAACGTATCAAGGCAGCATACAGGGGAAGAGGTGGCATTTGTATCTGTTGATGACCCTATAGGTGAGGAGGTATTAAGTGAGATCTTGGCTATAGATGGTATGATAGAAGCAAAGGTAATAGAGTTGTGATGCACATAAAAGGTGTATGGGAATAGAGGCCTTTTTCAAAGGTTGCAAACATATCTATAAGGAGTCTAAGGATGAAGGTTCTTGTGACAGGTGGTTGCGGTTTTATAGGTTCAAATGTAGTGGATGCCTATGTGGATAACGGGTATGATGTGGCAATCATAGATAATCTTTCCACAGGGAAAAAGGATAATAAGAACGAAAAGGCAAGGCTATATGTGGATGACATATGTAGGGATAGCATAGAAGAGATATTTAAAAAAGAGATGCCCGATGTAGTTAACCATCATGCTGCCCAGATATCTGTCCCATTATCTGTTTCTGATCCCCTTTTTGATGCCGAGGTAAACATTAAAGGGATAATAAGACTATTACAGTTATGTGTCAGGTATAATGTAAAAAGATTTATATTTTCTTCTACAGGTGGTGCCATATACGGTGAAGCAGATATTGTTCCTACAGGTGAAGACTATGTCCCTGAACCGGCTTCTCCCTATGCCATATCAAAGCTCGCAAGCGAGAAATATATAAGGTTTTTCTACGGTCAATACGGTTTGGGATATACTATATTAAGATACAGCAATGTCTATGGACCAAGACAGATACCTCACGGTGAGGCAGGTGTAGTGGCTATATTTACCGAGAAACTCTTAGACGGCATCCATCCTACATTAAATCACTTTCCTGCCGAGCCCCAGGGCATGATAAGGGATTATTGTTATGTTAAGGATATTGCCAGGGCAAATATCATTGCCACCAGCATAGATAAGGTAGGTATATACAATATCGGAACAGGGAAAGGCACAACCACCCTTGAGTTATATAAAGAGATAATAAATGCATTAAGGATTAAAGGTGTTGCAATACCACAGGTGTTTGATGACCCGAAAAGGGATAAGGCGAGACCAGGGGATATAAAGGTGAGCACATTGAATCCTGAAAAGGCTGCCTCAGAACTCGGTTGGCAGGCTCAATATAGTCTTGAGAAGGGCATATTAGAGACTGTAGATTGGTATCTAAAGAAAAGATGAAGGTGAAGGTCCTGGGCACAGGCACATCTATACCTTCCCTTAAAAGGCTTTCTTCATCCTATCTTGTCTTGACAGGGGGTTTAAAGATACTTATAGATGTTGGTCCATCTGTGGTGAGGAGGCTGCTGGAATACGGTTATCAAGTCCATGATATAGACATGGTGATTTTAACCCACTTCCATGTAGACCACAGCGCAGACCTATCTACATTCCTTTTTGCCTGCAATTATGGCATAGAGCCCAGGAGAAGACCTTTGATTATCATGGGTGGGAAGGGTTTTAGGCATTTTTTTAAAGGTTTGTCTCAGATATATCCATGGATATTACCAAACTACTATGATTTAAAGCTAAGGGTGCTATCAGGTAAAGGCATGGAGATTAATGGCTTGAAGATAGATTCAAAACCTGTAAACCACAACAGGGAGAGTATTGCCATAAGGATTAAGGATGAAGGAAGTATTGTCTTCACCGGTGATACTGCATATACAAAAAGGCTTGCAGGGTTTGTTAGGGGTGTAGACCTACTCATAACAGAGTGTTCTTTCCCCCTTAGGGAGGTAAAGGGACATCTGAATCTCAGGCATCTTGCCAGGATAGTGGATGAGGCAAGGCCAAAAAAGGTAATGCTTAGCCATCTTTATCCTGAATGGGATGATTTCAAAGGTGTGCTTTATGAACCCTATCTCCTTGCAGAGGACGGGATGGAGATTGAGGTTTAGTTCAGATTACCTGTTTTTTACTAAGGATAATCAGGTCATCTTTTTTCTCTGCCATATACTTCTTTGAACCTTCTATCTCTGCCATGAGGCTATCCTCAAAGCCTGATGCAATAATGACAATCCTCCCGTCTTCTTTTAGGTATGAAGACCCCCTTTTGATATATGCCTTTGTAAGCTCCATAACAGGTAGATCCTGTTCCCATATATATGTAGAGCCAGGCTGGATAAATATGAGGTCAAAGGCATCGTTTAAGAGAAAAGGAAACTCCATTTCAAAATGGAAAAAGCCGTTTCTTTTGGCAACCTCTTTTGCCTCTTTAAACCATATATTTTTTCTTATGGCATCCCATGTAGGCTCATCAGCACCGAGATTGGATAAAAGCCCCTGGATTTTTTTCTTGTCTACGCTTTTTATAAAGTATGTGGAAGTGATGGCATCCATAACATCTTTTATCCTCTTTATATATACAGTGAGTCTTGCCTCTAAGTGGAGCCTCTCCTCCACGTCCTCTTTTATCCTATCTGACAGAGAGGAAAATCGCCTTAACATGTCCTTGAGCTCTGTCATGACTTCCATGGGGTTTTTATTAAAGAGTTCCAGTTGGTCCTTTTTTTCCATGTGATTCTTTATGTCATTTAGAGACATACCGATGAGGGGGTTTCCCAGCCTGAAGTTTCTTGTTTTAAAGCCAAACCTTCTAAACATGGAATCCTGAAATATATCATAGGCAATATGTGACCTTTCCACACCATAAAGGACTGTATCAAGGATGTGTCTTTTCAGGCCATTTTCATCCTCCCATTCAGTGATAAAGGTATTTCTTTCATTATAAGGGAGTATGAAAGATATATATGTAAGCCCCTCTATGATACAGGAGGTGATGGAACCAAAGTTTGGTGTCATATCAAGGACCTTTAGGCTTAACAAGGATTCCTTTGTATATCTCTTCCCCCTAAAAAGATTATCCAGTATAAACTTCATATCAATACCTGACTGTTTTGCCTTAAGTGAGAACAGATAGGTAAATATATGGGGTGTATTATAGGGGTTTATGATATCCGTTGATACAGGTGACTTGAGGTCAAGCCTAACATCCTTTTCCTTAAGATATGATTCCGTCTCTGGGAGATCACCATCCTGGAATATTTCATGATATGTGTCATAGAGGACAGGGTATACATCTGCCTTCTTTTCCCTACCCTTTATACCTTTTATAAGACCCTCCTTCTTTTTCTTTAACATGCCGAAGATATCTTCCCTCTCCTCCTCCAGCAGTGCAGGTATAGTCTTTAACAAGCCTTCAGGGGAGAAGATCTGACAAAAAAGGTGGATGGGTATTGAATCTGGGGTTGCGGAAGGATACTCAATATCTATCTCTATGAGCATTGTCTCGAAATCTATAGGTTTTTTTACAAGTATCCAGTTTCTTCCATTGGTGAGGATTCCCCAGGATGTCTTTGTCTTTTTCATTATATAGATGAGTTGAAACAATGGAAGTCTGTTTTCAAATTCCAGGTAAAAACCACTGACGCCCTTCATGAGTGTCCTGCCGTATCTCTTTACAAAAACTACCCCTGTGGTATTGTCATAATATTCCTTTGTCCCCCAGAGTTGTGATGCATTGAGTCTTTCATCTTCTGTGTGAAATAATGCAATATCTGGAGGCTTCACATTCTCTTCGAAAAAAGCAGGTTTTGATTCATAGAAGAATCCCAAGGCCTTTAGTATGGGTTTTACAAGGTGAATCTCTGTATGTATCTCACTGGCAAATCTTTTTTTATCTTCGAACAGGTGGAAAAGCTCGTAAATGGATGAATAGATGTCAAAGGCTTGAGGCATTTCCATAAGCCTTTTTATGCTTGAAGATGATATAAGGGTATTTCTTAGGATAGAAGGATGCATTTTTTTCAAGATAATAATAGATTAGACCCTGTTAGTCAAGAAGAGGAATATCTTTTTCTTCTCTATGGATACCCATATCCTGGATGCGCTCTATCTCCTTGAGCTTCATCCTTATAATCACTATAAGACCTATTATGCCTATCCAGAAAAAGATAAGTGTCTGGTATATTATAAACCTATCATATGGTGCAGAAGGGAAGACCTCTATCTTCTCCTCTGCCCATAAGGGTATGGCTATGGCCGATGATATGGTTGTGATTATAGAGAGGTAGAGAATCTTTTTTATCTTTTTTTTGAGGTTGTAGATGGTTCTGGTTATCTTTTTCACTGCCTTCTCCTTTATGTGAGAAAACCCACGATGGTCATGACTATAAAATATACCGTATACAGGATGCCTATCCATGTAAAAGCAGTGCTTTTTTCACCTTTTGCTGATTTTCTATCAAAAAAAGGTATGAGAAAGAAAAACAAAATACCAAGGGATATGAGTATGATGGCTATCACCTCACCGTTTAAACCCATTATATCCCCTGGGAAGAGCTTTAGGGTCTGGAATAGAAACAGGAAATACCATTCAGGCTTAATATTTTCCGGAGGTGCAGCTAAGGGGTCTGCCTTTTTGCCTATCTCAGGAGGAAGAAGCACAGATAAAGTAACCACTATACCAAGGCAGAGAAGCCAGATGATAATATCTTTATATAGGACATTGGGAAAAAAGGGCTCATGTTTTTTTACGCTATTCTGCTGTGATAAAGGGATGCTCATGCCGTGATACTGGACAAGAAGGATATGTATTCCCATAAGAAGAAGGGTAAAAAATGGTAGCACCGTGACATGAAAGGCATAGAAACGGGTTAGGGTCTCGCCTGTGACATCCAAACTGCCCCTTAAAAATGATTTTATAAACCCGCCTATAACAGGAAGGTTACCAGCACCACCTGTGGCTACCCTGACTGCAGCAAAGGCACGCTCATCCCATAGGAGGAAGTAACCGCTTAGACCGAAAAATATAGAGATGCCAAGGAGTATGAAACCTGTCAACCATATGAGTTCCCTGGGTTTTCTATATGCCTTGAGTAACAATGTGCCGAATACGTGGACAAATAAAACCCCTATGGCAAGCTGGGCACCCCAGTGGTGTAGAGAACGGAAAAACCAACCCATGTTCAGTTTTGTTACTATCTCTATTATACTCTTGTGTGCCTGTTCATGATAGGGGACATAATAGAAGCTCAGCACCATGCCTGTTATAAACTGGATGACAAAGAGAAACATGGTAAGACCACCGGTATAATAGAGTATACTGTATTTGTGCACAGGGACGGACTTATGCTCTGTCCATGACCTTAATCCATGGAAATCATAACGCTCGTCAAACCATTTTTTAAGCCTTTGGTAACTCAACAGTTACCCCCTTTTTGGCAACTATTAATTTCTCACCCTCCTGGGTCAAATCAAAGAACTCAAGGGGTTTGGGTGGTGGTCCTTCTAAGACCTTGCCCTCTATATCAAACCAGCCTTTATGACAGGGGCAGTAGAATTTCTTATCTTCGGGCTTGTATGCAATGTTGCATTCCATATGGGTGCATACACCTTTTAATGCCACTGTCTTGTTGTCAGGTCTTTTAAAGATAAATCCCAATTTTCCACCCCAAGGAAAGGGCTTTACGGAATTGGCAGGTATATCCAAAAAGTCTTTGGCATTGAGGACTACAAAATCCGGCTCTTTTCCCAGGGTAGGAAAGGCGAATTTCAGGAGTGCATAGAAACTCCCTGATAAAAATGCTATAAGCCATCCCCCAAAGAGGGTGTTTAAAAACTGCCTTCTTGTTATGAGAGAGAAATGCAGCTTCATTTGTATCTTCCCAGCAATTTTTTCTTTAGAATCGCCTTTCTCAACCCCACTATAGAATCCGTAGGTCTCACATCCTTGGGACAGGCATCTATACATCTAAACACAGTATCACAACCCCATACACCGTTCTCATTGTTTATCTCTTCAAGGACATCCCCTGGTCTTTCATCCCTTGAATCCAGGACAAACCTTTCGAGTTTTGCCATGGCAGCAGGCCCAAGATAATCGGGGTTCCTTGCCAGCACAGGACATGCGCCGTAACATGAGGCGCAGAGTATACAGTTTACAAACTGGTCTATGCGTTTCCTCTCTTCCTCACTCTGTTGTATCTCCTTTTCAGGGTCAGGGCTCTTTCTTATCAGATAAGGTCTCACCTTTTCATACATATTCCAGAAGGGCGTCATATCTACCACGAGGTCTTTTATGATTTCAAAATTTGGTAGAGGTTCAAGGATTATGGTGTTTGTGCCAAAGGATGCCACCTGTGTCCTGCATGCCAGGTCAATCTTACCGTTTATAACCATGGCACAGGAGCCGCATACTGCAGAGCGGCAGGAAGAACGGAACGACAGTGTCCCGTCTATCTCATCCCTTATCCTTATGAGGACTGCAAGGATTGTCAGACCCGGTATGACCTTTATCTGATATGATCTAAATTGGGCAGCCTCTTCAGGCCTTTTAGAATCATACCTCAGTATCTTAAACGTATAAACAGTTTCTTTTATCAATATTTCCTCTCCATGGGTTCATATCTTGTTATTACCACATCCTTAAAGGATATCTCAGGGTTTCCGTCTGCGCCCAATCTTGCTATGGTATGCTTTAGCCAATTTGCATCATCCCTGGCAGGAAAATCCCGTCTTGAATGGGCGCCACGACTCTCCTCCCTAAGATATGCACCTATTGCTATGGTATGGGCAACCTCGATCATTGAACCCAGTTCCAGGGCATTTAATAGCTCATAGTTCATATGGAGTTCAGATGAGGATACGTATACCCCTTTGTATCTCTCCTTTATCTTCAATATATTTTCTAAGGCTAAGGCAAGTTCGTCCTTTGTCCTGAATATCCCCACATTGGCACTCATGTTTTTGCTGAGATCAGCAAGGATGGAGAATGGCCTTTCACCTTTATTGCCTGTAATCATTCTAATCGTATGTTCCATTTCAGCCAGTTTATTGTTTAACGGTGTTTCATCAGGTGTGACATCCTTTCCCTGAAGATACTCATCGATGGCAATGGATGCCAGCTTTCCGAATGCTATGGTATCGAGAAGGGAATTTCCACCGAGCCTGTTGGCACCATGGACACTCACACAGGCGCACTCACCAGCTGCATAGAAGCCCTCAAACTCTGTTTCTGCCTTTTCATTGGTATCTATACCCCCCATGGAATAGTGTTGAACAGGCATAATAGGTATAGGCTCTTTGATGGGGTCGATGCCGAGGAAATCTATACAGATGTTTCTTATACCCGGGAGTTTTTCCAGGATCTTCTGGGCGCCCAGATGTCTTAAATCGAGTTTTATATATCTACCTAAGGGATGTTCAAAACCCCTCCCCTCATCTATCTCTGTCTGTATGCTCCTGGAGACTATATCCCTTGGGGCAAGCTCCATGGCTTTAGGCGCATATCTCTCCATAAACCTCTCATTTTTGTTGTTTACGAGATAGCCGCCTTCACCACGGCACGCCTCGGTTATAAGTATGTTTGTGCCTATCAAGCCTGTGGGATGAAACTGGACAAACTCCATATCCTTTGCGGGCACCCCTGCCTTATAGGCTATGCCTATTCCGCTTCCTGTATTGATGAGGGCGTTGGTAGAATATTGGTATACCCTGCCATAACCACCTGTGGCAAAGAGCGTTACCTTGGATTTCATAGGGATTATTTTACCGTTTATGAGATCAAAGGCAATAACGCCATGGCACCTGCCATTATCTGTGACAAGGGCAATAACATACCATTCCGGGTAGACTTTTACACCCTTTGATACTGCCCTCTCATAAAGGGTATTCAAAAGCACATGGCCTGTAATATCGGCAGAGTAGCATGTCCTGGGATAGCCGGCACCTCCGAATGGTCTCTGGGCAATAGAACCGTCTGGAAATCTACTGAAAGGACAACCCCAGTGTTCCATCTCATATACGATAATAGGGGCCTGCTTACACATGATCTCCACTGCATGTTGGTCTGCAAGGTAGTCGCTGCCTTTTACTGTATCGAATGTGTGTTTTTCCCAGGAATCATCCTTTGCATCAGGATGGTTTGCCAGGGATGCATTTATGCCTCCCTGAGCTGCAATGGAGTGGGACCTTATAGGGTGGACCTTGGAAAGGAGGGCTACATTATATTTTTCGCAAAGTCCAACTGCTGCTCGGAGTCCAGCAAGACCCCCGCCTACAATGATGATGTCATGGCTTAACATAGTTAAGAGACAATAATGTAAATATAAATCAAAATCAAAGAGATGATGCCTGCAACCATATTAGATAGCCAGAAAAGCCTCTTTTCCTTCCTGTAGCCAAAATCTATCAAAATTGTCCTCAGCCCATATATACTATGGAATGTAAAGAGTATTAAGATGAGGACATCGATTACAGGCTGCCTGTGGAGGCTAAGAGCCCAATCAGGCTTATTCTCTTTTGTAAAGAGAAAGAAACTTGTGAGTATCTTTAAACCGAAAAGTATTATAAGAGAAACACCGCTTATTCTATGGAAAAGCCATATGAACATTACAATTTTCTAACTAACAATTGAAAAAAAAATTGTCAAGTAAAATCTTTATAAAATTTTATGATAGACAATCCATGGATGAATAATAGGAATATCACATAGATACTCATCCAAGCTATAACAGGCGCCATTAAAATACATGTATAGAAACAATTAATAAACAATCATCTCAAAAGAATTATATTGTAATGTGATATTAATCAATTGAAAATTTTAATAATCTGTGTTTAGAATAATAACAAAAAATTTAAAATATTAAAGAGATATCATAAAACGGCAATAATAATTGAATATAACTGTATTTTTTTGGGCTTTTAAAGCAGGCTCAGTGGCGGTAGCTTGCTTTGAGGACCAAAAGACTCGCCCCTAAACTATACTGTTTGTTTTTTATTCAGTTGACATAACAGTCTTTCCAATTTAATATTATGATTGTTCAAAAATTGAACTTTTTTGTTTTTATTGAATCTTTATAATAATATAAATTCTTAGAGCGGTAGCTTATCTATCTTATGAAAGATTCTAAATTCTACATTTTGAGAGAATTTTTTCAAATAAAGTCTTACAGCGATATAGTTGCCCTGTTTGTCAAGACAATTTTTTGTCATTCTTAAGTTAAAGCCCTGTATTTGTTTTAATCCATTTCTCATCTATTTGTAATACCGTTATTGAATTATAGAGGGTGCACCTTTCAAAAACTTACACCTTCCAGTTTCTTATAAGATCAGGATTGACTAAAATAGAGGTTTGCAAGTTCAAAAGAGACCTTTTTTTCTTTGAGCGTCTCAAAAGCTACCTTTGCCTTAAATGATGGTGAATGCTTTTTCATTATACTACTCATATATAAACTTCCATAATTTGGACCCAAGTGTAACTTAAAATATTGTCCAAATTTTTGAGGCCATTATAGAGGATTATAAGTGAAAACTCTTGAACATAACACATTGAATAGTTTAATATCCTTTTCCGCATTAACTTTTATAAAACACAACAAATCATATACTTCAAATAATTAAAAATAGAGGGTAGAATTTAAAATGAGCAATGTAATGAAAATTAAATGTTTTGTTGCATCTATCGATAATTTCAATAACGAGGTTTTTATATTAAAAATTAAACCAACAAAAAGATTGCCACATTTCAAACCAGGCCAGTTTTTGCACCTTGCCATTGATCCTTTTGACCCTTCAGATGGTTTTTGGCCAGAATCAAGAGTTTTTTCTATAGCATCTGCGCCATTTGATCCAGAAATAAAAATAGCATATGCTGTTAAGGGAGTTTTTACAAAAAGGATGAGAGACGAAATATATGAAGGAAAAGAGGTATGGATAAAATTACCTTATGGTTATTTCACAATTGATACCTCAACAAATAATGAAACGGTAATGGTTGCAGGAGGAACAGGTATAACTCCATTTATTTCTTTCATTTCCGCTGGACTAAATATGCCAAATAGCATTCCTATGAGGCTTGTTTATGGATTTAAAAAGTCTGAATTTTTTTTGTTTAAAAATATAATTGCTGAAGCAATCAAAAGTTTTAGAGATTTTAAAGTATCTATTTTTTGCGAAGAGGATATCAAACAAATTGAAGATTTTCATATTAAAAAAGGTAAGATCAGCTTTGATAGTATCTGGGAAATATCACAAGATCCACATAACTCAGTCTATTATTTATCTGGACCTATTCAAATGATAAAATTATTTAAAGAAAACCTTATGGAAAAGGGTATTGCACAAAATAGAATACGCATTGATGAATGGGAGTAAAAAAGCATGGGAGAAAAGGAAATAAGAAATAAGATTGCAGAATTGGTTAAAAAAATTTATGGTATAAGATTCCAACAAAAAGATTTTATACCAGGAAAGACACCAGTCCGTTATGCAGGAAGGGTTTTTGATGAAAATGAAATTCAGGCTGCAGTTGAGGCATCGCTTGATTTCTGGCTTACAGAAGGACGATTTACAGAGGAATTCCAGTTAGAACTTGCTTCAATTGTTGGAACAGAATATGCGCTGCTGGTAAACTCTGGTTCTTCAGCCAACCTATTAGCATTGACAGCTCTTACATCACCTCTAATAGGTGAAAGACAATTAAAATCAGGAGACGAAGTTATAACTGTTGCCGCAGGATTTCCAACTACACTCAACCCTATTATTTTAAATAATTTAATCCCGGTTTTTGTAGATGTTGATATCCCAACTTATAATGTGGTTGTAGAACAAATAAAACAAGCAATTTCGCCAAAGACACGAGCAATATTTATAGCTCATACCCTCGGCAATCCTTTTAACCTCAATGAGATTTTGAAAATTGTTCACGAACATAATCTATTTCTTATTGAAGATTGTTGTGATGCACTGGGCAGCATATACAGAATAGTAGATGATTGGAAGGTTAGAAGTGCAGCTAATAACCAACCCTCTAACCTTCCAATCATCCAAACCTCTAATCCTAAAACCCTTCAATCCTCTGATTCCTTTGTTGGTTCTTTCGGTCACCTCTCCACCTTTAGCTTTTATCCAGCACATCATATAACCCTTGGGGAAGGAGGTGCTGTCCTTACCTCAGATGAAACCCTTGCACGTATTGTCCGTTCATTAAAAGACTGGGGACGCGACTGTTACTGCGGTCCTGGTGAAAACAATACCTGTGGTCGGCGATTTACAGGTCAATATGGTGAATTACCTCGTGGGTATGACCATAAATATGTGTATTCACATATAGGATACAACCTCAAGGCTACTGAGATGCAGGCGGCAATAGGCGTTGAACAGCTAAAAAAATTGGATAACTTTTGTGCTGCTCGCCGTGCCAATTTCAAACGCTGGACAGAAGGATTTAAAAGATATGAGGATAGGTTTATTCTCCCTGAGCCAACAGGAAATTCAGACCCCGCATGGTTTGCATTTCCTGTCACTGTCCGAGAATCAGCAGGGTTTACGAGAACAGAATTAACCGATTATTTAAACCAGCATCTTATAGAAACGCGTAATCTTTTTGGTGGCAACCTGCTCCGTCAGCCGGCATATCTTGGTATACCACATCGTAAAATAGGCAATCTCTCCAATACAGACCGCATAATGAATGATACCTTCTTCCTTGGCACATTCCCAGGCATAGGCAAACCGCAGATTGAATATACCATGGAAGTTATAGAACGATTTATAAAGAGCAGATGATTTGAATATTGTAAGGTTAGATGTTTAACATGCACAAAGAAACTGTTTCTTTAATACTATAATGAGTAGAAGTTTATATAAAAATCTGATTGTTTGGTAGAATAGTATTGAACTGTTTAAATGTATTTATTAAGATATCGGAACTCTTACCTAAATCAGAGGAATACAATTTAAAACAGCAGTTAAAGAGAGCAGTTATTTCAGTATCACTTAACATTGCTGAAAGTAAAAGTAGACATGCGTCAAAAATTTTGGCAATTTTCTAAATATGTAAATGGCTTCATTGGCTGAAATAGAAGCATGTTTGCAACTCCAGAAGAACTAAAATATTAATAAAGATATTGATGAAATTTATGCCAAGATTGAAAATTATATCAAAATGCTCAATTCTTTCAAAACTAAATTGCAATCCAATGAAACAAGGTGTAACCCCAGAAGGCCAGATTTTTAGAGGGTTAGAAGATAAAAGATGGAAAACAAATTTTTATTTTTATCAGCATAAGGGTCAAAAATGATTATTAGCAAACCCACTAATCATCCAACCCTCCAACCCTCTCTGTTCGGCGGTGTTTATCAAGGTAAGCGCATCCTCATCACCGGTCATACTGGTTTCAAAGGTTCATGGCTTGCTCTTTGGCTGCATGCCTTGGGAGCTCAAGTAATTGGTTTGTCTCTGCCGCCCAATACCGAACCAAACCACTTCGATCTTATCGGTTTGAAAGACCTGATAAATCATCGTATAGGCGATATCCGCAATCTGCAGACCGTGCAGGCAGCATTTGCCGCCGCTCAACCCGAGATCATATTCCATTTGGCAGCCCAACCCATCGTCCGTGAATCATACCATGACCCCAAAACGACCTTTGATACCAATATTGGGGGTACGGTAAATGTCCTGGAGGCCATCCGACAGTGTCCATCCGTAAAAGCCGTAGTTGTGGTGACCTCTGATAAGTGTTATGAAAACAAGGAATGGGTATGGGGTTACCGGGAAAACGACCCAATGGGCGGGCACGATCCTTACAGTGCCAGCAAAGGAGCTGTAGAGATTGTCTGTTCTGCGTACCTCCGTTCTTTTTTTCAAAGCAGTGGTCGTGGACCGCACATAGGTTTTGCCACAGCCCGTGCAGGCAATGTAATAGGCGGTGGGGATTGGGCAAAGGATAGGATTATACCTGATTGTGTAAGGGCCTTATCAGTTGGTGAGCCAATTCTTGTTAGAAATCCAAGCGCTATTCGTCCTTGGCAGCACGTCCTTGAACCGCTATCAGGATACCTTTTTCTTGGACAGAAGTTGATTGTAAATTCAGATAAGTTTTCAGGAGCTTGGAATTTTGGACCTTTAGGAGATGATTCTATTAAAGTCGGGGAGCTTGTTTCACGTTTTATTAAAGCGTGGGGCAAAGGAGAAGTTTATACACCTGAAATGTTGGATGCACCGCACGAAGCCCATATGCTTCGACTTGTGATTGACAAGGCAATCCATGAGCTTAAATGGTCTCCTGTCTTAACGAGTTTGGAAGCTATAGATTGGACAGTGGAATGGTATAAGGCCTGGCACAGTGGCGATAAAAAACTGCAACAGTTTTCATTAAACCAAATTGCAGCCTACAACGGCATTGCATCAAAGAAAAATGCAGTGTGGACGAAAAGCAGCAATGACTGAAAAGTGAAAACAAATTAATTCCGTGCAAGTAGAAAGATTTGAAGATCTTACCAAAAATTAAATATATGCACCATTTCTACTTTCACTCATACCTTATTGCTTTAGCTTATTGCTTTAATTTTGCTTTAATTATATTATTATAGGTGATTTTATGTTTTGTTTTAAACTTTCCATTCACTATTATTTATTGCTTTAAGCTATTTTTTATGTAAAGGAGTTTCTATGGACAAAAATATCCCTGTTGTTATCCTCTGCGGTGGTATGGGCACCCGCCTTGCTGAACAGACTGAGGTTAGGCCAAAACCACTTGTTGAGATAGGTGGGAAACCAATTCTATGGCATATTATGAAACATTACTCTCATTATGGATTTAATGATTTTTATCTTGCTCTTGGATATAAGGGCGAACAGATTAAGAGATATTTTCTTGATTTTTATGCACTGGGGACAGATTTTATAGTATCATTGAAAAATGGAGATGTGAAGACATTAAATCATAACAAATCTGAAAACTGGCATGTTCATTTGATTGATACAGGTCAGACAACACTTACTGGTGGGCGATTAAAAAAGCTCGAGACTTTTTTAAAAAAACAAACTTTTATGATGACATATGGAGACGGGGTTAGTGATGTAGATTTGAAGAGACTTTTAAAATTTCATAAAATGAATGGTGGGCTGGTTACTCTTACTGCAGTGAGGCCTCCTGCACGTTTTGGTGCGCTTGAATTTGATGGTGACAAGATCAGGCATTTCAAAGAGAAATCATTTCTACATGAAGGATGGATTAATGGAGGATTTTTTGTTATCGAGCCTAAAGCCTTGGAATATATAGAATCCGATGTTATGTGGGAACATGATCCTATGGAGCGTCTTGCTGCAGATGGAAAATTATACGCTTACCGTCATGAAGGCTTCTGGCAGTGCATGGATACCCTTCGAGACTTAAAATATTTGGAATCTTTGTGGCAAACAGGAAACCCACCATGGAAAACATGGTAAATTTTTCTTAATTCTTTTAAACAAAATGTATAATAGTAGCTATACAAAAACAATAAACCCATTAGCTGATGATTTAGAATATATTATCAGCCATACTCGTGACATATGGGAAGAACTTCGAAATCAGAAAATTTTTATTACTGGTGGGACAGGGTTTTTTGGCTGTTGGCTACTTGAAAGCTTTGCTTATGTAAATGAAAAATTAAAATTGAATGCCCAAGCTTTAGTTCTGACTCGTAATTACGAATCTTTTAAAGATAAAGCCCCTCATCTTGTCGTAAGCCCTGCAATCAATTTTTATAATGGCGATATTCGTGATTTTAAATTCCCAGAAGGTCACTTTCCTTTTATTATTCATGCAGCCACTCCAGCAGATGCAAAGCTGAATGAAGAAAACCCTCTTGAAATGTTTAATATAATTATAAAAGGGACCGAACATACATTAGAATTTGCTAAAAGTTGCGAGGTAAAAAAGTTTCTTATGATAAGTTCTGGAGCTGTCTATGGTAGACAGCCATCAAATTTAACCCACGTTTCTGAAGATTTTTACGGTGGACCAGACCCGACAAATACCAGTTCTGCATATGGAGAAGGCAAACGGGCAGCTGAACTGCTATGCACTTTAAATTCAAAAAAATTTAATTTTGACCTAAAGATTGCACGTTGTTTCGCCTTTGTGGGTCCTTATTTACCTCTTGACATTCATTATGCTATAGGTAATTTTATCCGTGATGGTCTTAGTGGCGGACAAATCAAAGTAAACGGAGATGGAACACCTTATCGCTCTTATTTATATGCTGCCGATCTGGCTATCTGGCTTTGGACTATTCTTTTTAAAGGGAAAACTTGTCAGCCATACAATGTAGGTTCAGACAATGCTATCAGCATAGCTGAATTGGCTAATATTGTGGCACAGTCATTTAACCCTCCAAGAGAGGTTTATATAGCAAAAAAACCCGATCCAGGCAAAACCCCTGAGAGGTATGTACCAAGTGTAAAAAAGATAGAACATGATTTAAAACTTAAACAGAATATCGTTCTTAAAGAAGCAATATTAAGGACTATTAAATGGCATATTTGTAAACTAAAAAAATTTTAAAAGGTATATTATATGGTGAAAGTTTCTGATTATGTTGCAAAATATCTTGCCGATTATGGTATTAGTCATGCATTCATGTTAACTGGTGGTGGAGCAATGCATCTCAACGATTCCTTTGGAAAGGAGCCAAGAATCCAATGTATTTTTAACCATCACGAACAGGCATGTGCGATTGCTGCAGAAGGCTATGCCCGCGTTACAGGAAAACTGGCTGTTGTAAATGTAACGACAGGTCCAGGTGGCTTAAATACCTTGACAGGGGTGATGGGACAGTGGACTGACTCAGTGCCAGTTTTATATATATCAGGACAAGTTAGATATGACACAACAATATATTCATGTAGAGAAATTGGATTAAGACAGCTTGGAGACCAGGAGATCTGTATAGTAGATATTGTAAAACCTATAACCAAATTTGCAGAAGTGGTGACAGATCCATTAAAAATAAAATATTATTTAGATAAGGCAATCTATATTGCCACTCATGGCAGACCTGGACCTGTATGGCTTGATATTCCCATGAACGTTCAAGGTGCTTTTGTTGATGAGGATAAATTAATTGAATATAATGAAAAAGAAGACATCGGTGAATTGTTATTAGATGACGTCGTAATTAAAGTGAATGCAACCTTAGAATTACTTAAAAAATCTGAAAGGCCAGTTATTATAGCGGGTCATGGAGTAAGGATAGCCAAAGCCGAACAATTATTGACAAGGATTCTTGAGAAGCTAAAGATTCCTGTCCTTTCAACATTTAATGGATTTGATTTAATTGAAAACGATAACCCATATTATATTGGAAGGGTTGGCACAGTTGGAGATAGGGCAGGCAATTTTGCATTACAGAATTCCGATTTAGTTTTATGTATAGGCACTCGAAATAATATCAGACAAATAAGCTATAATTGGGAAACTTTTGCTAGAAAGGCTAAAAAAATAGTAATAGATATAGATATGGCAGAATTAAACAAGCCGACAATAAAAATAGATTTACCAATAAATGTAAATGCAATAGATTTCCTCTCAAAACTTGATGAGAAAATAAAGAATATAAGTCTTCCAGATTATTCAAAATGGCTTGTTTGGTGTCATGAAAGAAAGATTCGGTATCCCGTAGTAATTAATGAATATTTAAATGATAACAGAGGTGTGCAACCATATTATTTTGTCCAGCAACTTACTAAGAATATGAATAATGAAGATGTTCTGGTAGCAGGCAATGGGTCTGCATGTGTTATTCTTTTCCAGGCTGGCATTGTAAAGAAAGGGCAGAGGATTTTTTGGAATTCAGGATGTGCTTCCATGGGTTACGATCTGCCAGCTGCTATCGGAGCCTGTTTCGGCAATAGTAAGAAAAATACCATATGCCTTGCAGGAGATGGTAGTTTACAATTAAACATTCAAGAGCTTATAACAGTAGTGTATCATAAATTGCCTCTAAAAATATTTTATTTAAATAATGGTGGCTACATTTCAATAAAACAGACTCAATCAAATTTTTTTAAAGGAAATTTTGTAGGTTGTGATGAACAAAGTGGCGTTGGGTTTCCAGATATTATCAAAATTGCAAAGGCCTATGGTTTAGTTGTAAAAGTAATAAAAGATCACAAAAACATTGATAAAAAAATTAAATATATTTTAGATAATGACAAACCTGTATTATGTGAAGTAAAATTAACAAATGATTATATTTTCGCACCGAAATTATCATCAGAGAGAAAACCGAACGGGAAGATTGTCTCAAAGCCCCTTGAGGACATGTTTCCATTCCTGGATAGGGATGAATTCAGAAGTAATATGATAGTAGAACCTATTGAAGAATAAAGGGAGGGTTTATGAATAGAATTGAACAAAAGATGGTAGACATTCTTAAGGATTTGAAGGAAAATTATGGAGCTATAAGTGTAAGGGCAGAATTTGAGGCAGAAGGAACTAAGCTTGAGGAACTGCTAAGATTGAAAGAAATAAGCATGACAGCTGGATTAGGACTAACGCTTAAAATTGGAGGTTGTGAATCCATAAGAGATATGCTTGAAGCTCATACAGTAGGTGTTAACTATATAGTGGCTCCTATGGTTGAATCACCTTATGCATTGAGGAAATATTTACAGGCAATAGAAAAGATATTTCCCATCGATGAATTGAAAAACATTGAGGTACTCTGCAATATAGAAACGAAAACTGCCTGTGAAAATTTAGATGGAATGATAAAAATACCAGAGATAAAGTATTTAAAAGGTATAGTAATAGAAAGAGTAGATCTCTGTTTTTCCCTTGGTAGGAGCGAGAAAGATATAAATGACCATGATATTAATGAAATAGTTCTTGATACTATAAAAAAGGCAAAAGGTGGTAGCCTAAGTTGCACAATAGGCGGTGGGGTATCTGCTCATTCACTTGCTTTTTTTAAAGGAATCCCTAATGGTTTTTTAGATAGATATGAGACAAGAAAGGTCTGTTTTTCATTCCCAGAAGCCATAAAATCAGATCCAGAAAAGGGTATTCTAAAAGCGCTTGGATTTGAGTTATTGTGGTTAAAGAATAAGACTAATTATTTTAAAGGTATATACGAGTCTGATACAGCAAGGATGGATCTGATAGAGAGGCGTTATTTAAGAGAGATAGATGCTCTTATATAAAATAAAATTATAAGAGGTGATATATGAATTCAGTAGAATTAGAGATGGTAGATGTTTTAAAAGAGCTGAAAGAAAAATATGCCGTTGCTGGCGTTAAAGCAGAATTTGAGGCTGAGGGGACAAGGACAGAAGAACTGATGCGCCTGAAAGAGATCTGTCTTGCAGCAGAAGTTAATCTGACTTTAAAGATAGGTGGTTGTGAGGCTGTTCGTGATATGTATGATGCTCGTTCTGTTGGGGTCAATCATTTGGTTGCTCCTATGGTAGAGACGCCCTTTGCATTGCAAAAATATTTAAGGGCTATCAATATAGTTTTTCCTTCAGATGAGCAGGAAGAAGTTGAGTTCTTGATTAATGTAGAAACAATCACAACAGTTGAACAATTCGATGATATGTTAAAAATACCTGAAATTAACACCCTTAATGGTATTGTAGTGGGAAGGGTTGACCTAACAGGCTCAATGGGATTGGACAGAAAATCAGTTAATGCAGATCATATTTATGAGATAACAGAGAGTCTTTTGAAAAAAGCAAAAGCAAGGGGTATGACTTGTGTGGTTGGTGGTGCTATTGCAGTGGATTCATTGCCTTTTTTGAGGAAAATCCCTGCAGGTTTGTTAGATAGATATGAAACCAGAAAAATATGTTTTCAGGTTCCAGATGCCCTTGGTAAAGATGCAGATAAAGGTATTTTGCGTGCTGTTTGGTTTGAATTGTTATGGTTAAAAAATAAACGTGCTTACTATAAAACTATTGCAGAAGAAGATGAAAAAAGAATAGTGATGCTTGAAGAAAGATTTAAAAAGTAGACATTCCAAGAATGAGCTTAAAAATAAATGAATACCTTTGATAGGCTATTAAAAAACGTCAATGCTATGGCAATAGATTTGGATGGAGTTGTATATGCCGGCGATAATCTTTTACCTTATGCAAAGGAATTTATTGCATTCTCACGAAATATTGGTAAATCAATTTTTTTTATTACAAATAATTCTGGGAAAAGTAGAAAAAATATAACAAAGAAATTAAAAAACTTAGGGATAGATGCAAACATTGACGAGGTCTATAGCTCAGGTTATGCAACAGGTCTTTTTCTCAAACAGCTTGATATAAAAAAGGATGTTTATGTTATAGGTTCTGATGAACTTAAGGAAGAATTGACTGGTTTACAAATAGATTTGTCAGAAAAGCCTGATTGTAAATATTTGGTTGTTGGATTCGACAAAGATTTTACTTATGAAAAGATAGCTATAAGTTTTCAAATGATTCAGGAGGGGGCAATATTTATTGCATGTAACAGAGATAAAAGTTACCCTATAAATGATGGTAAATCAATGCCTGCATGTAATGCCATGATAGCTGCCATAGAATACACAACAGGAAAGAAACCAGATTATGTAATTGGAAAACCAGAAACCTTTATGCTGGAGATTATCTCAAAAAAATATAATTTTCAACCGAATGAGATAATAGTAATAGGTGATAGCCCAGAAACTGATATTGTAATGGCTAATAAGTTTGGCTCACCATCTGTTCTTGTTTCCAAAAATTTCATAAAGAAGCAATTAAAAGGCACCAATAAACCAAGTCTTCTAATAAAATCATTAAAAATAGACATTTAAATCTTTAAAAAGATAATTATATATATTTCTTATGGATACCCAGCATCTTTGTCCGCTTTGTAATTCAGATTCGAAAGTTTTATATTTGTGTGAAAGCAAATATAACCCAAATATAAATGACTGTTCCAATTTTTTATTAAATTATGTTCTGGAGAAGGATAGCATAACAATCTCATTTCGTATATGCAAGAGTTGTTTTCTGATGTTCAAAGAACCACGTTTTTCAAAAGAAGAACTCAACAGACTTTACAACACCGATTACGATAAAAACAGAAAAAAATATGAACCTAAATGGAAAAAATATACTGACCAAGAAAGAAAAAATATTGATAAAGCACGTATTTTTAGACCGCAAATGATTTATGAAATTATTACTTCAATTTCCAATGAGAATAAAATAAATAAAATATTAGATTTCGGAGGAGGGGACGGTAATAATATAATAAAATTTTCTTTTGCGAAAAAATATTTATTTGATCCCTCAACGAGCATAATGTCAGATAGTTTAATAAAAATTTCAAAGATAGACGAAGATGCGCCATATGATTTAATCGTTTGCGCCCATGTGTTAGAACATATTGTAAATCTGGGTGAGGTTATAAATGATTTAACTAAACTTTTGACTGAAAATGGAATAATTTATATTGAGGTTCCATATGATTTTATGGGTGCCATAAGAGAAAAGTCTGGTATTGACGAGCATATAAATTTTTTTTCATTAACTTCGATTAATAATATAGCCCATTATTTTAATTTAAATCTCCTTTATTTAAGAAAAAAGAATTATTTGTATGGTGCATGGTATACAANTGACCCCTGATTGCAATCGTGGAGACCAAATATTTTTCATGCTGCATCTTTCCNTACAACAAACTGTCTCCTATAGGCAACAGGGGATAGGTATCCAAGCCTCTTCTGTCTCCGTTGCCGATTGTAAAATACCTCAATATATT
>Ga0067045_1027563_pt1 | contig 91130 bp, 86 predicted proteins | sample TerdegcTABiofilm_FD_59184 | JGI IMG/M metagenome (GOLD analysis project Ga0067045, IMG submission 59184) | Combined Assembly of (Gp0054472, Gp0054536) Wastewater bioreactor microbial communities from Singapore -Terephthalate degrading...
TTCTATGTCATCACGAGAAGTTTTGCGAAAGCAAAACGACGTGGTGATCTCAAAATCATCAGAGCTGAGATTGCCACAGCTCCTTCGGAGCTTCGCAATGACAATAAAAAAGACTTTTTCAGCGATCCTAGGTTGATTTCCAAAGTGCGTTATAAGATTGAGCGAGCGTTTGGGACGTTGAAGCGCAAATTCGGGATGACACGGGCACGATATTGCGGATTGGACAAAGTACCCGCCGAATTGTGTTTAAAAGCGATTTGCTTCAATTTGAATAAAGCGTTACGAAAGGTCAGGCGGTATAATCCGTGAAAATCCCCGAAAAATCGAGGTAAAATTGAAAAAAAACAAATGCAAAATAACAATCGCGCTTTGATTTTTTCAACAAGAACTGAAAAATTCACCAAAAATTATACTTGAAACAGACCCTCCAGTTGTGCAGAGGTCTTTAAATGGAGAACAGCCTGTTTTCGGAGGAAATAAAAAATTTCAAACAGATCCGTTCTGGAGAGACAATATTTTATTCTATGAATATTTTCATGGTGATAATGGTGCAGGGCTTGGCTCAAGCCATCAGACAGGCTGGACCGGATTGGTAGCGAAAAGTATTCAGTTGTTCAGTTCAATTGACGGTATGCCTGATCCAAATACAGATGAAGAGGCATTATATTTAACAGGAGCCGGTATTGGCGGACTTAGGAAAAAATTAATGGCTGAAGATAAACCGGATATGTCAATAACGCAATGATTTATCACAGCAAACGATACTGGGTAAAAGTTTTACAATAAAATTAATATTATAAGGGGGAAAAGTATGGGATTTTTTGATATAGCCGATTTGGGCAAACCTTGTTTCGATTCTCCACTGAAGTTGTCAAAAACACATGGAGATAATTTATTCGATTATGTAAGCGACAACGACCGTGTCAAGTTTAATATGTTTACAGGAAAAGATCCTGCACAGGATGATGAAATGGCGCCTCAATACATTAACGAAGATTTTGAAATCGCGGGGCCTCGCGAAAAAATATTTTTTAATCCTGATAAATGTACTTGCGCAATAATAACTTGCGGAGGGTTATGCCCTGGCATTAACAATGTTATAAGGTCGATAGTATTTGAGTTGTATTATCATTACAAAGTTACAAATATTCTGGGAATCCGTTACGGATTTGCCGGCCTAAACCCTGTTAAAGGGCTTGGCCCCATACAGCTCACGCCGTCGCATGTCGACTATATTCATGATATGGGTGGAAGCGTTCTTGGTTCGTCGCGCGGCGCTCCTGATGTGCGGGTTATGGTTGATGAACTTGAAAGGCTTGGCGTGGACATTCTTTTTTCAGTGGGGGGTGATGGAACTCAGAGAGGCAATTATGAGATATATAACGAGATTACCCGCCGGGGCAAAAAGATAGCGGTTGTGGGAATTCCGAAAACTATAGATAACGATATTCATCTTATTGAGAAAAGTTTTGGTTTTGAAACAGCTGTTACAAAAGCTACGGAAGCTATCCGGTGCGCGCATATGGAAGCGCGCGGAGCTTATAACGGAGTTGGGTTGGTAAAACTTATGGGTAGAGATTCGGGGTATATCGCCGCATTTGCTTCCGTGGCGATAAACGAGGTGAATTTTGTTCTTATACCCGAAGTTCCGTTCGATTTGTATGGCGAGAAAGGCTTTCTTGAAGCTCTCAGAAAACGCCTTGAATCACGCCATCATGCGGTGGTCGTGGTTTCTGAAGGGGCGGGACAGCAATATTTTAAGGATTATGCCGAATACGATTCATCCGGTAACAAGCTACATGGCGATATAGGACTTCTGCTTAATTCCGAGATAAAAAAATATATGAAAGATAAGGGTGTTGAGGTTTCCGTGAAGTATTTCGATCCGAGCTATATTATCAGGAGCGTTCCAGCAACTGCGGGCGATTCTGTATTCTGCAATAGCCTTGCCAGAAACGCAGTACATGCCGGTATGGCAGGCAAAACAGGCCTATTAATCGGATGGCGAAAAACAGTGTTTGTGCATATACCGTTAGACAAAGTTATCAATAAGCGCAAAAAAATAAATCCTGAAGGCAGGTTTTGGTTTTCCGTGCTGGAAGCTACCGGCCAGCCTAACAGCATGACTAATCAATGAAGCAAAGATTATACTCGCGGATTTGATTCCATGCATCCGTTAAAGTCCTGATGAAACTAGGATCGCTGAAAAAGTCTTTTTTATTGTCATTGCGAAGCTTTGCAGGAGCTGTGGCAATCTCAGCTTTTATGATTTTGAGATCACCACGTCGTTTTGTTTTCGCAAAATTCCTCGTGATGACATAGAAATTAAAGGTTTTTCAGCACTCTCAATTTATGGTTTTTGAGCTTTAAAAGTCAGAATGGCAGGAACCAGTCTGTTTTTTTATATAACAAAAAAGAACTACTATGCAATTTATTCATCTAATAAAAAGATAGCAAAATTTAAGCGGTAAAAATCCAAATGAGTATATTATGGCTGATAATAAAAATGAAATTAAGACTTCTGCATAACTTAAGAGTTGTGTATAAACGCAATTTTTGAGGAATTGGAAAACAAAACCAAGTTTGCCTTGATTCATGCCGGAATTCCTGCAGGCAAAGATAGTGATTGTTGCAAGGCTGTCTAGAACGAATCTTTTGATAAGCTTGACGAAGTTCTGCGAGAGTTGAAATCGGTCATAAATGATAAGGAGACTGCAAAATGGAAAGACAAGAAAGACCTATTCCGAAGGATATCATTCTATAACGCCTAATTTGATCATTCGTAATGCAAACGAGGCGATTGAGTTTTATAAAAAAACTTTTGGCGCTGAAGTAACTTTTATCCAGAACAGGCCTGATGGAAAACTTATGCATGCGGCACTCAAAATCGGGGATTCGATTATAATGATTGCCGATGAATGTCCCGCACATGAGGGTCATGAAAAGGACTGTGTCCGATCTCCGGCTGATATTGGAGGCACAACCACGAATCTATATCTTTATGTCGATGATGCGGATGCGGTTTTCAACACTGCTGTGCAAAACGGCGCGGCAGTGTCAATGGACGTTAGCGATATGTTCTGGGGAGACCGTGTGGGAATGTTTCGAGATCCTTTCGGGCATTTTTGGACAGTGGCGACACATATAGAAGACCTAAGTCCCGAAGAGATAAGTCAACGGGCGGAAAAAGTTTTTGCCGGAAGTAGTTGTTCAGCTTAATGCATGTTGAAATATACTCAGATGCGCATTAAAATGAAGCATTTGGATTTGTGAGAAAAATTTATTGTAAAAATTTAATCCTTATGATATTTTATATAATTTAAACTTATTTTTCAGGAAAATGACTAATTAGATATTATAAAATATTTATAAGTGTCGAATAATTGATTTAAAATAAAATAAGGAGATTATGGTATCATGAAAAAAGGAATTCACCCGGAATATTCTGACGCTACTATAACCTGTGCGTGTGGTGCTGTAGTAAAAACAAGATCGACAAAAAAAGATATCAGAGTTGGTATTTGTTCTAACTGTCATCCATTTTTTACCGGTAAACAGAAGTTAGTAGATGCTGCGGGAAGGGTGGAAAAATTCAAAAAACGCTTCAGTATGGAATAGAAACATTTTTTTTAATTTACAGGGGGAGTAAACTGTACGTTAGTTATTACTCCCCCATTTCTTTATCTTATTATATAAATTTTTGGGGTTTGTCCTTTGATGTTTTTTGACGCTAAAGATAAGTTGCTTGATAGGAAAAAAAAAGTTGAGCTGATGTTGTCGGATTCCGCTGTTCTTTCCGATTTAAAAAAGTATCAGGAATTAACAAAAGAATACGCATATCTGGAAGAAATAACTGCTACTTTTGAAATTTATGAGAAGACTTTAGCAGAGATTAAATCAAACGCCGAGTTGTTAGAAACAAGCAATCCCGAACCTGATTTCAGAGACCTTGTAGAAGCGGAACAGGAAAAACTTGAAAATCAGAAAAGCATGCTGGAAATAAAAATATCGGAACTTCTTCTTCCAAAAGATAAAAATGACGAGCGCAATACTATTGTTGAAATACGAGCGGGAACCGGCGGGGAAGAAGCCGCATTGTTTGCCGCCCAATTGTTTCGCATGTATTCTAAATATGCAGAGAAACAGGGGTGGAAATTGGAGACTATGGATACTAATCCGACGGATTTGGGAGGCATAAAAGAAATTATTTTTTCGATAGACGGCAATTCCGTTTACCGGAAATTCAGATATGAAAGTGGGGTTCACAGAGTTCAGAGGGTTCCGATTACGGAATCCAGCGGAAGAATTCATACGTCTGCTGTAACTGTGGCGGTATTGCCTGAAGCCGAGCCCATTGAAGTGGAAATAGACCCGAAAGATATCCGCGTAGATGTTTTCCGCTCCTCAGGACCCGGCGGGCAAAGCGTTAATACTATGGATTCTGCGGTAAGAATAACGCATTTTCCCACAAAAATTATTGTGCAATGTCAGGATGAAAAATCGCAGTTGCGTAATAAACAGAAGGCGATGCGGGTTCTTCGCGCAAGGCTCCTTGAGAGGATCGAAACGGAAAAAAATAAAGAAAGAGCGCAGGCGCGTAAAGAACAGGTATCTACAGGAGATAGAAGCGCCAAAATAAGAACATATAATTTTCGTGATAACAGAATAACAGACCATAGAATAGGACTGACAATATACGATCTCGAAAATGTGCTTGAAGGTAATATGGATGTTCTTATCGGTGAATTGATCAAGCATGATTATAATCAAACCATGCAAGAGATTTATAGTAATTGAAAAATGAGATCAAATATTACAAATAAACGATGGAGTGTCATAGATATTATTAACTGGGGCGCTTCTTATTTTGAGGAGCGCAAAATTGAGTCTCCACGATTGACCATTGAATTAATATTGGCAAAAATTCTCAACTGTAAAAGAATCGATTTGTACCTGGAGTTCGACAAACCTTTTAATGACAGCGAATTAGCTAAGATAAAAAGTATGGTTTTAGAAAGAGCTGAAGGAAGACCGATTCAATATATATTAGGCGAAGTCGAGTTTTTTGATACTGTATTAAAGGTGGATGAATCGGTACTTATACCTCGTCCTGAAACTGAAATATTAGTTGACTTATTAATTAAAGATGTGTTTAAATTCAATACCGATGCGGATATAGTGGTTCTGGATATAGGAACCGGTTCGGGAAACATCGCTATTGCGATAGCTAAAAAAATAAGGAATTCCAGAATTTACGCTTTTGATAATTCGGAATCCGCATTGAATACAGCCAGACAGAACGCTGTCTTAAATAATGTTTGCGAATCGATAAATTTTTTCAAAGCAGACATGATGGAAGATTGGAATAGAAAGTCGAATATGGAATTCGATTATATTATTTCAAATCCGCCATATATAGCTGATGGAGAAAAGAATCGGTTACCAAGAGAGGTAACGGGCTATGAACCTGCGCAAGCGTTGTTCGCCGGTGAAGACGGAACAAAATATTATGCGCGAATAATTCAATATTTTGGGAACTGGCTTAAAACCGGCGGAAAGATTTTTATGGAGTTAGGTATAAACCAGGCTGACAAGGTTACACAAATGCTTCAGGAGTCGGGATTCGGTGAAATTGAGGTACATAATGATTACCACAACATTGCGAGAGTAATAAATGCTGTTAGAGCAGATAAACAAAATCACATGGAATAAACTCGATATGGATAAAATCAGAATCAAAGGGGGAAAACCTCTTAGCGGAAATGTCCAGGTTGAAGGTTCAAAGAATGCGGCGCTGCCTATTCTATCGGCGACGATTTTGGGGCAATCCCCTTCTATAATAAGAAACGTTCCCGATCTTGCCGACGTGCGTACTATGCTATCTATACTCGAATCGCTGGGTGCGGTTTGCGATTATGACAGCGATTTAAAAGTTGTACGGATAGATCCTTTAAATGTGGATAAGGTAATAGCTCCTTATGACATGGTGCGTAAAATGAGGGCATCTATTTGTCTTATGGGGCCTCTTTTAGGAAGGTTTGGGCGCGCCGAAGTTTCTTTTCCGGGAGGCTGTGTTATTGGACAAAGGCCTATTGACTTGCATATTAAAGGGTTACGGTCTTTAAATGTCGATATAAACGTTTCTCACGGTTATGTTGAGGCTAAAACGGACAAACTCAAGGGAAACAGTGTCTTTCTCGGAGGAAGATTTGGGTCGAGCGTATTAGCGACAGCTAATGTCATGATTGCCGCGACTCTTGCCGAAGGTACTACCGTAATAGAGAGTGCCGCTTGCGAACCTGAACTTGTGGATCTGGCAAATATGCTCAATTCTATGGGCGCAAATATATCCAATGCGGGAAGCCATTCCATAAAAATCAAGGGAGTAAAAAAATTAAACGGTGTGGATTATACCGTTATTCCAGACAGGATTGAGGCGGGAACCTATTTGTTGGCCGGAGCCATAACACGTTCTTGCATAACCGTTAATAATGTAATAAAAGATCATCTCTGGGCATTGCTGGATAAACTTGAGGAGTGCGGAGTCCAAACTTATTTCAATGACAGTTCCATTCAAATCGATGCGTCTAATGGTAATCTAATTCCTGTGGATATAACTACATTGCCGTATCCGGGGTTTCCTACGGATTTGCAGGCTCAGATGATGGCGCTTATGACAACTATAAAAGGGATAAGCGTTATCACCGAAAAAATTTTTCCCGAACGGTTTATTCATGTTGCTGAACTAAATAGAATGGCTTCGGATATTTCTCTTGAAAATGCTACGGCAATAATCAAAGGCGGTACACCGCTTAGCGGGGCGCCTGTGATGGCTTCGGATTTGCGGGCAAGCGCGGCTCTGATTTTGGCGGGGCTTGTGGCAAACGGCACAACTGAGGTGAATAGAATATATCATTTGGATCGGGGTTATTATCAAATGGAAAGGAAACTACAAGCGTTAGGAGCTGAAATTGAAAGAGTCTCTGAAGAATAATGTTTTCGGGCTGATTATATTAGCCGGATTGATGTTTTCTCCGGTTTGTTTCGGAGAGATACTTTTTATAAAAGGAGGCGGAGTCCTCAAAGGTAAAGTTATTGAAAAATCCAAAGAGCAGGTTAAAGTAAAAATCGCTTACGGTGAAATTACGTTATCGCGGTCTGAAGTGAACAAAATATGCGAAGATACAGATCCGGATGCGATATATGAGCTCGCTATTTATTATATATCGCGCGAAGAATGGGACTCGGCAGTAGAAGAGTTTGATAATCTACTTCTTGTAAAACCTGAAATGAAAAATAAAGTCCTCAATTACCTTTCCGATTTAAATTTTTCCAAATCTTCGAAAGACCGTCTTAAGAGCTTGGATTCTGTTGCGAAAGCTAATCAAATGATAGAAGAAGGAAAAATTCTTGTCAATTTGGGTGAAAAACAATTAAAATACAACACCCAGTTTAATGATCCTGAATGGCAAAAGAAAGTTCGGTCTATTGCGCAGGCAAATATCAAGCGGGGAGAAGATTTGATAAAACGGGGGCAGGCGATTATAGATTCGTATCATTCCGAGCGCGAAGCTGAAATACGCAGGGCAAGGGAAAAAGCCGAACAGGAAAAGAATAAATAATTTTTTGGATATAAATTTTAATTATGTTTGATTCTTTATCACAGAAATTAACTAAAGTATTTCGCGATCTGCGCGGGTTCGGCAGGCTAAGCGAAGATAATATAAAAGACGCTTTACGCGAGATAAAACTTGCTTTACTTGAAGCTGATGTGAATTATATAGTGGTTAAAAGATTTATCGATTCCGTAAAGGGAAAAGCCGTAGGAAAAGAAGTTCTTGACAGCATCACTCCCGGCCAGCAGGTAATTAAAATAGTGCATGATGAGATGGTTTTACTTATGGGTGGCGATAAACCCTGTGTTCCCGAAATGAAAAAATCGTATAACCGGATAATGCTTGTCGGATTGCAGGGATCGGGCAAAACGACTACCGCGGCGAAAATAGCTGAATTTTACAAGAAACAAGGGCATAAACCTTATCTGGTTGCTCTGGATATAAGAAGGCCAGCCGCGGTTGAACAGCTTCATTTTCTTGGAAAGCAGTTGAATATGCCTGTACATCAGGTTGCAAATGAGAAGAATGTGGTTAAAATAGCAAGGCAGGCAATGGAAAATTCCGACAAAATCGGAGCTACATTGACTATCTTCGATACTGCTGGAAGGCTTCATATAGATAATGAACTGATGGATGAACTTGCGGAATTGAAAAAAACGATACAGCCTCAGACAATATATCTTGTAGCGGATTCAATGACAGGGCAGGACGCCGTAAATAGCGTATCTTCTTTTAATGAGAGGTTGTCTTTGACTGGAGTGGTTCTTACAAAACTCGATGGAGACGCCAGAGGCGGAGCGGCGCTATCTATTCTGGCAACAACAGGAACGCCGATAGTTTTTATCGGTGTCGGTGAGAAAATCCCTGATTTGGAGTTGTTTCACGCAGACAGGATGGTATCCCGGATTCTCGGTATGGGCGATGTAGTCAGCCTTGTGGAGAAAGCTCAGAGCCAATTTGACGAACGGCAGATGATTGATCTTGAGCAGAAAATAAAAAAGAGCGAAATCAATCTTGTGGATTTTTTAAACCAGCTTAAACAATTTAAAAAATTAGGCCCTCTTGAGAAAATACTTGAAATGATACCGGGAATGAATAATCTTAAAGGATTAAACGTTGACGAAAAACAGTTTTCTCATATTGAAGCGATAATTCTTTCCATGACAGTCAAAGAACGTGTAAAGCCTGATATCATAGATGCCGGCAGAAAAAAAAGAATCGCCAGAGGTAGCGGGACTTCTGTTCAAGAAGTAAATCAGCTTTTAAATAAGTTTTTTATGATGAAAAAAATGATGAAAGATATCATGAAACAAAAAAATAAATTTACTAAAATGGGAGGAAAATTATGGCGGTAATGTTAAGGCTCAAAAAAATGGGTACAAGCAAAGTTTCGTTTTACAGAATAGTTGCGGCGGATTCGAAGTCGCCTCGCGATGGGAAATCGATAGATATCATCGGATACTATGATCCGAAAAAAGAGAATGCAGTCATTAAAATCGACCGTGAAAAAGCTTCATATTGGCTTGGTGTAGGGGCAATGCCCACAGTTACAGTTAAAAATCTTTTAAAACGTGAGGGAATAGAAGTTACGCGCTCGAAATGAAAGTCGATATTCTCTCGATTTTTGGCGAATCTTATTTTGCGCCTTTGCGTGAAAGCATATTGAAAAAAGCTCAGGATAAAGGCGTTGTTGAGATAACATATCATAACCTGAGAGATTATGCCTGTGATCCGCATCGTACGGTAGACGACAGGCCCTATGGCGGTGGGCCGGGTATGGTTTTTAAACCCGAACCACTATATAGAGCGATAACCGATATCTGCAAAGAGGCATGTTTGATTGTATATCCGTCTCCACGAGGCGAATTGTTATCTCAAAATGTAATTGATGATTTGCGGAAAGAGAGCCGTCTTTTTTTTATATGTGGACATTACGAGGGTATTGATGATAGAATAGCACAATTATTTGCTTTGCGGGAAATATCTATAGGCGATTATGTTATTACCAGCGGAGCGCTGGCTTCTATGGTAATTCTCGATGCGGTAATAAGACAGATTCCGGGTGCGCTTGGCTCTGATGAATCGGCAAAATGCGATTCTTTTTATGCGGGATTACTTGATTACCCGAGTTACACAAGGCCGGCAGAGTTTATGGGGCTGAAAGTGCCGGATGTATTGTTGTCAGGCAACCATGAGGAGATCGCTCAATGGCGATTGAACCAGTCGGAGAATATTACTAAAAAAAATCGGCCGGATTTGTGGATTAAATATAATGACGGAAAATAATAAAAATAACATATAAGGAGAAAAAAATGGATGTCATCGCCAAAATTGAACAGGAAAGAATAAAATTAGCAATACCCGACTTTAATATAGGCGACACGGTAAGTGTTCATACCAAGATTATCGAGGGGGAACGTGAAAGAATACAAATATTTACCGGTACTGTGATCGCCCGTTCGGGAAATAAGAATAACGAAAGTTTTACCGTAAGAAGGGTTGTTTACGGAGAGGGTGTTGAAAGAGTATTTCTTATACATTCTCCGCGCATAGATAAAATTGAAGTAGTGCGTAAAGGCCAAGTAAGAAGAGCAAAACTTTATTATCTCAAAGGCAAAGTAGGAAAAAGCGCAAGAGTAAAAGAATTAAAAAAGTAATTATGTTTAAATTCGAGAACCATTTCCGTTCTCAAGGAAAAAAATGTATTGCCGGTATTGATGAGGTCGGGAGAGGGCCCTTTGCGGGGCCGGTAGTAGCGTGTGCGCTGGTTATACCCGATCGATTCGATATGCAGGGGATAAACGATTCTAAAAAACTGCCGGAAAAAAGCAGGGAAATTGTTTTTAATCAGCTTATGGAATATCCGGGCGTGAAGTTTGGGCTGGGAATTGTATCCGAAAGAATAATCGATTCGCTAAATATTTTAAATGCGACAAAAATAGCGATGAAAGAGGCTGTCTTGAATTTACCGGAAAAACCGGATCATTTGTTGATAGACGGCCTTTTTATCGATGAGATAGGTATATCCCAGACGAAAATAATAAAAGGAGACAACAGGAGCGTTTCCATAGCGGCGGCTTCCATAGTGGCTAAAGTCTTTCGAGACGCTATGATGGAGCAATACGATAAATTGTTTCCCGGATATGGGTTTATGCGAAATAAAGGATACGGTACTCAGGAGCATATTCGGGCTTTGAAAACAAAAGGTATTACTCCGGTTCATAGAAAAAGTTTTGTTTCTTCGGAATAGAAAAGAGATAGTTTCCCATGACAGGACTAAAAAAAATACTCGGCGGTAACGGTGAAAATCTCGCCGAGATTTTTTTAAAAAAGCACGGATACAGAATCCTTGATAGAAATTACCGAACTCCTTTCGGGGAATTGGATATTGTTGCGTCTCAAGACGATGCGATCGCTTTTATCGAAGTAAAAACAAGACGGTCGCATACCTGTGGCAACCCTCTTGATTCTATTACCTGGAAAAAAAAATTGAGTCTGACTAAAAGCGCGCTTTTTTATCTTGGTCAAACCCAGTACAGGTTTTCTACATACAGGTTTGATGCGGTATCTATAATAATGAATTCAACAGATGATAATAAAATCGAGATTGTAAAAAACGCGTTTGATATAGATTCCAAATATTATTGCTAAAGTGTTTATAGATATTTCAGGGAGAACATACAATGGAATGTAAGAAAAATCTGAATATGGGAAAATGCAATTGCAGTTATGATCCATGTTCGCGAAAAGGTATTTGCTGTGAATGTTTGCATTACCATTTGAGTCAAAAACAATTGCCGGCCTGCTGTTTTCCTGATAGTGCGGAAACTACTTACGACAGGTCGTTTAAAAAATTCGTTGAGATTTATAAATAAATTGATTACCAGAGAAGTAGATTATTTAGTTATAGGAAGTGGGATTGCTGGATTGATGTTTGCCTTGAAAGCATCAAAAACCGGTAATGTGCTGATATTGACGAAACGCAATATTTCCGAATCGAATTCGAATTATGCTCAGGGTGGCATAGCATCCGTTATGAGCGGTACGGATTCATTTGCAGACCACGTAAAAGATACGCTTGCCGCGGGATGCGGATTGTGCAGAAGGGATATTGTAGAAAAAACTATACGCCAGGGTCCTTCGGCGATTCGCGATTTGATGAACTATGGAGTTAAGTTTTCGTATAAAGATAAAACTAATGGCGAACTGGATTTGGGAAAAGAAGGCGGCCATTCGCATCGGCGTATTATTCATGCGGGAGATATCACCGGCCATGAGGTCAAGAAGGCCCTGATCGATGCGATAAGCCGAATCAGCAATATAGAGGTTTTGGAATACCATACCGCCATAGATCTTATTACTGCAAAAAAGCTTGGAATTGAGGGTCAAAACAGTGTTCTTGGAGTTTATGCTCTTGACATTAATTCAAAAACGGTAATTACGGTAAAATCAAAAGTAACGGTTCTTGCGTCGGGAGGTGCTGGTAAAGTTTATCTTTATACGACTAATCCTGATATAGCCACCGGCGATGGCATAGCTATGGCTTGCCGGGCTGGCGCGCGCATAAAAAACCTTGAGTTTGTGCAGTTTCATCCTACGTGTCTGTATCATCCGTCGGCAAAATCATTTCTTATTTCTGAAGCTGTTCGCGGAGAAGGAGCAATTTTGCGGTTGAAAGACGGTACGGAGTTTATGAAAAATTATCATCTTATGGAAAGCCTTGCTCCAAGAGATATTGTCGCTCAGGCCATAGATTCCGAACTGAAAAAAACAGGCGACGATTTTGTTTATCTTGATATAACCAGTCGAAACAAAGATTTTATAATAAAGAGGTTTCCGAACATTTACGAAACTTGTTTGCAGTATGGTATAGATATAACAAAAGATATGATACCTGTAGTGCCTGCTGCTCATTATTTTTGTGGCGGTGTTGAGAGTGATTGGTTTGGGAAAACCAATCTTAAACGATTGTATGCCTGTGGCGAGGTATCCTGTACTGGATTGCATGGCGCCAACAGGTTGGCGAGCAACTCATTGCTTGAGGCTTTGATATTTTCCTGCAATTCTGCAGAATCCGCTAAAGAAATTGTTAGTAGGGATTATCCCGCAAACGTGCGTATTCCCGAATGGAATCCGGGTACTGCGGTAGACAGTTATGAAAACGTTGTGGTATCGAATAATTGGGATGAAATAAGACGGTTTATGTGGAATTATGTGGGGATTGTCCGCTCGAATAAAAGCCTTGAACGGGCAAAACGCAGAATTGTACTTATGCAACAGGAGATACATCAATATTACTGGGATTTTGTGATAACAAATGATCTGATAGAATTAAGAAATATCGCCACTGTAGCTGAGCTTATAATTGATTTCGCGCTGTATAGAAAAGAGACTCGGGGATTGCATTATAATATCGATTATCCTGAAAAAAGAGATGATTTGTGGTTAAGAGAAAGTGTTTATGAAAATGGTAAGTTTATCGAAGGAGAAATGTTATGCGCTTCAAGGCCTGTATTGCTGTAATATTTTTGGTTGCGGTTTGCATAAAAGTTTTCGCTCAATCTGAAGAAAACGAAGCCGCCCTGATGAAACCTGCTCCGCCCGATGAAAAAGATTATCTTTATTATGAAGAATGGAAAATGCCTGAAAATTACGCTCAGGATTTTCCTTTGTACACCGAAAAGATTCTCTACCATAAATTCGGCCAGTTACCAGAGATGCGCAGAGGAATTACCAGAGAAGATATAGCCAAAAGAAACATTACCGGATATCAGGATGCCCTGAAATTTGTTTATTTGCGCGAACTTGTAAATTTCGCACATAAATATAATGTCGGTTTGGAGGAAAAAATCAAAGACTGGTATTTGCGCAACGCCAGTCAGGCAGGATACAAACTGACATATTCTTCTGTTGGCTCAATGAAAGATGTAATTGATTTGCGGTTCGAGAAAATCGAGAACAATATTATAAAAGAAGTCAGGTTAAAAATTCAAACAGGCAAAATTGATGTTACCGCGTATAAAGATCAGCCTGCGGTAATTGAGGAACATAAAAAACCCGACGTAGATAACGAAGCGATTATGCCTGAGGGGAATCAAAACGATAAGGAAAATGATGGTAACTCGGGCAAACCGGGTAAAAAACTTGAATCCGATAATAATTGATGATGAACTTTATCTTAAAAAACGGTACAGTAATAGATCCTGCAAATAACATATCGGAAAAACGCGATATTTTTATCAGGGATGGGAAAGTTTATACTTGCGATGTTGTTCGAGATGGCGCTTCATTTGAAATTATTGATTGTGAAGGGAAAATAATATCTCCGGGATTTATAGATGTACATACTCATCTCAGGGATCCGGGGTTTGAGTATAAAGAAGATATATCTTCAGGATTAAGGTCTGCGGTTGCAGGAGGCATGACGACTATATTTTCCATGCCTAATACCATGCCTGTGGCCGATAATACTGCTGTTATCGATTATATTATTGAGAAATCAAAAAAAGAGTTTCTGGCAAATGTTTTGCCGGTAGCTTCGATTTCTTTAGGCTCATCGGGCACTCAAACGGTTGATTTTAATGCTTTGATTAAAGCCGGAGCTGTATCTTTTTCCGATGATGGAAAGTGGGTTGCAGATTCGTCAATCATGATGGAGGCTTTCAAGTTTTGCGCAAAATCAGCTATACGGATAATTCAGCATTGCGAAGATAAAGGTATTGCTGGTGAAGGTGTAATAAACTATGGTTCTGTATCTGCTAAATTTGGTTTGCCTGGAATTCCTTCGGAATCAGAGACTTCAGCAATATACAGGGATATATCTATATCTGCTCATTTGGGCGCCAAACTGCATATAGCACATATAAGCACGGAACAATCGCTTGAACTGATTGTCCAGGCAAAAAAGCGGAAAATAGATGTAACTTGCGAAGTTACACCCCATCATCTCCTTCTTGACCAAGATATGATTGACCGACATAATGCCGATTTTAAAGTGAATCCTCCGTTAAGAAGCAGAAATGACCGGCTCGCATTGATTGAGGGGTTAAGAGAGGGGTTTATAGATATTGTCGCTACGGATCACGCGCCGCATGCGGAATATGAAAAAAACGAAGGGTTTATAAAAGCTCCTTTCGGCATGATCGGATTGGAAACTGCGTTTCCCCTTTTATATACGTATCTGGTTAAAGAAGGCCTGATTTCTCTTGAGAGTTTGATATCGAAAATGAGTCATAACCCTGCAAAAGTATTTAATTTAAAAAATAAAGGTTCTTTATCCGATGGTTGCGATGCTGATCTAATAATAATTGATTTGAATTCCGAACGGATAATTGATAAGAAAAAACTGTTATCCAAAAGTTCAAACACACCATTTCATGGATGGAAAGTTTTCGGCGAAATTACCGACGCGTTTGTGGGCGGTTCGCATATATATAATAACGGCAACTTCTTACAAAAAAAGAGAGTGGTTATATGAATAAGGCGATATTGGTCCTTGAAGACGGTAAAGTTTTCTGGGGAATGGGATTTTTTGAAGGGCAGGAGCGCTTGGGAGAGGTAGTATTTAATACCGGTATGACCGGATATCAGGAAGTGCTTACCGATCCTTCTTATAAAGGGCAGATTGTAACCATGACATATCCGCTAATAGGCAATTATGGGGTAAATAAAGTCGATCAGGAGTCGCGGGTTCCTATGGTTGAAGGATTTATAGTTAGGGAACTCTGTACCCAACCGAGCAATTTCAGGGCGGATGAGTCTCTTTTTGATTACCTTAAACGTCACGATATAATGATTGTTACTGATATGGATACACGTGCTATAACATTGCATATCAGACAGATAGGAGCAATGAAAGGAATACTGTCTACCGCTTGTTTCGATGTGGATAAACTTCTTAAAAAAGTGCGTGATTATCCCGGCCTTGTGGGGCAAGACCTTGTGGATAAAGTAACATGCGATATTTCGCATCAATGGAATGGCGATGGCGTGCGCAGTGAACAAGAGGAAGAAATTTATGAGCCTCTTGTTAAAAAAAATGCGGGCAAAAAATACAAAGTGGTGGCTTTTGATTACGGAATAAAATATAATATGTTGCGAATTTTGGACAGGATGGGTTGCGAGGTTACAATATTGCCTGCCCGCGCGACAAAGAAAGATGTGGATGCGGTTAATCCTGATGGGATTTTTTTGTCCAACGGCCCTGGCGATCCTGAAGCGGTAACTTATGCCGTAGATACAATAAAATCGCTTATAGGAGAATATCCGATATTCGGTATATGTTTAGGGCATCAGCTTACCGGATTGGCTCTGGGCGGAAAAACATATAAATTGAAATTTGGGCATAGAGGCATAAACCAGCCTGTAAAGAACCTGATTACTGGCAAAGTAGAAATAACTTCTCAAAATCATGGTTTTGCCGTAGATATTGATTCAATCAAAGATCCTGATGTAGAGTTGACTCATATTAATTTAAACGATAATACTGTGGAAGGATTGCGCCATAAGAAATATCCGCTGTTTACAGTACAGTATCATCCTGAATCGTCGGCGGGGCCGCATGATTCGAGAAATCTGTTCGGTCAATTTATTGATTTAATGAATAAACAGAGAAAAGAAAGGAACAGTATTTAAGTGCCCAAAAGGAGAGATCTTAAGAAAATATTTCTTATTGGTTCCGGCCCTATTGTCATAGGGCAGGCTTGCGAATTCGATTATTCCGGCACTCAGGCATGTAAGGCTTTGCGTGAAGAAGGCTATTGTGTGGTTTTGCTCAATAGCAATCCCGCTACTATCATGACTGACCCTGAGTTTGCTGATGCGACCTATATTGAACCGATAACGGCTCAGGTTGTGGAGAAAATTATTGAACGGGAACGCCCCGACGCTATTCTTCCAACTCTTGGCGGTCAGACTGGTTTGAACGTAGCTGTTGAAGTAGCGGATATGGGAATACTCGAAAAATACGGTGTGGAAATGATAGGAGCTACGCCCGAAGTTATTAAAAAAGCCGAAGATAGAGAATTGTTTAAAGCCGCCATGTCAAAGATCGGGCTTCAGATACCTAAATCCGGTTTTGCACGCAATATTCAGGAAGCTATGGATATCGCTGTAGATATAGGAACGTTTCCTCTTATCATCCGACCGAGTTTTACGCTTGGCGGAACCGGAGGTGGAATAGCATATAACATAACTGAATTCGAAATTGCGGCGAAAAAAGGTATTTACTACAGCCCGATAAGCGAAATAATGATTGAAGAATCGGTTATCGGCTGGAAAGAGTTTGAACTTGAAGTGATGAGGGATAAAAACGATAATGTGGTTATCGTATGTTCCATAGAGAACCTCGATCCGATGGGAGTTCATACGGGCGACAGCATTACTGTAGCACCTGCACAGACTCTTACCGACAAAGAATATCAGTTGATGCGCAATGCCGCCATAGACATTATCCGTGAAATCGGAGTTGAGACCGGTGGTTCAAATATTCAATTCGCCATTAATCCTCAAAACGGAAAGATGGTTGTAATTGAGATGAATCCAAGGGTATCGAGAAGTTCTGCTCTTGCATCTAAAGCTACTGGGTTTCCGATAGCCAAAATTGCGGCTAAACTCGCTGTAGGATATACGCTTGATGAACTGGCAAACGATATAACTAAAAAAACTCCCGCCTGTTTTGAGCCGACAATAGATTACGTTGTAACCAAAATACCGCGCTGGGCGTTTGAGAAATTCCCCGGTTCCGAACCGGTGTTGACTACCCAGATGAAATCCGTAGGCGAGGCAATGGCTATCGGCAGAACATTCAAGGAATCGCTTCAAAAAGCGTTACGGTCTCTTGAAATAGGAAGATTCGGGCTTGGAGCTGACGGTAAAGATAAAAATTTAAGTTATGATGAAATCAGGCGCAAACTTATTGTGCCTAACCCTGACAGAATATTTGCCGTAAGAATCGCCCTGCTCAACGGATTTAGTGTCGAAGAGATTTGTTCGCTTACAAAAATTGACCTGTGGTTTATAAATAATATTAAAGAAATTGTGGATTTTGAGCAGTATATCATTAAAAACAGGGATAATATCCTCAACGATTTCATGTATGATCAGATAGTGTTTAGGGCGAAAAGAATGGGGTTTTCCGATTATCAGATGGGATATATGCTTCAGATGCCGGAAACCGAATTCAGAAAAAAAAGGCTTGAAAATAATATCAAAGCGACATTCCAGCTTGTCGATACCTGTGCGGGCGAGTTTGAGGCGTATACCCCGTATTATTATTCGTCTTATGAAACTTTAGACGAAGTCAGAATCAGTTCAAAGAAAAAAATTATGATTCTCGGCGGAGGGCCTAACCGTATAGGACAGGGAATCGAATTTGATTATTGCTGTGTTCATGCGGCGTTTGCTTTAAAAGAAGACGGTTATGAAACTATAATGGTCAACAGCAATCCCGAAACCGTAAGCACCGATTACGATACATCCGATAAACTATATTTTGAGCCTTTAACCGTAGAAGATGTGTTAAATATTTATCATAGAGAAAAATGTGATGGAGTAATAGTTCAATTCGGTGGTCAGACGCCTTTAAATCTTGCTGCGAAACTCGAGAAAGAAGGCGTAAACATTATCGGCACTTCAACCGATTCGATTGATATTGCCGAAGACCGCGAGAGGTTTCAGAAACTTGTGGAAAAACTCGGAATCAATCAGCCGGATAACGGAATTGCAAGAAGCCCTGAAGAGGCTAAAGACATTGCGCGCAGGATTGGTTATCCGGTTTTAGTGAGGCCGTCTTATGTTCTTGGAGGGCGGGCGATGGAGATTGTCTACGATGAGGAATCGCTAAACAATTATATGAAAGTAGCGGTAGAGGCGTCTCCCGACAGGCCGATCCTTGTGGATAAATTTCTTGAAGACGCAATCGAGGTGGATGTGGATGCGATATCCGATGGGAAAAACACAGTTGTCGGCGCTATTATGGAACATATTGAGGAAGCTGGAATTCATTCCGGCGACAGTGCCTGCGTAATTCCGCCGTTTTCAATATCTAACGATATAATTCAGAAAATTCACGACGCGACGTTGAGTTTTGCCGCTGATTTAAAAGTTAAAGGGCTTATCAATATTCAGTACGCAATAAAAAACGATGTGCTCTATGTTCTTGAGGTCAATCCCAGAGCATCGAGGACTGTTCCTTTTGTGAGCAAAACCATAGGGGTTCCGCTTGCTAAAATCGCATCCAGGGTTATGGTGGGTGAATCGCTTGCGCAAACAGGGTTTACTCAATCAATCCAGCCGAGGTATTTTTCCGTAAAAGAGGCGATTCTGCCTTTCGCGAGGTTTCCGGGAGTGGATATTCTTTTAGGGCCGGAAATGCGTTCTACCGGTGAAGTAATGGGTATTTCAACCGATTACGGAGTAGCTTTTGCAAAAACCCAGATGGGTTTTAATCAGACGCTTCCGTTGTCTGGCAAGGTGTTTATCAGCGTAAAAAATAAAGATAAAAGGTCAATAGTTTTTATCGCAAAAAAACTTGCGGATTTCGGATTTAAGATAGTATCTACTGAAGGCACATCGAAAGTTTTATTAAATAATGGAATCGATGTTACCCGGTTATATAAGATAAATGAAGGGCGCCCCAATATTCTTGATTTAATGATCAACAGGGAGGTAGCTCTTATCATAAATACCCCCGGCGGTAAAATTACGCGCGGAGACGAAATAAAAATCAGGTCTACTGCAGTCAGTCTGAATATACCTTGCATAACCACAATTTCAGGCGCGTATGCTGTAATAAACGGTATCGAATCGCTGTTGAAGAAAGGGTTGACCGTAACGCCGGTGCAGGATTATCATCGCATGAATAATACGGTTTCCGAAGTAAGGAGTTAAAATTGATTTCCGTCGGCGCAACGATTTTATCCATATCCGGGCTTGGGGAAGACTATTTTTTTCTTGAGGCGGAATGTCCTGATATTGTATCTTTGCCGCAACCCGGTAACTTTGTTAATTTACGTATCGGAGATTCATCCGGCATTTTGTTAAGAAGGCCTTTAGGAATTTTTGATATTGAAGGGAAATCCATAAAATTTTTTTTTAAACGATTGGGCAAAGGTACATCATGGCTTGCCGACAGAAGGCCGGGAGAAAAACTCGATCTTATCGGTCCGCTTGGTAAAGGGATTTTTAACCCTGGCAACGCTAAAAGAATTATTGTCGTTGCTGGTGGAACTGGAATAGCTCCTCTTCATTATTTTCTGAAATATTATCGTAACCATCCGTCGCAGAAAATTCTTTTTTACGGTGCGCGAACCAAAAACCGGATTTTTTTTCAAAACGAGCTTCTTGCCATTGCCGGTAAATGCGTTTTTGTTACCGAAGACGGTAAACTTGGTGAAATGGGTTTGGTATCTGAGGAGCTTAAAAGATATTACCTTACTTTTGGACCAGGTGAAAACGACTTGATTATCGCTTGTGGCCCAAAACCGATGTTAAAAGAAGTTGTTGAGTTTGCCGAATTGGAACGCATTGCGTGCCAAGTATCTCTGGAATCATATATGGGATGTGGCACAGGGGTATGTTTAAGTTGTGTAGTTCCCGCTAAAAGTTACAATAATGCCGGCCAGTCTTTTTTCAGGTTATGTACTGAGGGGCCTGTTGTAGACAGCGGTATTATAGATAAAAAATTTTTTGAATCGGATGAATGACAATAATTCGCTTTTTATTATTTATACCGCAATGCGAAGCATAGCGAAAAAGTTTTTGCTTCTTTTTTCAAAAAGAAGAGAATCTTTTTAAATTTTTGTATTGTCAATTCTAAAATAAAAAAATATTTGTGTGATATGGAATTTATAAAAGATCCCCGTTTAAATGTAAATAGAGGTAAACTGAAATTAAATAATCCTGTCGTTTCCGCGTCCGGTACATTCGGTTATGGGACAGAGCTGAAAGATATAGCTCATCCCCAACATTACGGCGCAATATGCTTGAAAGGGATAACCTTAAAACCTCGCGCGGGTAACTATCCCCCGAGAATGGTTGAGGTAGCCGGCGGAATAATCAATTCTATCGGGCTTCAAAATGACGGAGTGGATGATTTTGTTGAAAAAAAAGTTGTGCCTTTGCGCAAATACGATACCGCTGTCATAGCCAACATTAACGGCACAAAAGAAGAAGATTATTTTCTGATTGCGGAGAAACTTGACGGTTCGCCGGTAGATTATATAGAAATCAATGTTTCATGTCCGAACATTAAAGAGGGCGGGGTTGTTTTCGGGAAAAAACCCGAATCGGTTGCTTCAATAGTAAAAGGCGTAAAACAACGGACTGGCATTCCGTTGATACTTAAGCTTACCCCGCAGGTAACGGACATTAAAACCATAGTGGACGCCGCTCAAGAGAACGGAATAGATATTTTCAGCCTGATAAATACGTATCCTGCAATGGTAATTGACATTTATAAGAAAAAACCTGTTCTTGGCAATATTCGGGGCGGATTTAGTGGGCCGGCTTTAAAACCCATGGCGGTCAATATGGTGTGGGAAGTGCGTTCAGTTACAGACCTTCCTATTATCGGGATGGGCGGTATCTGTTCATGGCAGGATTCTGTCGAGTTTCTTCTGGCCGGTGCGGATGCGGTATCTGTGGGAACATGGCATTTTGCCGATCCGGGAATCGCTTATAAAATAAATTGCGGATTGATTGAATATATGCAGCAAAACGGTTTTTCGTCGGTATCTGAAATTTCAGGTTATACATGGAGGCAGTTTAATGGATAAAAAAGCCGAAATTATTGTAGCTCTTGATTATAATAATATAAATGAGGCTATTAAACTTGTTGATATTCTGGGTGATTCTGTTTTATGGTATAAAATCGGAAGCGTATTATTTACCAAAGAAGGGCCTGAATCGGTAAATATTTTAAAAAAAATGGGGAAAAAGGTTTTTCTCGATTTGAAATTTCATGATATTCCCAATACGGTATCCGGAGCGGTGGAGAATTGCGTTGAACTGGGTGTTGAGATGTTTACTTTACATGCGAGCGGGGGGGCGAAAATGATATCCGTGGCAATACAGACTGCCAATAAAATGGCGGCTTATAAAAAGGTCAATCCTCCGAAAGCGATAGCGGTAACAATGCTTACCAGTTTCAGCCAGAACGATATTTATCAAGATTTCGGGATTTACGAGAGTCCTGAAAATATCGTAAAAAAACTGGTTGGGTTAGTGGTTAAGGCCGGCGGTTTGGGAGTTGTTGCTTCACCAAAAGAGATAAGTATGATAAGGGAGAATTTCGGGAATGATCTGTTGGTTATAACTCCCGGAGTACGTCCTTCATGGTCGGATTCCGGCGATCAGAGGAGGGTATTGACTCCGCGGGAAGCGGTTCAGGCTGGAGCAGATTTCCTTGTCATCGGAAGACCGATAATCGCCGCGCAGAACCCGAAAGAAGCCGCTGAAAGAATAATCGAAGAGATAAAAGGAACATAATAGATCATGACAAACGATATTTTGAATTATTTCAAAGATACCGGAGCGATGCTTGAAGGGCATTTTATATTAAGTTCAGGTCTGCATAGCGAAAAATATATGCAGTGCGCACTATTGCTTCAGTATCCCCAGATAGCTAAAATAGCAGGTCAAAAAATTGCCGAAAACTTTAAAAATCAAGGTATAACTTGTGTCGCCGGCCCCGCTATGGGAGGGATAATTGTCGCTTATACAGTAGCCGAAGCGCTTGGGGTAAAAACTGTTTTCGGAGAACGTGAAAACGGGAATATGTGTTTGCGCAGAGGATTTACTCTAACAAAAGATGATAATGTCCTTGTAGTCGAGGATGTGATAACCACAGGTAAATCGGTCAAGGAATTAATTGATGTTATCAATCGCTATGAATCAAGAATTGCCGGAGTCGCCTCGATTGTCGATAGAAGCGAAGGCAAAGCCGGTATCGGTTATCCTGTTTGCGGTTTGGTACAGATAAAAATAGATACTTATGACCCGCATGAATGCCCGCTATGTAAAAAAGGCATTCCTGCTGTAAAACCCGGTAGCAGAGGATTAAAATAATGAGCGTGAACAGCATGACCGGATACAGTAAAATTACTGCCGAAACCGATCTGGGTAAAATTACTGTCGAAATAAGATCCGTCAACAGAAAATATTGTGAAATTCAGGTAAATATTCCCAAAATGCTTAATTTTATTGAAGATGAAATCAGGAAAAAAGTTTCTTCTTCAATTTCAAGAGGTAAAGTGGATGTAAGTATTTACCTTGATAACGATGCTAAAAAAAATTTTGTCAATATGGTGCCTGATTTTGTTTACGTTCAGGCATATATCGAGGCGCTGGGCAAAATTAAGGAAAAATTTTCTCTTGCCGGCGAAATAGATATAAATGTGTTTCAGGGTAATAAAGATATTATTGTCGGCGAACAGATTAATCCCGATGAGAATATTATCAGAGACAGTATATTCAGTGTTCTTTTCGATGGGTTGACTAATCTACTGATCGAAAAACAAAGAGAAGGAAGGAAACTGATTGACGACATATCGCAAAGAATAAAATTGATTGAGCAGGAAGTCGGGTTGATTGAATCAATCGCACCGCAAACTCTAAAAAAGTACAAAGATAAACTGATGGAACGTATAGGTGAAATCAAATCTGAGGTACCAGTAGATGAGTTGCTTATTGTGAAAGAGATAGCTGTGTATGCTGACAGGATAGATATATCCGAAGAGATAGTCCGGTTGCGCAGTCATATTGATAATTTTAAAGCTACAGTAGAAAAAGGCGGTTCTGTCGGTAAAATGCTTGATTTTATCATACAGGAGATGTTCAGGGAATCTACAACTATAGCCGCTAAATGTAATAATACCGACATTTCTCATACCACTATCCGTATCAGGTCGGAACTTGAGAAAATCAGGGAACAGGTGCAAAACATAGAATGAAAAAGGGATTGCTTATAGTTATCTCCGCCCCATCCGGAGCAGGTAAAACCACTATTTGCAGGGATTTCCTTAAAAGAAATCCTTGTGTCAGATATGCTATCTCAACCACTACCCGCTCTCCGCGCGATGGTGAAAAAGAAGGTATTGATTATTATTTTACCAATCCAGCTCAATTTGAGAAAATGATAGAAGAATCCGCGTTTTTAGAATATGCTAAAGTGTATAATAATTATTACGGTACTTCGAAATACGCAGTAATGCAAAATCTTGAAAAAGGGTTTGACGTGCTTGTAGATGTAGATACTCAAGGAGCGGCAAGTATACGCAAAATTTATCCCGAGTCGGTTCAGATATTTATTTTGCCTCCTTCGATCGAAGTTCTTAAACAGCGCCTTATGGATAGAGCTAAAGATTCGCCGGACGTGATTGATTTAAGATTATCCAAAGCTAAAGAAGAAATTTCAGAAGCAAAGTATTACAAATATATAATAATAAATGATCAGGTAGAATCGGCGGTAGCTAATTTTACGGCTATAATCATGGCGGAAAAATTGCTTACTGTTAGAAACGGCGAAATAATAGAGAAATTTTTGTTATGACTGTAGATATATTCAAAGATAAAAATATTTTAGTCGGTGTTACCGGTTCGGTAGCGGCATATAAGGCTTGCGATCTTGTAAGCAGGCTTATAGACCGTGGCGCGTATCCGAAAGTTGTTATGACCGAATCGGCTAAGAAGTTTGTTTCGCCCATATCTTTTGAATCGCTTACCGGGGAACCTGCGATAACCAATTTATGGAGGCGTACCCGCAATTACCGCCGGACAGTGCATGTATCTTTGGCGCAAAGCGTTTGCTGTGCAGTAATTGCTCCGGCTACGGCAAACATAATCGGTAAAATCAGGGCGGGAATCTGTGACGAAATATTGAGCTGTATAATTTGTGCGTTCGATAAACCTGTAATTATTGTACCTGCAATGAACGATGTTATGTTAAAAAACCCTGCCGTACAGGAGAATATGGATATTTTAAAGAATAGGGGGGTTGTGTTTGTTCAGCCTGTTGTGGGGAAACTTGCGTGTGGTAGCGTAGCGCGAGGTAAAATGGCTGATGTCGACACTATTATTGAAACGATAAGCAATATTCTTGAAACCAAAATCAAATGAAAAAGTTATCTTTCCTGGTTACTGCCGGTCCCACAAGAGAATTTATCGATCCTTTCCGGTTTATCTCAAATCCATCTTCAGGGAAAATGGGATACGAAATCGCTTATGCCGCTTATGAAAAAGGGTTTGAAGTACTGCTTATTAGCGGACCGGTTAATATGGCTGTTGCCGATAAAAATATTAAGGTAATACCGGTTGTTTCTGCAGTTCAGATGCGCGATGCCGTACTGCAGAATATACATCGGTTTGATGTTCTTATTATGGCGGCGGCGGTAAGCGATTACCGGCCTCATCAATATAATGAAAATAAAATAAAAAAATCGGATGCAAGCATTACAATTATTCTGGATAAAAACCCCGATATTCTTAATGAAGTAAATAAATCAGGGTATAGCGGGATAAAAGTAGGGTTTGCCGCCGAAACAGAGAATTTAACAGATTACGCTCTTGATAAACTCTATAGAAAAAAACTCAATTTAATCGTCGCTAACGATATCTCCAAACAAGGCGCGGGGTTTGAGTCGGAAACTAATGCTGTATCGATTTTTTCCGATACACATAATAGAGTCGACATACCGTTGGCGCCCAAGAGAGAGATAGCTGTTTTTTTGATTGATTATATTGTGGAGTATATCAGGAGAAATAAAAAAGTTGTCTGACAGTTATACCGCGTTTTCCTTAAAAAAAAATAATATACGCCGAATTTTGATTCTTGAGCAGTACATCATGGTTCCGCTCAAGTTTATAGTTGTAGTTTTTTCCTTTTATTTTCTCACTTCGCTTGACCGGTCGAAAGAGACAGATTATTATTTTACCCAGCTTCGGCTTTATGTCATAGCGAATCTTGTTTTTTTTATGGCTATTGCCGGCATACGAACCAGTAGGTTCAGGCTCAATGTAATTAAAATAGCCGCTTTTTTCCTGAGTATGATAGATAACCTGTACCTGAGTTTTCTGATTTATTTTACTGGCGGTCTTGACAGCGAATTATACCTGATATATCCCGGATTATTTGTAAGAAACGCAATTAATTTTCCGCAAATCAAATACCAGCAGACAATTAACCTTACTCTCCTGTTTTTTTATATTGGAGCGATATATCAGAATCAGGAAAACTTTAAATTTATTACAAACGAAGTTTTTATACTTAGAATGATGATGCTGATTCTGACAAGCTTTTGTTGTTGGGGTGTTTACTTTTTAATACAGCGCAACAGTACGCGCATGCAGGAAAATCAGGAAAAAACTATCCGAACCGAGAAATTGCATCTTGCGGCAAAACTTGCGGCTCAGATAGCGCATGAACTGAAAAACCCTCTGGGGATTATTAATAATGCAGTTTACCTTATCAAAAAAAATGCCGGCGGTGATCTCAGTAAGATTGTTCGTAACGCGGAAATAATTCAGCAGGAGGTTATTCGTTCCGATAAAATAATATCAGAACTGCTTGATTACTCTTCGCTTGTTGAAGGCAAAATTGTGAGAGTCGATCTTAATAAATTTATCGTAGAGTTTATAGAAAATAATTTTAATTCGCTGAAATCAGAGAACCGGATAACTTTATATCTCAAAAAAAATATTCCCGATCTTCTTATCGACAAGAATCAATTGGAGCATATTTTAAATAATCTTTTGCTTAATGCTGATGAAAGTTCTGACGGCAAATATGATACAAAGGTTGGAATTAAAACGTTTTTTGACGAGAACGAGTTTATCGAACTTGAGGTAACCGATAACGGGAATGGCATACCGGCAAATAATTTGGATAAAATATTCGATCCGTTTTATACCACAAAACACAATCATGTAGGATTGGGGTTAAGCGTTGTAAAAAACATTACCGAAACTTATGGCGGGAACATAAAAGTCGGCAATATCAGTCCGAACGGATTAAGCGTGAAGGTATTTTTTCCTGTTACGACATTTATAGACAAGGAAACCAGAGGGTATGCGAACGCAAAATAAATATAAAATTCTTATAGTTGACGATGAACCGAATATGCGGGAATCGTTAAAAGAAATCTTAAGCGATGCCGGTTTTGACTGTGATACAAGCGAAGATGGGGTTCAGGCGCTGGAATTTATGGATAAAACTAATTATGATCTGGTTATATCCGATGTAAAAATGCCTCGACTTCATGGTATAGGTCTGCTTAAGTCGATAAAAGAGAATTATCCGCAAACATCAATTCTATTGATTACCGCATTTGCAACGGTAAAACAGGCGGTCGAGGCAATTAAATCCGGTGCTCAGGATTATATCACAAAACCTTTTAATCCTGATGACCTGATTTTCGCAATCAATGCTATACTTAGCCGGAAAACCAAAAATCCCGATACCGAAGATGCCGATTTGAGCGGATTTGCCTCAAATATCGTGGGCGGTACTGATAAAATGAAATCAATTTTCCGCCTGATACGCACAGTAGCTCCGACAAATTCTACGGTGTTAATTGAGGGTGAAAGCGGAACGGGAAAAGAACTGGTTGCAGATGCAATTTATTTAAATAGTTTACGAAACGGCAAGCCGTTTATAAAAGTTAATTGCGCCGCTATACCTTCGGGCCTAATGGAAAGCGAATTGTTCGGCCATGTCAAAGGAGCATTTACCGGCGCTTTTCGTGATAAAAAGGGGAAATTCGAGCTTGCCGATGGAGGAACGATTTACCTTGATGAAATCGGCGATATGGAAATTACGTTACAGGCAAAAATACTCAGGGTTATTCAGGAAAAAGAGATATCTCATGTGGGAAGTGAATCCGTAAAAAAAATAGATGTCAGAATTATCGCTGCAACAAATAAAAATTTAAGAGATGAAGTTTCTAAAGGCAACTTCAGGGAAGATTTATTTTACAGGATAAATGTTATAAATCTGAAAGTACCTCCTTTAAGGGAGCGTAAAGACGATATTGAGTTATTGATAACTCATTTTATTGATAAATTCAATTGTGTTTTGGGAAAAAATATAAAAGGCGTAACTGATCAGGCTATGGAGTTGATACTCAACTACGATTGGCCTGGCAATATCCGCGAATTGGAGAATGCCGTTGAACGCGCGATGATTCTTTCGGCGCAAGAATATCTTGAGCCGTCAAGTTTTCCCGACCATCTTTTTGCCTCGCAAATGCTGGTATCGGGCGAATCCGGTTTTCAATCGGCAAAAAACATATTTGAAAAAGAATTGATTGAGAATGCGTTAAGAAAATCCGGCGGAAGTGTAAGCAAAGCGGCAGTTTCTCTCGGTATAAGCAGGCATTCTTTGAGGTATCAGATCGAGAAATTGGGAATAAAAAAGGTTAATGCGTGAAAATAACGCAGGGTTGAGTGAAATTCACGCGTTATTTTGATAAAAAATTTTTTTAAAAAATTAATTTTAAACTTAATAAGTTCTGCAAAATGACGTTTTATAATATGGCACAAGTATTGCTTTATAAGATAACCCTGATAAGGCAAATTAATTCGGTTAAACTTAAAAAAACGGGAGGAAAAGAAATGAGAAACAAAAAAGGGTTTACGTTAATCGAATTGTTGGTAGTTATTGCTATCATAGCTATTTTGGCAGGTATGTTGTTACCGGCGCTAAATCGTGCTCGTGAATCGGCAAGAAGAGTAAAATGCTTGAATAATATTCGTCAGATTTCTGTTGCTTCGCATCTGTATGCGGCAGATCATCGTGAAATATTCCCTTCAGGAAATACGATTGCTAACTGGGCTGTTGAACTGTTCCCGGATTATACTGAAGATTACAATATGTTCTTATGCCCGAGCATGAACACTACTGCCAGCGCCACTATTACTGATGCTTCCTGCGATTACGCGTTTGTAGGCGGATTGAAAGAATCTGATCCAGCCGATTCGTTTATGCTTTGCGATGAACCGGTAAGCGTAACCACTGCCAGTGGTCAGGTAGTTTTCTCGGAAACCCAATCGAATCATAGAGCCGACGGTGGTAACTTTGGGTTTGTAGACGGCCACGTAACATGGATTTCAACAAATGGTGCGGGCGCAACTTCCGGCCAGAGATATGTTGATTCCAACGCGCCGAACCATGTTTTCAAAGATACTGCATTCGCGGCTGGACAGGTTGTCATAGACTGATCAATATTCACAATATAAGAAAAAACCGCCGGACAAAAAAACCGGCGGTTTTTTTGTTTAAAAAAACTTTTTTTTTATATAATATCAACTAATATGGTTTTACTATTTATCCTCTTATTTGTAATTCCTGTCGCAGTTTATCCTGAAAATATACTCGGGTATTTTAAAAACGAGTACATGGTTAAAAATTATCTACTGATTTTTGTATGTATATATTTATCTTTCTTTTTGGCGGGAAAATTTTATTTATCGCAAAGAATCGGTATTAAAAATACGGATAAATTATGCGGGTTGTACCTGTTATTTTCTTTTATATCATGGTTGATAAACGGGAAATATTTTAATTCGGAAACTATGTTGTCGGTTTTTATATATGCGCTTATATTTGTTAGTGTTTCGCATAAAAAATATTATCTGAATGAAAACAAAATAGTTCTTATCTGGTTTTTATCGCTTTATTTCACCGGCATTTTCGGATTGTACCAGTGGTTTTTAAATCAGGAAGTCGCATCCACTTTGGGAAACAGGAATTTCTATGGAGGGTTTATCGTATGCGGAACACCTTTTATTCTGTATTCGCTGATAAAGAAAACTAAAGAACATGGATTTCTGAGCAGGTCCGTAATATTTGATATAATTCTTGTTTGTTTATCGTTATTTAATTTATATCAGACAAGATCGCGTGCCGCATGGATAATATTGACTGCAATTCTCCTGCTGTTTTTAATATGGTTAAGGAAGCGGATCATAAATTTATTGTTGTTATCTTTATTTATATTTCCTTTAATAATTGTTCTTTTGAAACCGTGTATATTATATTCATTACGAAACGAGCTGAATAACGATGTAAGGCCGTATATATGGAGCGGAACTTTAAGCCTGATATCTGCCAATCCAATATTGGGAGTCGGGCCCGGCAATTATTTTATAGAGTATCCGAAATACAGGCCGCATGAATATTTCCTTCAGGCAAAAGCGACCGATATTACCCGCGACGCGCATAATGAATGGCTCCAGGTTTTTGCCGAAACCGGATCTTTAGGGTTTATCTGTCTGGCAGGCATTTTGTTTTTTATCGGGTATAGATTGTTACTGCTTGCAAAAGATAAACGGCTTGATACGTTTTTATTAATTATGGCAATATCGGTTTCATCAATCGTATTGCATAATATGGTAGATGTAAATATGCGCTATACCACAATGGCAGTTATATTCTGGACACAACTCGGGATTATGGCTTCAGCTGTTGAGAAAGACAATTACATTACCGGCGGATTTTCGATACGTTGGTCAAAAATTCCGGTTTATGTTTTGCTGATTGTTTTTTCCGCTTATCTGACTTGGAATTTTGTAGTAAAATCGTTTTTTGCGGAAACATATTTTCAGTCGGGAATAAACTCAAAAAACGAAAATGATTGGAATCGGGCTGTAGCATATTATGAAAAAGCTTTAAGGTACCAGCCGTATAATTTGAGCCTGATGTATTATGCCGGTTTCGCTTATGATAGTTTCGGCAAGACCGATTCCGCAATAGAAACTTATAAAAAAATAGCTGTTTTAGCGCCGTATTACGCTTATGTCAGGAAAAATCTCGCGACCTGTTACTTGAAACTTCATGATTATAATAATGCGTTATCGCAATATTCTGTTCATTTACTTTTAAATCCTTATGATCCGGATTGTTACCTGAATATGTCGTATTGTTATTATAAACTTGCCAATACGCGCATGGCCGATCAGATGCGGGCTCAGGCGGTTGAGTTGTATCAGATGATTGCCCGGAATCTGATGAATGCCGGTAATTATTTCAAGGCGAAATCGTATCTTGAGACGGCGTATAAAGTTAGGCCGGATGACCGGTCGATAGTTCTCATGCTTGGCGAATGTTATTCTCAGTTAAATGATTTGCGGGCGCAACAAAACATTTACGCCGATTATTTAAAAAACAATCCGGCAAACGGTCAAATCAGGAAAAAACTTGAGCGCATTACCGGCGGAAACGGGAATTAATTGTTCGGAATTAAGTTGCAACTTAGTTACAAAAATGGGAACAGGCAGTATAAAAGGTTTTTCGCATAAAAATCTTTGGCATTAATCAATGGATTTTGTATTAAATGCAAATTCAATGTTTAATTATAAAACCGCGATTATTCAGTAAATTAGAACTTAATATTTTATTGACAGCTAAAAGATTTACAGATTATCATTAGGCTAAATAATTGAATTCACATTAAAGAGGAGATTAAATATGGCAAGGAAATTATCTATTCTCGCGGTGTTATTTTGTTTACTGGCAGGAAATTCGGGGTGCGTATCTGAAGCCGTGAATCAATGGATGGGAAAACTTTTCAAAGATCCTAACGCTCTTGAAACGCCTGAAAAACCTGACGAGCCGATATTCGATCCTCAAAGCGATAAACTGATCGTTCCTTCTGAATCGGAGAAGTTGCAGTACCGGTTTGAAAATAAATAACTATTTATATATCATTATTTTTGAGCAATTTTTGATATATTCAGCTTGATCTTCTTGTTTTTGACTGCTTAAAAGATGCCCCTGACTCAGATGAATTTAATAATTCGAATCAGGGGCATTTTTTTAGAGAATGCTCCTGCCAAACTGGGATTGCTGAAAAACCTTAAATTTCTATGCCATCACGAGAAGTTTTGCGAGGGCAAAACGACGTGGTGATCTCAAAATCATCAGAGCTGAGATTGCCGTAGCTCTTTCGGAGCTTCGCAATGACAATAAAAAATACTTTTTTCAGCACTCTCAATTACTTTTTTTATGCGATCAGGCGGTTTTAAGGTCTCTGTGGTTTTAACCTCGCAAATCCCGCCTTCAAAAAAATCTATCTGGATATTTCCCGAATATCCGTTTTTTATCTTCTCTATTAATAAATTTTAATAAACGCATATTGTATTCCTAATAACTGAACTGTAAATAAATAAACATTAAACGCGTTGCACTCGAAATTGATCTTGTTGTCGCCAAACCGGCGGTTTATGCAATTCCATCGTTCGGATTAAACCAATTGAACGAACCGAACTACCCTTTCTTTGCGATAAAAAAATCACGAACGGATTCATAAACCGATTGAGGCACGTTTTTGAACTCCAGTTTCCACGACCGGATTGGATTAGTCCGCGCAGTCCGGTGTTGTTCAACTCCGTTATAGAACTTCGATACCAGCGTCCGAAAGTCAGGCGTTTCCTGAACCGTGCAAAAAAATAGCCCTATACGGGAATCTTCCCATATAGGGCATATAATATATCTGAATCACGCAATGATTTACGCTATGTGATACCGGTTTGGCTGGCCGGGCAGGATTCGAACCTGCGTATGCGGATTCCAAAGACCCGTGCCTTACCGCTTGGCGACCGGCCAGCATATAAAAAAGTAAAAACATAATAAATGTATCGGATATTAAAAGTCAATAAAATTTAGGCGTTTTTGAAGAACACCTTCTTTAAACGTTCCGGTTGATACCACTTTTCAATCTAAATATTATTTTAAAAAAGTCATTGCGAGGAGCATAACGACGAAGCAATCTCAAGGTTAACCGAGCATAGATCGCCACGCTCACTTTGTTCGCTCGCGATGACCTGCCAGAATTTGGCGCGTTTTGATTGCAAGTCGGTATGACCCGAGCTTTAAAACAAATCCTTTGATTGTATACCGGCTACATATCCGCAAACTTGGTTATAATGATTATTTGCTTTTTACAAAACAGTTTTGAAATAATATCATACTGAAACCGCATAGAAGCGGATTTAAATTTTTTGCATTGATTTTCAGCCGTTTATAATTTAGCATGGATTTTGAATATCCGATTATATGAATAATAAGGAGTATCAATGGGGAAAAAAGCGCGTCTTAAAAATCAAAAAGATGTTTCCGTTACAAAAAAAAAGGCCGGCAAAAATTATTATCATTATTATTTCCTCGGTCTTATAATTTTCATCGGGTTTTTGATCAGGTTATATTTTATATCGGCAGATATGGAAGTAAAAGTGGCGCATTTTCCTCAAAAAGGAATCGGCTACGGTAACGAAAACCTGCTGGGCTGGGATGGAGTGCGCTATGATTGGATTGCCGTAAATCTTATTAATGGAAAAGGATATGGATATTATCCCGATAAACCCGACGCATGGCGCCCGCCGGGGTATCCGTTTTTTCTTGCGGCTGTTTATTATGTATTCGGTAAAGATTATTATGCGGTCAGGTTTTTTCAGGTTCTTTTTTCCACTTTGATTATACCTCTTGTTTATCTGATAGGCATCGGGATTACGGATAGAAAATGCGCTCTGGTATCCGCCTTGATCACGGCGTTATACTATGATCTGGCAGTATATCCGTTGATATTTTATACGGAAATATTATTTGCTTTTTTTGCAACTCTGACGATCTGGTTATTTTATAAAATTCAGGATTTTGAATATTTTAATCCCAAACGTATAGTGTTTATTATAATTTCCGGTTTTTCAGCTGGCTATACATCGCTTGTACGCCCTAATTTTTTTCCGGCGCTTGTTTTTATATTTCCCGTAATGATATTTTTAGATAAAAACAGGTTTTTTTCAGTAAAAAAAATATTGTTTATTTGTGCGGGTATGCTTATAGTCTTGCTTCCATGGTCGGTCAGGAATACGTTGCTTGAGAGCAAACCGGTATTTATTTCAACTAACGGCGGATTGAATTTCGCTATCGGTTTTTCCGAAAGAGCGGACGGTTTTTTCAGGACAGATACAGGAAGGTTTACGCCTCAGGAAGAAAAGTTAGCGCAGGAGAAAGGGTATACGGCGGTAGCGGTAAGGTTCATAACGCAAAATCCGATAAAAGCGATGTTATTGTTTGCAAAAAAAATCGGATTACAGCTGATATACCCGTCTTATAAGAATTTCATATTGTTTATTAACCGTATTCCGATACCTTTGATTTCTTATATGCCGTTTATTCTTATAATTTTTTCCGGCGGGTTTATAATGAGCTTGTTTAGCCGCAATGATAAGTTTTATATAATTAACGCTTATTTTATCGGTTCGATACTTATCGGCGCTCTGTTTTTTTATATGGGCGACCGCCAGCGAATACCGTTAATAGCGCCAATGAGTTTGCTGGGCGGTTTTTTTATTGTAAAAATAACGGATTTTTTTAAAGCGCAGATAAAATAGATCAGTTTTCAGTAGGTTTATGGCTTTTTTTCAAAATCTTTTTATCCGAAGAAGATAATATATCTGAAAAGTTATTCCAGAAATTTTTATTTGAAGTAATTTCAAGTACGGTGTTGCGCAGTATATTGGTAATAACTTCTTTATTGTATTTTTTCATTTCCTTGTCGGTAGTGATCCAGAATCTTTTTCTTGAATGAATCCCATTGAATGAGTATTCGATATAAAAATTTTCTTTGATTTCGTTGTCTCTTGAAATTTTAATATAGCAAATCTGATCGTCCATGTTTTCTTCCTGTAGTTTCTATTGAGCCGCATTTATAATAATCGGCATAAAACATAGAAAATTGAATTTCTAAAAAAGGATAATAAATTCAGGTGGGGATAAGAAAATCCGGCGTCATCATTTCGGTGGGGCCATGAATTCTGGGCCGACGGGTTGATTTATCGTATTGGCGATAATCGTATCGGCTTCTTTGAAATCTTCTTTTTCAAAAAATTGTTTTTTGAGAACCTGCGTATTGATCTGCGCTTGTGTTCCGGTTCGCATGCCTATAAGCGCACAGGTAACAGCTGGTTGTGCAATAGTCCATTCAATGGCAAGTTGTGTTACGGAACTGTTTTTTCTATCTGCGATTATCTTTAGTTTTTCAACCGTTTCGATATAAGCATTGAATTTATCACCTTGAAATTTCGGGTCGGAATTTCTCAAATCGCCTTTCGGGAACGTATCGTTTTTATTGAATTTTGCGGTCAGCAAACCTCTGCATAAAGTTCCGTACGTTAAAGTTGAAATTTTATTTTCGGCGCAATAAGGGAGGATATCGCTTTTTATTTCCTGTTCAAACATATTGAAAGGAGGTTGAATGCAATCAAGTTTACCGTATGATGATATTTTTTTTATTTGCGCGACATTGAAATTACTTACTCCGATAGCGCGAATTTTGCCTTTTTTGCGAAGTTCAATTAATGTTCTCATGGTTTCTTCAAGCGATGTGTTAGGGTCGGGCCAATGTAGCTGATAAATGTCGATGTAATCTGTTTGAAGCCGTTTTAGCGAATCGTCTATTTCTTTTAAAATTCTTTCTCGCGATGAGTTTCTGCGGATTCGTTCTTTTTCGTCCCATTGGAGCCCAAATTTAGTTGCGAGTATAATGTTGCTTCTGCAGTTGAGTTTTTTTATGGTTTTTCCCACAATCGTTTCCGATTTTCCAAATCCGTAAACAGGTGCGGTATCTATAAGATTAACGCCGTTTGCCAGAGCTGTTTCAATTGCGTTAGCGGATTCGTTTTCGTCGGCTCCGCCCCACATCCATCCGCCAGTAACCCATGTTCCTATTCCGATTGGCGTAACTTTAATTCCGGTATCCGATATGTTTCTAAGTTCCATATTTTAGCCTCATTGCAGGTTGCGGCCTGCGATATTGTTAGTTATTAATTTAAACTTATTGCAATATATTATATCAATAAGAATAGATTTTTTCTAAAAAAACGTATAATATTTTTATGTTAAAGCAATCAAAAAATTTTATATTAAATTATGAAAAATAATAATTCCCGTGATTTTAAATTAACCAAATTTGAACTGGGCAGGCTGAAAGATCTGCAGAAGGCATTATTGCCGCGAAGTTGCCCGCATTGCAGGAATATGCCTGTAGCGGCGGGAAATATCATGAAAGACCATATAGGAGGGGACTTTTATGATTTTACACGTCCCGACCTGTGCCTTTGGGGTTTTTTCATTGGCGACGCTACAGGGCACGGGATCACTGCCGCGGCGGTGGCATCTACTACTTATGCACTGATGCAGCATATGTGTACCGAGAAAGCGTCTCCTGCGGAAGTGCTTATCGAATTAAACAAATCATTGTTTTCTCTTAATAACAGAGTTAAGGAGATACCGTTTCCTTTTTCATTGAGTTCTTTTTACAGTGTGCTTAATTTGCGTAGTAATTCGCTCACCTATGCTAATGCTGGCCATCCCGCGCCGATTTTGGTTGAGACAAAAACAGGCAAAAGCTCTTTGCTTGAACCGACAGGTATGCCGATAGGGTTTTCCAACCATTGGGAAATTCGGGAGATAACCATACCCGAAGTGAAAGGGACAAAACTTATAATTTATACTGACGGAATAATATCAGACGGCAATTCCGGCGGATTCGATATTTTCGAGTTGAAAGAATACGTTGAGACACTGTATGACAAATCTGCAAAGGAAATTGTCGATTCAATACTTGAGGAATCCCATAGGCGGGTTTGCGGTAAATATAGCGATGACGTTACTGTGATAGCTGTGGACTTATCCCTTATTGTCCCTACCTGCGATAATTGCGCGGGGAATCCGGATGAAGAAGCTTGCAGTAAATACAAGCAGTATTCAGGCGATATTCAGGCAATATCAGGCATTGTTGGACAAAGTAATAGATAAGATTTTTTTTGCTCCTGCTTTAAAAAGTTGTTCCGCGCAAAAGTAAATCGTGCTACCGGTAGATTTTACGTCATCTATAAGAATTACCGACTTATCGGAGATAACGGTTTTTTTGTTCAATTTAAATACTCCGGCCAGATTGTTAAGCCGTTGGGCTCTGTTTAATGATGCCTGCGGATATTTATGGTGTTTCCTGCACAATATATCTGTTCGTAATGGAATATTGCTCCATCGTGATAGTTTGGTGGCGATTAATTCCGATTGATTAAAACCACGTTCTCTAAGCCGGGTTTTTGATAGAGGTACAGGAATAATATAATCATAAATGCAAAAATCAATTTTCTGTACGCAAAGAAACTCAATGAGGAATTTGCATAAAGGGTCTGCAATAAAAGGTTTGCGGTGATATTTTAGCTGATGGATCAATTCTTTTAGAATCCCTTCGTAAGGCCCCGCGCTTAAAAAGATTATCTGCGGGTAAGGTTTAGCCGAACAGGTTTTGCATATAAAAGGCGATTCGCTTTTATTAGGAGCTTCTTTACCGCAGATAATGCAGGCTTTTATTATCATTTTCATTAGTTTATGTTCGCAATCTTCACATAAATATTCAACAGGGTAAGCATCAAGGTATTTATGGCAGATCTGGCATTTCAGGGGATATAAAAAGTTGACTGAATGATAAAAAAATGGAATTAGAATCTTTTGTTTAAGTAAAGCAAATGTGATCATGAAAAAATCTTTTTTATTTTTTTTAAATCGATTATCTGATATAAATTTATCAAAAAAAACATAATTATGTAAATTTTTTTTAAAAAGTTAAGGTATTCGGAGGAGTTTGTGAAAGAAAAAGTATACGACCACAGGCTGATAGAGCAAAAATGGCAGGAGTTCTGGGACAGAAATGAGGTTTTTAAAGTAAATAATCAGACTGAAAAAGAAAAATATTATATTCTTTGCATGTTTCCTTATCCTTCAGGGGTACTGCATATGGGGCACGTCATCAATTACACTATAGGTGATGTTCTTGTCAGGTTCAATAAAATGCTCGGGAAAGAAGTTCTTTCGCCCATTGGCTGGGATTCATTTGGGCTTCCTGCAGAAAATGCCGCTATACGCGCGGGAATTCATCCAAGCGAAAGCATAAGAACCAATATTGATCGTATGCGCAAACAAATGAAAAGAGCCGGTTGGGGGTATGACTGGTCACGAGAAATAGCTACAAGCCATCCGGCATATTATAAATGGACTCAATGGTTGTTTTTGCAATTTTATAAACAGGGGTTGGCTGTGCGCAAGAAAGCTCCTGTCAACTGGTGTCCGAACGATCAGACGGTACTTGCGAATGAGCAGGTGCAAAACGGTTGTTGCGAACGGTGTGGAACTGAAGTTGAACAGAAAGACCTTAAGCAATGGTTTTTTACGATGAGCAAGTTTGCTCAAAGATTGCTCGATAATAATGAAAAATTGGTTGGCTGGCCTGAAAAAGTATTGAAAATGCAGCAGGAATGGATTGGAAAATCCGAAGGTGCGAGAATAGATTTTACTATTACCGAGACTGGGGAAACTCTATCCGTTTTTACTACGCGTCCCGATACGGTATTTGGCGTAACGTTTATGTCGTTGGCGCCGGAGCATCCTTTGATAGAAAAACTCGTAATGGGCACTCCTTACGAACAGAAAGTAATGGAAGCGGTTAAAAGGATGCGGGCAGTGGGTACTTCCGTCAAAGAGCGAATCGGTCTTGAGAAAGAAGGAGTTTTCACCGGATTTCATGTTACCAATCCTGTCAACGGCGATATAGTTCCTTTATGGGTGGCGAATTTTGCACTAATGTCATACGGAACAGGCGCAGTGATGTCGGTGCCGGCTCATGATCAGCGTGATTTCGAGTTTGCAAAAAAATACGGTTTGCCGGTAAAAGTTGTTATCCAGCCGAAAGACAAAACACTCGATCCTACGGTTATGAGTTGTGCTTATGTCGATGAAGGGATACAGGTAAATTCATGTCAGTTTGACGGATTGCCTAACAGGGAAGCGATGGGAAAAATAACTCAATGGCTTGATCAAACCAATAAAGGAGCCAGTACGATAAATTACAGTCTGAGGGATTGGCTTTTATCGCGCCAGAGATACTGGGGTGTACCTATTCCGATAATAAATTGTGATAATTGCGGCGAATTGCCTGTGCCTGAGGAAAGCCTTCCCGTACTTCTTCCTGAAAATGTTGAATTTCGCCCTACAGGCGAAAGCCCGTTGGCGCGCTGTGATGAGTTTATCAATACCAGATGCCCAAAATGCGGTTCAAACGCAAAACGTGATCCTGATACTATGGATACATTTGTCGATTCTTCATGGTATATGTACCGTTATATATCGCCGCGTGAAGATAAAAAAGTTTTCGATTCTGAGGATGTAAATGGCTGGTGTCCGGTTGATTTTTATATCGGGGGAATAGAGCATGCTACTATGCATCTTATATACAGCCGGTTTTTTACAATGGTAATGCACGATATCGGTTTGATTGATTTTGAGGAACCTGCCAAAAGGCTGTTTTGCCAGGGGATGGTTTGTAAATCCGCTTATTATTGTTCCAACTGCAAATGGGTTGCCGAATCGGATACGGAGAATGGCAAATGCCGAAAATGCGGTTCCGACGTCCAGTCTGAGGTTGCCAAGATGAGCAAAACCAAACTAAATACTGTCAGTCCTGACGAAATAATGGATAAATACGGCGCGGATACCATGAGAATGTACATCCTTTCAGATACTCCGCCGGATCGGGAACAGATCTGGAATGAAGAAGGCGTAATAGGCACGAACAGGTTTATCCGCAGGTTATGGGATCTTGTCGTTCAAAGGTTAGATCGGATTGAAGGGTGTACTCAAGGGGATTTTGAGGCCGACAAGAGATTGCGCAGGTCGATACATCGTACAATACAAAGCGTAACCGAAGACATAGGTTCAACCATGCAGTTCAATACCGCGCTTGCGAGAATCTACGAACTTGTAAACGAGATAAAATCATCCGAAAACGCATCTTCATGCGTCATTAAAGAATCTGTTGAGACGCTGTTAAAACTTTTATATCCTATAACTCCGCATATATGCGAAGAGTTGTGGGAAACAATCGGTAACAAACCGTCGCTGATAAATACGGCATGGCCTAAATTCGATCCACAGGCATTGATTGAAACGCAGTCGACTGTGATTATTCAGGTCAATGGAAAGTTAAGATCCAAAATGGTTGTTCCGGTGGGAACCGGTAAAGATGAACTGCAGAAAATCGCGTTTTCCGATGATAAAATACAATCTTTTATCGCTGGTAAAGAAATTGTCAAAGTAATTGTTGTGCCCGATAAGCTTGTCAATATTGTAATCAAATAAATGAGGAGAACAAATAATTTTAACGCGGGATGAAAAATATATATTTTGGGTTCTGCTGGTAGTTATTTTAGGCGGAGTCATAATTAAAGAATTTTTCAGCGGCGCTTTGATAAATTCATATCGTGAAAAAAATGTTTTTGAAGCTTTTGAGGATAGCGATAGCCGGCAGGCATTGAATGTGAAGATAGAGTTGAATGAGGCTTCGCTGGAAGAATTGGATTTTCTGCCGTGTATCGGTAAAAAAACGGCAATGAAAATAATTGAATTCAGACAAAAAAACAAGTTTAATAGCATAGAGGATTTACGACAGGTTGAGGGAATCGGCGATAAGAAATTCCGTCAAATTAGCAAATGGGTTTACGTAAAAGATAAAGATAGAGGAAATTAAAATGAAAAAAAATACATGGGGGCAGAAACTTAAACGGACTATTACGTCTTTCTTACCCATAGACAGCGCGAGAAAAGGTACCTGCAATCGATGCGGAGAATGTTGTAAGTTACCGAATGTGTGCCCGTTTCTCGGGTTTGACAGCGAAAACCTCGCCATCTGCAAAATATACCCCATAAGGCCTTTGAATTGCAGAAAATACCCGCGGACAAAGGATGAGCAGGTTTGTTTTTCCTGCGGATTTTATTTTGTAGAAGAAAAGGAAGAGGTTTTAACGACATGATATGCACAGGATGCGGATATCGCCAAATAGGAGGTAGTATTTGTTCCAAATGCGGAGCCAAACTTAAAAAGTCCCCGTCAAAATTATTTGCCGGTGAAACAATAAGAACTGAAACTGCTGTTGAATCTAATTCCTTGTCTGTTGATAAAAAATATTCTTTCAAAAAGGACGATCTGCCTTCAGCGCCGGAAATGGTCCGGCGTAAATTCGCAGAGAAAGAAAAGTTCAGGCGCAAAGGGTTTGGATTAATCTTTTTCTGGTTAAAAAACCTGATTTTCCGCTCTATTGAAGCAGTAATATTCTGCGGGGTTTTTCATGGCGGATTATGGTTGTTAATCACTCTGGCCAACTTTTTCGGCGGGTTTGTGGCTCCTGAGAAAGAGATTCATTTTGATTTAATGATTATTAATCAGTGGGAATACATAGCATTTGCGATTATTACTGTTTTGACATTCAGGAAAAGATGGGGTTATTAAATATTGTATTGTATAAAAATATAATAAATAAAATTAAAATGCCGATAATAAAAACATGAGTCAGGAATTATTTAATAATAAAGATATGCTTGAAGCCGTATTGAGGGGGCTTGGAGAATCTATTTGCGTTATCGGCAAAGACCTGACTATCCAGTGGGTGAATAAGGAATTTGAAAAACATGGCGGTACCTTAGACCAGATAAAAGGGAAACGATGTTTTACGGCGTTTTATAACAGAGAATCGGAATGTGTAGAGTGTCCTACGCGAAAAGCTTTCCAGAAAGGTGAGGTAATACGTGCTATCCAGAAGGGTTACGACAACAGGATATACGAAGTAACCGCTTCGCCGATTCGGAATCAGAGTGATGAAATATTATATGTGGTTGAATTGACCAGAGACATTACCGAAAAACGGATGCTTCAGGAGAAACTTCAGGCGTCCAATGAGAATCTTGCCCAAAGAATTAACGAATTAAACGGACTGTATTCTCTTAGTACTGAGGCGATGGCAATCACTCAGGAGAAAAAAATTTATAAAGAAATCAACCGGATAGCTGTTGATACATTTCCCGGGAAAACTATTCTTTCTGTGATTTCTGCGGATTCATATTCCGATAAGGGTTTTGTTATTGAGAACTATTTCTCGTCATTAAAAAAGATAAATACTCATATTATCGAAAAATATTCACGGATATTGAAATCTCTTGATCAGTATGGCGATATTACTGAGGAAAACCTGAAAAAAATTTTCTCTTCGATAGATTTCCCGTCGATTAAAGAATCGATTCATATTCCCATAGAGATACAGGATAAGGTTGAGGCTATATTGAGTATATTTGTTTTTGACGGCAGTTCTATTAATGATGATGAGAATAATTTTTTGCATGAACTTTCAAAACAACTTTATTTTGTTCTTCAGCGCCGGTATCTTGAACGACAGATCGTTCAGAGCGCAAAACTCGCTACAGCAGGGGAACTTACTGCTACTATTGCTCATGAGATCCGAAATCCTCTGTACGGAATAAAAAGTTGCCTTGAAATTTTATCTTCGGATTACCCGAACATAGATCAGGAATTGCGTCATTTGCTGAAGTTATCTATGGATGAAGTAAACAGGATAACAGGGCTTTTGAACCAGCTTTTGACATTTTGCAAGGTAACTCAGGAGAAAATGGAGCTTGTTAATATAAATGACCTGTTAAAGGATATTCTGGTAATAAGTTCTAATCGTTTTAGGAATCATTCCATTAATGTAAATCAGGAGCTGGGTCCAGTACCTGATATAGAAGTTTCGCCAAATCAAATAAAGCAGGTGTTTTTGAACATAATAAACAATGCCATAGACGCTATGCCAAAAGGCGGAAATCTGAATATCTGTACAGCATTTAAGAAAAAACATCTGTGGATTTCATTCTCCGATTCCGGCATGGGCATAGCTGAAAACAGGCTTGAAAAAATTTTCCATCCGTTTTATACTACAAAAAATGAAGTGCATGGGGTTGGGCTTGGACTGTCTGTAAGTTATGGAATAATCAAAAGGCATAACGGGCAGATTCAGGTAAACAGCAACATAAAAACGGGAACAGTATTTACAATAATTTTGCCTGAAAGACAGAAAAATTACAATGGATAAGCCTAAACGAAAAATTCTTATTGTAGACGACGAGAAACTGATACGCATGACTTTATCGCGGATAATAAGTTCTGCAGGATACGATGTTGATGTTGCCGAAGACGGCGCCCATGCGAAGGCTATAATTGAACGCCAGCATTTTGACCTTGTCATTACGGATCTTGTAATGAAAGAGGTCGGGGGGATAGAGGTTCTTAATTATGTTAAGGAAATTTCGCCGGATACAATAGTAATAGTAATGACCGCTTACGCGTCGATGGAATCTTCACTGGAAGCTTTAAGGCAAGGCGCTTACGATTATCTTTTAAAACCCTGCAATAACGAAGAAGTACTTATGCGTATCGCTAAAGGGTTGGAGAAAAAGGATATTGTAGAGAAACTGCGCGAATCGGAGAAAAAACTCGCGTTGTCTCAACTTGCGGTAGCGGTAAATCATGAAATAAACTCGCCTTTAACCGTAATGATAGGCAATACAGAAATTCTTCTTAAAAGAAGATCAGATTTCAGTGCAGAAGCGTATAAATTGCTCGAAAACATAATAGAAGCGGGAAACAAGATTAAAGATATTGTTTCCAAACTGCGAAACATCGAAGACGCGCCTGTTGTTGATTATGCCAGCGCCGCAAAAATGATTGATTTGAAATCGCCCGCTATTTCTCCGGTAACCGAACGTAAACCGACTATTCTTATTGCCGATGACGAAGAACTTATACTTGATTTGTTTCACACTGTCCTTGAAGACGATTATGAAGTATGTTCCGTAGCAAACGGTTCTGAACTGTTTAAGGTAGTTAATCAAAAAATGATTAACAACGAAAAAATAGACGTATTTTTTCTTGATTTGTATATGCCCGGATATAATGGGCTCCAGATATTTCGGGAGCTAAAAAAGATTGATCCTGATGTAAGAGTTTGTTTTATAACCGGTTATATAAATGACGAGCTTGTTAAGCAGGCGATAGAAGAAGGCGCCATCGGATATTTGTATAAACCTTTTAAAATTAATGATATAACTGAGTTTATAAAAAATAATATCAATAAATGATTTATATATCGTAAATATCCCAGTTCCGAATCCTCTTAAAATACCTGATGATATAGATAAATGCTGTTCCCGCGATAAAACCGCCTACATGTGCCCACCATGCTACTCCGCCGTAAGCCGAATGAGATGCAGTTCCACTTAAAAATTGAATTATAAACCAGAACCCGAGAAAAAAGAATGCGGGAACTTCAATGAACTGTATAAAAACAAATATAGGGATTAACACGAGAACCCTTGCGTAAGGATATAACATAAAATAAGCTCCCATAATTGCGGCAATGGCTCCGCTTGCGCCGATGGTTGGCAGATGTGAATGGAAATTCAAAAACAAATTGAATATTCCTGAGAACAGTCCTCCTGCTAAATAGAATATCAGGTAGACAAAGTGTCCAAGGTAATCCTCAACGTTGTCGCCAAATATATACAATATCCACATATTCCCGATTAAGTGCAGCCATCCGCCATGCAAAAACATTGAACTGAAAAAAGGGATTATCTGTTCTGTAATCGTAAAATGCCCGGCGATATCGGGGTTAGAGTATCTTATGGGAAGTATGCCGAAATAATCGAAAAAACTTTTCAACTGGGTTTGAGGTAAAGTCAGCTCAAAAAGAAAAAATATAAGGTTCAGTACTATGATCGAATAATTGATAAACGGAATTCTGTCGGATGGAATATTATCCCTGATGGGTATCAAAACAATGTCCTTTCTTTATTAATGTTGATATATTAATTGATAATAACTGTTTAAAATAAAATTTGCAAAACAAAATGAAAAGAAGTATTTTCTTAATTTAAAAAGGAATCTTATGCTGAGGAAGATAATATATTATATCAATAACAATATTGATTTGTTTGTGATAATCAACATTTATTTAGCGGTATACATCTATGCCATAACTTATATACCGGAGGCCGTAATTCCGCCTAAAGGAACCGATCCGTTCTGTTTCGATATCCTCACTGACATTATGCTAAAACGCGGGTTTTTGCTTAAAGATTTCTCCACATATTTTTTTTCGCCTTTAGATGTATATTTTTTGTTTTTGATAAAAGTTATATCAACAGATCCGGTAATGTTTTTTAAATTGGTTATTCTTATTCAATTAACCGTTTTTATCATATCCGCTGTATATTTTAAAAAAATACTGGGATTACTTTTCAGGGGATTTATAATAAAAACAGGATTTTATTTATATTGTTTATATCCGCCGCTGATATTTTATGCGATCACGCCTGTTCAGGAAATTATAACGGTTAGCGCATTGGTATTTGCCATTTATAATTTAATGGTGTTCGCCCAAAGCGGGAAAAAATCCAGAATCTTTCTTGCCGGTATTTTTTTCAGTATCGTATTTAATATGCGAATGACTGTATTTTTCATCACGCCTGTATTGGTTTGGTTTATATATCAAAGAAAAAAACTTAATCATACCATTATATTTTTATTTGGCTTAAGTATATTTATATTGCCTTTTGGTTTGAGAAATTTTATTGTGGGCAGGCAGATGGTTTTGTTAAGTTCCGTATCGGGTATACATTTTTATATTGGCAATCACTCAAAGGCTTTGGGAGTTTATACTTTTATCAAAGGCATTCGCCCATCGGCTTTCGGGCATTATATTGATACAAAACGAATTGCGGAAAAAGAACTGGGACATAAATTATCCGATAAACAAGTAAATGCATATTGGAAAAAGAGTGCGTGGAACTATATCTGCGGCAATCCGTTTGAGAGTTTGAAACTGTACCTGAAAAAACTTGTTTTATTGGCCAATTATGAAGAAATTCCGAATAATTACGGATTCGATTATTTCAAAAACAATTATTTCCCTTTCAAACTGCTCAATTATCCATATTCTTTCAGTATTTTGTTTATCGGGGGAATTATGGGGCTGATTTTTTCAAAAATACGGTTTCGGCGTTTTTTCCTTCTGAATTTCATAATTTTATTTCTCGTATCCGGGGTGATATTCGTAACTTCCCGTTACAGGCTTCACATGGTTGTATTTTTAATGATCGGGATATGCGGTGGTATTGATGCAGTTTTAAATAAAGAAATCAGGCTGTCATTAAAACTAATTTCGTGCGCTTTGATTTTAACTGTTATAACGTATTATCCGATTTTTGATCTGAAAGAAAAATTTTATCTGACCTCGAAACGTAAACACAACCAGAGTGCAAAATTGTATGCCGTATACATGTGGGCAGAGAGAGACGTTTTTTTTGAATATTATGCTAATATTAAACGCGGTTATCTTAAAAAATTCATTTCCGCCGATTTAATGTGAGATTATTCAAGTTCAACGATGGTAACCCCTAATCCGCCTTCTCCTTCATTGCCGTCGCGGAAATGTTTTATTTGAGGATGTTGCGCCAGAAACTCTTTCACGGCATTTTTCATTCTTCCCGTACCGAATCCATGAATTATGGTGAACGATTTGAACCCTCTTATTATTGAATCGCTTATATGTTTTTCAAGTTTTGGGATGGCATCATCTACATAAAACCCTCTCAGATCAAGAGCAGGGGTATATGAGCTTAAGGCGGATTTATTTATATGAATGCTTAGCATAGGTTCTTTTTTCTTTGCAGTGTCTTTGCCGGCGGGAGATAGGTTGGATAAAGGAACTTCAATCTGCGTATTATCGGAAATCACGATGGCTTTTTTCTTTTTTTCGTTGATAGCCAGTATTTTGCATTTATTCATAAATGGAGCCGCTATAACCGTATCCCCAACATTCCATATATGATTTTGATTTGCGGTTATTTCATGGATTTCTGTTTCTTCGGTTTCGTCTTGAAGTTGCGATTGAATATCCTCATAATCCAGTTTGGTTTTTAAATAATACCGGTCAAGTTTTTGCCGTGCTTGTTTAAGTTTTGTTTCATCAGGCGTTTTAATTTCGGATATTTTTGATTCGAATTCTTTTTTAATTTGTTTGATAGAATCCTGCATTTCAGATAGTTTTTTCGCGAGAGCCTGATTTTTTTCTTCTTCGAATTTCAGTAATTTATCTTTGTATCGCCTTGTGATGATCTGATATGTTTTTTTCTCTTGGGTATATTTATCAATTTCATCAATTAACTTAACTTTTTGCGAATGAAGTTGTTTTATTAAAGTGTCGAGTTCGGCTGGGGTATTTCCGAGAAGTTTGTTTGCTGTTGTGATAATGGTTTTTGGCATACCCAGATTTTTAGCTATTTCCAATGCGTTGCTTGAGCCGGGTATATTCATCGCAAGCGTATATGACGGTTTTGATGATGCCTGGTCAAACAGCATGGACGCGTTGCGTACTCCTTTTTTGTTTGAAGCGAAAAGTTTCAACTGAAACAGATGGGTGTTAGCTATTGTAAAAAAATTTTTTGAGATCAGCTCCTCAAGTATAGCTATTGCTAAAGCGGCACCTTCGGCAGGATCAGTACCCGTACCGAGTTCATCGATAAGGACCAGCGAATTTGTGTGTTTTTTATTCAAGATCTCGTTTATTCGCATTATATGTGAAGAGAACGTGCTCATATCGTTCTGCAAACTTTGTTCATCGCCGATATCGCTGTATATGGATTCAAACACTGGAAATATTGAGCCTTCCTGTGCCGGTACGGGCAGTCCGCATTGAAATATTAGGCACAACAACCCTACTGTCTTAAGTGCTACGGTTTTACCTCCCATATTGGGGCCTGAAATAATTATGGTATGATTATCCTGATCAAGATCAATGCACAGAGGTACGGTTTTCTCTTTCAATCGATCTAACAGAAGCGGATGATATCCGTTAATAATTTTTAGCGTCCCGTTGGCTGATAGAGTAGGCGAAATCATGTTGTATTTTATGGCGAGTTTTGCTCCGGCAAACAGCATTTCCAGCTCGGATACAGGACGGTTCATTTGTTTTAAAGAAGATATATCCTCACGGACAAGCCCGCTTAAAAATTTTTTAATTCTCAGGATTTCGTTTCTTTCATCAAATGTCAGGGCGCGAAGGCGGTTTCCGTTTTCGATAACTTGCGTTGGTTCTACAAAACAGGTTGCGCCGCTTATGGACTTGTCATGTATTACGCCGTCGATCATTCCTCTTCGTTCGGATTTTACGAAAAGAACATACCGTCCTTCGCGGAGAGTTATCTGGTCGTTGTAGAAACAATCGGAATCTTTTTTCTGATCGATGATATGCTGAAGTTTTTTCAGTATTGCCTGTCTCTCTTTTTTAATTTCCGATCTGATGGTTTTTAGCCGCGATGATGCTGTATCTTTTATTTTACCGTCATCGGTAAATACAAAATTAAAAGCTTTCTCAAGTTTAGGCAAATATGGTATGGATTGAGCGATTTCTTTAAGGTATTTGATTTTATCGGAATCATAATTTAACAAGAAATTCCGCATTTGGTGTGCGCTGTTTAAAAAATTTCTGAGAACAATAAATCCTTCCGTGTCAAGTATAGTATTTTCTATCTGAATGCGCCCAAGTATATCGTCTATATCCGGCGCGCCTTCTCCCTTTACGGATTGAGATTCTTTGAATACTAAAATCAATTCTTCCGATAATTTTTGCCGAAATAAAATTTGAGCGGGATCTGATTCGGGAATAAGATTGGAGATTCGTTTTTTGCCGGCTTCGGAGTGAGAGTGATCGGCAAGTAAATCTTTATATGCGTTAAATTCGAGAATATTTAATGTGTGTGTATCCATAAGGGAAACGCTTTCAAATCAATTAAAAATTTTCTATTTTGCAGGATAAATCAATTTTATAGAACATTATTGCGGTAAATTCAAATTATTTATCTGCTGAAAATACAAAAGATATTTTTTATTTGACTTATCCGATACTATTATGATATAAAGAGCGCCTAATTTAAAGGTAAATAAGAATTTTAAATTTTGTTATAGACCGGAGGAACGAAATGCCAAATACAAAATCAGCGTTTAAAAGAATGAGATCGAATGAAAAGAAACGTTTACATAATATATCTATAAAATCCTCAGTTAAAACCGCCGTAAAAAAAGTCTTGGCGGCTGTTGCCGGAAAAAATGTGGAATCGGTAAAATCTCTTTTGACTTCGGCTTTTTCGAAACTTGATAAAGCGGGTAAATCCGGTGTAATTCATCCAAATAACATAAACAGGCACAAATCTCGGCTTGCTTCCAAAGTTAATTCCATTCTCAATAAATAGTTTCTGTTAAAAATTATTTTTTAATCAGGATAAAACCGAACAGAAAAATTGTTCGATAAGAAAATTTGGGTCTCCACCAGTGCTTTTCATTTTCCTGTCAGCAGTGTACAGGTGATTGTATATTTTAGATATATTTTCCAGCGAAAAATTATTTAATTGAGACGTAAATTTTGCCCTGTGAGACGGAAAAATATTATATTCGGACATAATCTTGTCTAATGTCGCGCCGTTTGCCATAGATAATTTGGCGCTGTATAATCTTCTGAATTGCCATTTGAGCAATCCCATTAACCTTTCCGGTTTTTCTTGTTCCGTATTCAAAATTTTATAAAGAAGATAAAGAGCGTTTTTAATATCTTTCAAAGCGAGAGAATCCACCATTTTGAAATTATCTATGGCGGGTATTCCGCCGACAATTTGCGATACTTCTTCATTACAGATAGATTTTTTTTCTCCGGTATACAGAGCTAATTTTTCAAGTTCCATATTAAGTGCGGATAAATTGTTTCCGGTTAATTCAGCGAGTAGTAATGCTCCATCGTCATCAATTTGCTTATTGAATTTTCGTTTAAGTTCGGATTTTATGATATTGGGCAATTCGTAATCACGCGGTTTGTCGAATTCGTAAAGAAACCCCTTTTTGACAGCGCAAGACGTAATTTTAAGGCGTTTATCAAGTTTGTCCGCAATAAGTACAAGAACGGAAAATTCAGACGGTTCATTGAAATAAGAATCCAAATATGAGAGCTCTTTTTTTGTTGATTCGAATTTAAAATAATAATCGAAATTTCTGACTATAATAAGGCGCGAAACGCTTAAGAACGGATATGTGCTTGTAAGATTGATTATTTCGGGTATTTTTGAGTATCTGGCGTCGAAATGGTCTTTTTCAGGTTCTGCTTTATCGCGGTTATATAGATATGTTTTTAGGGTTGAGATCGCGTTGTCAATAAAAAACAGTTCGGTTGCGCAGAAAATATAAACCGGTTTCAGGATAGATTTATTCAGTTCTTTTTCAAAATCGGAAAATTTCATTGTATTTATATGAATTTGTTTTTATTTTAGAATTGGTAATGCAAAAACTAAAAAATATTCGCTTTTTTTTGAAAAAAGAGGCAAAACTTTTCGGAATGCTCTGCATTCCGGTGTATAAAAATATAAAACGCGAATTAGTCTAAATTATATTCTTGAACTCCATCTGTATACAATGTTATCCACAATTTTTCGCGCAAGTTTATCGAGAAGCACATTTTGAATAGACCGCTCGCCTTCAGGCTGATTTGGGCTAAGGAAATACGTGGTTGATGCAGAAACGGTGCAGTCGAAATACGGTTTTATAAGCTGGATTCCATTTACCTGAGTTCCGTCAATGTTGTTATTCCGGTCAGGTTTACTGCGGTACACCTGAAATTCAGCGTAAATATTGACTACGGATTCTTCGACGATATCCGCACGGTTAAACCTTGCGGGTGCGCGGTCATATGTGGTAAGTTTTATTATAAGAAACGTATCGGCTTCGTCTTTATGGTTTGTTACGGTTATCCCGCTTCCGTAATAATGAAAAGCATTGATTACGGCGTTGGTCATTGGCATTTCAAGACCCGGTTTGCGGGTTTCGTTGATTACCGTATACACATAAATTTTTCTAATGGATTCATCTTTGCCGGCAAGCCCGAGTTTATAACCGCATCCGTTACAGGCAACGATTAAAATAGCGATAAAAATAACGTTAAAAAATTTCATTTACAGGCACCTTATATTTATTTAATGAAAAACGGCGTGGATTCTGCAGGTGTTTTAATTCTGTCTTTTTCACCTACAAGAACATCCCACCAATATTTCCATGCGTCGCCTTTGTATTGGTTCTGATAAGGAATCATCACGCTTTTTTGGCGCGCGGCTTCTTCGGTTAACTGCTCTATTATTTTTGATTTTTCCGGTTCGGGAAGAGCGATCTCTTTTTCTTCATCAAGTTTCATCTTCTTAGCTTCTTCCGGCGATACTTTTTTCCATTTGATTTTCCCTTCTTTGAGAGCGATTTTAGATAAATCGGTTTCGCCGTAATCATCGGCTTCGGCGAGCAGTTTATCTATTTCTATTCGCAGTAATGCGGATTTGGTAAGAAGCGCCTGCCAGCGTTGTTCAAGCTGTTCTCTGTTAGCTTCGAGGTGTGCCTTTTCCAAGACAAGAGTTTCTCCGAGCTTCAATATTTTTTTTTCGTTATTTTCGATTTTGTTTTTCATGGAATGAATTTTTTTAGTTTGTTTTTTAATTAACTCCGCCATATCTCCTTTTGCTTCTTTATCGGCATCGAGGCTGTCTGGTACTGTGCCATCTTTCAATTGAGCGAGTATAGCTTCTTCCTGAGGAATGAGTGTTTTCAGATTCTGCGTATCTTTTTTGAGATCGCGAATTTGAATTTCAATCAAGTTTACTTTCTGCTCGGCCTCATATATTTGTTTTGCTTCTTTCACATGGTCTTTTGCAATGATGAGCAGTTTTTCCGCCCAGTTAAGCCTGTTGCGCTGATCGGGTGTAAGAGGGTCTTTTTTCCATATTTCCCATTTGTTTCTGGTATCTTTTCTCTTCAATGAATAATAAATATTGCGAATGTCATCATAGTTTCTGATTAGCTGTTTATAAGGAAGTTCCGACTGGACAATAGTTTCAAGGATTTGCCGTTTTGCGCGCGCTTTTTCTGCAAAAAAAGTATCGGGATATCTTTCTTCAAGATCATCATAATAAATCAGCGCGGCTTCATAATATCCCAAATTTTCATAATATTGACCGATTAAATAAAGGCTTTCCGCCAGAGTGGCGTTGAGTTTGTCAATTTTTATCGAAGCGTCGGATACATATCTTCCTGCGGGGTATTCGTCTACATAGCGGTTTAGGTATTCAAGAGCTTTTTCGGTAGAATACTGGTCATATTGCGGTCCTTGGACTAAAGACGAGTATGAGTTTCCGATAAAATAAATTGATTCGTCGGCATATCCGCTACCTGGGTACCTTTCGGTAATAACTTTAAATTCATCTATAGCGTCGTTAAATTCGCGCAACTGCATTTGGGCGTAACCGAGCCTGTATTGAGCTTTTACGCCTATTTCGCTGAACGGCGCGTTTTTCACTATCTGGCTGAAAATATCTATGGCCCTTTGCCGGTATGGAGACACATATTTGAGCATTTCGATACCGAAAACAGGTTTATCGGAAATCAGCAGATAATAGTTTCCGATTCGGTACTGGCGGTCGAGAAGTTCGTTTAATTTAGGGAAAAGCGGATATTTGTCAATGATAAACTGATATGTTTTGAATGCTTTAAAGTAATCGCCGGTTTCCTCATAACATAAACCTTCTTTATATTTTATATCGGCGGCATCAGAAGCCAGAGGGTTTTCTTTAACATATTGCGCGTAAATTTTAGCAGACTGAACAGGGTTGGATTTCATCATCTGGTCAGCTTTATTGATATCAATATTCTTTTTTGCAAATGCCGAACCGGAGATAAAAAAAATTAACATAAACGATACAACCGGAAATAGATTTTTCACTGAATACTCTTTCATTTATTAATATTTTAATGCAAAAAGAATTAAAGACAAAACAAGGAATTTAATTTTAGGAAAAAACGAAATTTCCAGTCAAGAAAATTATAGTTCTGAGCAAAATATTTGAGTAAACCGCAGATATAGTATCGTCGAGCACCACTCCCCACCCTGCACGAAGCTTATTCTGACAAAGTTTTGCCGGCTCAATTTTTATTATATCAAGAATTCTGTTTAAAACAAAACCAATAATTATAATTTTTATATTAAAAGGAAGCCAAAACATAGTAATGAAAAAACTTACAGCTTCGTCGATCACTATTTTTGAAGAATCTTTTTTATTGTATAATATTTCCGCGCGGGTTGATATGGGGATTGCCAAAGCCGTAAGTAAAATACATATCAACAGATAAATTAGTTTGCCCTGCAAAAAATTGATATTTACAACTGAATACGTAATCCATACCATTAAAACGCCTGCCAATGTGCCGAATGTGCCTGAAGCAAAAGGAATATAGCCTAAAAAACAGCAACTGGAAACGATTTTTATCATAAAATCGTTCATAATTAATCCTTATCAGATAATAAGTGCCAGCTGTTATACAAATATATAATGCCGGAAATTAAAGTTAATACAACTGTTATTGCCATAACGAGTACAATATAGTATTTAAAATAAGTAAGTGAAGTTTTGCTTATCTCGAATGATTTAGTGATTTTGCTCATTTCTATGGCTGAAAGATATACAAGTATGCTTATTATGGCGACAATTTGAGATATGGTTTTGTTTTTGCCCCAGAAACCTGCAGGTATAACCTTTCCTTTATTAGTAGCCAAAAGGCGCAGTCCCGTTATTGCGAATTCTCTTGCTATTATGATAATTACTGTCCATGGCGGAAGCGAAACTTCAGGCAGTCCGACAAAAACGATAAACGCCGAAGATATCAGGATTTTATCGGCGAGTGGATCCATAAGTTTACCGAAATCAGTTTCCACGTTCAATTTGCGCGCTATTATCCCGTCGAACCAGTCGGTTATGCACGCCAATAAAAACACTATTGTGGCGGTTAATTTTGAATAAGGTATATCCACAGATAGCAGGGCTACAAAAATTATCGAGGCAATAATCCTTGAAAAAGTGAGTTTATTCGGTAAATTCATTTAAATAATAATTCCTTCCATGTCGTATTCATAAGCAGATGTAATTTTAACTTTATAAAAATCTCCGGGTGAAACTTTCTGCGAATTATTTGATATGATAACATTTCCGTCTATTTCGGGCGCATCCCATTGTGATCGGGCAATTATCCTGCCGTCTTTCAGGATACCGTCTATAATGACCTCTATGTTGTTTCCGACAATCTTACTATGATTATCAAAAGATATGTTTCTTTGCAACGACATAATTTTATCGAATCGATATTTGGCAATTTTTTTCGGTATTTTCGGTTTCAGTTTTTCAGCGTGTGTGCCTTCCTGCGGGGAAAAAAGAAACACGCCAAGCCGTTCGAATTTCAATTCGCGTATACCGTTATATAAGATCTGAAAATCCTCGTCGGTTTCACCGGGGTAACCTACGATAAAACTTGTCCTGATAAAAAGATCAGGTATATTTCTCCTTAATTTTTGCACCAGTTCATGAATAGACCGGTTAGTTTGAGAACGAAACATAGATTTCAATACTTTTGTGCTCAGGTGCTGAAAAGGGATATCAAGGTATCTGCAAACCTTTTTAGAAGATGCGATAGTAGATATCAATTCATCGTCAATTCTGTCGGGATAAAGATACATCAGGCGTATCCATCGGATAAGATCAATTTTTTCAAGTTCCCGAATAAGATCGCACAACTTAAAAAGGGGATTGAGATCCCTGCCGTAATTTGAAGTATCCTGAGCGACAAGGCATATTTCTTTGGCGCCGTTTATTGCGGCGGATTGAGCATCGGATACTATTTGTTCCATAGTTCGGCTTATATAAGGGCCTTTTATCTGTGGGATTACGCAAAAAGCGCAACGATGGTTGCATCCTTCGGCAATTTTTAAATAAACATATTGGTCAGGAGTAAGCCGGGATTTGTGTATTACATCCTGCGGCAGAAGTGAAGATACGGCATTTTTCGGAAAATGGGTTTTAAGTATATTTCCCAGCTCAAATATTTCATTTACTCCGAGCCAAATATCTACTTCAGGTATTTGAGCAGACAGTTGATCTTTGTATCTTTGAACAAGGCAACCGACAACGGCTATTTTTACAGGCCTGTTTCTTTTCAGTTGTGTATATTCAAGTATTTTCTGGATAGATTCTTCTTTGGCGTTATCGATGAATCCACAGGTGTTCAGTACAAGAACATCAGTTTCTTCAACAGATTCCGTTATCTGGAAACCGTCTTTTCTTAACCTGTCGATCATATTTTCGGAATCGACAATATTTTTCGGGCAACCGAGAGTGCTTATGGCGATTTTAATCATGGTTCTCCTGAACAAGAAAATTGTGAAAATAAAAAATTAGTCTTCAATTAGAATTTCGCGGGGTTTACTGCCTCTATGTGGACCGACAATCCCGTTGGCTTCCATGATGTCAATCAATCGCGCTGCGCGGGCATATCCGATTCGTAATTTTCTCTGAAGAACAGATGATGAAGCCTGTTTGGTCAATTTGACAATTTCAATTGCCTGATCATACAATTCGTCGTCTATTTCTTCGTTCTGATTCGTGAAAAGTTCCTCTTCAAAAATATCGTTTGCCTGATCTTCTTCAGGAGTCTGTCCTTTAACAAATTCGATTATACGCTGAATCTCTTTATCGCTTAAATATGTGCCTTGTCCCCGTATTAATTTTGAACTGCCCGGTGGCAGAAAAAGAAAATCGCCGTTACCGAGAAGGATTTCCGCTCCGTTAGCGTCAAGAACGGTTCTGGAATCGACTTTTGACGATACTTTAAAAGAGATTCTTACTGGGAAGTTGGCTTTGATAACTCCGGTAATTACGTTTACCGAAGGCCTTTGAGTAGCTAAAATCAGATGTATTCCTACCGCCCGGCTCAATTGAGCTAACCGGGTGATAGCGTCTTCTATTTCATCCTGAGCAACGATCATCAGGTCGGCAAGTTCGTCGAGTATAACTACAATATAGGGCATGATACCTTTGTAGAAATTTTTTTCAATAGAAACCGCGATTCTTTTTTCTTCGGGAAGCGAATTAAAAGATTTAATATTTCGCACACCTGCATCGGCTAAAATCTGGTAGCGTTCGTCCATTTCCCTCACAACCCAATTCAACCCGCCCGACGCTTTTTTCGCGTCGGTAATTACCGGACAAAGCATATGAGGTATATCGTTATATTGTGCAAGTTCCACTTTTTTGGGGTCCACCATAAGAAAACGCAGGTTATGTGGAGCACAACTGTACAGTAAACTGATAATAATTGAGTTCAGGCATACGCTTTTACCTGAACCGGTCGCTCCGGCGATAAGAAGGTGAGGAGCTGAAGTCAAATCTGTTATTATAGGAGCGCCTGAGATGTCTTTGCCGAGAATCAGAGGCAAATCGGTTTTCAGGTTATCGTATTCTTTTGAATAAAGAAGGTCACGCAACGCAACAAGATTTTTTATGTCGTTGGGTACCTCGATCCCGATGGCTGACTTGCCGGGTATTGGAGCTACGATTCGGATATTCGGGGTTTTCATTGCCAGTCCGATATCGTCTTCAAGGGCGGTAATACGCTGTACTTTTGTTCCGGGCGATAGGGTAAGTTCATAACGCGTTATTACAGGGCCGCGCACTATATCGGATATATTTACATCTATGCCGAAATCGAACAATGTTTTCTGAAGAAGCTCGGCTTTGCGTTTAAGCGACTCGGTAATCTGCGAATCGTTCGGTTGTTTGGGTGTATCTAACAAATCGACCGGTGGAAATTTATAAGGAAACTCGGCGTGGCTTTTCTGAGTTCGTATATATTTTTCCTGCGGTTCGGATTCGTGTTTATGGATACTGGTCTCTATTTGCGGTTTGGCATAAGATTGTTCAGTCTGGGGTTTATTCAGTGAAAAATCGAGTTCCGGTTCAATTTCCGGGTCGGGTTCGGGTTCTTGAAAACTCTTTTTTTGTTTTTTGGTGAATTTCGGTTGTTCGATATCGTTGTCCCGATGGATTTCTTCCTTGATAAATGTAAAAATCGTTATCAGTGAATTATAAAGGATAACAAAAATATAAAAAAATTTGTATCCGATCCATCTAAAAATAATCAAAGGCCGGCCGTCGGCAATAAGAAGTGAACCGGCAATAAGAACGAAAGCGGCAATAACTATTGATCCTTTCATACCCATATAGACGAAAGCGAATTTTTCCGTTATATATTTACCGATTATTCCGCCGGGATATCTTGTGGGCGATAAATTCAGAATGTTTGCGGGAATAAAAGGAGATGTGAGCTGAACAAAAATGCATGCCGATAAATTAATTAATATGAATAAGATAATTTTTACACTGCATCGGATAAAACCTATTCTGAACCCCGATATCATGGAACGTATACCCCAGAAAAAGAAAAATATCGGGCAGATATATGCGGCTATACCCTGAAATGTGAGAGGATAATATGCGCAATAAGCTCCCGCAATACCGAAAAAATTGTGAGGGGATTTCAAATTTCCGGATGAAGTGTAAAGATATAAATCGCCGTCATTATAAGTCAGAAAACTTAAGAAGAAAAAAACGCTCAGGAAAAGAATAAACAGAGCCCAGATTTCCTTTAATTTATTGAAACTTGAGCCATATTTATCTTTTATAGTGTTTATATCCTTGCTCATACTAAATCAACCAAATTTGCATATCAAGAATAAAATTCGGATACGGTTTTATGAGCGAGAACCTCTGTCAGTGTCGTGATGAGGCCTTTTTTCTCTTCTTTCCGTCCGTCCCACGGGTTTTCCGTCGACGATAAGTTCGAGATTAATTCTTCCCCGCTCGTCAATTTCTGCTACGCGAACAGTAACTTTATCTCCGATACTGATTACATCGCTTGCTTTGCGGACTCTCTGTTCTGATAACCGTGATACATGGATCATACCATCTTTACCGGGAAGAACTTCAACAAAAGCACCGAAATCTGTTACGCTCCTTACTACGCCGTCGTAAATTTGCCCCAGTTCCACTTCAGCGGTAAGGCGTTTGATTTGACGGATAGCTTCATCGGCGGCATTTTTATCGGTAGATGCTATATATACAAGGCCGCTGTCGTCGATATCGATAGTAACTTTTGTCTCTTCGATAATTTTCTTGATGACTTTTCCGCCCGGACCGATTACGGTACCGATTTTATCAGGGTCGATCTGGATAGTTATGATTCTTGGCGCGTATTCGGATAGTGATTCCCTCGGCGCGCTTAAGGTTTGAAGCATAATATCGAGAATTTTCAGTCTGCCTTCTTTAGCCTGATATAATGCTTGTTCCATGATTTTGCCGGTAATGCTTTCAACTTTAAGGTCCATCTGGAATGCGGTAATACCTTCTTTTGTTCCCGCGACTTTGAAATCCATGTCTCCTGCTGAATCTTCGGAGCCGAGTATATCGGATAAGACCACAACCCTGTCGCCTTCAACAATTAACCCCATTGCGATTCCTGCGACAGGCGATTTAATGGGCACTCCTGCGTCCATTAGCGAAAGCGTGCCTCCGCAAACAGATGCCATAGAAGAAGAACCGTTGGATTCAAGAATATCCGACACTACCCTGACAATATACGGAAAATCCTTCGGATTGGGCATAACTGCTTGAAGAGCGCGTTCCGCCAGAATACCGTGTCCGATTTCCCTCCTTCCCGGTCCTCTTACCGGCCGGCATTCGCCGACGCTAAACGGCGGGAAATTATAATGAAGCATAAATGTTTTAGCCATTTCTCCGGCAAGCCCTTCAAGTTTCTGTGCGTCGCCGGAACTGCCGAGAGTGGTTATTACAAGCGATTGGGTTTCGCCTCTGGTGAACAATGCTGATCCGTGAGTTCTCGGCAGAAACCCAACTTCGCATGATATAGATCTTATATCCACAGGCGACCTGCCGTCACAGCGAAGCCCTTTATCGAGAATAATTTCACGGACGGTATTTTTCTCGATTTTTTGAAACGCCTGTTTGATTTCAAATTCCGTAAATTGGTCGGTTTCGGCTAAAATTTGTTTTGCCGTCTCTTTGTATAATTCTTTTAGCGCATCCTGTCGTTTTAATTTTTGCGGGATTGTTATTACATCAAATATTTTCGGCGCTACATAATCTTTAACTTTCCGGTATATTTCTTCGTTCAAGGTAATTAATTGAACTTCGCGTTTTATTTTGCCGCATAATTCCTGCAAATGGGATTGTAACTCGATTATTTTTTTTATTTCTGTATGGGCGAAATAAATTGCGGAAATTAAAGTTTCTTCTGAAATTTCCGAAGCTTTTCCTTCCACCATTACTACTCCGTCAAAAGTACCTGCGACGACAATATCGAGTTTTGATGTTTCAAGTTGAGCAATTGTAGGGTTCAGGATCAGTTCATTATCGATCATTCCGATTCTGACTGCTCCTATCGGTTTGGGAAATGGGATATCCGAAACCATTAAAGCGGCGGAAGCGCCTACAATTGAGAGCGTATCCGGGTCGTTTTCCCCATCTGCGGATAAAACGGATACCATTATTTGCACTTCATTATAAAATCCTTCAGGAAATAACGGGCGGATAGGTCTGTCGATCAGTCGTGCCGTCAGAATTTCTTTTTCTGTGGGACGCCCTTCGCGTTTAATATATCCGCCCGGTATTTTTCCGACAGCGGATATTTTTTCCCGGTAATCTACCGTAAGCGGAAGCATATCTATATTTTCCGGCAAAGTATCCGCCGCAACCACAGTTGCGAGAATAACAGTGTCGCCGTATCTGACAGTTACTGCGCCATCGGCCTGTTTAGCAATTTTACCGGATGCGATGGATAATTTTTTGCCGCCTATTTCTATTTCAACTGAAAACACAATAATATTCCCCCTTAAAATGGAACAATTTTTTGATTAAAGCACAAAACCCCCTGTCACGTAAGGAGGTTTTAGTGAAGTTTATACAATTTATAGTACCTGACAAATTATTTTCTTAGATTAAGCTTATTAATTAAGTTCTGATATCTATCAGAGCTTCTTTTTTTCAAATAATCAAGCAGAGCGCGTCTGTGACCTACCATAATGAGCAGGCTTCTACGGGAATGATGATCTTTTATAAATTTTTTCAAATGTTCAGTTAGATCGTTGATTCTCTTGGTTAGAAGTGCAACCTGTACTTCAACAGAACCTGAATCAGACTCGTGTGTTTGAAATTCTTTTTTAATTTGATCTTTTAATTCTTTAGTTAAAGCCATATTGTTTTTTTTCTCCTCTCTGTAGCGCTAAAGAAAATAAAGTATCACATATATTACTTAAATATCAATAAAAATTCAATAGATATTATTATTTTCAAAATATTTTTTTGCTTGCTGTACATCCATATTAATACGGGTAACTAAAGATTGCGTATCAGGGTATCGTTTTTCATCCCTTAATTTTTTTAAAAATATGACTTCAACATTTTTTGCGTAAATATTTTCATTGAAATCAAAGATATGAACTTCGATTGTTTCTTTCAGGTCTTTTTTTTCCTGGAATGTCGGGCGGTAACCGATGTTAAGAATCCCTTTGTATATTTTCCCATCAAGGATTAATTTTACTATGTATACTCCGCTTGGAGGTATAGCTTCATGATGCGGATCAAGGTTTGCCGTCGGATAGCCGATTTTGCGCCCGATTGTATATCCTTCAACCACAGTGCCCCAGAGCGAATATTTTCTTCCGAGCATCAGTTCTGCCAGTTCAAATTCACCGGCGATTATGAGTTTACGAATCTGGGAACTGCTGACAATTAAATCGTCTAATTTTACCGGATCGATTTTTTTTAGCGTGAAGTTGTTTTTTTCGCTCAGTTCGGATAGCAGCTGCATATTCCCCTTTTTGTCTTTACCGAAAGTGAAATCATATCCGACGCATATTTCGCTGACTTGAAAATGTTTGAAGATGTCATTGTTAAAAAAAGTTTCTGCAGGTGTTTGTGCGAATTCTTTTGTGAACGGTATAACAAAACAATAATCAATACCGATTTGTTCAATTAGGCTCATTTTATGTCCTGTGGAAGTTATCAGGGGAGGGCAGTATTGTGGTAGGAGCAATCTTAAAGGATGTGGATGAAACGTAATTACTGCGCTGTTGCCGTTATTTTTTCTGGCATCATTTACAAGAGTTTCAAGTATTTTGCGGTGTCCGATGTGAACGCCGTCGTAAACTCCTATTGTCAAAAAAGCGTTTTCCAATATTGTGTCTTGGTTTAATCCGGTTAATATTTTCATTGCACAATACTTGCGGAATTTAGTTTTACGGTTATTCTGGATACGTCGATAATATATTTTTTCAGTTCTTCGGAGTTAAGTTTGCGTAATATAGGTATTGTCAAAGCGTTAGACAAATTAAAATCGCCTGATTTTGTTCTTATAAGAGATGACATGTAACCGTAGCATCCCATTTTTATACCGATATCGGAACATAATTTGCGCACATAAGTACCTTTTGAACATTCAATACGAAACATGATATAAGGGAAATGGTAATGGAGTATATCCAGACAAAAGATTTCTCTGATTCGTGGAGAAGGGTCGATTTCTTTGCCTGCCATAGCGAGTTTATACAGGCGTTTGCCTTTATGTTTTATTGCGGATACCAATGGGGGAGCCTGTTCTATTTTACCGGTAAATCGGGAAAAAGTATCTATAATCAAATCTTTAGGTATGTATTCCATTTTTCTACTGTCGATGATTTTTCCGGTACCGTCATTGGTGAAGGTTTCATATCCGAGCCCCATAACTGATACGTATTCTTTTGGGTCGTTTTCAAAAAGTTTTGCGGATTTTGTGGCAGAACCCAAAAAAACCACAAGTAGCCCCATAGCGATAGGATCAAGAGTTCCGCCATGTCCCGCTTTGTTTATTTTAAATTTTTTCCTGATGAAATCGACGACGTCGTGAGATGTCCAGCCGATAGGTTTGTCGACTAATAGTATGCCATTCATTCATCTTTTCTCTTTGATTCTGGCGATTGCTGAATATTGTTTTCGTCAGTATGTGTCTCGTGGTTGGTTTTGTTAATCTTATCGAGAACTTCCTGAATGTGAATGCTGTGTTCGATTACATCATCATATATAAATTTAAGTTTCGGCATATACCTTAACCTTACCCGTGATCCCAGCATCTTCTGGATATAGCCTGCGGATTTGTTCAGAATATCTATGGTTTCGGATTTGATTTGAGTATCACCCATAATGCTGACAAAAATCCGGCCGGATTTAAGATCTTTGCTGATATCTGCGCGTAAAACGGTTACAAAACCGAGTTTTGAATTTTTTAAATCGTGTTGAAGAATAAACCCGATTTCCTGTTTAACCAGAGAATTAATTCTTTCTATTCTTTCTGTCATGAGCGTCTCCGAAAATATCAAAGCATTTCTATCATGTAATCCACAAGCTGAATTTGAGGAAAAGATTGTACAAAAGTTACTACTTCGGTCAGGATTTTATGAGCATAATTCTGATCTGTGCCGACAAAAGCTACTCCGATAGTGGCATTTTCCCATAGATCGTGATTATCGATTTCGGAAATAGATACGTTGAATTTGTTTCTGACTCTATCTTTGATGCTTTGCAAGATCATTCTTTTACCTTTCAACGACCTGTTCTCAGGGATACGTAATTCTACCTGCATCAAAGATAAAACCATATTTTCACCGAAATTTTACAGGGTCTCAGCAACTTTCTCAATAGTGTAAAATTCGAGTTTATCGCCGGCTTTCAGGTCGCTGAAATTGTTCACTTTAATTCCGCATTCAAGCCCTGCCCGAACCTCTTTGACCTCGTCTTTGAATCTTTTTAAAGAATCAAGATAGCTTTCAAATATTGTGTTATTATCACGCAGGACTTTAACTTTAGCTGTTTTAAGGACTTTCCCTTCCTGTACCACACATCCGGCGATAACGCCGAGTTTAGATATCTTAAAAGTTTCCCTTACGTCGGCGTAACCGATAAGATGCTCGACGGTTTTTGTGCCGAGCATACCGCTCATTGCCAGCCTGACATCGTCGATAGCTTCGTATATGATACTGTATAATTTTATTTGAACGCTTTCTTTTTTGGCTATTTCGCGTGCTCTTTTGTCAATCCGTATGCAAAATCCCAAAATAATGGCGTCCGAAGCTGAAGCAAGCATAACGTCAGATTCGCTTATATCGCCGACAGCTTTATGGATAACTTTAACGGCGATTTTTTCAGTGCTTAGTTCTTCAAGAGAATTACTTAAAGCTTCGAGAGACCCATGCACATCACCTTTTATGATAAGTTTCAGTTCTTTTTCTTCTTCCGCCTCAATTTTTTTATAGAGTTCTTCCAGAGTTGTCGGTTTCTCGCGTTGTTCAAGAGCTTTACTGCGGTATGAGGATTCCCTATCCTCAGCAACTCTTTTTGCGTCTTTTTCAGATTCCAGAACTTCAAGAACAGTACCTGCTTCAGGAACACCGTTTAGGCCTAAAACCTCAACCGGAGTTGCAGGCCCAGCTTCTTTAATATTATGCCCTTTATCATTTGTCAAACTTTTAACTTTGCCGAAAAACTGATCGCAGATTATCGGATCGCCTATTTTTAATATGCCTTTTTGGATTAATAGCGTAACAGTCGGCCCCCGTCCTCGCGTAAGTTTTGATTCAATTACCGTACCTTGCGCTTTAGCATAAGGATTAGCCTTTAATTCCATCATTTCAGCCTGAATCAAGATCATCTCAAGAAGATGGTCTATTCCTTCGCCTGTTAGTGCGGATACTTTAACGCATATAGTTTCTCCACCCCATTCTTCAGGCATAAGGTTATTTTCTGTCAACTGCTTGAAAACCTTGTCTATATTAGCGTTTTGTTTGTCGATTTTATTTATGGCGACGATAATAGGCACTTTAGCGGCGCGGGCATGGTTTATAGCCTCTTTCGTTTGTTCCATTATGCCGTCGTCGGCGGCTACAACAAGCACAACAATATCAGTTATGTTTGCTCCGCGCGAACGTATAGCGCTGAACGCTTTATGACCTGGAGTATCGAGAAAAACAATTTTTTTGCCGTTGTGATATGCTTCATAGGCGCCAATATGTTGTGTAATTTGCCCCGCTTCGTTTGCTGCTACTCTTGTTTTTCTGATATAATCGAGCAGAGAAGTTTTGCCGTGGTCAACATGCCCCATAAAAGTAACTACCGGAGCTTTTTCTACAAGCAAACGGGGATCTTCGGCAACGGATTCCTGCATTTGAACTTCTTCTTTTTTATCCTCAGGATAAACTTCAAAGCCGAATTCATGGGCAAGTATGGATACGGTATCGAAATCTATATTCTGGTTTTGAGTTACCATCATTCCCAGTTCTATTAATTTGCTTATAACCTGTGCTACAGGTTTTTCCATTAAATCCGCGAGAATACGGACTTGAATTTCTGCGGGAATATATAAGTTTTTCGATTTTAAAGGTTCAAAAGCCGGTATTTTCGGTTGAATTTCCTCGATTTTTTTCTTAAATTTCTTTTTTTTCTTTATTACGGGAACACCGATCTTGTACTCGTCAGGTTGTTGAATAAAAGGTTCTTCTTCGTCTTCTTCGATAACCGCAATTTTGCCTTTTCGCATTTTTTGTTCAAAAGAGATTTTTTTCGATTTTGCTTTAGGCAACGGAGTTTTTTCGACTCTGCTGAGTTTTTCTTCTTTTTTCATTTCATCTTTAAGCGCTTTAATGGAATCTTTGTCCGCGGAAACAACCGGTTTATCTTCAGTTTTAACCGGTTGTTCGGTAACTGGTTTTTGCGGTTTTTGTCCTGCTGGCGGATGAGTTGCTTTTGCGCCTTTTGCTTTTTGAATCAATGAATTAGCCACCTGATCGTCAACTTTGCTCATATGGCTCGATACGTCCAGCCCTTGTCCGGCAAGTTGCTGTACCAGCTCTTTGGCGTTTAAACCTAATTCTTTAGCCAATTCATGAACGCGCATAACTAAAAAATACCTTTTTAATATTTAAATTTGCAATTCTTTGCTTTTTTCAGCAATGATTGTGTCAAGTTTTGTTTTTGATTTTTCTTTCTTAAGAAACTCTTGAATTACCGTCATAAATTTTACTGCAGTTTTTTCTCCTACGCCTTTTATGGTTTTTAAAGTATCCATATCGAGAGATTCAAGCATTTCCAAACTGTAATACCCCAGATTGGAAAGTTCAGTTTTAACCGGTTCAGGTATTCCCTGTATATCTGTCAGTACAGAGTTTTGCGATTTGTCTTTATCTGCGTCTTCTTTTCTTTTGATATCCACTTTCCAACCGATTAGTTTTGAAGTAAGGCGTGCGTTCTGCCCTTTTTTACCTATTGCCAGAGAGAATTGATCGGAAGCAACAATTATTTCCATGCTTTTTTTCTTTTCATTGAGCCGTATGGAGTCAATTTTGGCTGGGCTAAGAGCGTTTTCTACGTAAGTTGATATATTCGGGCTGTATTTGATAATGTCGATTTTTTCTCCATTAAGTTCCCTCACGATATTTTTGACTCGTTCTCCGCGCAATCCCACGCATGCTCCAACTGAATCGACTTTTTCAAGTTTTGATTCCACCGCAATTTTTGAACGGTACCCCGGTTCTCTTGCCACAGATCGTATAATCACTGTATTTTCGCTTATTTCAGGTACTTCCAGTTCAAATAATTTTTGAACCAATCCCGGGTGGGTCCGTGACAGAATGACCGCAGGCCCTTTGTTGGTATTTCTGACATCTAGCACAAAAAACCTCATTCGATATCCTGTGGCATAAGTATCGCTGATACATTGTTCTTTTTGAGGCAACAGGCCTTCGGTTTTGCCTAAATCGACAGTATAATTTCCGTGTTCATTACGCCGTATAATGCCCGTTACGATATCTCCAACCCGGTCCTTAAATTCGTCGTAAACGATTTCCTTTTCCGCTTCGCGAATTTTCTGGATAATTACCTGTTTAGCTGTCTGGGCGGCTATCCTGCCGAAATTATCGGGTGTAATTTCTTTGTCTATCGTTGATCCGATTTTTGCGCGCGAATCGATTTTTTTAGCGTCGGCTAACGAAATTTCTTTACCTTCGTCGATTACTTTAGCTACAACTTCAAAATGAGCGAATACCTTGATTTCTGCGGTTTTTTCGTCAATTGATATGGAGACGTTTTCGGCTTTCCCTAATCTTTTTTTCGAGGCGGAAAGAAGAGACGATTCAATTGCTTTGATAAGAACTTCGCGCTGAATTCCTTTTTCACGCTCTAAATGTTCGAGCACAATCAAAAGTTCACCATTCATAAAATTACATCTCCTCTATTAAAACGAAAGAGTGGGACAACACCCACTCTAAAGATCGCAATAAAACATTTCAAGTTTAAAAGTATACTCATTAAATATAATAATAAAAATTTTTTAATGTCAACAAAAAATAACAAATTTATTATAAAATAACAAAATATCGATTCCGGCAACTATTGGAATCTGTCTTTTATTCCCATTCAATGGTACCCGGCGGTTTGTGTGTAATATCGTAAAAAACGGCGTCTATTTTGCCGATGTTTAAAATATCGTTGCCAAGTTGGCGCAGATCGTCCCACGGTATTTCAGCGAATCTGGCAGTCATAAAGTCTCTGGTAATGACAGGCCGTAACACTATGCATTCATTTATGCCGTTGCTTGTTAAAGGAACAAGAACTGTAGGCATTTGCCAGATTACTCTGTTCAGTTCTTTTTCATGAAGGAAATTCATAGCTATATTATCTGCTTCGCGAAGCAGGTCAAGCCTGTCTTTTGTCAGATAAGATTCTTTATTATGCAGTCCTTCCAAAGAAACCGAAGCGATTAATGTAACGACTCTGTTAATTATAGGGCAATTGTTAGTTAGGAAAGTCGATACTTTTTCCAGCGTAGCCCATTCGTTATTGCCATATATTAGCGCTGGATGCGCATATGTTCTTGAATCGCCTTGAACGCCGACGCTTTTTACCGGAAGAATTTGCAGTTCTAATCCGTTTTGTTTGCAATAATCAAATATTTCTTTATCCGGCATAGGAATTTGATCAGGTATGCCGTTGGAGCATAGCGCTCGAACTGCAAGTCCCGGCCCCGGAAACGGATGTCTCCATACAAGTTCCTCTGGCAGTCCAAGTTCGATTCCAAGCTGGCGCACTTCATCTTTATATAATTGGCTCAAAGGTTCTATAACAAGCCCTTTTTTGATCATTTCAGATATTATTTCAACCCTGTTATGATGGGTTTTTATTAAAGCGGAATTCTTTGTTCCGCCGGATTCTATGGTATCGGGGTATATGGTTCCTTGTCCCAAAAGCCAGTCGCCGGAATGAAAATTCAAGTCATTAAGCGATTGGTTTGCGACATCAATAAACGTGTTGCCGATAATTTTTCTTTTTTCTTCTGGATCAACGATTCCTTTGAGATTATTTAAAAATGTATCGGAATAATCTTTCATGATGAGGTTGCAGTATCCGTGTTCGCGCATAACGTTTTTTATGGCGTCGATTTCGTTTTTTCTGCAAAATCCGTTATCGATGTTGAGCCCAATAACCTTGTCTTCGCCAAGAATCTCGTTTAAAAGAGTAAACGCGACGGTAGAATCTACTCCGCCGGAAACAAGCATAAATACTTTCTTATTCCTGACACTGGTTTTAACGGTTTCAGTGATGGAGTGGATAAAACCTTTAATAGTCCATTCTTTACGGCATGCACAGATATCGATAAAATTCTCAAACATTGCCATTCCATGCGGAGTATGAGTAACTTCAGGGTGAAACTGGAACCCGTAAATATCCAGATCGAAATTAGCTATAGCTGCATATGGGCAGTCTTTGGTTTGGGCAATAAGTTCAAATCCTTCGGGGATAGATATTACCGAGTCTCCGTGGCTCATCCAGACCTGTTCGTTTTCAGCGAGGTTTTTAAAAATCTTTTTTTTGTTGAGAATTTTTATAGTCGCAACCCCGTATTCTTTAAAGCCCGGACGTACTTTGCCGCCGAATTCATGAACTATAAGCTGGTGTCCGAAACATAAACCGAGAATAGGGATATTCAGTTTGAAAATTTCTTTGTTGAAATCCGGCCTGTCTTTATCATAAACGCTTTTGGGACCTCCAGAGAATATAAGTCCTCTGGCATTCGGGAAAGAATCCGTTGGGTCGTCGGGATGTTTTATTTCCGCAAGTACATTAAGCCGTCGTATTCTGTTAGCGATAAGATGAGCATATTGCCCGCCGAAATCAATAATGTAAATTTTATCCATGATATAAATTTCCGGTTAAATTTAGTTTTTAGGTTTAGTTAAAATAATGAGACCATGTTGAATGTGGATATATTTTAAATATTTTGGATAAAGAAGCAAAAAGAATTTCAAAAAAAATTATTTTCACTTAAAATAATAATGCAAATGCATATGATTGATTAAAAAATGTTTTTGTTTTGATGTAGCGAAAATAATTTGAGGAAAACATGGATTACATCAGGGTCAAATTGGTTTCCGATATTTTTTTTCAGTTCGTTTAGAGCTTGAAATTTTGATAAGGCAAGGCGGTAAGGCCTGTCACAGGTCATGGCGTCGAAAGCGTCGGCGACATTTAGTATTCGTGCTCCGAGCGAGATATTGTTTCCTTTTAATCCGTAAGGGTATCCCTTTCCATTGAAGTATTCATGATGCTGAAGAACAACTTTGGCTACCTCCCAGACGAAAGGAATTGGCTCTACTATTTTATAACCGATAATCGGGTGTTGGCGGATAATATTCATTTCGGAACTCGATAATTTATCGGGTTTAAGAAGGATGTTTTCGCTGATTCCGATTTTGCCGACGTCATGAAGAAGAGCGGCCATTCTCAAACCGCTGATTTCATCTTGCGGTAAATTCATCTCTTCCGCCATGTATATGCAAAACTGGGCAACGCGTTCCGAATGCCCTTTAGTTAGAATGTCTTTCGCTTCTACAGCCTGAGATAATGCCTGAACCGTAGCAAGCAGGGAAGTGGACAGCCTTTCGTTGATCTGAATCAGTTCTTCAGTTTTGTTCAATACTTTTTCTTCAAGTCTTTTATTTATTTTTTGAAGATTGAAGTTCTGGTTTTGCACGATTGAAGTAAGTTTTTGAAGCTGGTTTCGTTGCATGTAATGCGATAAAGAATCTTTAAGTGTTTTTGATAATTTCTTTTCGTCCCATTTTTTGTAACAGACTCTGAAAATCTCGGCTCCGTTAATAATTTTCTCAATATTGTCAATGTTGTTTGCGCCGACAATCAGGATTCTTATTATGTTAGGCCATAGAGACTTTATTTCCCTTAAGAAATTAATTATTATTTCAGAGTTATATAAGTCGTTATCTGCAAATATAATTGCGCATTTATGAGCGGCCAGGTTGATGAGCGCTTTCTCAAATGACGGCGCGGTAATTATTGGTTTTGCGCAAGCATCGCCGGCAAGAGAAGATATTTTATCGATGATATCCCTGTCGTTACTGACTACCAGTACTTGGTTTTGCAAAAATGCCTCCCGTTAATGTCTTTTCTTTTTAGGAAATATCGGCAAAGAGGAAAAACTTATTTATCAAAAGTTTTATATTTTAAGATCAATTATTTTTCGGTTCGGGAATTGAAGGTTCAGCGGATTTTTCTTTCATGAGAAATTTTGTTTTTTGAAGATATAAATTGTAATTCAGATTATTCGGGTTTATTTCGACAGCTCTGGAGATTTTATCGTAAGCGTTTTTATAGTCGTTTTTTCGTAAATAAAGTAGTCCGAGGCTAAAATTAGCTTCGGCATGATTGGGGTCGAGTATTACGATATCGTTATAAATATTTTTCGCTTTATCGAGTTCATTTATTCTTTCGTAAGTCAAACCGAGCTGAAAATACGCTTCGGCAGTCTTAAAAATATCAAGAGACTTATTAAAACAGTCGATAGCGGTTTTGTATTCTCCCATTTCACGATATAATTTTCCCATTTCAAAATAGGCGTTAAAACTATTTGGCCGTATTTTGATTTCAGCTTGTAGCGCTTGTAGAGCGTCTTCTTCTCTGTTAAGTTTTATGTATATCGGGGCGAGATATTCATATATTTTTGGGTTATCATCCTTGATTTTCAGGTATTTCTCAAACATCAGAGCGGAATATTGATATTCGCCTTTTCGTAACGCCGCCAATGCTTCTTTATGATAATAATCCAAACGTTCAATATCCTTTTCAGACAATGGCGGTTTGAGTTTAATCTGTTCAACAGCAGAACTTTCTGCGGAATTATCATTTTCTGTTTTGCCGTTTGCGTATGTAGAGAAACACAACGTAGAAATCAGGAAAAAAATGAAATGTTTAAGGTAATTATTCATCGGAAATTCCTTCAAGCATTTTCTCAAAATGAGATCTTTCGCCTTTCATAAGTTCAAAATATCGTTCCGTTCCAAGATTATCTGTTACATTCTTATTAATCGGCACAGTTTTTATAAATGGCCCCGTATTGTATTGAGAAAACCAGAACAAAAACGGCGCAATTTCTTTATCTTCGCCTATGATAATTATTATATTTGACGAATCGGCGGATAATTTATCGTAAATTATATTTAGGTCATTTTTAAACAGGTTTATATACCGGTAAAATACCTGAAGTGATTCCTTTAGTTTATCCTGGTTAAATTCTGTCCAGATACTTCGTATTCGGTTAATAATTTGTTTTGTCCGGTCGTTATCCGTTTTTGCAGGATCAGGATTTAGTCCTTCTCCGAGAATTTTATAATCGGCCAAAGTTATTTCGCCGTATGCAAATTTAAAGAGGGCGTCGTTAAAAAGTATTATTTTGCGCATGGTGATGTCTTCGTTTGATGATAGTTTCGCGTAAACAGAATTTATCGCGTCGCTGAGTTCTTCCTGAATAATGGGTTTGCGGAATTCTCTTCTCCATGCTAAAGTATAAAGATATTTGAAGTATTCAGGGTATTGATTTTTATAATCGGCTTGAATTTTATCCATTAATTTGACCAGCTTATAATAGTTGGCGAGATTTATTTTGTTTTGAATAATCTCGTTTAAGATAAATTGTGCCTCGTCAAAATTTAATTTTGCGCTCCAGTTGACGATATCCGAGTTGAATTTTTCCTTTTGGTTTTTTGAAATAAGATCATTGAATGTTATAGGTGCGCCGTCGTTTTCAAGGGCAAGTTTTTTAAACGTCATGATATTAGGATAGCTATCCATAGATATTTCATTTTTTTCGAGTTCATATAAAAGAACTGCCAGAAATTCTTCAACTGGTATTTGAGAATACTGGAATTTCCTATGAACGATGTCGAATTTAACGAAGTCGTCCGAATAAAAATCTGGAATTGCGCGGGTAATAATTCTGTTTAATTGAGAAGACGGCAAACTTAAAAAATCTTTTTTTAATTTAAGGGATCGGAAAAGAGCGTCTTTTTCCATTAGTTTGTTATTATCCCATTGAATAAAATACGAGGGTATATCCCACGAATCAGTAAAATTAGCGTTTTTGGCAAACCTGATTCCTGTAATAAAAAATTTGGGTTGTGATTGGAAATCCCCGGATAACCATTTATTTCCGTTTTTTATTATGGAAGTTGCAGAATTGATATAAGAATCGGATTCTACGTTTTTTAGAACATAAAAAACAACAGGCTGGCTTTGCAGAGGCGGGTTTAAAACAAATAACGAAAACGAATTTTCATAATCGTCTTTAGCAGGATATATGTAATAGCGGTAATTTTGAGGTTCCCTATCGGCAGATTGAACCGGTAGGGCAATCATAAAAATTAAAAATAAGCATATACTCTTCATTCTGTTACAGGATACTTTAGATGTTCTTCAATAAGTTTGAGCAATTTTTCCCTGATAACTTTATTGCTGTTCGTATTAAAATTAACATTTTTAAAATCCAAAACAGGTTTGTAGCTGATGAAAATTTTTTTACGCGTGAAACCGAAAGGGGAATAAAGATTTCTTGTCCCTTCGATATAAACGGGAAGTACCGGTTTCCCGGAATTTAGACATAACAACGCTACTCCAGCCTGGTACTGTGTGATGTTTTCTTTTTTATTTATACTGCCTTCAGGGAAAACACCTACAACTTTCCTGTTTTCAAGAAACCCCAGCGCTTTTTTTATTGCCTGCCTATCGGCGGCGTTCCTTTTAATAGGAATGCATCCCCAGCATTTTATCAAAATTCTGGTAATAGGATTGCGCATCAATTCATCCATAGCGATAAAATGCACATTTTCCGGTATAAACCTGGCGATAATAAACGGGTCGAAATAACTCAAATGGTTTGCCGTTAAAATATAACCCGTATTTACCGGAGGAATATTTTCAAGTCCTGTTATTACTGTTTTAAAAAAAAATTTTGCATATATCCAGCAAATATTTACAGCCAGAGAATACAATAAACTCATTTAAAATATTCAGGCAAATATTTTTTTGCCAGCTCAAACATTTCTTCGTTCGATATTCCGCTTGTTCTACCGGTTGAATACTGATCGTTTACCCAATTATATATTTGAACAATTCCCTGATGGCGTTTATCGATCCTGTTTTCGCCTTTGAGTTTTAGTTTCGTGTTGACCCAATGGGCAATACCAGCGGTGCCGGAAACGTTTGTGATCAATACATCAAGAGGTCTTTTGAGTATCAGGTCGGTATTGAATATGTTGTATATTCTTTCGTCTTTGATCACACCGTCGGCATGAATACCGGCTCGCGTTGTATTAAAATCTTCGCCTACAAACGGATAATTAGGTGGAATAACCGCTTTTATTTCTTTTGTGAAATACTGAGCTATTTCAGTAACTACGGTAGTATCTATGCCGTTGGTTTTTCCGGTGAGGCTTATATAATCGAATATCAACCCTTCTATTGGCGGATTGCCTGTACGCTCACCGAACCCGAGTACTGTCCCGTTTGCGGCAGAACAGCCGTACAGCCATGCGGCTGTAGCGTCGATAAGCACTTTATGAAAATCGTTATGCCCGTGCCATTCAAGTTGGCTTGAAGGAACTCCGCCGTCATTTTTTAAACCGTGAATAAGTTTCGGCACGCTTCTGGGTAACGCAGCTTCAGCGAAAGGCACACCGTATCCCATAGTATCGCAAGCGCGGATTTTTATAGGTATTCCGCTTTCTTCGGATAATTTCATTAGCTCCTGCACAAAAGGGATCACAAAACCGTAAAAGTCAGCTCGTGTTATATCTTCAAGGTGGCATCGTGGTATGATACCTTCCTCAAGAGATGCTTTTACCACAGAAAGGTAACTTTCCATAGCTTCTTTTCTGGATTTCTTCAATTTCAGAAAAATATGATAATCTGAAGCTGAAGTCAAAATGCCTGTCTCGCTGAGCCCGATTTCCTTAACCTGTTTGAAATCTTCTTTTACTGCGCGTATCCAGCCGGTAACAACCGGATATTTATAATTGCGGGAAAGGCATTTATCTACCGCTTCACGGTCGGTTTTGCTGTACAGGAAAAATTCGCTCTGCCTTATTACTCCGTTAGGGCCTCCGAGTTTATGCAGAAGATCAAATATTTGCACAACCTGATCAACAGTATAGGGAGGTCTTGCCTGCTGTCCGTCACGGAACGTTGTATCTGTTATAAAAATGTCGTCCGGCATATCCATAGGTACCGACACACCGTCAAAAGTGATTTTACAAACCTGATCGTAATCAAATATTTCGTCGTAAAGGTTGGGTTCTGTTACATCCTGAACAGCATAATGTATCTTTTTCGGGTATAAGAGATTTCGTTTAAATAAATCGCTCACTTTTTGTAATCTCCTTTTCGCTCTTAGGTAAAATGTTCAATATTTTTGAGTAGAGCAGATAGTATCTTCTTTATAACAAAATTGCAACTATTTTAAGATATTTCGGAAAAAAATGTTTAAAATCGGGCATTATGGTTCTTTAGCCTGAATTTTAGGGATTAATAAAATTTGCCCTGCCTGCAGATTATCTTTGTTACTGAGCTGATATTTATTTGTTTCCCATATAAGTTTCCAGTATTTGTCATCGCCGTAAAATTTTCTAGCGATAGATAAGAGCGTATCTCCTTTTCTGATAGAATATCGCAATATATCCTCTTTATTGTCCGGCAAAATACGTTCGCACGAACTTTTTATATCCTGTTTAATTTCAAAATTATAATCATTAATAAAATTTATATCTTCAGACGCGGTTTTCCTGTAATTCAAATTTATATGTTTGAATGCGTTGAGTTTTAATCGGTTCAATTCCTGTTCATTTTTATCAAGCGATTCGTTTTTCGCAATAATATCTTTATTAAGCTGATCTATACGTGCTAAATATTGTTGTTCTTTAAATAACAGTTCGTCGTATTTGGTTTTTAGCGACTCCAGTTCATCTGAAAAGGGCTCTTTTTCTTTAATTTGAGAAATTAGTTTTTGATTATCGAGAGATAATCTGCGGTTTTCTTTTATAAGCGATTCCAGTTTTTGCGCATGATTTGTCTCAACAGTTGAGCGAGTTTTATCCGAATAATTGTCCGGATAGGTAAGATTGTTCAGCCAGCCGGCGACAAGAGCTTTTTTTTCAGGGTATTGTGTAAGTTGCATGTATTGTTGATAATATTTTTTTGCGAGTTCTTCTTTACCGTCTATTTCCTCGCATATTACGGCCGCGTAGAGATAAGTTTCGTCGTGCGCTGGATTTACAAGCATGTTTTTTTCAAAATATCGTAGCGCTTTGTGATAATCGTTGTTTCCATAATGCCGCATCGCTTTTTTGAATAATAAATCGGAACAAAGTTTTGCATCAATTGCGCAAAAGCGCAAAACAAAAAATGATACCCCAAACATCAATAAACAGATAGAAATATAAAAATACCTGTTTTTCAATAAATTATCCGCCTTATATCAGGTTAAGGAAAATGACAGTAGGAATTATTATTTAAGAACTGAATAAATATCTTCTGATGATTTCGTCAATTTCATCGAATTTGTAAGGTTTGTCGATATATTCTGCCGCGCCTAACCGTTTCATTTCAAAAACACCTTCCCGCCTTTTATAAGCTGACATCATTATTACAGGAGACTTGATTTTAAGCACTTTCAATCTTTCGAGAATATCTTTTCCGGTATGAGGGCTCATTCTGTAATCAAGAAATATTAAATCAGGAGTAGTTTTTTCCATGAAATCCAAAACTTCCGGCAAGTTTGAGGCGATGAACGATTGGATGTTCTGGGTCTCAAAATAATTTTGAAGCATTAATGCTACATTTTTGTCGTCATCAATAATTAATATTTTTTTTTCCATAACAATAACGGTTTATTTGTTTTTGTTAATAAAAAGGGTTATCAGAAGAAAGAACTTACTGTTTCAATTAGTCTTTTGATTTTAAAAGGTTTAGTCAGATATGCACTTGCGCCCAGTTCCATACCCCTTTTTATATCTTCCTCACTGCTTAAAGCGGATATAAAAATCACAGGTATATCTTTTGTCATCGGATTTTTTTTAAATACATCGCAAAACCAGTAACCGGAAAATATAGGCATCATTATATCTAAAATAATAAGGTCTATATGTTGTTTTTGGAGTATTTCTACGGCGGTTACTCCATCTTCAACGCATATTACTTCATGGCCTTCCATTTCCAAAGCGGACTTCACAAAGGCGGCGACATCTTTATCGTCATCTGTAACCAAAATTCTTTTTTTCATAAGATATCACCTCTATTATATTTTAGATTACTATTGCCTGTATCGGTTTTTAAAATAAATTGCGATTACGTTTATTATAAATAAATATAATTGAAAAACTCAAATATAATTTTATAGATTTAATTATTTTTATATCGATAAATAGTGCCTGAATTTATTTATAACCTGTTCAATACTCTCGTTTTCAATTACATAATCATCGGCAGTAATTTGTTTTGGTTCAACTAAATTTTTTTCTGAGGGGATAATGGCAATCAAAGGAATATTTTTTGTTTCAGGTTCGGTTTTTAGGGATTGGCAAATACTGCGCCAACTGGAATTCATTGAATGCAGGTTAATCATAATCAAATTGGGATTCCATTTACCCGTTAGATACCCTGCTTCGAATTCAGAAGATGTTGTAATGTATTGAAATTTATTTTGTTTCAAATAGTTCTCAATTTTGTCAGATTTATTTGTATGGCCGATAATAAGAATCTTTATGTTTTCGTCCATTTTAAAAGTGTGATTTACAGGTAAATTGTATTCTTTGAGAAAATCTAAAAGGTCATCCCGCCTGACTCTGCGATGACCGCCGGGAGTTTTGAATGCGTTTAGTTTTCCGTCTTCTATCCAATTAATTACCGTTGTGGGATATACGTCGCAAAATTTACTTATCTGGAATGTGGTATACGTTTTGACGCCCATAATGGCCTCTCATTTTGTTTTTTTTAAACATATTGTATAAATCAAGAAAAATGTAATTATTTAAACGCATAATTAATTTAATTAAAAATTATGATTTGTAAATAGAAATTTTTTAGTTTTATAATAAAAAAAATTTTTTCCAATGAGAAAAGAGCATAATATAAATTGAGGTTATATTTTCAGGTTCCCAAAAAAAAGGAGGAAGAATGAGAACTACAGTTATAGCGGTTGTTTTATCAGTTTGGGTATGTTTGACATCTGCTTTTGCACAGCACCAGCAGGAACAAAATGATAGTGTCCAGCGGATGCCCTTAATAGGCGATTTGGCGCCCTCGTTTACTGCGCAGACTACGCAGGGTGAAATAAATTTCCCTTCCGATTATAAAGGGAAATGGGTCGTTTTATTCAGCCATCCAGCGGATTTTACTCCTGTCTGTACAACAGAATTCATGACATTTGCTACTATGGAACCGGAATTCAAGGAATTGAATTGCGAATTGGTCGGGCTTTCCATTGACAGTATATACAGCCATATAGCCTGGTTGATGACTATTAAGGAAAAGATCAAATACAAGAACATGGAAAATGTGGAAGTGAAATTCCCTCTTATTGCGGATATAAAAATGGAAATTGCGAAAAAGTATGGGATGATTCACGGCAATGAAAGTGATACGAAAGCGGTAAGGGCGGTTTTTATTATCGACCCGGCCGCAAAAATACGCGCAATTGTATATTATCCTTTGTCTAACGGAAGGAATATCGAAGAGATTAAAAGGCTGGTTATTGCCATGCAGGCATCCGAAAAACATAAAATCGCTACGCCCGCTAACTGGGAACCCGGAGATAATGTTATTATTCCGCCTCCGGGAAGTTGTGGTTCGGCTAACGCCAGAGTAAAGAAAGAATCCAAAGAACAAAACCTCGATTGCAAAGACTGGTTTTTCTGTTTAAAACCGTTATCTAAAGAACAAGTTATGGGGAAATAGGTTATAAAAAGTATTTGAAATTTATCCTGATATCATATACGAAATTGCAGTGAAATAAATTAACTTTCTTTTGCAAAGATAATTGTCGTTATACGGTTTAAATTATGTTGAAACCAATCTCAAGAACGAAAAAAATCCGGTTCTGTTTTGGAACAGAACCGGATTTTTTTCGGAATGCCTCCTATTCCGGTTTTAAATCATAATATGCGATTTAATAGATTTAAATCAATATGGCACTGAAAACCAAATATAAAAACGGAATTAATAAGTGTTTTTTTGTTTTCAGTGTCAAAAAAATAAAAAAATCCCCGATTATGCCGATATGTCTTATAACCGGAAATATAAACTAAGATCGCTGAAAAAGTCTTTTTTAGTGTTATTGCGAAGCTCCAAAGGAGCTGTGGCAATCTCAGCGCTGATGGTTTTGAGATCACCACGTCGTTTTGCTTTTGCAATACTTCTCGTGATGACATAAAAATTTAAGGTTTTCAGCAATCCCAAACTGATTAATAGGATAGGGTAATGCCGGCTTGTCTGATCATAAAAAGAGGCCCTGATAAAGGGAAAAAAATAAATCTCACTAAAACGGATAACATAATTGGGCGCGACCGGTCTGTGGATGTCCCGCTAAACGATCAGACCATATCCCGCGAGCATTGCCGCCTTGTTTTTAGAGACGGCCGGATTTTTATTGAGGATTTAAACAGCCGTAATAAAACCATAGTCAATGGACGAGCCATTGACCCTGGTTTTGAATGCGCTGTCGATATAAAAGATGAGATAACTATCGGCGAAACTATTTTCTGTGTCAAACCGGAAACTAAATCCGATACGCAGGCAAACCATGCAAAATCCGATTCCGCTTCAAAAACGCTTGATCTGCCGAACGCGGATAATTTTTCATGTTTTTCGTCCCATAAAGCGCAAACGCTTATTATTGACAGGGAGCATGTTACTGTTGAGCGGGTGGCGACGAATCTGGAATTGATGTATAAGGTAAATTCGGCTATACATTCCATAAGAGACAGAAACCTTCTTATTAAAACGTTGCTGGAGTTGATATTCGGTGTAATACCCGCTGACAGGGGCGCTATTTTGCTTTATGATGTTAATCAGAAAAAGCTGGTCCCTGAAGTGGCGTTGTGCAGAAATAAAGATTCGAAGGAAGACATTCATATCAGCGCTACAATTGCTAATCAAGTATTTAAAAACAAAATAGGCATAATTACGCGCGATGCCCAGAATGATTCCCGGTTTATAGATAAGCAGACAATCATAAAACACAGTATTAAGTCTGCTATGTGTGTGCCTATGGGTACGATGAACAATATGGTAGGGGTAATCCAGCTTGAGAGTCCTGTCCATTCCGATGTATTTACCGAGAAGGACCTTGATTTGCTGTCGGCAATAGCCAATCAGGCGGCAATTGCTCTGGAGAACAATCAGTTTTACCAGAGATTAAACGACGAAAATCAGCAGTTGCAGAGAGCCCTTAAAAAAGAATATAATATGGTAGGGCAAAGCGTTCATATGCGCAAAATATACGAGACGATTCAAAAACTCGTAAATATCGATTCTACAGTACTTATCAGGGGAGAAAGCGGAACCGGAAAAGAACTCGTGGCTCGCGCGATTCATTATACCAGCGGCCGTAAAGATAAAGCGTTTGTATGCGTAAATTGTGCCGCGCTTAATAAAAACCTTCTTGAGAGCGAATTGTTCGGCCATGAAAAAGGGGCGTTTACCGGAGCGGTAGGACAGAAGAAAGGCAGGTTTGAACTTGCCGATGAAGGGACGATATTCCTCGACGAGATCGGAGAATTGACTCTGGAAAGCCAGGTAAAACTGCTTCGAGTAATCGAAGAGAGGAAATTCGAGCGTGTGGGCGGTACGCAAAGCATATCTACCAATGTAAGGATTATTGCCGCTACCAACAGAGATCTTGAAAAAGCCGTTCAGGAAAAAGAATTCAGGGAAGACCTCTATTTCAGGCTCAACGTTATCCGGATAGATATTGCGCCATTGCGCGAACGCAGGGACGATATTGTATCGCTGGCTTTATTTTTTCTGGAAAAATACCGTGAGAAACTTGCCAAACAAATACTTCAGTTTGCGCCGGAATCACTTGATCTTTTAAAGGCGTATCAATGGCCCGGCAATGTGCGCGAACTAAAAAATTGTATAGAACGGGCAGTAGTTATGGGGAACTCAAACATAATATTGCCTGAAGATCTGGTGTTCAACACTAATTTTGTCTATAAGCACGATAACGATCAGGATTTTCCAACGCTACAGCAGATGGAGCGCGATCATATTCTAAAAGCGTTGAATTCTACCAACTGGAACAAGAAAAAAACAGCCGATATACTTGGAATACAAAGATCGACTTTGTATGAAAAAATGAAAGCCTACAATATAGCCCTCTGATATTACAAAAACACAAAAATTTATCAAAAAAAATGATTCACTATTGTTTTTATTTCATTATAATATGAATAAAAAATAGTTGATTATTTTATAAGGAGTTTCTTTATGTCTGAAAAAAAAGCGGTTATTATCGGCGCAAGCACGGGTATAGGAAGGGCGCTTGCGAAAGTATTTGCGCAAAACGGGTATGAACTCGGGCTTGCTTCGCGCAGAATCGAACTGCTAAAAGAACTTCAGATAGAATTGTCGTCAAAAATGCATATATTACAGCTTGACGTAACCGAATATGAGAAAGCGTCTGAATCGCTGAAAGATTTGATTAACAAAATGGATGGAGTCGACATAATAGTAATTAATTCCGGCATCCGGATATCAAACGCGCAGTTTAGCCTTGAACCGGAAATAGATACCATTGAGACAAACGTAATCGGGTTTGCGGCTATGGCGAATACAGCCTTAAAATATTTCATTAATAAAAAATCCGGTAGTCTTGTGGCCATATCGTCGATAGCGGGTTTACGGGGATCGGGAAATTCTCCATCGTATAACGCTTCCAAAGCCTTTATTATTAATTATATGGAAGGGTTGCGCCAGAAAATAACAGGAACCAGTATTAATATTACCGATATCCGTCCGGGTTTTGTTCAGACAGATATGATAAAAGATGTAAGAACAAAATTCTGGGTATCCACGCCTGAGAAAGCCGCTAAACAGATTTATTCGGCGATTTTGAAAAAAAAGAAAGTCGCTTATGTTACCCGCAGATGGTTTTTTGTAGCGTTAATAGCTCGGATAATACCGAAATCGTTATATGCGGTTCTTTATCGATTTGTGCGGCGTGAAAACAATTTTATTTGAGTTTGAAGTGATCTATAAATGAAGGCATTTTGCCGTCAGGGCTTGCTACAAGAAATTCGGATTGGGTGTTTGTGCTTAGTATTGAGCTGAATTCAAAGGGGGTTCCAGATAGAGAAAATATATTTCCACCCGAAGCTTTAAGAATTGCCATTGCCGCCGCTATATCCCATGGGTGCCCGTTGATTATCGCTCCGCAACCCGCGCCACGGGCTAAAAAACATATATGCGCCGCAGTGCTTCCAAGCGATCTGATTTTTAAGTTATAATTTACTTTAAAGAATTTAGATAAATCGGAAGGGGCAAAAATATTTGTGCTTCTTTGAATATCTTTTGTATCTATCAATCTACCGTTCTCAAAAGCATTTTTTCCATCACAATCGCAGTAAAAAACCATATTCGTGCACGGCATATAAAATATTCCCATTACCGGTTGGAATTTATGAACCAGCCCGACAGATACTCCCCAGATGGGGATACCCTCGCGGAAAGCGTCGGTTCCGTCGATAGGGTCGATTACCCAGATATAGTCGTTTTCGGTAAAAACATCCGGCGGTTCGCAGTCTTCTTCAGCGAGAAACTTGTATCTGGGAAAAATAGCCGATAGTCTGGTTTTAAGAAATTTTTGTACATTATAATCGGCTTTAGTTACCGGAGAGTTATCTGTTTTGAACTCGGCATTGAATTTGCCGAAATCCGATAATGCGGAGTTTCCTGCTTCTATAACGATATTTTTGAGTATTTCGAGTATCATTTTCAATCCAGATCAAAGGGACGGATATCCGGTTTAATGTCTCCTTCCTCCTGAACCCTTTTACGCTCTTTATCGAACAGTTCCGACAGTTTACTTTTTTTGTCTTTAGCTTCCTTCTTGGAAGCTTCAAATTTTTTTTCGCGTTCTGAATCGCTTTCTTTGATTTTATTTAGCGCAGAAAGAAGCCGGTCTTCATTTTCGCTTTTATCCTGTGCGGCAAATGATCTTATAATTTTGCCTGTTGCGGAATCGACTTCCATAAATGTCTTGCAATGCGGGCAATTCACATAAAAAGTCTTCTGCATACTGTTCCCTCCAATCTCTTAATGACTTAGATGATAATTTACGCAAATCCAGTTAAAAAATCAATACATCTTTTATAATTCTACAAAATTGTATTAATACTTAGTATTGCTACAAAAATGTAGGATATTATTAAATTAACCGGTGATAAATATATACTTATAACCACTTAATAAAAAGAAGAATAAGAAAATAATAATACAATTATACCAAGTTGGTATGCAAATTGATTATGTATTTTTAATGAAGGAGGAATTGGCAATGGTGATGTGCGATAGATGTCATGAGACGATGAGCGTTAAAAACGGTGAATTTCAGGGAAGCCATATTTATTTATGGTATTTATGCAAAAAATGCAAACATTCGTTATTGTTGAAGTTTGAGAATAAGTGGTGTGCGCAAAATATAAACCGGTAATTATAGGGGTAGTGCGGTGAATGTTCTGGAATTAAATATAGATAAAAATAAATGCATGACGGATATTTTTAGAGGTTGTCTTGTGGGGTTGCAAATCGGAGACGCAATGGGGATGCCTGTGAGTGGATGGCTGAATCAGGATATCAAAGATCAGTTTGGAACACTTGATTTCATGGCCTGCGGATTGTTGCCCAGAGGCGAGTATACCGACGATACCCAGCAGGCATTTGCAATCGCAGAGGCTTTATGCAAATCAAGGCGTTTTGACGGCGCGCAGATATCACGGCAATTTATTGAAAAGTTTGAAATAAAGCGTAATTACGATATAGCGACTGTAAAAGCTATAGAAGCACTTGAGTCAGGTTTCACGTGGCTTGAGAGCGGTGTTTCTACTTTTTATTCGAAACGGTCCTATGGCAATACTGCAGCATCGAGGGTGGCTCCTTTGGCGTTGTTGTATTTTGACCAGCCTGAAAAACTAAACGAGTGTGCGGTTTTATCTTCGCGTATAACTCATGTGCATCCTTTAGGCATTGAGGGAGCGAGATGGCAGGCGTATGCCGTTTCGTATGCGGTTCATCTGGCAAAATGGGGCAAGAAACTCGACCCTTTTGCATTTTGCGATTTTATTGAAGCGAAAACGGATAATGAGCAATATTTGCGCAAACTCAGTATAATCAGGAAATTTTTAAAAACCAGACCGTCTATTAATCAGGTTATATCCGATTTGGGATGTGACAGCGAAGCTCTTCAATCGGTGCCCACAGCGTTGTATAGTTTTCTTGCGTATGAAGGAGATTTTAAATCCGCCGTCGTTTTCGCGGTAAATCTTGGCGGTGATGCAGATGCGATAGGCGCTATGGCGGGCGCGCTTTGCGGCGCTTATTGCGGTTTGAAAAACATACCGCAGAACTGGGTTGCGGCTCTTAAGGATAAAGGGCGGGACGCTGTATCTCTGAGCACAAAGTTATGGAAATTATGGATGGTTCAGGAGAGTTCCAAAAGGGATAAGAGTTCGTGGAGATTATCGAGAATATAATCGGGATTGGCGCGCGACAATACATCTTTTGACTGGTATCCGGTTGTGATTCCTACGGTTTTGACGCCGGCTTGTTTGCCGGTGTGAATGTCGTGAACCATATCTCCAATATAGAATGTTGTTGCCGGATCGAAATTCAGTTCCTCCATCAGAATATGTATGTATTTTGTCTTGTCGGGGACATCCTCAAAAATTTTGATAAAATAATTTTTGCCGGGAAAAAAGCGCCGGGCTTCTTTGCTGACAAACGAATGTGAAGAGAGCACAGTCATCCTTATATTATTATTTTTGAGAGTATCGAGTACTTCTTCCACACCCGGTATTATTGTAGGCGCGAAATTGTTTTTAATGTATATTCTCCTGAAGTGTTCCTGTAATTCAAACAAATTGATATTATCTCCCAGAATTTTACGGCAGAAATTCTCGTAAGGAAGCTCAAATATATCCTGAAATTCGCTACTGGTAAGCGAAGGTTTGTCGTAGATGGAAAACATCTCGTTGTAAGTATGAAGCACTATGGAGATATCATTGCTGATAACACCGGACCAGTCAAAAATAATATTTCTCTCATTAAATGCCAAAATTTACCTCATAAACTTCGTGAAAAATATATTAGAAAATACTGTGCGAATAATGTATTATAACCTCGGTTGAAAATGAATATACCAGAATATGATCGTAATATAAAGGAGATTTTATGGATTGGAAAATCATGTTGGCAACATTTTCCACAATATTTATAGCGGAACTTGGAGATAAAACGCAAATTGCCACCATGATTGTGGCGGCAAAATCGAGATCCCCGTTTTCTGTGATTTTGGGGTCGTTGTGCGCGTTTTTGTTATCGACTTTAATTGCAGTGTCGCTGGGGCATGTGCTCGGTGAATTTTTGCCGGAAAGATTAATAAAAACGATAAGCGGAATCGCTTTCTTAATACTTGGAATTCTTATTATCACGGGAAAGATCTAAATTTTTATATTACAGGAGTATGGTCATGATAGTTGTTATGAAACAAGGCGCGACAAAAGCGCAAACAGATAATGTTATTCGCGAAATCAGTGAGTTTGGATATATTTCCCATCCGATTTACGGTGTTGAGCGAACCGTAATCGGGGCAGTGGGTAACGAGAAGACAAAATGGAAACTGATGGATATTTTATCCCAGCTTGAGGGAGTAGAACAGATCATACCTGTTTTAAAACCGTACAAACTTGCGGGATTAGAAATCAGAAAAGAGAAAACTGTCGTTAAAATCAGCGACGATATAATGATAGGCGGCGATGAGATAATAGTGATGGCAGGCCCCTGTTCCGTAGAATCGCATGATCAGATAATGGAGTCTGCTAAAGCGGTGAAAAAAGCCGGTGCTAAGATACTCAGGGGTGGGGCGTTCAAGCCGAGAACGTCGCCGTATGATTTTCAGGGGCTGGAGAAGGAAGGGCTAAAATTATTGCGCGAGGCAGGCGATAAATATGGCTTGCCAGTAATAACAGAAGTTGTCAGGGAAAACGATGTTGAGCTTATTTCAAAATATGTAGATATTTTGCAGATCGGCGCGAGAAACATGCAGAATTTCGGGTTGCTAAAGGCGGTTGGCCAGATAAAAAAACCTGTTTTATTGAAACGAGGATTGGCAAATACCATAAACGAGTTTCTTATGTCTGCGGAATATATATTGTCGCAGGGAAATTATCAGGTTATGCTTTGTGAAAGAGGTATTCGCACATTTGAAACCGCAACCAGAAATACTCTTGATCTTGGCGCTGTGGCATTGCTTCAAATGGAAACGCATTTGCCGGTGATAGTTGATCCAAGCCATGCCGCGGGCAAATGGTCGCTGGTAACTCCGCTTGCTCGCGCGTCCGTTGCCGCCGGCGCCGACGGGTTGCTTGTGGAGGTGCATCCGAATCCGCATGAAGCGTTGTCCGACGGCCCGCAATCGCTTGTGCCGGAAAAATTTGATTTACTGATGAAAAGCCTGGTGGATATTGCAAAAGCGTGTTCGAGGAAACTGATTTTGCCTGATGATACGAAATAAGATATTCCATGCGACAATATTAATTATAGGGTTAATAGTTATTTCTTATGGAAACTCGGTAATCAACCGGTTTTCCTATGACGATATAAGTGTTGTAGCTGAAAATAAATTCATCACTGATATAGCTGGCATAAAAAAACTGTTCGGTTCGGATTATTTTGCGTTGTCCGGCGAAAAAACATACAGGCCTGTCGTAACCTTAACTTACATTGCAGATTGTTATTTCTGGGGTAAAAATCCGCACGGGTACCATCTGACTAATTTGGTTCTCCATACAGTATCGGCGGCAGTGGTTTTTCTTGTTGGTTTGATGTTGTTAAACAACAAATATATCGCGCTTACAGGCGCATTATTATTCGGATGCCACCCTGTCTTTACTGAATCGGTATGTTCGGTTGCTTTTCGTGAAGATATACTTTGCGCGATTTTTATGTTTTCGGCTTTTTTGTGTTATTTGCTATTCAGGAAACATGAAAATATTATATTCATGGTTTTTGCGTGGCTATTTTATCTTATATCGGTATTTTCAAAAGAAATGGGTGTCGTTTTACTGCCCGTAATGGTTATTTTTGATCTGTTTTATTTCAGGAAACCGGAATCATGGGTTGTGTTTTGCCTGAATTATATATTGATTGCAATGGTTACCGCGTTCTTTTTTACGGTTCGGTTTTATTGGCTGAATAATCCGGGCGATTTTTTTTACCGGATACCATTTTCTCCGGCTGTTTTCCTTAAGTCGCTGGTTTCGTACTGGTCATTATATTTTTTTCCTCTAAATTTGCGCCCTCTTTATTATCACAATAAACTTATGCCTTTTACGAGGGATATTATTTTTGCAGTAATATCGTTGTCGGTGGGTTTGTATGGATTTATCAGCCTGAAACAAAAAGAAAAAAAAACAGCGGTTTTTTTCATTGTAATTACATATATATCTTTTCTGCCGGTACTCAATATTTACCCTATAAGGCATGTTTTTGCCGAACGCTACATGTATCTGCCGGCATTAGGTTTTTTATTTTTTATGGCAATTGTATTTTATAATGTTAAAATATCGGCAAAATCGATTTATATCAATATATTGTTGATGTCCATACTTGTTGTTTTCTCTTCAGCCTCTATGGCGCGAAACAGTGTATGGATGAATAATTTTACTTTATGGCACAATGCCGCAAAAAAGAATCCGTGGCTTGCGGAAGCGTTTTTCAGTCTCGGGCACGCGTATCAGACGCGCGGTAACTTTAAAAAAGCGGTGCAGGCTTATAAAAAAGCAATAAAGCTGAATCCTGATTATTTCGATTCGTATGTCAATCTTGGAAAAGCATACGAAGATAAAGGTTTTATCAAAGAGAGTATCCGGTATTACAAAGCGGCATCGGAAATCAAACCTGAAGAAAGCGTTGCGCATTTCAATCTTGCGCTCATTTATTTTCGCATCGATGAGGCGGATAAAGCTCTGCACGAATTTAAAGAATGTGTTAAGTATGATACTCGTAATTACATAGCTTTCAATGCAATCGGAAATATTTACTTGAAAAAAGGCCGGCCGGATAAAGCGAAATTTTACTGGGAAAAATCTATTGAGGCTAATCCTGAGAATGCGCAGGCGTATGTTAATCTCGGGTTACTTTTTTTAAATGCCGGCAACCCTGGCGATGCCGGCGTGTATTTTCGCAAAGCATTGGAAATTGATCCGAAAAATAAAATAGCGAACGAGAATATAATTCGTCTTAACCAACAAATTAACCCAACACTGCAACAGGAGACAAAACCATGATGACCAAAGTATTAGCTGTGATTTTAGGAGGAGGGCGAGGAACAAGGCTGTTCCCGTTAACCAAAGACCGGTCTAAACCGGCGGTTCCTCTGGGCGGTAAGTACAGGCTGGTGGATATTCCTATCAGCAATTGTATAAATTCTAACATTAAGAAAATTTATGTGTTGACACAATTCAATACCGCTTCTTTGCACATGCATATAAACAGAAGTTACAATTTCGATATTTTCTCAAACGGATATATCGATATTTTGCCTGCAGAACAAACGCTGACAAGCGAGGCATGGTATCAGGGCACCGCAGATGCAGTCAGGCAGAATCTCAGGCATTTCGCCGACAGGGAAATCGAATACATTCTTATTTTGTCCGGAGATCAGCTATACAGAATGGACTTGAACGAGATAATCAAGTATCACATCAGCAAAAAAGCCGATATCACAATATCGGTTTTGCCTGTTGAAAGAGAAAAAACAGCGGGATTCGGGATACTTAAAGTCAATCAGGACGGTAAAATAACCGATTTTGTCGAAAAACCGACAGATCCGAAAATTCTGGATGAATATAAAGTAAATGACTTTGGCTTTTTTAACAGCAGTGAGTTGTCCTTAAAGGAAGGCCAGAATTATCTTGCGTCTATGGGGATTTACGTGTTCAACAGAAAAATTATCAATGCGGTTCTTGATAACGATATGTCCGATTTCGGAAAACATATAATCCCGTCCTCGATACACAGCTATGACGTATATGCCTATCCTTATAACGGTTACTGGGAAGATATAGGAACGATAGGTTCCTTTTTTCAGGCGAACCTCGATATTACAAAAAGAAATCCTGAGTTTGATTTTTTCAACCCGACGGCGCCCATATATACGCATCCGCGGTTTCTGCCGCCGTCAAAACTGAGCAGTAATTGCAGGGTGATTGATTCTATCATCGGCGAAGGCTGTAATGTCAATGCGTCAAAAATTGAAAAAAGTATCGTAGGTATCCGTACAAATATTCATGAAGGTTCGGAAATTTTTGAGACTATAATCATGGGGCAGGATTTTACGGAAGATATAAATTCCCACGCGCATGAAGTAAAATTGGGAATCGGCAAAGGATGCAGAATCTGCAGAACCATAATCGATAAAAACGCCCGAATCGGAGACGGTACGGTAATAAACAGCAAAGAGAATTCAAAAAACGAGGATCATGAAAATTATTACATCAGAGACGGTATCGTGATTATCCCGAAAAACACTGTTATTCCTCCCGGTACGGTAATCTGATAAAATTCAATCAGCTTATGAAGTACCGGATGATAAAAAGTATTGCGAATATAAACATTACCGGATGAACTTCGCGCCACTGGCCGGAAACGGTTTTTAGAAATGAGTACGATATGAACCCGAAAGATATTCCTTCGGTTATTCCGAATCCGAAAGGCATGATAAGCATTGTCAGGTAAGACGATATTGCTTCGGCTGGTTTGTTCCACTGGATTTTAGTAATGTTTTTTGTCATCATAAACCCGACGGTTATCAGCGCAGGGGCTATTACTGGGTATATGGTAACGCCGTTTTGCTGGCGTATGCCGATGCCGATCATTTCTATAAGCGGAGAAAAGTACAGCGCCGCGAGAAAAAACAATCCGGTAAAAATATTGGCAAGCCCAGTCCGCGCTCCAGTTGCTACGCCGGCGGCGCTTTCTATGTAGCTTGTTATTGTAGACGTGCCGAGAGCCGCTCCTATTACCGTTCCTGTGGCGTCGGAAAAGAGGGCTTTGCGCGCACGCGGAAGTTTGCCGTTCTCGTCAATAAAACCCGCTTGTTCGCTTACTCCTATCAGTGTACCGATAGTGTCGAATAAATCAAGAAAGAAAAATACGAATATGATTGATGGTATACCGAGTTTCAGAGCGGAAACAACATCCATTTTTAAAAAAGTCGGGGTTAATGAAGGTATAGAAGTGTTGATCAGTCCGTTATAAGGTATAAGCCCTGTTGAAATTCCTATAATCGTTGATGAAACAAGGCCGATAAGTATTGCGCCTTTAATATTTAGAGCGATCAGTGTAGAAATAATCGTCAGTCCGCATATACACAGGTAAATTGGCGGCGATGCGGTTTTAAACGAGGTCAGCGAAATAAATGTGCCGGGATTGGGCTCGATTATACCGCCCCATTCAAATCCGATAAGAGCAATCAGCAGTCCTATTCCGACAGCGATAGCGTTTTTTAACGTTGAGGGGATAACGTTTATGATCATTTCGCGAAATCCCGCAAAAGACAGTATTATAAACAGTACTCCCGATATAAAAACCGCTCCGAGCGCGATTGCCCATGCGTCCGAACCGGAACCGGAAGGCAGTTTTGCCGCTATCGCGGGGACTGCCACAAGAGCGAAATAAAAGTTTTGCCCCATACCCGGCGCGAGAGATATGGGGTAATTCGCATAAATACCCATCAGGAAAGTCGCGATTGCGCTTGATATGCAGGTAGCGGTGAAAACCGCTCCTTTGTCAATACCGCAAACTGAAAGTACCGCCGGCTGAACAAAAATTATGTAGCTCATAGTCATAAACGTTGCGGTACCTCCGAAAAACTCTTTTATGATTGAGGTGTTGTTTTCTTTCAGGCGGAAAAATTTGCCGATCATTTTAGTTCTCCATAATTTTTATCAATTTATCTGACTATAAAAAATAATTATAAAATCTGGTATTTAAATTGCAATCATAATTTTGAGAACAGGAGAACCTGATTGTGCAAAGATTGCATGGAGCAAAAAACCGAATTAAAGAAAGCGAATTTTGCCGTAAATTATCGGCATGTGCGGATCATAAACAGGCAGTTCGCGTTTTCGGGAGGTTTGTTTCGGAATTTGTGGATTACGAAAAAATAAGTTTTTATTTTTTTGAATTTCAGAAACAGATAATAAATTTTTCTCTGGAAATAGATAAAACGGCAAAAGTGATTGAAAACGCCTCACGGTGTTACCTATCCCCTGCCGATATTGATAAAATATTCAACATCAGGCATATAAAAATAATATCCGCAAAAAATACAGATTTACCTTGCGATTTAAAAACCGAAATCGATTTTATAATTCCGCTGACTGTTTTCGGAGAGAAGATAGGATTTGCCGTTGTTTTCGGTGTGAAAAATAATTACTGCGAATTGAAAACAAAAGAAAAAGAAAAGTTAATTCAAACCGCTTATTTGTTTTCCTGTTGCCTGTCGAATCTGAATAAATCGTTAATGCTTGTACATAAAGATAATCTGATAAAAGAAACGAAAGAGTATGTATCAAACATTCTTGAGAATATGGTGCACGGGGTGATCAGTATAGATTCAAAAGGAATCGTAACTACTTTCAGTAAAGGAGCGGAGATACTTCTTGAGCTGGATAGCAAAGATGTTGTTTACAGGAATTATATGTCGGTATTTCCAGAAGAGATATGCCGGCTTATCGATGAAATAAAAGTCAGGCTGTTATCGGAAAAATATATTGTGGAAAGCGAAGTTGAATATATCATGCAAGGTAAATTCCTGATACCGATAAAGTTTACCGCTTCATTGCTCAAAGACAAAAATGAGCAGGAAAACGGCCTGATTCTGGTTTGCAAAGATTCTTCATCGGTAAAGAGGCTTATCGCTCTTCAGGAACTTCGAAATTTAAGATCGGAATTTCTAGCTACTGCGTCTCATGAGTTTAAAACTCCTCTGAACCTGATTATGGGGTCGGTAGGCATACTCGGCGACGGGATGGTCGGTGATATGAATGATCAGCAAAAGAGGCTCGTCGGCCTTGTGAAAGAAGGAGGTTCGCGCCTGCATAAACTGATAAAAGATTTGCTTGATTTTTCACGTATCGAGAAAGAACAAGTACACACAAACGAAAATGTTAATCTATGCAATGTATTGGATGAATGCCTTACGATCCTGAATGAAAGCGCGAGGGCGAAAAACATAAGTATTGTTAAAAGCATATCTGATCGTGATTTATCTATTTGCGCCAGTCATGGGAAGGTAATTAAAATTTTCGATAACCTCATAAGCAACGCTATAAAATATACTCCCGAAGAAGGGAAAATATATATTCAGATACGGCTTATACGCACGGAGAAGTTCCCCGAATCGTTCTACAGGTTTTCCGGCAACAGCAGGTTGAGGGTTGTGGAGAATGCCGCAGAAATAGTTATCGAGGATACCGGAATAGGGATTTCCAGAGATAATTTTGAGCTGATATTTCAGCAGTTTAAACGTGTCGATGATCCTTATGTTCGCAAAAATGAGGGTACAGGGTTGGGATTGTCCATAACGCGCAAAATTGTGGAATCGCTGGGCGGTTCCATATCTGTAGAAAGCGAAAGAGGGAAAGGGTCGAAATTTGTCGTTCTTCTTCCTATATTTTAACCGGTGTTCATTTTAAAAGCCTGCCATTCACCAAATTCATAAAAAAATCACGCGGATATCCCATACCGGCGTTATCAGCCGATTATCCTGATTTCTGCAAAATTGTAACGAAATTTAAAATTTGGTGTTATAATATTCTGTAGAACAAAGGAATACATCATGACAGCAAAAAAGATATTATTTCTTAGCTTAATTTTGTTCATTTTGGAATGTAATTCGGTTTCATTCGCGCAAGACTATGAGTTCCGTGATCTCGGTACACTTGGGGGGA